>Ga0302324_100010747_pt1 | contig 18893 bp, 22 predicted proteins | sample Palsa_T0_1_FD_201949 | JGI IMG/M metagenome (GOLD analysis project Ga0302324, IMG submission 201949) | Peat permafrost microbial communities from Stordalen Mire near Abisko, Sweden - Palsa_T0_1 | ecosystem: Environmental > Terrestrial > Soil > Palsa > Peat permafrost | place: Sweden: Abisko...
CGCGAACGATCGTTCCATTCATAGACACGATCAGGCGAGATGTGCCCTTGGCATCAAATTCCAAACTAATCAATAATTTACCAGCCTCGCCCCAGCGGAAAGCTATACCACCGTCTCCCGTCGGCACGACCCAGTCTGGTACACCGGCGTTGTCTCGAAACAAATCTATCACTGTCTTGGCGGCTGCGGAGATTGCATCGATTGTCGGCGCAAGGATTTCGTCCTCGAATTGCTCTGGATGGCGACCCCAATCGAGTAGCTTTTCGTCGATGATACGGGTCCAACCAGCGTGGTCCCTTTTGACTGTTCCGGCTCCCCGACTGCTGAGAATAAACTGCTTGGACGGATGCTCAAGGACGGCGGTGCTCATGGCAGTTCCTCCCAAGTTTTGTGAGCGCGATCTGACGTCAACGCGGTAAAGCTCTGGACGACGCAGTTGTGTCCCAAGTCAAGGCCAGAACTCAAATCCCAGCCCTTGGAACCGTCCACGATGCCCCTTGCTGTTAATTGGAGCGCGAGGATCTCTTGCGCGGTGTCCGGATTCGCGCGTGCGTGGTGAACCTCGACGTGCAGGCGGCCGCGCTCCGGAGCAATCATGTAGTCCCACTTACCGGAAAAGCTCTCGATAATCCCAGCGGGCACCTCAGATGGCAGCACTATGGGGGAAACAAACGCGTCGTTCCAATTGGCCGGCGATGTCCAGACCGAGCCTTGCGGCAAATGGTTTACGTAGGTGACTTCCCATTGAACTACTTCTATTTCACCGAGATTCCGCCTGTTAATGAAATCGGACCACTGAGCAAATGCCTTGTCGAACTCCGCTCGTATGGTTTCGTATCTCGCGTACTCAACTCCAGAATTCCCAAGCCAATTATAGCAAAAAACACCGTTCTGGACCTGAATCATGCGGTCGCCCGTGGAATTCTTGATCTGCAGGCGAAGGGACGGGGCTGTGGTCATTTGAAAACGAAAATTGCCCAAACGTTCCCATATTCGCTGCGAGCCGAAATATTCGCGCTCAAGCGGCAGCGGGGGTGCATCTGAAACGTTGAGCCAATCGTTTCCCAACTCGTTCCAAAATACTCCCAGGTGCGCATTGGTAAGCAGGGGCATAGCTTCCCATTGCGCGCACAAGACCGTTTCAACAACGGGCGGACTCTTAAATGATGGGTTGTTGGAAGGCATTCGTCCGATTGATTGCAAAGCTAATGTACTGCATCAAGTGGGGCGCGGTAAATGGGTCGTCGCCATAGACGTTTCCGCCCGGAGCATGTTAATCTCCCCCTCGAATGGCCAAGAAACAGCAGGCGCCGCCGAAGAATTTTGAGGAGGCACTCAAAGAACTCGAGCAAATCCTGGCCGAGATCGAGGCCGGCGAAATTGGGCTGGAGCAGAGCCTGCTCAAATATGAGCGCGGTAATTTTTTGATCCTGCATTGCCGGGGCGTACTCGGGGCGGCGGAGAAGCAGATCGAAATCCTGAGCAAAAACGAGGCGGGGGAGCTTGTCGCAGAGCCCCTGAATACCTCGCCGGATCATCCCGGGGATAGTTCCCTGCCCGATGATCAGAGCACACCGTAATACTGGCGACCGCATGAATTCCCAAGCTTCCCAGACCGCGATCGACCTGCTGCGTCAGGATGGACAGCGGCTGGGCGCGTATTTTCAGCAGATTCTAAACCGGCACACCGACGCCCCGCCGCGATTGATGGAATCGATCGATTACAGCCTATCCGCCGGCGGCAAACGATTGCGGCCGGCGCTGACGATGGAATGCTTCCGTGCCTGTGCAGGCAATTCCAGCAAAACCTCGGAGACGTCGGCAATGGCGGCGGCGGCGGCGATGGAGCTGATCCACACCTTTTCACTGGTTCACGATGACCTGCCGGCAATGGACGATGACGACCTCCGACGCGGCCGGCCCACCAATCATAAGGTTTTTGGCCAAGCGATGGCGATTTTGGCTGGCGATGCGATGGTGACGATCGCGTTTGAGGTGATCGCCGCGGATGCGGATGCGGCGATTGTGCCAGTGCTGATTCGGGAGCTTGCCCATTCTGCCGGTCCATGTGGAATGATCGGCGGGCAGGTGCTGGACATGGATGGGGAAAACCGATCGTTGTCGTTGCACGAATTGCAGCGGATTCATCGCATGAAGACAGGAGCGCTGTTGACATCGTCCTGCCGGCTGGGGGCGATGGCGGCAGGGGCGAATTTGTCGCAACTTGCAGCTGTCACTGAATTTGGTAAACATCTGGGCCTTGCGTTTCAGATTGTCGATGACGTGCTGGATGTGACAAGCACCCCCGAGCAGATGGGGAAGGCGACAAACAAAGACGCGGGCAAGGGGAAAAATACCTATCCTGCGCTGCTCGGACTGGACGCCAGCCAAAAGGAGGCGGCCAAGCAGTTGGAAGCGGCGCTGGCCGCGATTCATCCATTTGGAGAATCCGGCGACCGTCTGGCGTTGCTAGCCCGGTTTGTTGTCGATCGCGAGGCGTAATTCCTGAGAGAACACCGCCCGCCCAGCCGATACCGTCCATGGAATGGTTATCGGGCGGTGGATTTGTGCATGATTGGAGCGCCCGTGTTGCAACGCAGGTTGTTGTGTTACCATCAGTTGCCCGGCGATTGGCGGACATGGATGTCCGGTTCGGTCGCAGGATGTTGAAGGAGAAGCGGCCGATGCCCCAAGGCACCCCATCAAGACAGATCGGGTTACTCGATCAGATTGCCGAGCCGTCAGACGTTCGGAAGCTTAATCCAGAAGAGCTGATCGCCCTGGCGCAAGAGATGCGCGAGCGAATCTTTTCCGCTGTCAGTATCAATGGCGGACATCTGGCGAGCAATCTGGGTGTGGTCGAGCTTACGCTCGCCCTCCACCATGTCTACGATTTCGGCCCCTACCCCATCGGCCCAGATCGGCTGCTGTTTGACGTTGGTCACCAATCCTATCCCCATAAATTGCTTACCGGCCGGGCGCCGCTGTTCGATCGCCTGCGGAAAAAGGGGTCGGTCAGCGGTTTTCCGTCCCCGGAGGAGAGCCCGTATGACCTTTTTGCCGTCGGCCATGCGGGCACGGCCATCAGCACCGCGGTCGGGATGGCCAACGGAGATGCGAGCCTGGGACACAACAATCATGTGGTGGCGCTGGTTGGCGATGCATCGATCGTCAACGGCCTTGCGTTCGAGGGGCTCAACGCCGCGGGAATGCTCAAGCGGCAACTGCTGATCGTGCTGAATGATAACGGCATGAGCATCTCCAAGCCGCAAGGCGCGTTCAGCCAATATCTGGAGCGCATCCGCGTCAGCACGACTTACGATGAATTCAAACGGGCGGGAGAGAAGATCGTTCACCATCTGCCCTCGCCGGTGGGTCATACGATCGAGCAGCTTTGGCATACCTTCCGCGATGGCCTTAAGGGCGTGATGTGGCCGGGACAGATTTTTGAAGGCCTGGGCCTCAAATACATGGGCCCGATCGATGGGCACGATCTGCCGGGACTGATCGAGTTACTCGCGGAGATCAAGCACGTCCAGGGACCGGTGGTGCTGCATGTAAAGACCATCAAAGGCCAGGGATACGAGGTTACCGCCAGCGAGCCGACGAAGATGCACAGCCCCGCGGCATTCCAGGTGAACGGTTGTCGGGTGGAGATCAAGAAGGGAAATGGCAAGAGTTGGACCAGCGCATTTGCCGACGCCATGATCGAGCTGGCCAAGACCGATGAGCGGGTGGTTGCAATGACCGCCGCGATGCCGGATGGCACTGGCCTGAGCAAATTCGAGACGGTTTTCCCGGATCGATATTTTGATACCGGCATCTGCGAGAGCCACCTGACGGCGATGGCCGCCGGAATGGCCAAGAGCGGGCTCCGCCCGTTTGCGGCTGTGTACAGCACATTCACCCAGCGCGCCTTCGATCAGATCTGGCAGGAAGTGATTCTCAACGGTATGCCGGTGGTTTTCTGCATGGATCGGGCCGGTTTTGTCGGAGATGACGGAGCGGTGCATCACGGATTCATGGATCAGGCATTCCTGCGTCCGTTGCCCGGCATGGTGCTGATGGCCCCCAGCGATGAAGCGGAACTGGGGCGGGCACTGCGGACTGCGTTGCTGCTGGATACCGGCAGTGCCATTCGTTATCCGCGCGACAATGTTCCGGATTGCAATTTTGAGGATGTGATCGATCCGTCACTCCGCGAAGATGCCAAGCGCGAGTGGACAATCGGCCAATCGCGCGCACTGCGCCATGGGACTGACGCGACGCTGGTTGTATACGGAGCGCTCGCGCAGCACGCCATGGTTGCCGCGGAGACGCTATCTGGCGAAGGGATCGAAGTTGAAGTGATCGATGCGCGATTCTGCAAGCCGTTGGACGGAGCGATGCTTGCCCGAGTGCTGCGGAGCGGGCGGCCTGTGTTGACGGTGGAAGATCACGCGCTGCAGAACGGTTTCGGGACGGCAGTGGTCGAGCATGCGGTTGGGGCGGGATTGCCGACGGCGGCGATTACTCGATTGGGCATGCCCGATCGATTGGTAGCCCATGCAACGCGAAACCAGCAGCTTGCCGAGGTGGGGCTGGATGCCGATGGAATCGCGCGGAGCGTGCGCGATGCCGTAAGGGCGGCAATCCCCGCCAAGACCACAGCGCACGTTTAGACAAAGAAGCCCCGGATGTACATCCGGGGCTCCCCAGGTAAAACTCCCAAGTAACTCCCAAGTAACTCCCAAGTAACTCCCAAGTAAACAACTGCACAACATCGTGCTACAGCGCCAGGACGCCCGTGCGAATCAGGTAGGCCAATCTGCCGCGCTGATCCGGGCGAAGCATCGTGTGGATTTGCTGTAGCGAACGGATCAACGTTTCGCGCAGGCGAACTGCGCTGGCAACTCGGCGCTCGCCGCCGCTGGTGGCTTTGGCGGCGTCGAAGGTTTCGCCGCCCAGGGCGTCGGCGAATTCGGCGAGGGAGCGCCGATCATCCACTTCGATTTGGGCCCGCTCGATTTTCAGCTCATCGAGAATGCGCGCGAGCTGGGCGATTTGCTGCTCATCCAGCTCGAGCTTGTGGGCGAGGAAACGCAACGGACGGCGGACGCCAAACAGCTCGCCCCGCTCACGATGCATCGGGTCTCCTTCCCAGCCGCGAAATTCAGCTTCTTCGTGGCCGGCGTGGTGGTGGTGACGGAAATATGCGGCGCGTCGCGCCCATCGGGAATGACACATGACATGCTCCTTCTCGCCGGGGCATGGCCGCCGGCGGGGAATAGTGAACGCGTGGGCAACGTGCCTCACGCTTGGAATATAATAGTACCTCTGCTCGGCGCTTATCTACCACCGGATAGACGGTCAATGAGCACGCGGCGCAGATCTCGCGCGCCGTGAACGATCGCCAATAGTTCGATGCCGTAGTTCTTCCTGAAATAAAGCGCTGGCGTAAGCCTCGACAGTGGTGAATCCCGCATCCGCTGCTCTGGCTCGTGCGGTTTCCAGCAGTTCATCCGGCAATTCAAGTTCAATGCGAGTCATGCTCGCGTTGTAGCAAAAGTCAGCCGGTGACCTAGCCGCCAACGCCACGTGCGGGTGCTTCACCCAAAATCGGCAATTGAAGTTTCACCACGTCCTCCAGCCCCGGCGCCGCTCCGATGAATTGTTTATCAATTTGCTTAACCTGACGCACCGGCGGATGCTCCAGCGGAATCAAGTCCGGTGAATCCGGCCCATCGTATCGGCGGAGCACGTTGTAATACTGGTCGCGCTGGGCCGGCACCCAGCCGCTGTCGCGGATGAGCCGGCAGATCTCGCGCTCGCTCAATCGATACGTCGTTCCCGCCGCCGAGACGACGTTTTCTTCCATCATCACGCTCCCCATGTCATTCGCGCCGAAGAACATTGCAAGCTGGCCGATCTTTGGGCCCATCGTTACCCAACTGCTCTGTAGGCTCGGGATGTTGTCCAAGAACAAGCGGGCGATCGCGAGCATGCGGAGGTATTCATCGGCGCCGGCCATCCGCACGACCCGGCCGCGGAGGATGTCTTGGTTGGTGCTGTCGTCGAAGGGACCGTGGATGGTTGGATCCCATTCCTGGGCCCGGCCAAGCGGAGTATTCTCGCGTTGGAAGGGCCAGTGGATGAAGGCGGTGTACTGACCGGAAGTAGGGGGTAGGGCGTAGGAGGTAGGGGGTAGCGGAGATTTTGCGAAAACGCCCGGCCAGCGATCTTGAACACGCGAAATTGTATCTTCCCACCGCCTACCTCCTACCTCCGACCCCCTCGCCTCCAGGGCGATTGCATAATCCTGCAGGTCCCGCAGTGCTGACATGTGCTCAATCCGCTCCCGCACAAACTCGATATGCCCGATCAGCATCGTGCAGCTTGTATTCAGTCCTTCTTCATGGGCGACGCGCATCACGCGCATCCAGTCATCGCCGGTGCATTTGCCGATGCCGATGCGGCGACGCACGCGCGGCGTGAAGATTTCCCCGCCCCCGCCGGGGACGGTGTCCAGGCCAGCTTTGTGAAACCGCCGAATGATGTCGCGGACGTCCAATCCGAAGAACCGCTCGAACTCAATGAACTCCGGCGGACTGAACGCGTGAACGTGAACGGTCGGGAAATTGGTCTTGATGTACCGCAGCAAATCCTCGTACCACTCGATCGGCAGACGATCGTTCATCCCGCCCTGCATCAGCGTCTGAGTGCCATTGATCGCGACCAACTCGGCCAGCTTCTCACCGATCTTTTCGTAGCTGAGGGTGTAACTATCTTCATCTTCATGATCGCGGCGGAAGGCGCAGAAGGTGCATTTGGCCGTGCAGACGTTGGTGTAATTGATGTTGCGATCGATGACGTACGTGCGGTAGTCCTCTGGATGAAGCCGCTGGGTGACGGCGCTGGCCCATTGTCCCAGATCGTGGAGCGAGGCCCGGTGATAAAGTTCCAGGGCTTGGTCTTCGCTCAGGCGTGCGTGCCCATCAATGATCGGATCGATCGGGAAGGAAAGCGTTGCCATACTAAACGATGGTAGGGGCGGCTCGCGTTTTGGCAATATTTCACGGATTTTGTACCGCGGGCGAGTTTTTTGGGAAATCGTGGCAGCAGTTTATCTCGCGAAGACGGGTCACATTCTGTATACTCGCCCCCACCGCGTCCCAGGGCCAGTTTCCCATGTCACAGAACGCCATTCTCGCTGGCATCGGCGTCGATCGCCCGGGGATCGTCGACGAAGTCTCACAGTTCCTTTTCGATCGCGGCTGCACCATCGCCGACAGCCAGCTTTGCAACCTGCGCGGAGCGGCTTCGTTCATGATGCTCGTCTGCGGCGAGGGCTGCAATATCGACCGAATTCGCGACGATCTCCCTTCACTTTCCAACGAGAGTAAATTGACGTGCAACCTGCTTCCCGCGACTGCGCTGGCCGAGACGGCTCCGATGCGCTGCTTTGCTTATCGATTGCTTTCGAAAGGGCGCGATCAGGCCGGGGTGGTTCCCAGGCTATCGCATCTGCTGCGCGTGCTGAGCGTAAACATCGAGAACCTGCGGATCGATACCGCGCCCAACGTCAAGGAGCCGGGATTCGAGCTCAACCTCCTGCTGAGCGTGCCCAAGGAAACGCCAATCAGCATGTTGCGGGAGTATCTGGCTCACCTGTGCGGGGAAATAGGGATCAGTTGTGAGCTATCGCCGGCGTGAATTGATCGGACGCCACAGAGCCGGGCCATCCCGGCCCGATTTCGCGGTATTCCCGCGAAACGCAACCGCACGATCAAACGGGGCGCGGGTAGAGAAACAGGCTTTCAGACTTGGCCAGAGGCACCATCAAGCCGCCGTTTTCAACTCCGCGGCCCACAGGCGATCGTTCACCACATGCCGGGCGGGGCGGGCCGGATCGTAGATGGCCATGATCTTTTGGCCGCACAACCAGTGATCCCTTTTGTCGTTTTCAATCGCACAGCGGGAGGTAATCACCCGGCGGTCTTCCGTGAAGAAATGGTAGTAGGCGGCTGAATGTTCCTTCGACCAGGAGATGGTGCGAACTTCATCCACCACCGCTTCCACCACCTGCCCATTGCCGATCAATTTCTTCTGACGCAGCACGATCATTTCGGTTCCGACGGCGGCGAAAATTCCCAGACCGGCGACCAGGACACGGGCGGCCTTGTCTAATCCCAGCCAGGTTGCATCATGAGCGTGGAGAACGGCCAGAAAGATGAAACAGATCGCAGACGCGCCTGCGAGCGCGGGCGCCAGAAAGCCGGCGAGGGTGCGCGATGCTGGTCGGGTGGCAGTGGTCATGGAAGTCAGCTCCAAAAGGGCTTTACTACTCCATGAAACCATCGGCAGGATCGGCGCCGAAGTGAAGATATGGGTTGTTTGTATCGACTGTGCCGGCTGCCAAGTGCGCTAAGAGACTGTTTCACAACCGACAGAGCCGGGCCGTCCTCGGCCCGATTTCGCGGTATTCCGCGAGATACAACGCGCCGTTCGACGGGGACAACGGTTCTGAAACGGCCTCTAAGCCATCAATGCGATCCATGCAAATCTCGCTCGATCTCCTCCGTGACCTCTTCGACTTGCGTCTCCGCGTCGCGCATTTCCTGCTTCGCCTGGTCCCGCTCGGTGGTTTCGGGCGTCGGGGCGTCGATCGCTTCCTCGCGATGGTGGCGGGCTTGGGAAAAACGCTGATTGGCCTCGTGCAGCTTGTTCAGCAATTCTTCGGGCACTGTTGGGGGAGGTTCAATCGATGAGGGAGCATCTTCAGGATGCGGGATATCTGGCGCGGCCATGAGCCGCTTATACCAGAACAGCCACGATCGACATGCGCAGAATTAGATGCGGCTGTTGAGACTGGTCCACTTCGCCAGGACTTTGCTACCCACCTGGCCAATGACCGAGATCGCGGCAATGACGATGAGCCCGGCCACCAGCGCGTATTCCAGCACCTCGCCGCCCGACTCGTCTCGGAGAAGACGTTTGAAGCTCTTGACGATCCAACCCATGGATGCTCCGTGTTCTGAAGGTCGCTGCCTTCCGCCCTTTTTATCTTTCGACCTGTACATGGAGGCGACTGAATCATTTAATTGAGGAAAAGTGCAAATTGCGCAAAAGTCCCCCGTGAATCCGTAGTTATACTGAAAGCGGGCCTCGGAATTTCCTCGCTTTGCGAGGGCTTTATTGGACCTGCCCCGGTGGCTCACAACTTGGCTTGGTTCTTTACAGCACATTCGTCTCTCACCGCTTGCAGGCGAGCCCTGAAAGCATCATCCGCAAGCAATCGGCGGGCAATTTCGGCGCCGAGCTTCTGGCCCGCCGCCACGTCGCTGGGATAGTGCATCCCCGCCAGAAAACGGTCATCCCCGATCTGTTTGCCGCGAGCCATGAGAGAATCGCGCTGCCCAGGGAAAACTTCCGAAAGCAACGTCGCCCACAGAATCCCGCGCATCGCATGTCCGCTTGGGTAGGACGGACTCTTCTCCAGAACGACGCACGGATGAATCCGTGCATCGGCCAGCATCGGACGGGTGCGGTTCCACAGCGCCTTGGCCGCGTTGGTGGGAATCTTGGCCTGCTTGTTCACCTCGGCCATAAGTGCTGCCGTCTCGGGCAGATTCTTTTCGTTAAACCACGGCCCCACCACGGTTGCGAATGCAAAGACAGTCACCTCCTCCTCCGATTTGCATCTCGCCACCTCCTCGGGCGTTCGATTCGCCTGCAGCGTCAGCAACCGAGCAACTTCGTCCTTGTGCTGCTGAGAATCATCAGCCGGCGGATCGCCTAGCAACGCTCTGAAGTCGAAGTTATCGGGAGCCAGATACGCCGGCTGGCTGGCTGGCGCCGCCGCCAGACTCACGACCGCGAGAAACGTGATCGATATGTTGCGAACCCAAGACATCATCATCTCCTGATCTGCGTGTACCTGTCTAACCGGCATTATTCACCGCGGAGTCAAACATGAGGCTGCGCCTCACCCGGAGGGGATGAAAAACAGTAATTCACCTGGATAGACAGGATGCAAAGGATAATTCGTCGTGGCGGTCTGCATCCTGTTCATCCTGTCTATCCATGTTAATTCTCTTCTCCGTCTATTTTCGGAGCAGACGCCGAGAACGCGGAGAAGGATGAACTGGCTTGCACTTAAGATTCAAAGCTAGCAGCGAGTGGTCGCGCACTTTGCGCAGATCACAATTCCAAGTGTGTGAGTCTTCTCTGCGACCTCGGCGTCTCGGCGGTGAATAATCCGAGCTAACAGCATCGTCACCGAACGTTAGAGAATAATGAAGATGGCAAAGCGGCGATGGCGAAAAATGGCCACGCGCAACGAAGCCCGACGCCTATCCCCTCCACGAACGCCGATCCGGCGTCCCGGCGCGATCGCCGTCTTTGGCGGAAATCTCGATGCCGCCTTTAATCTGAACCACGACCGGCGTTGTGGCGAACCAGTCCCGTGTTTGATCGAGCCGGCCATCCGCCGATATTAGGTATGGCCGCGTGATCCACTGAGCGGACGTTACGTGAAGCGGATAACACCTCGGGCTGCTACGCTTGAGGGAATTAAAAATCGGAAGTATCTACTTTACGCAATGTCGATAAATTGCTCGAATATTGCGTGGTACGGAACTTATCGGTTTGCCTCAAGGGAAATTTTCAACGGGCCGGGGTCGTGGGCGAGAAGTGCGGTTTACGCCATAATCCGCACAACTCCATCCTCTTTGGCGTCGTTCCTGATTTCTCGCAGCTTCTCTGGCGGTAGTGAGCAGATGCCTTGACGAGTGATGTTCTATTGCTCATCTGTCCAAAATTGCATAGCGATCTCCTACTTCGGCCAGCCCGTCGCGGGTTTCTTCTTCTGAAGTGACTTCTTCACCACGTCTTCCCAGTTGCCTTCGATCTCGTAGATTTCTGGCTTGGGGCCGCGTTTTGATTCGCTCGCCTTAGCTTTGAGATTCTTTGTTGCCATGCAGGCATTGTATCCAGAATGCTAGTCAAGTGTGTCAAATCGAAATATCGATGCGGTCCGAGCGAACGAGACCGACGAAAAATTTGCAACTTTTCACTATTTGGGTATGTTTTCATGCATGAGCGAAGGGGATCAGGTGCCGGGACCGCCCCCGCAAGAGCCAGTCGAGCCACAGCCCTCGGGACAAAAACCGAAACCGGTATGCAAGGCAATCCTTCTCTGTCTGAGAACCATCATTGACGCTCTAACGGGAGAAATCAGTGTTATCGGCATATTCGACCGCTTCGTCGTTGATCGAATGCCCGCTTCCATGAGGCCATTCGAGGTGTTTCTCCAGCTTACCAGCGGAATCGGTCGATATGATGTGGTTGTCGAGATTCACGACCTTGCAAAAGAGGTCGTTATCGGGCGCGGCATGGCCCCCGCAATAGAGTTTTCTGAGCGCCTAGAATCCATGAATCTGATCATACCAGTTCCCCCCTTGCCGCTTAAGCATGCGGGGAAATACGATTTAGTCGTGTTCGCCAACGCGCAGGAGATTGATCGGCAACCTTTCACGGTGTCACATCCCCAAGGAGAGAAGCATGAGCAATGAAACCCATATCCGGTCAGACGCAGCCAACAAAACATTGCGCGCACCAGAAATGCAGGGGATACCGGAGACGACCCTAGTGTTTCCCGACAACATCATTCGCTTCTGCATGACAGCCCTTGCCGTTCCTGAGCCGATCTCCCACTCAAAAAGAGACCGCCCGGTTGTAACCCGCGAGATGATGGCTGAGATGGATTGCCCCTTCCCGCCCGAACCCGATCTCGTCGGCTGATCGGCATCTGAAAATACCAAGCATTGGACGGCTCGGGATGGAAGCATTCGAAATCTACGAGGCATCCGGCTCGTGGAAAAATTGCGATGATGATCGACCCTACGTTCTTGTTCGGCTTTCCAGCGAGGGTCGGTGGGACTGCTTTCCCGTTTCGGGCGCATGCTATTCGGGCAATTGCTTTGAGATTCCTTCAGACGATCCCGATTTTGCGGCTACGGGACTAAAAAAGACATCGCACGTCCACGACGAGCGATACTATCAACCGGTACCGAAAAGGCGAATCGGAAGGGTTGAGGGCGCTCTACTTGATCGCTTTAGGAAATACGCTGGCGTCTAGCTACTCCGCATGTTGGGCAATATCGCTTCCCGCGCCCACACAGTAAAATCACCCCCATTCGGGAAAACCGGATTGATTCCCGGCTTGACGTTCTCGGGCGCGGCGACGCCCCACCTGTCGTCGTCGCGCCCGGTTCGGCCCGATGGAACAGGTGACAATTGCAACCGAATTCATTTTATGCGCTTCAGGATTGCATCATAGATGCGCGAAAACGGTTGTCAGATGTTCTCGACGCGGCGCTTCGTGGACCGCAATGTGAGAATTGCACCAGCGACGGCAGGTCGGGCGTTCGAGACCTTCACGAGGAAGCTAGGCAAAAGCGAAAAAGAGAAGCCGAACTAACACGAAATGAGCTGTGGGAATACGCTGATAAACTTTGGCCCTCAGATATTCCGCTACCGCCAAAGACATCTAGTCTTAATTAAAGAGGACGCGCTTCGATTCTTCCGCACAGCCACGGTTGATCGAGGATGCTCTCGCAGTACATTGGGCCATCGATCGAATACGATCCGCGTCCTTTTTATTTAAATCCCCTTTACTCAAATCAAACCAAGCGGGATGAATCAGCGGCAATTGGGCCTGCGCCAAAATCTATCGCTAGGACGTGCGGGGCACGCCAGCGAGGAAGAAAATCGCGGCGATGCTGGGGAGAAAAAAATAGCCGCCGCCCTTCATGGTTACAAAGCGCGGTATGCCCGTGAGCCGGCGCCGCACGCCGTCTCGTTGGATGGTGAAGACGCGCGGTTGGAGGGTGTCGATCGCGTCGCCTGGTTCGACATTGTCGCCAATCAACGGATCGCGGTCGTTGTTGAGGCCGTGGAACTTGGGGTTATTGCTCCATGTCTGCTGGATAAACTCGAATTGCCGCTTGATGTCGGCATTGACGCATAGGAACAGGAGCCCACGCGGTGTGGGGGCTGCTTCGCCGGCACCATCGAGCGGCTCGCCATAGGGCACTCCGCGCCGAAGGATCCGATGCCGCCGAACATCGTGCAACGAATCCGCCGGGTTGCGGTCTGACATCGCATCGCGGGGATTTGCCCGGCGAACATGTGCGCCCAGCGGGCAGATATATCCGTAAGGGTCGGTCTGGGTGTAGACAAAGTCGTTGTCAGGGTCCTGTCCATCTGGAGGCGGGGTGTCACGTTCAGGTGACTGAATCAGGGACGTGCCGCTGGGCCACCGGCCGACCAACTTTGCCGCCAGCAGGTCGGCGTCACCATCGGCGCTGGCCGCGATGAAACTGCGGAATGCGGCCACGTCCTGATACAACTTGCGGAAGACAAGATAACTGCCGTTCCGGCCCAGATCCTTCAATGCCGGACCGGTGGCTGGGGAATCGGTCGTCGGCAGTTGCGGCAGGTTGTTGTGAATGTCCTGGCTTGCGGCCACGGTGGGGGTGGCAGGTAGCAGGTTATATTCATTTTCGTACCCAAGGATGAACTCGCCCGCCTTGAGACAGCTTGCGCTGGGTCTGCCGCGCTTGGGAGAGCCTTCGATCTCGGGCTGCGAGATACCATCGTGGAAGCCAAAATGTTCTTTCTGCGCTGGGAGGGGATGACCGTCCTCTGCTGTATTTATTTCTTTCACGCCGCCGTTGTTCTTCATCTCATCGCGACATTCCTGTGTCAAACGATTGAGATCCGTTAGGTCCGGCGCTTCAAGTATTAGGAGGATGTGAATCTGCTGACCGGCTCCCGCGGATGGGCTGCCGAGTTCCCAGGCTTTTGGATCGCTTGCACCATTGTCGCCAAGCCTGCGGGCGCGCGCTGGCTCGCCCATCCCCTGACAAAACTCTTCTGGAAAAGTGTTGACTACGGTCGCATCCACGCCAAGTGCGAGCACGCCATCACTCGTGAACGCGATGTTCATGGCGTTGTGCGGCTTCTTAATTATATTGGTCGGGCTCGGTTTCCAATCCGCGTGCGTGATGCGCGGAGCGAGATTGCCCAGCCATTGCCGCGCGAGGGATGGATCATCAATGTGAAGAAACAGGTATCTGGAGAAGGGAAGGTGCGGGTAGGCCGTTATAATGATTCCCTGGATCTCGCCGGCTTCCAAATGCACGGGAGCCTTCCTTTCTTCTGAAGACCGATCTTCGCCGTCGATTTTGCGGATCATCCTCTGCAGAGCTAAATGCTCTGAGTGTGCGAGCCGCTTAGAAAGAGCCGAAGGCTTGGGTTCTTTGTCGAATCCGTCAGTGCTCGGTGCAAAGCCAGATCATCGTATATATTCTGGACCGTGCAGTCGGGGTACGCGCTGTAGAAGACCTGCGCGGGGTACTGGAAGTTTCGTATTTGCGTCTTGAACGCTTCAATGTTTCTGGCTCCGCCGGGCGGGTAAGTCGGGCTTTTCCCCCAGATCGCGTCGAGTCCCACGTAAGCATTGTCGACGAAGTCATCGATATACTTTTCCCATGTCCCGTCGTAATTGCTTTCGAACAAGAGATTGTCGCCGTTATCGATGATGGACCATTGGGCGAAATGGATCATCGGAAGCATACCCAGCGAGCCGAGGATTCGGGTTGCCAGTTGCACGATGAAGAGGACAACCCGCAGCAGCACTCGGGAGAAACCAGGTTTGTTCGGCGAGACGATCGTCATCTGATTCTGAACGACGCGGTCCTCCATGTCGAAAATCTGTGAATCAGTTTTTACAATCGAGTTGGAGTTGGCTGTCATCGGCTTCACCAGGAGGCGATCGATGAAATCGCTGACTGGCGAATTGGATATGCCGGCGCTTTTCGCCTTTGGCGGGGCTTGTTTGAGACCGTTCGGGAAGAGTCGGCCAATTGCCAGGTTCACGGCCTTGATGTCCAGCAGATTGTCGAACGCCGCGCGGACATTACGGCTTTGGAGAATGTCGCCGGCGGAAGTATCCGGGAACGCCGCGACGAATACCTGATGGCCCACCTCATATTGCACCGCGAACCGGGTGGCTTCATATGCGGCAAGCCAGGTTCCGCCGACGTAACCGTCGCAGTGACTGAAAATCTGATCCAGCCCCGTACCGACGCAAGCCACAAGCTCAGTGATGTAACTGTCCAGAGCGTCTGAATAGCACGCACTAAACAGGAGGCGACAGACCGGCTCCCTGTCAAAGATAACGAGCCGGGCGAAGTGAGTGCGGGGTGACTTGCTGAACCGCAGGACCGCGTTGTTCATGACGTCGTCGCCGATTCCCTGGAGCAGCGTCCGAAGATCGGCGGTGGCGCCAGCCCGGATCGGTACGATAAGCGTCAATTTGTTTTGTCGCATGGCGCAACGATCGGGGTAAGAGTCTCCTGCTTCAACACCCTACGAAAACTCGTTCCGTCCCAAAGGCGGAGGTTGGGATTGCCTACCACGTTTCACTGATCGAGCGGAATAAATTGACCGCACGCGACAGCATCAGTTTTCAGTCGGTGGCGAAAAATGGCCACGCACACCGAAGCCCGACGCCTATCCCCCCCACGAACGCCGATCCGGCGTCCCGGCGCGATCGCCGTCTTTGCCGGAAACCACGATGCCATCCCTAATCCGCAGCACAACCGGCGTCGTGGCGAACCAATCCCTCGTCCCACCGAGTCGGCCGGAAATCCAGCGTGGGAACGGGCATCGGCTTTGGAATCGGCCACGCTGTGAACAGAAGCAGCGATCAATTGGAGTCGCCTGCTTTTGCGGAACTAAGGGGCGCTGGGCCTTGCTTCTGGGCTCGCGCTAGCCACAAGCCGACTAACGCTGCGGTTAGGAGCATCAACGTTCTAATTAAGGTTGTGTAGTTAACCGTGCTCTCAGCAGAAGCTCCGCCGAAGCAGCCGCAGGAAATGGAGAGCCCTCGCCTCAGGGCAGACAACTGTACGACGGTGAAGCCGCAAAGCAGTACCGCGGAAACCACCATGGCTCCGCCCCTCAGGATGCCCAGGAGCAAGCACACGGCGACGGTGAGCTCCAAAGATGGAATCGTGCTCGCGATAATTTTGGCGGTTGTCCGACCCACCAACTCATAGTTGTACACGTCGGCAAGAAAATCGAAGGGATGCAGCCATTTCCCGATGCCGCTGAGCAGAAATATCGCGCCCACCAGCAGAGGCAGACCGCCTCGTAAGCCTGGAAGAAATAAAGCTCGCGCAAAACTTTTTGCCGATATCATGCTCGGTCCCCAGGAAAGAAAGCCCCTATTGTGACAGCGACCATTCTTCCCAGCCGCCCCTGTAGAGGGACAAATTCGAAAAGCCGTCAGCCAGGAGATCGGACGCTAACTTCTCAGAAAACGGACAGGTAACGCTCTGACAATAAATGATGATTGGCGCCCCTGGCGAAACTGGCGCCAGAACCGCACGCCGCACGTCCTTCGAGCTACCTGGGGGAATGCTAACCGCGCCAGGCAGGTGACCACTTTCAAAATCTCGCGTCAGTCTTGCATCCACGAGGGTTACATTTCCGACTTTCACCATCGCTGCTACCTGCGTTGTTGTTAGCGATGGCAGGAACTGCCCCGCGTACGCACCATCGATCAAGGAGGCCTGCGGCGATCCGGAAAGCAGGCCAGCGTTCGAAAAAGTGTTCAGAATCAAGCCGATGCGAGCTCCAAAGACCAGGACAATCACCGCGCTCGTCGGTTGGCGGCTACAGAAACGAATCGGCGCAAAGCAACCCAAGTTCTGCCTCGCGCCGGTTAACCGCCTCACAACTATCGCGGCGCATCCTGCGGCCAGCGCCCATGCAAACAACCGTTCTCTGCCACGATTGACCAATGGGGCGGCATCGATTGGTTTCGTCGAAACCAGGAGTGCTTCACCATCCCACCGTTGCACTAGCTCATCGAGCGGGCACCTTCCTCCGGCTAACAATGTCTCGGGGTCGAAGACTATCGCATCGGTGCCCGCCACTCCGAGAAACAGTACGAAATGGTTGTACTCGCGCGGGTTCGACCTGGCCCGGACGTGTAGTAACGCGGGATATTCGCAGGAGGCTAAATCGCCCCGCGACAGGCCGACTGCTGAAAGAGCGAAGAGCCCATTCTCCTTTGCGACCCTTTCAAGCATCTCGATTGAACTTCCGCTGTCGGACGAAAGGTTTTCCGGTCGCAACAAGGAGCGGACAGAAACAGTTGAGCGAGCCAACCGCAATTCCGCATACAGGCAGAGAATGCCACAGAAGGGTTCATTCTGTACGTTTTCGGCGGCAGAGGCGTTCGCGACCGGAGCGATCTGACCGACCGCGGAGCTTGCCGGCCCAACATGTGGTATGGGTAGTCCGTCCGCAGCTCCACCCTCAGCCTTACCGATAGAAAGCAAGGTAACAGAAGCAGCGAAAACGCTGCCGCAAATGATCGACATTGATTTTTGAAAAGCAGCCATCAAATTCTCGATGTCTAACTATGTCAAATACGGATACGCTGCTCTCCCAACCGCTCGCATTCCAACCGTTAGCTACTTGCTGGGCGCTGTAGCTGGGTTGAGTGTTGAGTTTGGGAGCGAGTCGATAGACCGGGCGATCTCGTGAACGGCTCGGTCGTCAACCGCAGCTTGCACCTTGCCGTCTTTCCACTCGAAACTAATCGGGCCGAGGCCCTCCTCGATAACTTGGGTTCCGTTAGGAAATTCTGGAACAAACGCATGCGCGGCGATGAAATCCGGCGAAAAAGTCTCGCAAGTTCGCTGGATATGGTAAAGCTCGTGGGCTGTTCTGCCATCGGAATACTTCCTGTCCACAGTGTAAACAGCGGAGGTCGGAACCCAGTGTTGTTCAATTTGCTTGACCGATATTTGGTCGATCAAGAAGATATCCTCGGTCTGAACAGAAGTTGGCAGGCTGGGCAGCTTTCCGGCAAACGGAGATGGCTTAACGGATGACATTCTCTGGCCCCATATTTCGTCGTTGCCACTGCGGATAACTTTGGCGGAGCGAAGCACATAGCCGTGTGCCGGATCGAGGCAAATCCTATAGGAACCTGATTTTGATTTCGCCAATAAGACAATGCAACTACATCCATCGATGACCGCCGTCTGCGAATCGACCCGCAGGTCAGGCGCGTCCTTTATCGCTACAGAAAAAGGCTCGCTGTCGCCGCCAAGAGTTCCGTCCAATGGCGCGTTGAGGTAGCCGTTGATAGGAGCACCCACTACCAAGTTTGCTGGGGTTACATGTATCGACGAATGTCCAGATTGGCTGAAATACTCGTAAAGTGCTTTCCCTGTCCATAGCCGACGGAGATACCTCGCCTTGTCAACTGGCGTTGGTGCCTGTTCTGACGGAAGCCGGAGCCAGTCGCGCGAGACGAAATCGTATCTCCCATCCGAGTCCTGCCGAATCTCTGTCGTTCCCTTCTCTATGTGGTGCATTCCGCTAACATCTGTCCAACTGAGAAGGGAATCGCCCCGAACAATTCGCCGGGACTGCGGTAAAAGCTGTGCCAGATCATATTCTTTCAAAGCCGCGTGAGCAGAATCTGAATCTTGAGGGTTCACTGCTGCAAAGAGAGCTTGCGCAGCCAAAGACACAGCAACCGCAGAGACGAGGAGAACGCGGCAACTTTTCAGCACGAGTTTCAAAATCATATTGTTTCTGGCGGGCAACGCCTGCTCCGCTCGCAAAGGGGAATAGAGTGCGTGAGGCTTAAGGCGCACCAGCAATTTCAGTACTGCGCCAGTATGCTCCTCAACGGTCACGACGAAGCGCCGCCGCAATATATCGATTGCTCAGGGTTGCACGAGCTCGCCAACTAGCCTATTAAGAGCCCGATTCTGGAAAGATTAGGACTCGCTTCTGCGTGCCCGTTAATAATAAGAATC
>Ga0302324_100010749_pt1 | contig 18891 bp, 23 predicted proteins | sample Palsa_T0_1_FD_201949 | JGI IMG/M metagenome (GOLD analysis project Ga0302324, IMG submission 201949) | Peat permafrost microbial communities from Stordalen Mire near Abisko, Sweden - Palsa_T0_1 | ecosystem: Environmental > Terrestrial > Soil > Palsa > Peat permafrost | place: Sweden: Abisko...
GGAACGAGTCCCATCTGAACCAGAGAAATGAATGCCGCGGAAATCAGAAGTTTATCGGCGATGGGATCGAGAAGGATGCCGAGGGTGGTGACCTCGCCGCGCTTGCGCGCGATGTAGCCGTCCATCGCATCGGTGGAGGCGGCCACGATCAGGATGAGCACGCCCCAGACTTCGAAGTGAATGGGAAGGCCCCAGAAGTCCCAGTTGGGCTGGCGCGTCAACAGAACCACGACCAGCAGCGGAACGAAAAAGATCCGTAGGATCGTGAGGCTGTTCGGCAGGTTCATTTGGTTCCCGGGGAAGGGCTCTCGCGGCGGATGGTGATAATCTCACGCACCGCTCGGTTCACTATAGTCTGCCGCCGTTACCGGAGTCAATGAATCGCGGGGGAACGCCCGGAATGACAGGCGCAGGCGAGCGGAAATTCTCGTTGCGGTGGAAAGACAAATCTTTTTGCTAGTATCTCTTACGAGCCCCCCTGCTCCAGGTCTGTGCAAATCGCCGAACCGAATTGGAAGGACTGGTTGAAGGTCTACGGGGCGTGAACAGCGCGAGAGAGCTTGCAATGCGTTGAATATGGACATGTTATAAATATCAACTGCGTGTTTCTGGGGAAAATCGCAGGAAAAATCTTGGGGCTGGATTTGGGAGGCCGGCCTTTTCCACAAGGATTTCCACAGAAAGCAAGGGTTAGAGGGCGCCGGAATGAATGAATTTTGCCCCGGTATTCGGAGCTTCCGCTTGGCGCTGAATTTAGGCACGCGGACTCATTCGGGTGCGCCATCGCGCGAGCCGGACTCCGATCAATTTTACCCCGTTCAGAGAAGCGGTTTTAGCTCCGATTCAATGACATTTGTATATTCGAACCCGATAACCTTTGCCCGGAGTATGCCTTGGCGATCATAGAGCATCGTGGTCGGTAAACCTTCAATGCCACCAAATTTTTGCTTCAAGTCGTCAACTGCAACCGCCAGCGGGTAACGTACGCCAATTCTCTCCGCGAAAAGAACCGGGTCTTCCGTATCCGCCATCACGTCGAATTTGAATCCGATAACAGCAAATCCATCGGAGCCATACCGGGTCAGGAGTTTCTGGTAGCCCGGCATCTCTCTTTTGCATGGCTCACACCATGTGGCCCAAAAGTCAATGAGCACCACTTTGCCGCGAAGGTCAGCCGAGGAAATCCGCCGCCCCTGCAGATCGCTCATGGAGAAATCGGGCAAGCGTGAGCCAATCTCACCCGCTGCCACTGTATTTTTCTTCGGTTGAAGGGAACTCGCCGGATGCCGATTACATCCGGCGAGTCCAATCACGCCAAGGCTCAGAAACAGCATGCATTTTCGAAACATCTATTCCTTCTTCTGCACTTCCTGAATCAGCAGCTTCAATGGAGCCGACGCGTCTGCTTTCTTTTTTCCAGCGGCTTTCTTATACAGTTGACCACGAACCGTGACCAGCGTTTGCGAATCCGCCAGGGATTCAAGTCCTTTCGACAATTCATTCGGTGCGAATACAAAGGACCGATTCGGCTGAACCTGCAAACTGAAATTGCCGGAGGAGTCCTTTACTATCGTTCCCCTAGCGATCACATCCAGTTCCGCCACGGTCACACCGCTGTCGTAGGTCGCCTTCAAAAGCTGGGCGGGATCGATCTGCCCATCCTCTTTCGGCGTCCCCTCAACTTTTCCATCCAACAAGCTTACTTCGACGTTTTGAACGCCAGACTGGCGTCCGAGGTGTTGTTTCACCCCGTATGCTCAAAAGTTTCAGGTCATGCCTTCGACGCGCATTTCGATGTGTTTAATCTGCGCTTGAGCCGCTGGCACAACCAAAACGCCCAGCGATGCCAGCAGCACGACGGTTTTCCTGCTCATCGTTCCTCCTTTCACCAAAGATGCATCCGAAACTGTTGTGTGATTCCGACGCTGATGTTATGACGCACCGGCACGAATGTCGCCCCTGTGGAATGCACCACGTCCCAATCCATCCCGAGCCAGGCGTGCATTCCAGGACGCAGGCCCGCATATGTCGTAACCCCGGCCAGCAAAACATCACCTCCGCTACCGTTTTGAGTGACGCCTGCGACGCGTTCATCCTGCGAGTGCCGCCATGTCAAAACGGGTCCGATGAACCATTCGCGGGCCACGTCCCTCGATTCATAGGGCCGGTAAGAAACCCAAAAGCGCGATTCAACATCGGTGCCGAGGCGAGTTGCCTGCGTTCCTTGCATCCGCAAAAGCGAATGAAAATCCTCGTCCGCAACAAGGCGCTTGAGGTTGAAAAGTCCGGTGTAAGTCCAATTCGCGCCTATGAAGAAATCCGTAGAACCCGAACCGGGCTGCAAACTCGCGGGAAGCAGACCGCCGCTCCCATCGGTTAGGCTTGTTCTGCCTGTGGGAACCTTCGGCCCGAATGTGACAGAGGCCTGGGTGGTCCCTCGTGGCGAGTCTCGCCGATAGAAGCGGTACTTAACGACCGCCATCGTGTCGCCCAACCCGGTTCCGCCTACGCCCGATCTATTCACGCTATCAAAGCGATTTGTGACGACCGGCACGAGAATCGTCAGGTCAAAGTTGCGGTAGAAGCCCCACGTGAAAGTGAAGTTGCCCTGGTGCGAAAAAGTAGGACGAACCGTTGGAGGGACACTTCCCGCTGGTTCTGGCATCAATCCGCGTGTCGTAAAGATGGAGTTGTAGGAGATAAGTCCTCCGCCGGGGAACAGGGGAGGGGCTGTCTCGGGCGCCGAGCCTTGTCCACTCACTGTCGGTGCCCCGAAAACCACGAGGAGAAAGACGGCCACGCATATTCTTCGTTCAAGACATACTACGGGTAGGTACCTCACAAGTTCTCCTCCAGCAAACACAACAATTCCCGGGCACACGTATCCGTTGAGCCGGGAGTCGACTGGAGAACAGGCTAGATACGAAGAGGCAGGAGAGCCGGAAGGTCGACGATGGGCGGAGCGTGGGAATGCTCCGCGATGGTGGGGACAGAGGATTCTATGCCGTGAGATTCATCGGACGATTGAAGCACCGCGACCACGACAGGGGAGTACTGAATCCCCTGCACGAACGAGGGCTGGCCAAAGGTAGCGTGCATCGATGGCATGGTCTTGCAGCAATCCTGACCATGATGACCCTGCGATGAGCAAGGCATCGAATTGCAGCACTGCATCGCCTGTTCCGGCGTGATCGCCGCCCCGCAGTCGAATGCATACGCGACGAGAGTCACTGCCAGTATCGCCAGCAAAACTGGACTAACCCGACTCATCACCGACCAGATTAGGACGCACAGGGCACCGAGTCAAGCAAGTGTACTAGTTCACATGCCCGAACAACAGCCCGGCACCGGTCAAGGCCCGGCGCTAGGTCAGCCGCAACGCGTGGAACTGGACCAGCACACCGCCTGGGCATAGAATGATGGTGTTTGGGGCCGGGTTGATTGGCAGGGGTTGGAACTTTGGCTCTGCAAGGAAACGCGGAAGTGCCTGCCCTCTGTGGGCGGAAATGCAGAAGATTCCTTCTGGTTTGCTGCGCTGTGTGCTTAGCCTTGTCTATTCTCCCCCCGCCGATTCTGAGCCATCCCGTTCACACGCGAATCGTTCCTATCGATGACGTGATGTTTTCCGATGGGAAACTCTGCGTGCCGCTGACGGTCGCGATGATTTCAGGGGACTTCTTTAATGGTCTAAAAGTGATCGAGACACGGCTGGGAACCAGGTTTTACAAACATGCGAAGCCGATCACCGAATTCCCCGATGAAGTAACCGTTTTCGCGCGCGCCAGCATGCTCCCCTGTTCCCTTTTTCCTTACATCCCCGTGAGCTCGGAAGACGCAAAGCGGTTCATGGACACTTTGAGTTTTTCGTTTGAGTGGAAGTCGCAGTTTGCACGGAGACCCGTCGAAGCTTATTCGTCCCGATTGATTTCGCCGGGGCCCAGTGTGTGGCCCGAAAATGAGAAACCGGTGCCGGTATGGTCGTACATCTTTACCGTCAAGACGGGAGGAGTTCCTTTGACGGACGACCTTGTCATCGTCGTGCGTTCAGAAACGAGCAATCAGCTATCGCGAATGGCCATTCGTCTGTAAACAAATTGTGAGGGGATGGTCCATGCCAAGGAATTGGGACCATATCTTGCTTCTGCTTATTGGCGTATGCTCGCAGGAACAGTCGAAGCCGCTTTTCCTGAGAGGCCAACTATGAACCGATTGTCTTCTCGTTTTTGCCTGTTGGTATTCCTCGGACTGTTGGTGGCCTGGCCGTCGGCGGGGCAGAAGGGCGGGTCGGGGTCGTCCGGATCTGGATCATCCGGGTCATCGGGATCGACCACGGCACCTGCGGGAACAGCTCCCGGCGTACCCGGACAACAGCCCGGTAATCCAGGCCAGCCGCAATTTGAGACTCCTGTGTTTGTGAACGGGCAAATCCTGATGGACAGCGGCCAGCCTGTTCCGGAACCCGTCTCTGTTGCGCTGGCATGCGGGATAAAGGCGTTGCAGGTGATCCACACGGATTTGAAGGGATATTTCCAGTTCACATTGGGAGCGGGCGCTCAAAGCAATATGGACCTCAGCGCCAGCAACGATAGCTCCGCGTCGGCGACTATGAATGGCATGCCATCGGTGAACGGTCCTTCGGGCGGCCAGTCGGGCGCCGATCCCCAGAATATGTTGATCGGTTGTGACGTGCGAGTCAGCATTCCGGGCTACCTGCCCCTGAACAAGACCATCACCGAGCGGGCCGACATCGGCGGAATCGATATGGGGACTTTGCACCTTACGCGGGTGGCCGGAGCGACGGGGTCTTCGATCAGCGTTACATCCCTGCAGGTGCCGAATGGCGCGCGCAAGGAATTCGAGAAGGGTGACAAGGACCTCCGCACCAACCACCTCGATTCGGCGACGCAACATCTGGTGAAAGCCACCGCCGAATACGACAAATATGCGGCTGCCTGGAACGAATTGGGGGGCCTGTATGCCAACGCCAAGGAGAACGAAAAGTCCCAACAGGCTTTTGAAAAGGCCATCGCCGCCGACCCGTATTACATTCCCCCCTATATGGGCCTCGCCCAACTGGAACTGCAGGACCAGAAATTTGAGATGGCAGTAGAAACCGCGGGAAAAGTCCTGGCGCTGGACGCGAGCGTCGGTGATGCCAATTTCATCCAGGCCATCGGGAATTTGAAATTGAACCGGCTGGATGCCGCGGAGATCAGCGCACAGAAGGCCGAAAAGGGACCCCACCAGAACATGTCGGATTTGCACGCCTTGCATGCGTCCATCCTTTTGCAAAAGCAGGACTATGCGAATGCGGCGGCGCAGATGCGGGCCTACCTCAAAGAATTCCCTCAAGGACGATTCGCCGATCAGATGAGGAAGCAGTTGCAGGAGATTGGGCAGCCCGTGGCGAATGCCGCCGGCAAGGCCGACTCGGCGCAACTGCAGATTGCCCCCTAGCCAGGTGTTTTAGAACAGAAGCCCTTGTAACCCGAACTTCTAATAACGGGTAAAAGGTGCTTTAACGGACAGTATCGGGAGTCCGATACGCCGATAGTGGGTCTCGCAGATATACAAGGAGACTCACCGTGAAGATTTCAGCAGTGATCCTGGTAGTACTCGCAGGTTTGAGCGCACCGACGTTCGCACAGGCTCAAATCGCACCTTTCACCGAAACAGTTCAGACTTCCACGTATCGCGAAAGCGTCGTCAGCCGGACGACCCGGGCAGTCAAATACGAGCACCGCAATGGCTCGACACGCATCGGATTCCGAGGCACCGACCTGATGGCAGCAGCGGCGGGCGAAGCGAAAGTCGAAAGCAAGCGCGGCGCCGTGAAGATCGATGCGGAATTCAGCGGACTCGACAGGCCGACCGCCTTTGGCAACGAGTATCTCACTTATGTTCTTTGGGCGATTTCGCCGGAAGGCCGCTCGGTGAATCTGGGTGAAGTACTGGTCGGCGGCAACCACCGCAGCAAGCTTGACGTTACGACGGACCTGCAATCCTTTGCGCTTATCGTGACGGCCGAGCCGTATTACGCCGTGAGGCGCCCGAGCAATGTCGTGATCCTCGAAAACGAGATCCGGCCGGACACCGTCGGAACCAGCGAAGCGGTGGACGCGAAGTACGAGCTCATCGACCGCGGCGGCTACATTCCCACGGGCTACAAGTTCGACCCCGTGGTGCTGAATTCCAAATTGCCGCTCGAATTTTTCGAAGCGCGCAATGCGGTGCGTATCGCGAAGTCGGCTGGAGCCGAGGAAAATGCAGGCCCCAGCTACGAGAAGGCCGTCATGCAGATGAAAAACGTGGACGCGATGGCAACTTCGCGCCATATCGACAAGAAGACGCTGATTTCCTCTTCGCGCGAAGTGGTGCAAACGGCGGACGACTCACGCGAAATCTCGGTGAAGCGAATCGATGCCGATCGCGTAGAAGCCGAGAAGAACGCCGCGGCACAGCGGGTGGCGGACGCCGATGCGAAGTCGCAGCAAGCGATGATGGCTCGCATGAATGCGGAAGCGGCTACCGCCGATGCGGATCGACGGCGCACAGAAGCGGACAGAGATGCCGCGGCTGCGAAACAGCAGCAACTTGACGCGCAGGCGGAATCCGACCGGAACCGCGCAGCGACTGCCGATGCCAACCAGGCCACGGCGAATGCTCTGCAAGCGCAACGAGACGCCGAGGCGGAGTCGGAACGAAACAAGGCCGCTGCCGCCAACTCAGACCAGCAACTCCAGCAAGCTGTGCGTGACCGTGAAGAACTCCGCGCCAAATTGCTGGAACAATTCAACGCCATCCTGGCGACTCGCGATACGGCCCGCGGCCTGGTTGTGAACCTTTCGGACGTGCTGTTTGACTCCGGCAAGTACACGCTACGCCCGCTGGCACGCGAGAAGCTGGCCAAAATATCCGGAATCGTTCTGGCCTACCCGGATTTGAGGCTGGCGATCGAAGGCAATACGGACAGCGTTGGCAGCGACTCCATGAACCAGACCCTCTCGGAAAGACGAGCCGGTTCGGTGATGGATTATCTGGCGAAGGAAAACATTCCGGCGGCGTCGATGACGTCGCAGGGATTCGGCAAGACCCAGCCAATCGCGTCTAACGACACGGCGGAAGGACGACAGCAGAATCGCCGCGTGGAAATGGTGGTATCGGGGGATGTGATCGGCACCTCGGTGGGAGTCGTTCCGAGCGCGTCTGAAAGACTGCCCATGACGTTCCGTCAATAGTGCACTCGTCGTGGCAGAGGTAGTTGTGAGCAGCCCCGGCTTGCCGCTTGCAGGCCGGGGCTTTGCCGCGTCTCGGAGGCAAACGGAGGCAGGAGTGAACGTGGATCCCAGTTACGAAATTTTCAAGCAGTCTTCCGGGGAAAAGCTCGTTTTTGTTGAACGCTTTCGCAGCCTGACCCAGGCGGAGCAGCACGTGGTGGGCCTGGGAGCATTTTCGGCGAGCGAGAAATACTTTATTTACGATGTCCGTCAGGGAGCTCTTCTGCGGACCCTGGAGGGTTGATGGCTATGTGGAAAGCTCGCTTTGCCCGGGGCCGCGCGGAAGCAGCCAAAAGCAGGGGCAGACATTGGTACGTGAAAAGGAATTACGACTGGCTGTGGCTGATCGTGTATTCCGCGGTGGGCATGGCCATTCTGTCCGCCGCGCTGTTTCTGTGGGGAACCACAGGAAAATAATTTTAGCGCCGCTCTCGCATTGCATCCCGAACGATTCATCGGTGTGCCTAACGTGACAGATCGGATTCGTACGGTGGTTTACAATCCTGTCCAGTAAGGAATCGCTTGTGGCGCAGTCGGCACTTCTGATCTTGGAGGCGAGTGATGATACACAAATCAAAGATAGGCAAGTCTATTCTGGGTTTTTGTCTGGCGGTGGTTGCAATCCCAACTCTTCACGCGGCTAACAAGGGACAAAAGCGCCTGGAAAACTCGGGCGTGGTGATGCAGGAAATCATGGGCACGCCTGAGAATATTCCCCAGCAAGTATTGGAAAAGGCGGAGTGCGTGATCGTGTTCCCGTCCGTCCTGAAGGCGGCTTTTGTGGTGGGCGGAAGCTACGGACGCGGAGCGATGGTCTGCCGCACCGGAAAGAACTTCCGCGGACCGTGGGGCGCTCCCGCAATGTATGCGCTGGAAGGCGGCAGCATTGGATTTCAAATCGGCGGACAAGCCACCGATCTCGTTCTGCTGGTGATGAACGACAGAGGCGCGAGTTCGATTCTCAGCAGCAAAGTGAAGCTGGGAGCCGATGCTTCGGTTGCGGCAGGCCCCGTTGGGCGTGACGCATCTGCCGACACTGACGCTTATTTGCGGTCCGAGGTTCTGAGCTACTCGCGTTCGCGCGGTCTTTTCGCCGGGATTTCACTCGAGGGGTCCACGCTTCGCCCCGACGACGATGCCACCGCGGACGTGTATGGCCGCAAACTGACGGCGCGGGAAATCGTGCTGGGCGGGAAGATACGGGTTCCCATGTCCGGCCGCCACCTGGTTTCCGTACTACAGAAGAACGCACCGCGGAATGAGTCGAAGGAATCCGCAAGCAAATAACAGAATGGCAGAGGCCCCAGTTGTGGAAATGGGAGCTGGGGCCTGGGTGCAGCGACGGCTTGAGCAAATGGGCGAGAGACTATCCTGCGCTCCGTTATTCGTGGAGAACGACGCTCAGGAGCGAGCTGTTGATTTGAAGCCCGCCGTTGTACTTGATGAAGCCCATCCTCTTGAACTTGTTCATGAAAAGATTTACTCGCGAGCGCGTGGTGCCGATGGTGTCCGCCAGCATTTCCTGAGAGATCTTGGGAAGAACCCTTTGAGGCTGATTGTCTTTTCCATAGCGGGCCAGCAGCAGAAGGGCGCGGGCCAGCCGTTTTTCCGTGGAATTGAACAGTTGATCGACCAGGTCCGCTTCGATGCGGATGTTGCGGGTAAGCATGTAAGAGATAAAGCGATCCGAGAATTCGTGTTCCGTATGTAGAACGCGAATCATCTCGTCCTTCTCGATCACCAGCACACTCGTCGGTGCAACGGAAGTGGCCGCGCCGATGCGGATGGGCTGAGCGGCCAGGCAGCCTTCTCCAAAAAAATCACCCGCCCTCAAAACCGCGACCACCGCTTCTTTGCCAGCCCCGTTGACGACGGATAACCGCACGCCACCCTGCCGAATGTACATAACAGTTTTGGCGGGATCGCCCTGCGCGTAGATGGTGGACTTTTTCGGAAACTCGACGATCTTGCGAGCCACGCCTACGGAATCGAGGAAGGCCTGGGCGTTGAAGGAAGCCTTCTTCCCCGCTTTGAGCCGATTTGGCGTTGTAGCCACTGCCGAAAGCGTAGCACTGCGGTGACTATATTCAAATCAAAAGGATAAGGGTGTAGTGTCCACAATGGGACAGATACTCGCGGGCCCCCTCTCCTATGATGGCGCCGGTTAGTCAAAAAAGCGACGCTTCCCGTCGCCCGAAAAAAGAAGGAGGCAAACAGGTCATGCCCTTGCTCCAGGTGTTGATGGTGTTAGTGGTGGTGGGTGTGCTGCTGTGGCTGGTGAACAGCTTTATACCGATGGCTGGATCGATCAAATCGATCCTGAACGCCGTGGTGGTTATCGCCGTGGTGTTGTGGCTCATGAATATTTTCGGGCTGATGCATTCTCTCTCCCGAATCCACGTCGGGGCCTAGCGCAGCCTGATTCTGTGACTGCGAAGCGCCGCGGAATGAGGAGTGACAGCCAAGACACGGATTATATGATTTTGCATAATCCGATGTGATATATTTGCGGCGCTGTCGAGACGCTTGCAGGAGGTTGGCTATGAGCAACCGATCCAGACGGACCTTTCTCAAGAATTCCGTTTCGGGCCTCGGTGCCGCCTGGCTGGCCTCGAATTGGCCGGGCATCCTGGCCGCGCAGGAACACGCGCAGCAGATGGCTGCGCAGAACTTCCCCACGCAGTTCGCATTCTTCACTCCGGAACAGGCAGCCGAGATTGCAGCGATGGCGTCGGCGATCATTCCCACCGACGACACGCCGGGCGCACGCGAAGCCGGCTGCGTCTACTTCATCGACAGCGGGCTGACCAGTTTCCTCCACGATAGTCAGGCGCTTTACACGCAGGGAATCAAAGACCTGCAAGCAAAGACGCAGGAGCTTTTCCCGAGCGCCGGCAAGTTCTCGGAGCTAACCTCTGCGCAACAGGTGCAGGCGCTCACGGCTATCGAGAAAACCCCCTTCTTCACGGCGGTCCGCAATCACACGGTCATCGGAATGTTTGCCAGCCCGAAACACGGCGGCAATCAGGACGCAATCGGCTGGAAGCTGATCGGATTCGAAGACACCATGAATTTCAAAGCCCCGTTCGGTTACTACGACGCCGCCAGCAACTCGCGCGGATAGTCTCAGCACTGAAGGAGACGCCCATGAAGCAGTATGAGCCGACAACGGAAGTGGATTTCGTCGTGATCGGAGCGGGAGCCGCCGGCGGGATCATGGCCAAGGAACTGTCGGTCGGGGGATTTTCTGTGGTGGTCCTGGAGCAGGGCGGCTGGGGGGCTTACGGCCACGAGCAGGATTCGAACAAGGACGAGCTGCAGAACCGCTTCCCCACTGACGCGGACCGCCTGATGAGCGATCCGAAGCGGCAGCGCAACACCTTCCGCCGGAACCAGGATGAGAAAGCCGCGCCGGGCAATCACTCCTACGGAATGGTGGTGGGAGGCGGCACCGTGGTTTACGGCGGCAGCAGCTGGCGGCATCTGCCGTGGGAGTTCCAGGAAGCGAGTCACGTGGGCACGATTGCCGGCAGCGGGCTGGCGGACTGGCCCATCACGTATGAAGAGCTGGAGCCTTACTACACGAAGGCCGAATGGGAGATGGGGATTTCGGGGATGCGGGTCGACTCTCCGCTGTTTGCGCCGATGTCAAAACCCTATCCGCTGCCGCCGCTGCCGATAAAGAGCTCCGGCGCGTTGTTCCAGGTGGCCGCTGCCAAGATGGGATTGACCGTCATCCCGAGTCCGATGGCGATTATTTCCGAGGCCTATCGAGGCCGCTCGGGCTGCATCAGCTGCGGGATGTGTTCCGGCTTCAGTTGCCAGGTGAAAGCGAGATCGAGTTCGGCGGTGGCGATGTTCCCGATAGCCGAACAGACCGGACGGTGCGAGATCCGGCCTAACAGCTACGTGCGCGAAATCTCGGTGGATAAGCAGGGACGGGTGACCGGAGCCATCTATTTCGACTCCCAGAAACGCGAAATCTTTCAAAAGGCCAAGGCGGTGGTGCTATCGGCGAACGGCACTGAGTCCTCGCGGCTGCTGCTGCTTTCGAAGTCGTCGCAATTCCCCGATGGTCTCGCGAATTCTAGCGGCGTTGTCGGGAAGTACCTGATGTCCGGGAACAACGCGGGCGCGAGCGCGATCTTTGAGCATCCGCTCAACGAGTACAAAGGCATCATCAGCGGCGCCGGTATCGTGGATTGGGTCGCGAGCGATCCCAAGCGGGGATTCTACGGCGGCGGGCGGCTGACGTCCCGGGGCCAGCAGACGCCGATCGAGTTCGCCCTCGGCGGCCCGCACGACGGACCGCGCTGGGGCGCGGGTTACAAGAAGGCTCTCCGAGAGGAAGCCAACCGCAAGATGATCATCAGCAGTTTTATTACGCAACTGCCGGTCGAGAATAACCGCGTGGATCTGGATCCGGATGTGAAAGATGAATGGGGCCTCCCGGCAATGCGCATCACCACGACGAGCCACCCGGACGACATCAAGAACATGGAATTTTTCACGGCTAAGTCGGTGGAGATCTTACAGGCAGCCGGAGCGACCAAGGTATGGGCGGATGGCGTCCACGATTCCCGAGGCGGCCCGCATAGCCGCGGCACCTGCCGGATGGGGAACGATCCGAAGACGTCGGTGGTGGACAAATACCACCGGGCGCACGATGTTCCGAATCTCTACGTCGTGGACGGCAGCAGTTTCGTCACGGGCGGCCGCAATCATCCCACCATGACGATTCAGGCTCTTGCTTTCCGCGCCGCCGACCACATCATCCAGCAGACGAAAAGCGGGGCGAACGCCTAGCCGGGAGCATAAGCAGGCTATTCCGGGTTCCATTTGTGAGATGGCTTGATGGCTTCTAGACAAATCGCCGCACACGCTGGGTTCACGTATCGTAGCCCCTGATTCACTCGGTAACCGTCCATGTGGGGCACCGAGCCATCACATCTCGCATCACCACCACTACAAGGCACCCTATGAAACTCGACTACTTGCCGATTGGCACCACGGATTGGTCACTGGTTACACCATCCGTTCAGCAAGGCGGATTGGGTACTGCCACGAAGCGGATAAGACAGTTCGGAGATATTAAGATTCGCTTCATCAAGTTCAGCGCCAACTTTGTTTCGGATCAGTGGTGTAACAAAGGCCATATCGTATTTGTCGCTGCGGGTGGGGTAACGGTCGTCCATCAGAATGGTGATGCCTACCCGCTGTCGCCCGGCGGTACCTACCACGTCAGCGATGACGTTGAGTCTCCGCATCGACTCGAGTCACAGAACGGCGCCACGATCTTCGTCGTCGATTGATCGTTTTAGGATGCGTGGGACTGGCGGCTAAGCTTCTCGAAGTAATTGCGTGCGGTACTTGGGTGCGAGGGCCTTCGCTTTTTCGATGAAGGCGGCCTGTTCCCTTTCGCCCAGCTTCGGCGGCGGTGTGGTGCGCGTGGCGACCGGTACACCAACCTCCCGGAAGAAATTCTCCTGTCCGGCAGGAGAGCAGATGCAGAGCATGCGTACCGGCTTGGTGGAGGCGTTGTGGAACCGATGAGGCGCGTTGGCGGGGATATGGATGGTCTGGCCGGCGCGCACGATTGACTTACTGCCGCGGAAGGTTGCTTCGATCTCGCCTTCGAGCAGAATGAAGGTCTCCTCGAAGTCATGGCGGTGCGGCGGTGGTCCGCCGCCGGGCGGGACGTGCATATCGATCAGGCAGAAGCGTCCATTGGTGTCTTCACCCGAAACGGTGATGGTGTAAGTGTCGCCAACCAGGCCGACGTGAGGGAGATTGTCCGGCTGGGCCAAAGTGAGGTTGCGTTTGGGATCGTCCGGCGGGATCGCGATAGCGGCTTGCTCGGCTGAACTGTTTTGGTCTGCCATTCTTCGCTCCTTGGGTTTTATTTTTCGGTGCCGAATCCTCCGGCAAATTCGTTGCACGAGGAGTGTCAGGCGCCGGCGTCTAGGTTGGTTTCGGCGGGGGTGGCGTCGCGCCAAATGAAGGCTTCGAGGCGGCGGGCGAGGGATTCGGGGATTTCGGCGTCGAGGAGAACGTGGCCGTCGGAGATTGCGGAGTGCAGGACGCGACCGCCCGCGTGGAGCAGGGACAGGTTGCGGCCGTCGGAGAGAGGCAGGCGCAACTGGAGACGCGTGATGGGGTCGATGGGCACAGCGGCGTCTATCTTGGTTAGCAATTCGTCCAGGCCCGCGCCCGTGACGGCCGAAGTGAAGACAGTTTGCTGCTGGCCGCCGTTGGATTTCTTCAGAATGGCGAGATCTTCGTCGCTGAGGCGGTCCGTCTTGTTGAGGACGTGCAGGCGCGGTCGATCCGCCACGCCCAGGTCTTTGAGGACCTTGAGAACTTCGGCGTCCTGCTCGGCGTGAAAGGGGCTGGAGATGTCCGCGACCTGAAGGATGAGCGCGGCTTCCTGTACTTCTTCGAGAGTGGCGCGGAAGGCGGCGATCAAGTCGGGCGGCAGATCGCGCACAAATCCCACGGTGTCGGAAAGCAGCACGCGGCGGCGCGAGGGCAAGCGGATGGCGCGGATGGTGGGGTCGAGAGTCGCAAACATTTTGGAAGATGTGAGAACGGCGGCGTGGGTGAGCGCGTTGAAGAGCGTGGACTTTCCGGCGTTGGTGTAACCCACGAGCGCAACCATTCCGAGCGGGACGGCTTGGCGCGCGCGGCGACGGGTGGTGCGCTGGCGGCGCACCGTTTCGATGGCCTGCTGGATTTTGCGCACGCGGTCGCGGATGCGCCGGCGGTCGGTTTCGAGTTTTTGCTCGCCGGGTCCGCGGGTGCCGATGCCGCCGCCGAGCCGGGAGAGTTCCTGTCCGCGGCCGGTGAGCCGGGGCAGCAGGTAATTCAGTTGCGCGAGCTCCACCTGGAGCTGGCCTTCGCGGGTGCGGGCATGGGTGGCGAAAATATCGAGGATGAGCTGGGTGCGGTCGATCACGCGGCAGTCCGTCCCTTTTTCCATGTTGCGAAGCTGGACGGGGGTGAGGTCGTGGTCGACGATCACGAGCGGCACTTTTCGCGCATGCGCTTCGGCGCGGATTTCTTCGAGCTTGCCGCGGCCGACGAGTGTGGCGGGATCGAGCGCGTCACGGACTTGGAGGAGCGTGCCGCCGATGGCGGCGCCCGCGCTGTAGGCTAATTCTTCCAGCTCCGCGAGCGACTCGCGCGCTGCGACGGGAGGCTCGGGATTCTGTCCGCGGGAATGTTTTTTCAGGCTTACGCCTACCAACAAGACGCGCTCGCGCCGATCCAAAGGCTGCGAAGTCTTCATTCGAGTGGGGAGCTTGGCCGGGAGGTCGGTCGAGGGGATGCGTTCATGAACAAGGCTATTATACGCCGAATAACCACCCCGTGCGAGTTGGTGGGGGAGCGGTGGGGCGGATATCGCAACGCGGGCTAGATTTTCTTGCGGAGGTATTCGACGACTAGATAGCCGATCAGGCCGGAAACTACGGCGACATCGAAATTGGTGGAGGTGAAAATGTCTTTGATGGCGAAAAGGATGGTTTTGCCGCCGCGATTCGCGCGGGTGAACTCGCCCATCAGGAGATTGGAGTAGAAAAGAAAGATGATGAAGCCGACCTCGATCATCGCTCGCCAAAACGGTGCTAGTTTGTGAGGCTTTCTCGAGTTGTCGGGCATTGAGACGGGCTGCGCTTTCTCACTTCGACATGTAGGTCTTGCTGAAATTGTTTCGGGTGTTGGTTACGGTGTAGTGGCCGTTGGGCTTTACCGTTAGCTGAATCCAGTTGCCTTTGCAGTGCTCGGTGTCGTCTAGGCTGGCTATGAACTTTTCGTCGGCCTGGTAGCTCTTGTCGACTTTCAGGGCCAGGTGCCCCTGCCAGAGGTCTTCGAGGCCGGGCGATTTTTTGACGATCTCGAAGGTGGATTGATCGCCGCGGGTGGGGCCGTTGTTCATGACGGCGACCGTCGGGTGGAGCGCATAGACGAGTTGCGGAGAGCCGGAACGGTCTGTGCCGTGATGGGTGGTCTGGTAGACGTCGATATGGCCGAGCATGTTTGTGGGGCAGGCCAGCAATTGCTCCTGGTACCAGGGAAAATCGCCGAGATCGACGAAGCGGAACTTGCCGTACTTCAGCAGAATGCCTACGCTCGCGCTGTTCTCGGGGTCGCGATCGGCGGGCTTTAGAGGGGCGTCCTTGCAGAGGGCTTCGTTGGGGCCGCCGCCGTTGATGGGCTTGGTGATGGTTTCGCCGGCCGCCGAGACGACCGTGATATTGACGCCTTTGAGCGGAAGGTTATCGCCGGGGTGCATGGTGGTGCGGTGGTCATCGGCTGCGGCCTTATAGGCGTTCCAACCCTTCATCATGTTAGGCTTTTCGGTCTCGAAGGTGAGGTCGCCGTGGTCTAGGAAATGATCGATCTGTATCATTTTCGAGAGGGCCGGGAGTCCGCCGACGTGATCGCCGTGGTAGTGCGTGATGAGGACGTAATCGAGCTTCTTGAGGTGGGCGACTTTGGTGGCCATGTCGTAGATGCGCTGGACTTCTTCCTGCACGGGAATACCGGTGTCGACGAGCAGGGATTCGCCGGACGGCGCCACGATGAGCGTGGAGGCGCCACCTTCCATATCGATCCAATAAATATGGAGATCCTTCGACGCGGCTGCTGGTTTGGCCGCTGGTTTAGGTGCTGGGCCGGCGGAGAGGGAACTACAGAGCAGCAGGGCCGACGCCAGCGCACATACGTTCTTCATCACCGCCATAATCACCTCCATGAATCGTTATCGATGGCTACTTCGAGCTGGATTGAGCGCGTCGAATATACGCCAAAAAGCGCGCAGAGCATACGGCTAGATGAGAACGCGATTTGCGACAACAAATTTATTTGAGGCAGGGGAGGGAGATGTGTATGATGCGCGGGTTGCCCCGGTCAGTACCGACTTAGATAGTTACCGAGGAGCGCAATATGGAGCGCTTGTGCGTAGGCTCGGGCAGAGGCAGAATTTTATTCCTGGTGGTTTTCTGCGTGTGTTGCTGGCGACTTGGGGTATTTTCCAACCCAGGGCGAGCGGTCAAGAGACGGGGCACGTCCAAGAGAGTGGCCCGGTGCCGGAGTCCCCTGTAACCCCGCCGGAACAGACCCCGTCGACCCAAGCTCCGGCGCCGCAATACGATAAGACCATCTTCCAGAAACCGATTCCGAGCGACCAGCTTTCGTTTCTGTCCCATTTTTCGGGAGCGATGTCGGGCGATGTCGTTCGAGACAAGCAGTACCGTAAGCTGATGCGCAGCCTGGTCCCCGATTGCATTTTCCACTACGGCACAGACATGTCGCTTTCCGACGCGTTCGGAAAGGTGCTGGAGGATTCGATTCTGCCGGTTCGAATCCGCGACGGGCGGTACTTCCTGGTGAGCGGCCGGAGCGGGCCGTACCTCGGCGGCCGGGGATTCATGTGGATCGACATGCGGGATGGCGTCGGACTGGGAGGGTTCTATTTTCGCCCTACAAACGGTGAACCTACGCCGACCGTCACCATTTTTTCAAGGCAGGTACGAGAGAAATCGCTTGCATTGAGCCAACTCCCGCCCGCTTTTGCGGAGGACTTGGGCCGGTGGTCGTCGGAAGCGAGAGTGCCCCCGTTACGACGCGCTATTTTATCGGCGGCAGCAACGAAAAAATCCTGCTCGAACACGACGAGGACTACTGCTCGCCCGCGGACCCGACAACGGCGTCGCTGCAGGAAGCCTGCGAGCAGATGAATGCGGACGCCGCCGACATGGACGTGACGGCTGCGTATTACCTGGAACAGACGCACCATGCGACGAATGCGACCGAATGGATGATCGAGGGTGAGGACCAGGTGGTTTGGATCCGGGTGCGAGATGAAACATGCGGGATCGGCCCGGACCCTCTGGGATGCCACATTCGCATGGCGCGCGAGCGCACTCGCGTGATCATTCACCGGGAACCCGTGCCGCATATGCCCCGCAGTTAGACCAAATTCAGCCAGTACGCCTGACGTGCCACCCAGCACATAGCCCCTTCCCAGAAGTGGTTCGCACGAGCCTACCCCCGCGACGGAGCCCCCGGGTAGCCTGGACGCGTCTCGGCATTGCCACGCGAGAGGTGATATCGTAGGCTGTAGCGGGTTTGGTAGCCCGTTTCCCCGAGGCGGCACCCCGCAGGGTGCAGAGCCCCTATCGAGCGCGGTCCGTTCCGAAAAGAAGGGAATGAAATGCGATTCGAGATGTGGTCTTGGGTGTCGCAAACAGGGGAGTCCGAAGGATTGCGGCGCGGAACGATTGGCCTGCTGAAAGCGCAGCGTTGAACACCCTTTTCCCAACCGGAGAACAGACCGAATCGAGAATCCCGCGGATTCTCGGATATGGGTTGGCGTTCGTCTGCCTGGTGTGGGTGCTGCGCGATTTCCACGTGGTGCAGGCGATGCACCAGATATCGAACGTGGACTGGAAATGGGTGCTTCTGGGTATGTGCTTCGACGTGCTGAGCTACGGGGTGCAGGCGCTGCGCTGGGAATGCCTACTAAGGCCGTTTGGGAAGGTACGGCTGACGCGTACGATCCGGGCGGTGTTTGCGGGGCTGTTCGCGAACCTGGTGTTTCCGCTGAGGCCGGGCGAGTTCTTGCGCAGCTACCTGCTTTCGACGTCGGAAAACATTTCGCTGGGGCGGGTGCTGGGGTCGCTGGGTGTCGAAAGGCTGATCGACCTGGTGATCGCGACGGCGTCGCTGGCGATCGCTTCGCTGTTCGTGGACCTGCCGAGGCGCTTCAACCGCATCGCCGATATACTGGGGGTGGTTACGCTGGTGGTGCTGGCGGTCATCGTGGCGATGATTTTTTATATCGAGATGAAACTGGGCGACGAGCCGCCGCCGGACCAGGCGCCCAGGGGATTCGGGGGGAAGGTGATGGGGGCGCTGTCGGTGCTGCATGCGATCGGGACGGCGCCGAGCTTTTATCCGGCATTGCTTACGTCACTGCTGATGCCCTTTTGCCAAGTGCTGGGACTTTGGGCGATGATGCATTCGTTCGGCCTGCAACTTCCGTTTCTGGCGGCGCTGGTGGTGCTGCTGGTGATCAACCTGGGGGTTTCGCTGCCGAACGCGCCGGCGAATGTGGGTTCCTACCAGTTTTTCTGCGTGCTGGGACTGAGCGTGTTCGAGGTGGAAAAAACCACGGCGACGGCGTTTTCCATTTTTGCGTTTCTCGCGCTGACGTTCCCGTTCGTGTTTCTGGGCTTTGCGGCGCTGGTGAGGAGCGGGCTTTCGATGCGGTCGATGCGGGAAAAAGTGGGCCGCGCGCCGGGGCGGCCCCAGAAGTCCGCGATGCAGACCTGAGCGCGACTCCCTAAGAGGCGTTTATTGGTGGCGGGCGGGTGCTGGGAATTGTGCGCGAAGAGGGATTCATCGCTCGAAAAGCGAGCGATGGAGAACCGTACTTCGTCGCTGCGCTCCTCAGGATGACGGGCAAAGAAAGGAGAAGAAAAGAAGAAGCAGGTCCCTCACCCATCCGCGCTTCGCGCGGATGGGCTTGATGTCATAACAACGCCGGCTCCTGCGGCGCGAGTAGACTTGGGTTGTGCGATACCAAGGCTCGGAGGAAGGAGCCGACGAT
>Ga0302324_100010751_pt1 | contig 18889 bp, 16 predicted proteins | sample Palsa_T0_1_FD_201949 | JGI IMG/M metagenome (GOLD analysis project Ga0302324, IMG submission 201949) | Peat permafrost microbial communities from Stordalen Mire near Abisko, Sweden - Palsa_T0_1 | ecosystem: Environmental > Terrestrial > Soil > Palsa > Peat permafrost | place: Sweden: Abisko...
GCGACCCGCACGCTGCCTCAGCCGCCACGATCAGGGCCCCACGACACCGCACGCCAATCGTCATCGAGTGTGGCACCGTATCGCAGCTGCGCTCGGTGGCCGGCGAGGCGGGGGCCCGCATCGGGCCGGCGCGATTGAGGATGACCGGACGCCGGCCGGGCTGGGCCATTGCGGGAAACTACGGATCAAGCAACCGGGAAAAACGGCCGAAAACATACATGTTCAGGGAAGTTCCACCCGTGGGGCACCCATAACGGACAAGGAAACCATGAGCAGCCTGTTGCGAGATCACGATTCCGACCATGACGGCGGCGACAGCAACAAGATCAAGGTGCTGCTGGCCGATGATCATCCGTTGATCATCGCTGGGGTCCGCCGGACGATCGAGGATCTGGATGACATGGAGATCGTGGGTGAGGCCCACTCAGGTCCGGAACTGCTGCAACTGATCGAGCGCCGCGGGCCCGATATCGTGCTGATGGATCTGCGGATGCCCGGAGTCGTCGGGGTCGAGGCGATCGAGCAGATTCGCCATACCTGGCCTGACATCAAGACCGTCGTGCTGTCAGCCTGTGACGACCGTGCCGCGATCGACTCGGCCCTGCGCGCGGGTGCCAGCGCCTACGTGCTGAAGAGCGCCCACGCCGTGGACATCGCCTCTGTGCTGCGCCAGGCCTCCAACGGTGACGTGTTCCACGCACCCTCCTACGCCCCGCCTCGGCCCGGTGTACCAGGCGCCCCGGAACTGCCGGCGCTGACCGACCGCGAGCGGTCGATCCTCTCAGCCGTCGCGGCCGGATTGACCACCGCCGCGATCAGCCGCGACCTGTGGATCAGCGAGCACACGATCAAGTTTCACCTCACGAACATTTACCGCAAGCTGGGTGTCGTGAACCGCGCCGGAGCGGTCCGGTACGCGCTGGAGAACGGCATCGCGTAGTTCTGCCCGGGAGTGTGGACGGCACGAGCGCGCTGGCGGCGCGTACGTGGCCGAAGGGTGCGCCTACGGCTCGAGGCTGGGCCACGGTGGCATCGTGGCCGAGATGACCGTCGGTCCTCCGGGCCGACTGTCGATCCGAGTCCTCCCTCCGAGCATTCGCACGCGCTCGTGCATCCCCACCAAGCCAAGTCGGCCCGCGCGGGCGGCGCGCACGAGGGTCGTCTCGGGATCAAAGCCGCATCCGTCGTCGGTGATCCGCGCCTCGACACCGCGCCGCTTCGCAGCGATCGTGATCGTCACCGTGCGTGCTTCGCTGTGCTCGCGGATATTGCTGAGCGCCTCACGGATCAGCGCCAGCAGCGTGATCTGCTGAGAGTCGGTCAGTCGCCCCAGATCGCCGCTGAGCTTCGTTTGGGGCTCGACTCCGGTCCGTCCCGTGAACGCGTCGGTCATCTGCTTGAGGACATCCGGCAGGGAGCCGGGCTGAAGAAACGGCGACTGAACCGAGGTCGAGAGCCGTCGCAGGTCCCCGTCGAGTGCCACCAGCTGAGCGTCGAGGTCATCGAGGCGGCCGAGCAGGCGGCCGGCGTTTGGTTCCTCGGCGATCAGTGGACGCAGCTGCTCACGGAAGAGTCGGAGATCCTGTGCGAGCAGGTGGACGTCCTGTTGTGGACCGTCGTGGAGATCGAAACGCAAGCGGGCCAGTCGGCGATCGACCGAACTCATCATCGTCTGCTCGGACGGACTGTCGGGCGCCAGCAGAGCCTCGCGGTCGAGCAGCGCCGCCAGCACTCCAGACGCCGCTTCGAGCAGCAGGGTGCGGTGATCGGCACCTGGTGCTCGCCCGCGCGCGATCAGCGCAGCGGCGGGTGGCTGCAGGCGCTCGATTCGGATCCCCACCGCCGATTGCTCGCTCCCGAAGCCCGGTGCCTCGCCCCCGATCAGCGTGCGTGCGGTCTGCCGAGTCTGCTGAGCTTTCAGCTCGAAGTCGCCGGCGTGGGACACGGCCTTGAGATCGCCGCTCGGCCACAGCGTCCACAGCGATACGGCCTGGGCGCGGGTGAAGATCAGCAGCAGCGCTAACTGAACCTCGATCGCGACGTTGATCGGCAGGTCGGGTAGCTGCCTCGTCCGCAGGACCTCGCGACCCAGGGCCAGTCGCGGCACGCCGGCGGTCGACTCGATCCGATCGATGAGCCGGTTGGCTTCACGCGGGCTGGCCGCGAGGTCGACCGCGATCGCCCCCAGTAGTTCTGCTGCGAACCCAATCAGGGTGAGGGCCGCTGCACCGTCGGACGAGCCGCACACGTCAAACAACTCGAGCGCATGACCCCGCGCGAGGGCCCGGACCGCGCTGGGTACGACCGGTCCCGGGCCGGACCCGTCGACGAGCGCGGCCAAGCGATCGAGCGTCGCGGCGACCGTGTGTTCCTGTTTCCTGATGCTGGCTATCTCACCCATTTGTTCCAAAATATGCAGGGAAAATGCCAAGGCTGGTCCATGGCCAGCGTACAGGCTGGGACGGCGCGGGCGCCGCCCACCGGATCAGGTGGCGCTGCTGTCGGCGGCTCCCGGTGTGGCGGCCACGGGCGCGAACGAGTTCGGCCCCAGACGGGGGACATGGACCTCTGAGAACTCAGCCAGATAGCTGGCGGGGAGCTTGTCGGTGTCGAACCATCCCGCTCCGCCGCCCGGCCGGGCGAATCCGCTGGTCCCGAAGAAGCGGTTGCCGATACGCATGAACGTGTGCGTCGGGTTGTAGAAGATCGTCACCGCTCCGGGTCCGGCGGGGAATCCCCACGACGCGATATCTCCTGAGACGGTCGTCGGGACCTTGTAGCCGGATTGCTGCATGACGTAGGAGACCGCACCCGAGCAGTCGAAGGGCGCAAACACAGAGGGCTGCTCGTGTCCGCCGCCGTAGAGGTAGGGAAAATTCGCGGCACTGACCATGTTTGCGGTCGCAATCAGCCGGTCGTAGTGCCACAGGTAGCCACCTTTGAAGGTCGCCACTCCGTGCTTGGCACCCTTGCTTTCAAAGGCCACCGAGGCGATGCCGCGCGTGAAACGTGTCTCGGCGGGCCGCACATCGTCGGCGATCGCCTGCGCCCGTGACAGCACTTCGTTGACGTACCAGGTGGCGTGGTTGTACGAGAAGACAGCTCCGGAGAGGCTCTTTGCCGCACCGGCTGCGGCGAGCAAACGAGCGGCGGCGAAGATCGCATCGCGGGGGTCGTAGGGGTTGGCCACGCTGTGGCCGTCCACCGCCATGCCGTACTCCCGCCAGCTGGCGGGTTCGAACTGCATCCATCCGATCGCGCCCGCCGACGAGGTGCTGAGGTCGCGCCCGTAGTCGGTCTCGACCGCGTTGATCGCCGCCAGTACCTCCCACGGGACGTCGTAGCGGCGGCCTGCTTCCATATAGATCGGGATCAGGAACGGAGGTGGTTGATTGCCGTTGGCGAGCAGACCGGAGAGATCGGTCAGCGCACCCGACAGATTGGGGTCGATGGTCGACGTTCCGGTCCACGCCTGGGGCGCGGTGAACTGGGGTGGGGCTGGCGAGAGGGTGGGGGTGGCGCTCGGCGTCGGTGTCGCTGTCGCGGGCGTGTGACGAGCGGCCGGCCGAGAGGCGAGCTTCACGGGTGGGCGCGGATTCAGCCCGCCCATCGGCTGCAGCGGCGCGCCGCCATTCGGATCCTGGATGTGCGCGCCGCGATGCTGGTGTCCGTGCGCGTCTTGCCCGCCGCCACCGGAGACGGGCACGTTGGCATCGCTGGGAGTTGCGGCTCCGCTACCGCCACTCGCCGCGGCGGGCACATTGCCGGGGTCCGGAGCAGCGGGGACGTTGCCGCTGCCGGCGGTGGTTGGGTTGCCGGTGCCGCCCGTCGCCGGGGGCTGGTTGCCGCTGGCGCCCGCTGCGGGGGGCTGGTTGCCGCTGGCGCCCGCAGCTGGAGGCTGGCTGCCGGCGCCGGGAGCGTTGGGGAGGTTGGCGCCGCCATCGCTCCCACCGACCACTCCGGGACGACCGGAGCGCTCGGCTCCCGGGCGGTTGCGCTGGGCGGCGCCGTTGGCGCCGGGGCCGCCGGTTCGCGGGTGACCCGAATGGTGCGTCGAGGCCTCGGGGGTCGCGGGGTCGGTGCATTTGGGTGCCGTCGCCGCTCCCGATGTGGCCGGCAGCGTCGACGTGGAGCGCAGCGCTGCGGACAGGGATGACCCAGCACCCGGCGCCGGGTGCTTGGGCTTGCACGGTGCTGCCGTCGCCGGCTGGGCCGGCGCCGGCTGGGCGGGGGCCGAGAAAAGGTGAGTCACCGCGGGTGGCCGGGTGGCCGGAGCCGTGGCATGTCGGGACGCGGTCGCGGCAGCACGCGATCGTCGCCCGTGGCCGGCCACTGAACTGAGCGCCGTGCGCGTGCGCGCGGCCGCGACGTGACCGGCTCGCTGCACCGTCGCAGCTGGGCGCGTGGCGGCGTTGGTGGCCCATCCGCCGCGCACCGCTTGCGTGGCGGCCAGGCCGACGGCCGGAGTGGAGCTGGTGGTGACGGCCACCGCGGTGGCCAGAGCAACCAGTCGGCGACGAGCTTGGCCAACCGGCATCCGGCTGCGCGCGCTCGGCGGTACCTGGGGGCCGCTGAACCTGAGCGCTGAGGGTGTGAGTATGCGCAGCCCGGGCACCGGCAGCGCCAGTGCCACACGCCCTGAGACAGTGAACTCAAACCGCGCCTGCTGATACTCGACCACCTCGAGCGGAACCGCGAAGGAAGCCCGCCACAGCAGCTCGCTCGCGCGGTCACTCCCCGGACGGCGGATGAGCCGCCGCTCGAGCGCGCAGGCGCGCGCCGGGTACGCCGCGCTCGCCGGGCCGCGCTGCACCACGAGCATCGCCTGAGCCGGGGCCCCGAGATCAGAACCGAGGCTGGCCAGCAGCCGCAGGACCGCCCAGTGCTCTCCGACGCGGGAGTAGTCGAACCGCTCGAGTGCGAGCAAGCTGTCGAGCTCGCTCAGCGGCTGGACCGGCGGAGCCGGGTTCGCCACTCCGATCAACGTCCCAGTCCGGGAACGATCAAGACGGCGAGGGCGCCAAACGCGATGAACGGTCCAAACGGAAGCGCTGCCTTGCGCGCCGCCGTCCCACCACGAATCATCATCACCAGCGCGACGGGAAGGACGGAAATGAACGCGATCAGCAGCGCACCGATCGCCGTCCAGCCCAGCACGAGGCCGACCAGCACAGCGAGCTTGACATCGCCCATCCCCATCCACGAGCTGCTGATCAGGTTGGGAATCAGGAGCAGTCCGCCGGCCACCAGCGCCGCCAGCAGGAACTCGGGTGTGCGTCCCGGCCGGAAGGCCAGATCGGCGACCAGGACGATCGCCATCGCCGGCAGCACCACCCGGTTGGGGATTCTCCGGGTTTGGACGTCGATCGCCGCGATCGTGACCAGGACCGCGGCGAGAAAGGCCGCGATCGCCGCGCCGCCACCGAGCGGGTAGCTCGCGAATGCGAGACCCGCGAGCATAGCTGCGCTCACCCCGATCGGAGCCCCGAGCCGGGCCTTGGCGGGGGCGGCCGGAGCGTGGGATCGCGCGCTAGCCGTGGCCACTGGCTACCCGGCTGAGTCCGGTGCCTGTCCGCGCGTCCTCGATTGCGGCGAACAAGCCTTCGAACGAGTTCCACTTCGAGATCAGCGGCAGCGTGGCCAGCCCGTCCTGGGGCTCCGCGCTGACCGCGACGACCCCGACCCGGGGGCGCAGGTTCTCGAGCCTGGCCACGTCGCGGGCGACCGCGGTCAGCGACGCGGTCGCGTCAATGACGACGACTGCGGCACCTTCCCGCGATGCGAGTTCGGCGACGTCCTGGTTGCCGTCTCCGACCACGACCGAATAGCCGCGTTGGGTCAGCAGCGTGCAGGCCACCGCGCGGAAGCGACGGTCATTGGCCACCAGCAGCACGCGTCCGGACGCGGTGATCCGATCATCGTCGGGAGCCGACAGCTGCGAGGCCGCCGGGGCGTGAGCCGGCTCGACCACGGCCAGGCGGTCCGCCAGTCTGATCTCCCGACGAGCGCTCTCACCGGCCGGCAGCTCGAGCACGGCCTTGGCACCGCGTACGGACGCGGTGCGCCACGGCTTCAGTCGCGCAACCAGCTTCAGCACTGCAAGATCGGCGTCGAGGAACACGACGTCAATCGGGAATCGCATGAATGCCGTGTGAATGGACGGCGCTGGGCGCAGCAGGAGGCCCTCGCCGCTGGGCAACGAACGGCGTCCGAGCAGGCCCCGCATGCGGGTAATCGCGCGGTCAGCGATCGCCGCCTGCTCACAGACGACACTCTCACGCGTGAGGTTCACAATCATCTTCGGCTCGCGTGGCCGCATGATGGGAATGTCGCCCCGCCAGCGCTGTCCCCGCATCCCACCAAGGTCTAGGTCAAGCTAACTGTTCTTCTGAAACAGCGGTGGTTCGGCCCCCGGATTCGGTCTAACCCCACCTTGGTCTAGGTCGACCTAGCCCTTTTGCTCTGGTGTGCGTGCGTCAGAAACCCCGATGCTGATTCCATGGCGATGGCACACAGGGACTCATATGTGCTGGGTGGCCAGCACTCGCCTTTGGCAACAGCCAGACAAATCTGTATGACAGGGGGAGGAGGTGAATTCTATTGTTGAACAACCTCTTTGACTTCGTAAGCATGCTGGCAATTCGGGTGCGTCACGATGAGGGTCAGACGATGGCTGAGTATGGCATCCTGATTGCGGTGATCGCGCTGGTCGTGGTCGTCGCAGCGGTCGTCCTCGGCTCAAGCATCACCGGCCTCTTCAATTCGGCGGCCAGCAAGGTGTAAGTGCGCTCGACAGAGCATCAGCGTCCGTCCGGAATCTTGTCTCTGTGCAAGTTCTGGGCGGGCGTTCTTTTCTTGCGTGGGCGACTCGGGGGTGCGAGGCCTGCCGCGACTCGGTTCCCCACCTTCGTCTAGGTGACGTTAGACCTTCCTGCAGTACGCGGAACCGGCGTCTAACCCGATTAACTTAAAGTGCAACTGATGATGAGAACGGCTTCCGTGTTCGCGGGCTCCTTCATGCAGCGCGTCCGTCCTGACGGAGGTCAGACGATGGCCGAGTACGCAATCCTGATCGCGGTGATCGCGCTCGTCGTGGTCGTCGCCGCAACCGTCTTCGGCTCAAGCATCAGCGACCTGTTTAACTCCGCCGCCCACAAGGTCTAGCCGAATATCCGCGGGCTTTTGGGGTTGACGGAGCCTAGGCCTGCACCTTGGTCTAGGTCTAACTAGAGGTTCTCTCAGGGGGGTTGGTTGGGCGAGCGAACGATAGGAGTAGTGCGCGAACAACTCGCACGGTGCCGAACCGACACACAGCAATGCAAAAATGGACCTCGCTCCCGACATTCTCTCAGCGGCTCCTCAGGCGCATGCGCCAGGAGCGCGGTCAGGCGCTGGTCGAGTTTGCGGTCGTGCTCCCAGTCCTGTTGCTGATCATCGTCGGCATCCTCTACTTCGGTCGCTACGAGAACTACTCGAGTCAAGTCACGCAACTCGCCGAACAGGCCGCGCGCTACGCATCGGTGAACGGGAACCCGGGATCGGGCACGCTGCAGGCATACATCCTCGCGCAGGCGCCCTCGGAGCTCCAGACCGCCACCGGCGACGTGACCAAGGCCGCGTCGGTCTACATCGCCTGCAGCCCGACCACGACGTGCGTGGCGAACAACACCAATGCCGTCACCGCCTGCGTCACGGCCACGGTCAGCTACCCGGGCGTCCTGGGCATCGGCGGCGGGACCTCCACGCTGGTCGGAAGGTCGACGATGCTGGTCGAGCAATCCGAAACCACGGCGGTGTGGAATCCCAGCACCGGTACAGCGCCCTGTTAGACCTCGTGACCACGAAGGAACACCGACGTGAAATTTAGTCAGAAACGACTCTCCAGGCCAAATCTGGGTGGCCTGCTCGCGACGCGCGCGGGCGCGGTGACGCTCGCCCTTGTGTGCGCCGTGGTGGCGGCTGGGCTGTTGGTGTTCGCGCTGAGCAGCTACAAGCACACCACCCAAGCCGTTATTCCGCAGGCCACGGTCCTCGTGGCCACGGCGGAGATCCATAAGGGAACCTCCGGCGAGGCGATCGCCGCACAGAACCTGTTCAAGTCGACGCCGGTCATCTCGACCCAGGTCACGGCCGGCGCCCTCAGCAATTCCGCTTCTCTGAAGGGCAGCGTCGCCGTGAGCGACATCCTGCCCGGACAACAGCTGACAGCCGCGGAGTTCACCACCGTGGCCGGTGTCGTTGGCCAGCTGGGACCGAACCAGCGCGCGGTGTCGCTCACCATTGACGAAGCTCACGGCGACACCGACGTTCTGCAGGCCGGCGACAGCGTCGATGTCTACGCTGCCCTGACCGACAGGGGCACGCAGGTGCTGAGCCTGCTGATTCCGGACGCGCTCGTGATCAAGCCCGCCGGCGCAGCTGGCGCCGCGGCGGCTCCGGCAGCGGGGGCTGCGCCGGCGGCCTCCGGCGCGAGCCTCGTGCTGGCCGTCAGCACGACGCAGGCGCCGGCGCTCGCGTTCGCCTCCGACAACGGCCATCTCTGGATCTTCCTGCGCCCAGCTGACGCCGCCAACCCGAGCCCAGGGCTCACCACCCTCAGCTCAATCCTCAGCAGCGCTACGGCAACCACAACCGGGACTCATCCATGAGCGGAGAACTACAGACACTGGTCGCACTCGACGGCGAAGTCGATCGCGGGCTGATCGAGACGCTGGTGTCTCGCGATCCGAAGGTCAACGTGCTCGACTATCTCGAGCTCGACGGTCCGACGGCGAGCGGGCTCGGAGCCGGCGACGCCCTGATCGTCGCCGTTGCCGACTACACCGCGCAGGTGCGGGATTTCGTGATCGAGGCGCATCGGCAGCATCCGACCCGGCCGATCGTGCTCCTGTGCCCCAGCGGGAGCAACGGCGACATTGGTGACGCGTTCAACAACGGCGTCGACGACATCGTCGCGCTGCCGACGGAGCAGGGCTCGAACATTGATCCCGCGGTCGCGAGGCAGCTCGCGTTCGCGCTGGAGAAGGCCGTCATGCGTAAGCGCGGCAGCGACGCGCCGAAGGCGGCGGCGGTCAGGAACGTGATCTGCGTGCTCGGACTCAAGGGCGGGAGCGGCAAGACGCTGACCGCGGTCAACCTGGCTGTCGCGCTGGCCGAGTCAGGCCACAGCGTCGTGGTGTTGGACCTCGACCTCCAGTTTGGCGACGTAGCGCTGGCGATGGGACTCACCCCGATGCGAACGATCTATGACCTCGTCCGGTCGGGCGGTTCGCTGGACGCAGGCAAGCTCGAGGACTTCCTCATGGAGCATGAGTCGGGCGCCCGGGCGCTGCTGGCGCCGGTCCGGCCCGATCAGTCGGCGATGATCACCGTCCCGTTCTTGGCTGAGGTCGAGCGACTGCTCGGCGCGATGTTCGAGTTCGTGGTGATCGACACGCCCCCGAGCTTCGCCCCCGAAGTGATCAGCGCCATCGACTCCTCGACCGACGTGCTCGTGGTCGCGATGCGCGACACGTTGTCGCTCAAGAACACCAAGCTCGGTCTCGAGACGCTCGAACGGATGGAATACGACCGCCGACGGGTGAAGATCATCCTCAACCGAGCGAACACGAACGTCGGCATCGAGCGCGAAGACGTGCTCGCGATCCTCGGCAGAGATGTCGATGTCCTCCTGCCCAGCCATCGCGACATCACGAAGTCGATCAACCAGGGCGTTCCGATCGCCAGCCAGCGGGGGTCCGAGGCAGCGAAGGCATTCCGGGCGCTGGCCCAGCTCTATGTGGACGAGGCGGCCGGGCGGGCGGCACATGCCGCACCTGCCGTCGTCGCGGACGTTCCTCTCGTGCCTGCGCGCGAACCTGCCCGGCCCCCTCGACAGTCGGTGTTCAAACGCGGTCGTAAGGCCGCGTGATGGAGCTCTATGAGCGTCTGTCCCAGAAAGCCGAGGTGCGCCCCGACCGGTTCGCAATTCCGTTCGAGGACATCAAGAACCGGATTCACCTACAACTGATCGAAGACCTCGGGCGGCAGCTGTTCAACACGGAGATTGACCCGCTGACCCTCCGAGTTCGCGTGAAGGAAGAGCTGCATGAGCGACTCCAGCAGGAATCAGGGATCTCCGGTGAAGATCGCGAGCGGATCGCCGAAGAGCTGACCGCCGACATCCTCGGCCACGGACCACTCGAGCGTCTGCTCGCGGATGACACGGTGACGGAGATCATGGTCAACGGCCCCTACGACGTGTGGGTCGAGCGCGCCGGACGCCTGCATAAGACGCCCGTCCGCTTCACCGATGACGGGCACCTGCGCCGGATCATCAGCAAGATGGTCGCTCAGGTCGGGCGCCGGATCGACGAGTCCTCACCGATGGTCGACGCTCGGCTCCCGGACGGCAGCCGCATCAATGCCACGATCCCGCCGCTATCGCTCTCCGGGCCGCTGCTCACGATCCGGAAGTTCGGCACCCAGCGCCTCGACATGAATGCACTGGTGAAGCGAGCCGCGCTGACGCCCGAGACCGCCGACCTGCTCGGCCGCTGTGTCCAGGCGCGTCTGAACATCTTGATCTCCGGCGGTACCGGTTCCGGCAAGACGACGATGCTCAACGCGCTCTCCGCGTCGATTCCGGACGGTGAGCGGATCATTACGATCGAGGACGCCGCCGAGCTCTACCTCTCCCAGCGGCATGTGCTCCGACTCGAGGCTCGGCCGACGAACATCGAAGGCGAAGGTGAGATCACGATCCGCGATCTCGTGCGTAACTCGCTGCGCATGCGCCCGGATCGAATCGTGATCGGAGAGGTTCGCGGCACCGAAGCCCTGGACATGCTCCAGGCGATGAACACCGGTCACGACGGCTCGCTGTCGACGCTGCACGCGAACTCCCCCCGGGATGCTCTGGCCCGGCTGGAGACGATGGTCATGATGGGTGGATACGACCTGCCCCTGCGCGCCGTCCGCGAGCAGATCGCCTCGGCGATCGACATGCTGATCCAAATCGAGCGGATGAACGACGGCAGTCGGCGCGTGGTGGCGATCACCGAGGTTCAGCGGATGGAATCGGACGTGATCACGCTCCAGGATCTCTACACCTTCCAGGTGGACGCCGTGTCCGCGACCAACCAGATCGTGGGCTCGCTGAAGGGGTCTGGGCTCAGACCGTCCTTCCTGCCGAAGTTTGCCAAGCGAGGGGTCGAGCTTCCGCCCGATTTGAAGGCCGCTCACCAGCCGGAGCTCGCATCCGCCGGTAACGGTCGTGGCTGACCGAGCGCCTGCGGCCGCCCTTCGACGGGTAGGACTGGTTCTCGCCGCCGCGCTGCTGCTGGCCGGGCCTGCCGGCGCACACTCGGCGACCCCAACCAACGCTGCCGCACCTGCGACGTCTGCGGCCACCCAAGCCGCGGCTGCCGGGACGTCTCCGGCCACCCAGGTCGCGGCTGCCGCAACGTCTCCGGCCAGCCAGGCCGCGGCTGCCGCCAAGGCCGCGGCTGCCGCCAAGGCCGCAGCCGCTGCTCAGGCGGCTGCGACGGCCAAGGCAGCTGCCGCCGCGAAGGCTGCGGCGGCGAAGGCTGCGGCGGCGAAGGCTGCGGCGGCCAAGGCTGCGGCGGCCAAGGCCGCGGCGGCGAAGGCCGCGAAGGCCAAGGCGGCCGCGAAGGCCAAGGCGGCCGCGATCAAGGCCGCCCGGCCGCTGGTCGGCTGGCTCGGCAACGGCACCACGTTTCCCGCTCGCGCGCTGGTGCTGTTTGCGCCGTCGGGCGACACCCTGAGCGCCGGACATGTGCACGTGACCGAGAACGGGAGTCCGGTCACCGGTCTGACGCTGACGCCGCTGACGCAGGCCAACGCCCGCGACTTCGGCGTCGTGGTGGTGATCGACCAGAGCCCGAGCATGCACGGCGCGCCGCTCGCGCAAGCCATGACGGCAGCTCGGGCGCTGGCCGCCCAGCGGAGTGCACAGCAGGAGCTCGGACTGATCACGTTCGATGCCCTCCCCAACGTGATCCTGCCCGTGACCAGTGTTCCGCTGACCATCAGTCAGCAACTGGCGGTGACGCCATGGACCGGCGCAGGAGCCGACGTTCCGTCGGCGTTGACGCTGGCGCTCAAGCAACTGTCGGAGGCGAAGGTGGCGAGCGGCGGGGTGATCCTGATCTCAGACGGGGTCGGTGTCCAGGCCGGCAGTGGTGGATCGACCACTCAGTCGGTCACGGCGCTCGCTCGGGCGGCCCACGTGCCGATCTTCACCCTGGGACTGCCTGACAGCGCCTCGACGCCCGCCGCGATGCAGCAGCTCGCCCAGGTCGCGGGTGGCACCTTCGCGCAGACCAGCCCGACCAAGCTCTCGCAGGCGGTCACGACGATCGCGGACGGACTGACTCGGGGTTATGTCGTTCGCTATCGCTCACAGCAGCCGGCCGGTCACCAGATCGCGGTCACGGCGCAAGCCGACGGAGTGCACGGAACCGTGAACGCGAGCTACGCCGCACCCGTGCCGGCCCCGGCGCTCGCGCCGCCCCCGGCAGCCCCACGTCCGGTCACGCTCAGCGTCTCGCAATCCGGCCTGCTCGCCGCGTTGCCGGCCTTCGACCACGGGTCAGCGATCGCGGCCCCGGCTCGCAGCCACTCGTTCTGGGCCTCGTCGTTGGGGATGCTGCTGGTGTCGGTGATCTGTGCGTTACTGATCGTGTGTGCCGTCGCCATGGTCTTCCGCCGTCCGTCCAAGCGTGCGGTGCAGGCACGTGTCGGTAGCTTCATTCCGGGGGCTTTGGATCAGCAGAACAACGCGGGCCAGCAAACCCCCGCTACCGGGAGCGGCCTGTTGCGGCTGCTCGAGCGCCGCGGCTGGTGGGCGCCATTCGTGGAGAATGTCCAGGTAGCGCGCGGTCAGCACTCGCCGCTACAGCTCGTCAAGCGCGCGGCTGCGGCGGGCGCGATTGTGGCAATCCTGGCCACGCTGTTGTCTGGCACTTTCCTGGTCGGCCTGGTCGCGCTGCTGGCTTGGCCGTTCGTCCTGCGAGCGGTGATGAACCGTCGCGCGCGCAAGCAGCGTGACCTGTTCAGGGATCAGCTCCCGTCACATCTGCAGGATCTCTCGGGTGCGATGCGCTCTGGGCGCAGCGTCGTGGGAGCGATCTCCGCCGTCGCCGAGAGCGCCGACGAGCCGATTCGCAGCGAGCTTGAGCGCGCCGTGACCGACGAGCAACTCGGCCGTCCGCTCGAGGAGTCACTCGACGCCGTCGCTCGCCGCATGCAGGCCGAGGACATGGAGCAGGTGTCGCTGATCGCGGCGCTGCACCGCCGGTCGGGTTCCAATGTGGCCGAGGCATTCGACCGGGTGGCCGAGGGAGCACGCGACCGCGCCGACTTGCGCCGGGAGATTAAAGCCCTCACCGGCCAGGCTAAGCTGTCCAGCCTCGTCCTGACGGGGTTGCCGCCACTGCTGCTGGTCGCCATGCACTTCGTCGATCCCGCCTACGAGCATCCACTGTTTCATTCGACGGCCGGGATCGTGCTGCTGGTGGTGGCGACCTGCATGGTGCTGGGGGGTTGGCGTGTGATGCAGAAGATCATCAACGTGAAGGCGTGATCACATGACCTTCCTGTTATGCCTGCTTGGGGTGGTGATGGTCGGAGTGAGCGGTCGGCTATTCGCTCACGCCATCGTTGTGCCGAGACTCCAACTGAAGGTCCACCTGCGGGAGATCCAGGACTATGGCTTTGAGTCCGGACAGGAAGACGACATCGGCTCGCGCGCGCGGCTCAAGGAGTCGACCGCCCGGCTGGCGGAGCGAGTGGGGAAGTTCATGATGAGGAAGGTCCCATCGCTCGTCCCCCTGAAGCCTGGAGAGCTCACCGCGGCCGGCCTCTACGACATCAGCCCCGAAGCGCTGCACGGCTACCGCGCGATGGCGGCCGTCCTGCTCCCGAGCCTCATCCTGCTGCTGCTGTTGGCCAGTGGCCCTCTGACCCTACTCAAACTGGCGCTCGTGGTGGTGACGGCGGCGGCAGGGTGGCAGTTGCCCTCGTTCGTGATCCGCAAACGAGGCACCGCGCGTCTGGACGAGATCGATCGCCAGCTCCCCGAGCTGATCGACCTGCTGATCGCCACCGTCGAGGCGGGCATGGGCTTCGCCGCGTCGCTGGGCCTGGTCGCGAACCGCTTCCGCGGTGCGCTCGGTGCCGAGTTGCGACTGACGATGCAGCAGCAGAGCCTCGGGATCTCGACGCGAGAGGCGCTCGAGGACATGGTCGAGCGTTGCGACACTCAATCGGTGCGAGCGTTTGTCCGCACGGTCACGAGGGGTGAGTCGCTGGGGGTGTCGATCGGGCCGATCCTGCGTGAGCTCTCGGGCGACATGCGCCGCCGTCGCCGCATGGCGGCGCGGGAGAAGATGCAGAAGGCGCCCGTGAAGATGATCTTCCCGCTGATGTTCCTGATCATGCCGGCGCTGATGATCGTGCTGCTCTATCCGGCGGCCTATTCGGTCATGCACAACTTTGCCGGAATCTGATCGACCCGCAGCCTGAGGCGGTTATCCGTCAGCGGCGACGGTTCGCCCAGCGGCGATCGTCTCAGGCGGGGAGGTGAGACCCCGGTGGAAGCCGCCGTACAGAGCCACCGGCAGCATCACGATCCAGAGCGCGAATGCCGCCGTCAGCACCAACCTCGAACGCCGCTGGCGGGCCCCGGCCCTGCCGATCGCTGGGGCGCGCACGTACGGGAGGCAGAGCAGCGCGGCCAGGACAACCGCGATCCCCTGGCGGCTGATCGAGGCGTAGCCCGCCCACACCACGCCGGCGGAGAAGACAACCATCATCGCGGTGTTGGCAAGCAGGCACAGCCGCTCCAACCGTCCGTCGCGCCTGCGCAGAGCGGGCAACGCCACGGCTGAGAAGAGGAGTGCCGGCAGCGCCACGCAGACGAACTCGAGCGACCTGAGGGGAAGGCTGAGCCCCGGGGAGAACAGCCCACTGAGCGGCACCGGGCTGAGCGGCTCCGTGTGGGGGACGCCCAGCCAGGAGTAGTCGAGGATGAGCCAGAGCGTAAACGGCAGACACGACACCGCCAAGAATCCGAGCGCATGACGGATTCGCGTGGCCAGCTCACGGTGAGGGTTCGCGCCTGGTCGCGCGCCGAGGATCGAGACGCCGTACAAGATTGGGAACAGCAGCGTCGTCTCGCGGGTCAGCGCCGCCAATGCGAACGCGACGGCCGAAGCGATCACCCCACGCCGGCCGCCGAAATCGAACAGATAGACCCCGAGCGCGACGAGGCCGTAGGCCAGCGGCTCGGTGAGGTCGCATTGGATTGCCACCAGCATGCCTGGATACAGACCGTAGATCGCCGCCAGCCAGGGCGACGCGCCTTTGCGTCTCAGCCAGGCGGCGAGCGCCAGAACCCCACCTCCACACGCCAGCCAGTTGATGATCAGGAGTGTCCATGGCATCGCCGCGGGTTGCTCCAGCGCCGTGAAGCGCGCGAGCATTGGGTACAGGATCCGCTCATACCGATACGAGGGCCCGTCGATGTAGGACCGCGCGCGGGTTGGGTCGAGCGCGATGTAGAAAGAGAACTGGCCGTCGTAGCCAGCCTCGTCAGCATTCTTGCGAGTCAGTGGAGCAACCGCGCGATAGCTCGGGTCGTGGTCGATGACTGAACTGGTCTTGCCACCCAAGATGAAGTGTGGCCCGACATTGATTAATCCACGGATGTTATGACCAGTGCCGAGGAAGGCAACCAGCCACAGCGCGTGGAACAGGAGCACGGCGAGCGCGACCTGCGCCACCACGGCTTTGCGAAACCGACCTGATCTCCGTGACTCGGCGACCCGGGCCGGATGCGGTCGGTCGCGTGCCAGGGCCTGGACCGACAGAGACGTCACCTATGCCCGTTTGAGCGCCGCGCCGGTCGGCGGTGACGGGGAACGGAGCCGCAGGCGAGCTTTGAGCCTCTGAAGCTCAGGGTCGCTCAAGCACAGCCTGAGGAGCACCAGGCTCTCCAAGACGAGCCAGAGCACGGCTGATCTGAGCGTGTCGCGGTTCGCGATTTGGACGTTGCTGCTGAAGGGAGCGATGACAGCGGAGGTGACGGTGATGAGTGGTGTGCAGAGGGGGAGGAACCAGATGGCGGAGAGGCGGGGTGTGATGAGCGCGATGGGGATGAACAGGAGCACCATGTAGTGCTCCCAGACGATGGGGGTGGCGGTGAGCGCGGCGATGATGGCGAGTCCGAATGCTGTGCGGTCGCCGTCGGGGCGTTTGGCGATGCGCCAGGCGAAGCCGAGGAGGGCGGCGGCGGCGGCGATGGCGACGGCGCTGGCGGCGCCGGAAGGTAGGCCGATGGCGATCAGCACGGCGACGAGTGAGACGGCTCGTCCTGCTTGGATGAAGGAGAGGTCCGAGAGCATGTGTGGGTATTGGGCGAGTCCGTGGAAGCCGATCGCGGCCCAGGCGGCGAGGGTGAGCACGGCGCCGATGGCGATCGCGAGCGCGAGCGTGCGGAAGCGTTTGGTGATCAGCAGCCAGATCCCCAGTGGCCAGGGGAACACCTTGGTGATGACGAGTAACGCGATCGCGATCGCGGGTGGCCAGAGCGTGGCTCGCCGGTGCCAGGCGATCGCGGCGCCCAGCAGCAGGAATGGTCCCAGCGCGCCGAGGTAGAGCCCGTAGGTGAACGGCCAGGAGATCAGCGCGACGGCGATGCAGCGCCAGTCGCGGACTCCGAGCAGCGCCAGGCCGAGGATCATCGCCGCGATCGAGAGCAGCGTGTAGAGCGTTCCGGCGAGCCAGAACGGGAGCAGGCTGAGCGGGATGACGGCCAGGTTGGCGGGCGCGGGGTAGACAGGAATCGAGAACGCGCGCTGGGGGGTCTCACCCTGCGCGATCCCACCCGCGCGCATGATCGCGGCTTGATGGGCCAGGAACCCGGGCTGGTAGGGGCTCAGGCCGTGAATGATGTCGCGGCCCGCGTTGTACAAGCCCCCCCGGAAATCAAACAGCACGCTGCTGCTGGGCAGGCGCGCCAAGGCCAGAATCAAGAACGGAACACAGCCGAGCAGCGCAGCGATCAGCAGCATCCGCCAGGCTGTCGCCAGCAGGCCACGAGCGCCGAGCCGCGGGCGCTCGCCCGCGGTTGTATCCCCGGGCCCATGGCCGCGATGGCTCACTGGATCAGCGGTCGCGCCGGGCGCTCGTATCACTGGATCAAGGCGACGGAACCGGGCGGACCCGAGATGGATCCAGACGTTGACGGGCCGTCGCCGATCAGCCCCCCGCCCGTGTAGACGATGTCGTCGGCCTCGAGAAAGCTGGTCGCGTTGCCACCCCCATTGAAATTGATGGTTCCAAAAGGCGCGAACAGGTCGCCATAGAAGTAGCTCCCGCCCCCTCCGCCGCCGATCGCAGTCGCGCTTGTTCCGGTCGCGTAGACCAGCGGATAGTTGGGCGTGGTGAGCGCGGGAGTCGCTCCACCGCATAGCGACGATTTGTATCCGGTGACGGCGTAGCCGCACGATGAGAGGTAGTCGCCGCCCCCGCCCAGAGACACGCTTCCGCCGACATACGTGGCCGACAGTGGGACGCTCGACGATCCGACTCCTCCCGCCCCTACCGTGATCGCGTCGTTCCACGTGCTCGGCGTGCCAGGGGTACCAGTACCGACCCCGCAGTAGATGTTGCCCGCGGCGACGGAACTCAGGCTCCAACTCGTTGATGTGTTGGCAACAGTGCAGAAGCTCGGCGTGCCGCTCGGCCCGGTGCAGGCAGCCCCGGTGCAGGAGGGAAAGTCGGTCGTGTAATCGATCGGATAACTGGCGATGATCGACGACTCGTTCGTTGGTCCCGAGGCCCAGGTGCCGCCTCCGCCTTCGCTGGTCCACGCGCAGGCCGGTGTAGGCGAAGCGGGACCGATTATCGTGGCGCCGTAGTTCGAACCACCAACGTCTGCCCAGATGTTGCCGTTGCTCAGGATGCCTCCGGTGATCGTTGTGCTCCCGTTCGTGAACTGGAGGCCGTAATGCCCGGCGGTGCAGTTGCTGTCCTTGGCGAAGAGCGCGTAACAGGTCGACCCCGGGGTTGAACAGATCGCCGGCCCTCCTGGCGTTACCGCCGCGGTGGCGCTAGCGCCGACATTCGCGGACGCGACGCTCACAGTCAAGAGGTGCCCGAAGAAGCTCGGCACCGTTTGGCTGACCGTGACACGGACCTCGGGCAGGCCGGTGCTCGAAGTAGGAAATTGGATGCAGACGCCCGCCTTGAACGACGTCGAGCAGACAGTAGGGGCAACCGTGTACACGTGCGGCACGTTGGGCGCATTTGTGACGACGTAGTTCTCGGCGTTGGTGGTGGCCGCGCTCTGGCTGGTCGCCAGCACCGCAGCCCCGGCGAGCGCCGCCGCATCGGCTGCGCTCTGCGCTTGGGTGTGCTGCTGGTCGAAGTAGCCAATGTCGATGGCGATCGCGGCCATGCCCATGAAGACGGTCATCATGAACGCCACGAGCACCAGTACGACACCGCGCTCGTCGTCGCGGCGGCGCGTGAGCGCTCTCGTCATCGGCTTGTGGGTCGGTGTCACGGGTTCCTCACTGGGCCTCGCTCGCGCTCCGGAGGATCACGACGCGCACGCCGTCGTTGTAGAGGACGCGACTCCCGGGCTCGCGGGTGAATGCGTACACCGCGTTGGGGTCGTCCTGCTGGTCGAGCACCACCACGCGGTATCCGTCCGCGCCCTGCTTCCAGTTGGGGCCGCTGACGGCGAACACCGCTTCGATCCGGTTGATCTGCGTGGCGGTCAGCAGCTCGAAGCGAACGTCGTTGGCGATCCGCCCGCTCAGGGCGGGGTCGCGCCACAGCAGCCAGTCACCGAAGCGGTCGTCGGTCAGCACGCGCAGTG
>Ga0302324_100010752_pt1 | contig 18887 bp, 20 predicted proteins | sample Palsa_T0_1_FD_201949 | JGI IMG/M metagenome (GOLD analysis project Ga0302324, IMG submission 201949) | Peat permafrost microbial communities from Stordalen Mire near Abisko, Sweden - Palsa_T0_1 | ecosystem: Environmental > Terrestrial > Soil > Palsa > Peat permafrost | place: Sweden: Abisko...
TCCGTCGCGAACGCAGATAAGCTGAGTGCCGAGGTGAGGAAGCGATGACGTATCGCGCGATCACTTCAGCAAAAGCCACGAAAGCGCGGTCCGGCCTATCACAACGGATTTCAATCGAATTCAAAAAACCAAGGAGAGTTACATGAACCTTCCGGAAACACCGAATCAAAGGCGGGGAGGGAAGATACAGAGAAAGGAAAAAATGATGATTTCAAGATGGTCGACCAAAACGGCAGGAATTCTTTTGCTTTGTCTTGCCGTGTGCGCCACGGCATCAGCTCAATATGGCAGTGGAGGTTCAGGTAGTTCAGGTGGTTCCGGGACCTCGGGCACTGGAAGCACGGGCGGATACAGTTCCGGTTCCGGTAAAGCCATCGGAATCGGAGTGGGAGTGGCAGCCGCAGCCGTCGGCATCGCATTGCTCGTTCATCACCACCATGCCGCAGCTCGTTCGCAGGCTTCGGTGATCGGCTGCACCCAGTCGCTGCTCAACGGAATCAGCCTCACCAATGAGAACGACAATCAGACGTACATGATTATTCCCGGCAGCACTCCCGTGCAGCCTGGAGATCGCGTCGAACTCAAGGGTGTGGTGGCTGACGAAGGATCCGGAAACCACTTGTTCCGTGTCCAAGGTCTGGTCAAGAATTACGGGACGTGCGGGCCAGCTTCGGCAGGAATACGAGTTGCACAGAATTCGAACTGAAGAACGAGAAAAGACGGGGCATCTCGGCGGATTTCTCAGTGGCGTCAACGGTCCTGGCTAGCCTCTTTGAGTCTCGCTGCTAGCCAGGCATCACTTCCGCACTGGCTGACGAGTCCACGATCAGGCTGCGGTTCCACCCCTTCGAGGCAAGTGCAGAGCCGTTCAGGAAAACCGATAAGGCAACTTATGACTTAAGTTTCTGCAAGGAGGAAGAGAAGAAATGATCGTCTATAACGCGAAGTCTTGCGACCACTGCCAATCGTCAATTGCAGCAGGCCAGAGATGGGTACGGGAAAAGATTTACGACCCTCCGTCCAATGGCCAAGAGCCGGTCTACTATCACTTCCACGCCGAACTTTTCGGCGGACAGGAAGGAAGCTGTTGGGAGAAACACCAAATGGAACGAGAAATCCCTCGCGCAGTGAAGGCAACGAAATGCGCGGCCGTATCCGGGCAGGCTTCTAGAGTTTGACCGCTTGGAAGCTGCCCTTTCCGAAAAGTGCCACTCAATTGCCGCGCCAAGATCCTCCCGCGCCAGTGGCTTGATCTAGGGGGACCGTGGACCTGCAGCTCCAGTCACTTGCCCAAGCTCTCCGCTCGGGCGGTCTTTTGCCCAAACGCTCGAGAGGACTGTCGCGATATCCCCCGAAAAACCCGCCACAGAGATGGGATGAGCTGGGTTACAAGAGAAACACTTTTTGCGCATGTCGCGTGACTGTTCTCCAACCGCGAGGCGCGAATTTACAAAACTAGACTCCGTCAGGACACTCGGGTGACAACCCGCCTCCACCCCAAGGCTAATCTTTCAACTGGATCGGTACTCCAGGAGCAGCACTGACCCGGGGGCGAATCCAGGAGAAAAACAGATGATGCGGATAAGCATGATCAAGACAGCCGGACTGCGGCGATTGCTGCGACCAGCTGCCAAGGTTGCAATGATGATAATGATAGCGGCTTTGACGGGCGCCAACGTGGCTTGGGCGCAGGCTGCGGGCACTCTGGATCCAACCTTTGGCACGGATGGAACCGTAACGACCACCTTCACCGGCGACACGTCGCCGGTCATGATGCCGGTGGGCGCCATAGAGCAGTCCAACGGCGACATCGTTGTGCTCTCCCAATTCGACTTCGTCTCTGACTCAGGCACCCAGATTGGATTGACCCGGTACACCTCGGCCGGAGAGCTGGACACCACATTCGGGACCAAGGGGAGTACCATCACGGCGTTCTCTACCTTCACTTTTGACCCGTTTGCGTTTGCGTTGGAATCGAATGGCGAATTCCTGGTCGCGGGGACGGTAGGCGGCACCGCCTCGGGTGCACTCGAATTCGGCCTGGCGCGGTTCACGGCCAGTGGCGTGTTGGACGCCACCTTTGGTACCTCTGGCGTGGCGGCGGTGCAGATCGGCACCCGTCCGGATGCTCCGAGCGCATTTATGCTGCAACCCAACGGCCAAATTCTGATGGGTGGCTTTGAGGACGGCGGCGGCAAGAAGCAGCCGGGGTCGTTGTCGGTGGCGCGGTTCAACTCCAACGGCGAACTGGACACTATGTTTGGCACGGGCGGGTTCGTGCTGGTGACGCCAAAAGTATTAGGGCCTGAGGCGTTCGCCCTTCTCTCCAATGGCGACTACCTGGCCGTGGGCGAGAATACCAGCGGGACGGGTGGCACAGTGGTGGAGTTCAGCTCCACGGGTGTGCTGCGATCCACGGTGACTACCGGAACAGTAACGGCAAGCAGCCCGTTGCAAGGCCTCGAAGATAGCCCGACCGTTTTCGAGCCAAACGGCAGCTATGTTGTGGCCAACCAGACTGCAACTTCGCATGACGAAACCACTCACCCCGTAGTGTCGCTCTTCAGTGAAGCTGGCGTAGAGAGTACGGCCTTCGCAGCCACCAAGATCGCGTTCGGCGGCTTTGGGAAAAACACGGGGCAGGCCATCGCGGTGCAATCGAACGGGCAAGTCATAGTCGGCGGCTTTGTTGCCAACGCCTCGCCGATTTTCGGTGGTCTGGCCCGGCTCGACACCAACGGCGACCTGGACACTACCTTCGGCAGCGGCGGCACTCTCGCGATCGACAATGGCGTGAATGCCCTGCTGATTGACAACAACGGAAACATTGATGCCATCGAAGCCACCGGCAACGATGGAATCGTTGTAGCACGATACCTGGCCAACTAACGTTTCCAACAGCCGCAAGCAGAGTCGAGCCTTTCATAACCAGAACCAGCAACCACGACAAGATCATCGTCGTCAACCGTTGCGGCCGCATCTGTCTCGGCCGAAAAAAAATCAATTTTAGCACGCTCTTCGCCGGCCAAGCCGTGGGCCTCAAAGAAGTTCACGACGATATCTGGCTGGTCAGCTTTATGGATTATGATTTGGGGTATTTCGATCTCGATACTCGAGTGCTGGAACCGCTCGAGAATCCGTTCGGCCCGAAGTTGTTACCCATGTAGCCGGTACGTTCTGTTACCCATGTGTCCGGGTTGAACCGAAATAAAGTGGTCGGGGCGAGTGGATTTGAACCACCGACCTCCTGGTCCCGAAACAGCGGCGTTAGTCTCTGCAAGGCGTTTGCTTTCAACGTATCGATTAACTAAGGGCAATCGCTTGAGGCATCGTTGCCTTTTCTTGAGGATGTCAACAGAACCAGATGGCTTCTGGTCTTTTGCGTTCCCAATATGCCCTAAAACCATCTGACGTGCTTGCCAGGCGCAAAAGATGTCATCGCTATTTCTTCTCGATTTCAGTCTGACTTGGAAACGTGACAAGGAAACACCGTCCGCTTCAAAGTAAACTTCGTCCTTTAAGACTAGCCAGCGTAGAATCCCTTCAAGCGCACCCGCGGATAGGAGGTTGCCATGTGGAAAGATCTTATGGTCCTCTCGGCCATGGCGCTTGTGGCGTTTCCTGTTTCTTTGCAGCAAGCCCAAAAGCCCGCCGAGAAAGAGTCCGTCGCTGAGTTCAAAATCCCTCCGGAGGCAGTCAAGCAAGTAAACCCAGTTAAGCCGACCTTGGAATCGGTGGCCCGCGGCAAGCGAATGTATGGGTTCGATTGCGCGATGTGCCACGGAAAAGGCGGCGACGGTAAAGGTGACGTGGCTGCAGACATGCGCCTTAATCTCCGAGATTACCGTGACCCCACTTCGTTGAAAGACATGACCGATGGCGAACTTTCGTACATCATCACAAAAGGCAAGGGCGAAATGACCGGGGAAGAAGGGCGTGTGAAGCCGGAAGATGTTTGGAACATGGTTAATTACCTCCGCTCCCTCGCTCAGAAGGAAACTCCACCGAAATCCAAACGAGGGAGCCAGTAGGGGAACGAACTGTTGGGGCGTCGCGAACGGAAGAGAGAGGTGCACTATGATTCCCTTTTTGAGGCCGAAACCCAAATCTCCGCCGTATGTGTTTGAGAGTATGTTCCTGTCTCGCACTCCAAAACTCGGAGTCGAATGCCTTATGGTGCTTGCACTAGTGATGTGCGCCGACGCGTTTGCACAGCAACCAACTGTCCTGACCAACGTCACGGTCATAGATGGTACTGGGAGGCCCGCCCAACTCAACAGAACTGTCGTGATCAAGGGAGACCGGATTCACTCGATTGGCGCAGGTCATGAGCACACGCCATCGTCCGCGAAGGTCATAGATCTACACGGCCAAACGATCATGCCTTTGATCATCAACACGCACGGACACCTCGGGCTCACGAAAGGCACCACCCAATCAGCAGCGAACCAGACCGACGACAATTTCCGTCATCAGTTATTGAGGTACCAGGAATACGGGGTGGGCGCGGTACTCTCGATGGGCACGGACGGAAAGCACTTCGCCGAGATACGCGAGGAGTCCCGCCGCGGCGCGCTTCCGGGAGCTGACGTGTACACGGCAGGTATCGGATTTGGCGCGAAGAATGGGGTGCCTCCAGCCGCAATGGGCTTTACAGAAGTGTTTCGTCCCGAGACGCCAGCCGAAGCCCGCAGTGAGGTCGCGCAGCAAGTTCCCGAGAAGCCGGATTTCATCAAGGTGTGGGTCGATGATTTCTGGGGACAGTATCCGAAAATGCCACCCGAAATCTTTGGCGCAATCATCGACGAAGCACACAAAAACAGACTTCGAGTGGCTGCGCACGTATACCATCTGGAGGATGCTCGCTTGCTGGTGGCGGATGGAGTCGATGTCCTCGCGCACAGCATTCGAGATGCTGACGTTGATGACGATTTAATCGCAGAGATGAAGAAGCACAATGTCGCCTACATTCCAACTCTTTCGCTGGACGATTTCGCCTTTGCGTACGGAGATTCGCCCAAGTGGGTTGACGATGCCTTCTTCACCGCAGCATTAGATCCCGGAGTGCTGGAGATGATCAGCAGCCCAGAGTACAAAGCGAAGGTGCGATCAAATAAGGTGACCGCACAGGAGCAAGCTGCATTGCCGCGAGCGATGCACAATTTGAAGAAGATCTACGATGCCGGCATTCTCGTCACATTAGGCACGGATTCGGGAGCGACTCCAATCCGAATTCAGGGATTTGCCGAACATATGGAATTGGCGCTGATGGTCCAGGCGGGTCTTACACCCATTCAGGCGATCACTGTTGCCACCTTAAACGCAGCCAAGCTGCTCCACATCGAAGGTCAGTACGGAACGCTTACAGCGGGGAAAAAGGCCAATTTCATCGTTTTGGAAAAGGATCCATCTCAAGACATCCACAACACGCAAACCATTCGCGCCGTTTGGAAGGATGGCAACAAGATTAACGACGGTCCACTCGCTGCAGGGACCTCCGCAATGCTGAGATAGTTTTAGGAAAAGGTGACGTCGCGATTAGCGGAAGCAGCGCAGATTCCGCATCGGCGTGGAACGGAATGGAGAATCGGGGGTAGCTGAGGTCAATCCTCAATTACTCCGACTATTTCGCGCCGACGGACAGCGTATATTCGGTAAACCGATAGCGACGGCTCTTGCCTGCCGACGAAATTCGATTGGGTGGGCAACCGGTCTGCGCACACGTGAACCATTTTCGATGATTCAGTCTGAAAGTTACGGGAGGGCATGCATATGAGCGAACGTAAATTGTCCGAGAAAGATCAAGTTGAGCGACGAGCATACGAGTTATATCTTGAGCGCGGCCGCGCAGACGGTCAGGATCTCGCGGATTGGTTTGCCGCCGAGAGAGAACTCATCGGGTTTTCGCAAAGACCCGTTTCCGGCGCGCCGACAGGTCGGGCTGCCGCTGGTGATCAGCGCGCGACACCGGGCGCCGGACGGGTTGCGCGCGAAAAAGCTCTCGTACAATAAGCGTCCGCCATTTGTCGGCATCGCATCGGAGTTATTTTCGGTTGGCGCGAAATCTCTGGTGCTGACACAGGCCTTCGCCCGTGTTAGCACCAGTTTTTTACACTGTGACGCTGCTCCCCCTCATGAAATGCATAATGAGGAGAATGATGCCCCCAATGAGGAGAATGTGGAATAAACCGGTGGATATGTGAAATGCGAAAAACCCGAGCAACCAGCAAACGATCAAAACTGCTGCAATGATCCCCAACATGATTCCATCTCCTTAGAACTGGGCGCGAAACTGAGCTCTCTCTATAGTCGCGCGCAGCACCGATGCCTAAGCACGGTCGAGCGTCTTGCAGATCTAGCCTGCGCATCTCAAAGAGAAATGTCTGTCCAGTTAGGGACACTTACGCGCGGTGACGGCGCACTCCGGCGGTATTGTCGCCAGCAGAACTGACATTTACGCGGAATGGTCCCCGCTCCATCGCAACGCTTATGGATCGCTGGCGAATTGGGGAGGAAGTCGGTTAATCCACACGGCCGCTGTCGAAATCGCGAAACTGATGAAGAACCAAGGCCTGAGATCGGTTCTTCGAGTTTCAACGTCAGTTGAGATAGCGCCACTCGGACCAGGAAGTCTGAAGCGACTTTTTGGGGCGCTGGCAAACGTAAACGGTGAGATTCGTCTCCTCCGGCATGGCGTGCTGAGGAGAAAGGTGCGCGGACGGCACAACTTCCCCGAAAGATTGGCGGAGACGTGCTTCGGTAAAGCCGATGGCGATCACGATCTCGCCCGTGTAATCGCGGGGTCCCCACAGCCCGTATTGGTTGTGCCCGCTGATCGCTCTCGGAAGACCGTAGCGCGGGCCGAAGTAGTCGATGGCACTGGCTTCGCCGTAGTTATAGGCAAACACGGCGGCTTGGCGGCGATCCCCCGCGGGCAAGCTGGTGTAGACAAATGCTATGCTTCTAACCTGCTCCTGCCAGCCAAACATGTCGCCAAAGAGCTGCGGAAGATCACCCTGCGGAACGTTTTCCACATGGACGGCCTGCACATCCCAGAAGCGTGTGTATTTGATCGTTGCGTCAACGGACAGAATCGGCATGGCCAGCGGCGAAGCAACCACCGCGCTGACCAACAACGCGGCGACGATGAGGTAAGGCAGCCATCCGCCGGTGAGAGCGAGCAATCGCAATTCGATCCAGGTCGCGCCCGCGGCGAAAAGCATGATGTAGGCCGGTGCCAAGTAGTAGATCTTTCCGTGAAGGAGAATCATTTCCACGAGGACCGCGATATAGGCGAAGCCGAGAATGGCGTACTTTTTTCCTGCCGAATCGCCAAGGAGATACCACAAGCCAGCAAGCCACAGGGGAGTAGCGACTGGATTGGTCAGGAGCGACTGCTGCCATACGTATTGCCAGGGTGAAATATCTATGTATTTCGTGCCGCTGACCGAGCGCAGGAGCGCGATCGTTGGCCAACCATTTTGGATTTCCCAGTGGAGATTGGGAAGAAACAAGAAAAACGAGATTGCCGCACCGATCCAAATCCATCGGTGGCTATATTCGCGCCGAGCGGTCGTGATCAGAACACCGACCGCGACGCCAGACCCGAAGAACAGCATGGAATGCTTATTCAGAATGCCTATGCCTGCTATGAAACCAAACAGCAGCCAGAGCCGTCTGTCACCGCCGTTTAGGATGTGCAGGACGATGGCGGCGCAGGCCATCCAGAAAACGGGTTCAAAGGCGTTCATGGTAAACAAATTATCGAAAGTGAGATAGATCGGTGCACAAAGCACGGCTAGGGACGCAAGCAACTGTGCGAATTTCCTCCCGCCGACTTCACGCGCGATCCAGGCGGCCAGAAAAATCTTTGCAACTCCCGCCAAGGCTGGAAGAAAACGCAGGGCAGTGAGAGAATCGCCCATGAGTGTGCGGGTGAGTTGTGCGAGCCACGGGGCGAGCGGAGCGTGATCGACGTAGCCCCAGGAGAAGTGCTGCCCACAGGCAGCATAGTAAAGTTCGTCGCGGAAATAGCCGAACCGCCAGTTACAAGCAAAATGGATGAGGAACGCGGCGCCAGCCAGAAAATACACGCTTGCGTGAAGCGCAATTACCCTCGATTTTATTGGACACTCGCGCGGAATCGCATGCACCTCAAGGGAGGGACTGGGATGGACGGTCGGCGGAGCCTGGGCGCTAGTGGACAACATTTCCTCTTTCGGCGTTTCTACGAACGACCGGCGTTGACGGCCCATCTCAATCGGTTCAAGAGTTGAACAGCCGGAATCGAAATTCAAATTGACTCGGCGTGATCTTCCACTCAGCAATTTTTCGCCTAATGCTTGAGCGGCAACACGGTCTCAAATAGCGCAGGGGGCTTTACCCTCAATCGAGCGGCAATAGGTATCCTGGCGTTCCACCCAATCTGCCGCCGAGGACTTGGGCGTCCAGCACAGCCATGTCCCACGAAATCCACGAGACGGGCCTGATTCTCACCGTGACATCATCAAACGATGCAAAGACAGGTCCGACGTGGGGATCGGACAGTGCTGCTGCGCTCATATATCGGCAGTGAATACGTCGATTTATTTCTCGCGATTGGTCGCCTGAAATCAAATCCATTCTTCCTACGGCCGTTACGCCCCGCTCTGCGCCAGGTTTTCGCACATCCACCATCAGAGATCCCTTAGGCCGGGCCATCAGATTGCGGGCTTTTCGGCTCTTGGAAGACGTCGCAACCCACAGATAGCCATCCTCGAAGAGGTACCAGACGGCAGTCAAATGTATGGTCCCATCTGCGTTCTCGGTCCCGAGCGCAGCAATGTAGCGTCCCCGTAGAATTTCCTGGAGAGTCGGATCCAGTGTTTGAGTTGACATTTTACCTCCCCCAGCTTTCGCCCATTTCTGCGGGGCGACGATTATCTCACTGGTCCTCGAACTTGGGAACCGCCGGCGGGACGGTCTGTCTTAGCCCAATAATTATGTCACCCCTTAACGGCCCAGTGAAAATGTCACCCTATGAACCCGGAGACATTTCGCTTGAGCCAGAAAGAGTTGCAACGAGTGGCAGTCATTTCATCTTGCGTAAAGGGAAACCTGGTGTGTGCCAGAGCCGCGGAGCTGCTCGACATTCGCCACGGCGTGTGAAGCGCCTCAATCTTCGTTATCGGCAAGCAGGCGCAGCGGCTCTGGCACACGCCAGCCGCGGGCGGCCTAGCCCGCGCCGCCTCCCGGATCGCCTGCGCGCCCGCATCCTGCACCTGGCCCGCACTCGCTACGCCGGTTTTAACGATCACCCTCTCGGCGAGAAGCTGGTCGAAGTCGAAGGCCTGTCGCCGGGCCGCGAAACCCTGCGCCGGGTGTTGCGTGCCGCGGGTCTGGGCTCGCCCCGCAAGCGACGCGCTCCCACTCATCGGCAGCGCCGCCAGGCGCGCGCTCGCGAAGGCGACATGCTACTGCTCGATGCTAGCCTCCATCGCTGGCTCGAAGATCGTGGTCCGCAGTTCACCCTGCTCGGCTTTCTCGACCACGCCACCAGTTCGCAGCGACCACCACTGGTCGCTGCCAGAACAGCTCGCGGGAAAAAGGCACCCCACCCAGTTCGGCCGCGCACTCGCTCAACTCGGCGTCACCTACATCGCGGCTCGTAGTCCACAGGCCAAGGGCCGCATCGAACGCTTGTGGGGCACCTTCCAGGATCGACTCACCAGCGAACTACGCCTCGCCGGCGCTGCCAATATGGACGCCGCGAACCAAGTCCTCCGCCGATTCCTTCCCGACTACAACCGGCATTTCGGCCGCGCCCCGCGCGAGACGGAAAAAGCGTGGCGTCCCGCTCCCCAGGACCTCGACCGCATCTGCTGTTTCCGCCACCAGCGTTCCGTCAGCAACGATAACGTCGTGCAATGGGAGGGCCGCCGCTTCCAGATCCCGCCCCGGCTAAGCCGCTTCAGCTTCGCTGGCGCCATTGTCCAGCTCTATGAATCACTGGACGGCAAATTCGCCATCTATCACGGGGATACCAAACTCCGCCACGTCGGTGGATAACTTCTCAGGGGGTGACACTTTCATCGGGCCGTTAGGGTGACATTTTCACGTTGCTACAACACCGCCGGCGGGACGGTCGATTTGTTATGACCTCCTGATGGTAGGCTAAGCGCTCCTCCGCTTGGGCTGTTTACAAACGGCGAGGCGGTGCGCATCCATAACCTATACTCGTTTAATGGGTGTTTTATCCGCGATCGCGGCGCGGTAGCGCTTACTTCGCTGTTGGCCTCACACCATGCTGGCTACCAGCACGCACGACTCCAAGCGCTCCGAGGATGTGCGCTCCCGGATCAATGTGCTCTCGGAGATATCGGGGCTATGGAGGCTTCGGGTGCGGGACTGGGAGACGCTTCAATCGGGGCCATAAGCGCCTGGTCAACGACAGGCCCGCCCCCTCGCCGAATGATCCAACTGGTGGTCTGCTTGGCTTCACGGATAGCCTTCAACATGTAGTTTTCTATCCGCTCACAGAAAGTCTTCCAGTCGTCCGTATCGTTCAGAGGCTCTGGCTTATTTTCCTGTGCGTACAGCGCGTAAAATACTCTCTGGTCAACTTGGCTTTTGCGGGAAGCTACTTCGTCTCTATCTAATTACGGACGTCTGATATCTCTACCCGCCTACTCCTTCACATGCGCCAACGGAATCTGCGAAAACAATTGCAGATCGATGATCATGTTCAGCCGCCGGTCCAACTGAAAAAACGTCGCCGCCTTCTTTCCCGGCAACACCTGGCTTACCACCGGCACATACTTCAAGCGCAGCGCCTGCGCCTGCCCGTCCACCTCCAGCCAGTTCCGCACATAAATCAACGCATCTTGGTCTGTCATCGTTGCCCACATCTCCGCGTACTGCTTCAACAGCGCATACTTCTGATTGTTCACTCCTTGCAAGTCCTTCACGTAATGGTTGTAGATCGGCCAGAACTTCTGCCCCTCCGTCTCCGACAGCGACATATTCTGCCCAATCACCTGCATTTTCTTTGCACGTAGATCTTGCCGCAGCAAAGTAATGTCCTCGTCCGTCACCGTCGGGCTGATGACCCTCTGCACGGTAACTTGCTGCCCCTGCGCCGCCGCCCCCACCCCAGCCATCCCCCCACCGAACGCCGTCGCCACCACCATGCCCGCAACAAACGCCCCGGCCAATCCCGCCGCTCCCGTCATTTTGCACTTCATAATCTTTCTCCTTAGCTTTGTCCTCTTGCCACAAAGAACCAACGAGAACAGCAAGTCCGAGTGCATGTTAATACAGTTGGGCCGCTAATGGATTACTACCAGCAGCAAGCGAGAGTCAACTCCTTCCATGAGAAGGCCGGTGAGTGTCAAGCTGCTTCTTTCATTTTCTCTCTTTTTTTCTTTCTCCTTCTTCATCTCTTCTTTTCCAAATTGTTCCCATGGAGCCAAGCCGCCTCTGTCGCCACCCTTCCATCCGCACTCTTGGTTGAGCGATTGTCGCTCCGTGCAAGTTGGGTGTACTCGATTCAGTAGGTGCTGCTACCTGATTATCGACCTCGGCTTCCCTCTTTACGGGGGAAGGCTGGGCCAGGAGTTAGTCGCAGTCACCTGATCTCGGCGGTCGAGCTCGGCTGTTTGGATACCCTCTCTCTTCTTCCTTTTTTCTTTGCTCCTTTTTCTTTCTGCCTTTCCCGGCTTTCCACAGAGAAATTTCGAGCCAGGATCACCTAGGAACGACGATCGCCAACTTCGTCGATCCCTAGCATCCCCTGTTTGTTCGGGAGCTCTTCCCTCTAGGCCGCCGCGCGCATCGCTTTCTGGCTATTGCGCAGTGGCTCGTACACCTCTCCACTCACCCACAACCGATGCAGCAGTACCGCTAGCTTTCTCGCCACCGCAACCACGGCTCGCTTCTTCCCATTTTCCCCTCCTCGCGCCGCAAGTTTTAGCCCCCAACGTCGTAGATCACTGTCTTCTCCAAAGGGTCCCAGGATGTAGTGCGCCCCCTGCACCAGCATCGTCCTCAAATAACGGTCTCCTTCTTTACTGATGTGCATCTGCGGCTGGCTCTCCCCGGAGTCCCTGCGCCCAGGGCGCAACCCCAGAAAACAGCCGACCTCGCGACTCTTGGGGAACCGATGCGGATCTTCCACGGTCAGCACATACGTCAGCGCGATCTGCGTTCCTACCCCTTTCACCTGTTTGAGCAGCTCCACTTGCGGGTAGCTCTCCTGGGCGATTTTCTCCATGCGCACCTCGTATTCCTTGATGCGCTCGTTCAACGATTCGATTTCTGCCATCAGCGGCTCTAGCACCTCTCGCAACTCCAGGCTCAATTCAGCGGCCAGCTCCCGGCTCACTTGCTGGGTGCCACACTTGCGCAGCCGTTCCCCATAAGACTTCGCCATCCCTCGTGCCGCGTTCACCAGTGCGGTTCGTGCTCTCACCAATTCCGCTCGTGCCCGAATCACCGTCAGATGAATTTGTGCTTTCGCGCTACGGTGCCGCACCGGCCCCAACAGCTCAGGATCGATTCTGGCCACCCGTGCCAGTGTCCACGCATCGTGTCGATCATCTTTTCGATTGCTCTTGCTGATCAATTGCACCTTTTGCGCGTGCGCCACGAGCACCTCGTGTCCCAGCTCCGTCAACCGCCGGCTGACCCAAGGGGAATGGGTTCCGGTCTCCAGCGCGATGAGACTTCCCGGTATCCTCACAAATGTCTGCTCCAGCGCTTCCGGTGTCGTCGGTAGTTTCTTCTCCATAAGGACTTCGCCCGCTTCATCCAAAACGCAGTAACACGACCAGCGATCGCCGAGGTCCAGGCCAATCGTGAGCTTGTGTCCTTTGAAAATCATGTTTCCATTTACCCGAACAGTGCTAGTCTTTTGCATAGCCGGTCTCCTTTTCTTTGTGCCTTGAGCACGTCCAACATTGGGAGCGTATCGCATCCCGCGGAGACCGGCCTTCTCATCCCATCTGATTAACGTTAGTGCTCTATCGCAGGCGCGTTTTCGCAAAAGCGTGAAGTCGGGCGAGGTGCCCGCACTTAAGCGGGTTCGGTGAGCGGACCCCAGCGTAAAGCCGGCGGTAGGGGACCTTGGCACGGGGGAGGTTTTTTCGGCGTATCACGCCGGATCGCCCGGGCCCTGACCCCACTCCTTCTGCTGGGTACCTGAGAGAGTCCAAATGTGTGAACGCCTGAGGAAAATTCTCCAGATGCTGTCCATTTCGTCCCAACTCTTCGGCATAGAGACCGACGTCGTTGGCATACCCTAACATCTTTTCGAAGAGCGGGCGTGCCTTGTCGACTCGGTGGGCTCGCGCGAGGCGCTCGATGTACCAGAAGGAACATGCGGTGAAGCTTCCCTCGCCGCCCGCCAGACCGTCCAAGCGTTCGCCAGCCTTTATGGGAAAGAGTGTCCCCGTATTTGGCTGAGAGATAAATGGCGTCGAACATCTCTCCGTACCCGTCAAGCTGTAACTGCTTATATGCGGCGTTGCCAATGCGCACCGGCTTTGAGTCACGATAACCTCGAAGGTGCGCAAGTTCTTGCTCTGGAATTTCCTGCCGGCCGTCCAGTGCATAAAGAACCTGCAGGGGGCCTATTTTACCTTCAGAGTCGAAGCGTTCACTAAGCCATTTCCGGAAGCGTTCGGCTTCTTCGGTAAAGCCAAGCCGCATGAAGGAACACAGGCAAAAGGAGGAGTCGCGCAACCACGTATAGCGATAATCCCAATTGCGCTCGCCTCCTATCCGTTCAGGTAATCCGAATGTGGGCGCTGCCACCAGCGATCCATGCTTTTGGCTGGTAAGCAATTTTAGCAAGAGGGCAGAACGGTCGACCATCTCACGCCATCGTCCGGTGTATGTCGATTTAAACATCCAATGAGGTTATGGCGAGCCTCGGGAATCCCAACTGGCAAACCACATCGCTTCAAGAAAGGCCAGAGCGGAAACGTCTCAGGCCGTCCAAAGTACAAGTGTCTTTCGAACGCGTACAAATACCAGCTTGAGCAGCCGGTGCCCGGCGATCCCGAAGGCCGGACATGGGGAGAGCTGCTGGCCGAGGGCATGACCCGAGCCGCGGTGAAAGGCAACGTACAAGCAGCACGTGAACTTGCGGAACGAACGGAAGGAAAGGCTTCTCAGCACCTTGAGATAACGGGCAATGACGGTGGCCCGGTTGAAGTAGCCAGCGCACGCGCGAAGCTCCTCGAGAAGCTTGGCGGCTAGATGTTCCTCGATCCGTTTCCACCTGCCCACAAACCCTGCTGTTCCTTACCCTGTATGTCGTTGATTTGAAGAACTTGAAATCCCGGAGTTTCATTGCCCACAAACACATGAGACGGTTGAAAAAATATTTGTCGCGCCTCTAATCTGCCTACTAGGAACGGAGAATTAGTTTACGGATGATGGGTCGCGGCAAACCAGGCATTTCCGGGACTTTTTCAACAGACTCACATGTTTCTTAGCGATCCGCAATAATCTACCGGGATCCAATTTACACCGAGATTTACGAGACGATTTGCGGCATGGCGATGCACACGCGATCCCTGCCCTCCGCCTTGGATTGGTAGAGCGACTGATCGGCGGCCCGCAATATTTCTTCGGCGGTGGCGCCACTATCCGGAAAGGCCGCAACCCCCACAGAAAACGTCACCGGGTTCAAGACCCGCCCTTGGTATCGAATCTCGATTTTTCTGGCTGCGGCCCGGAGCAGGTTGGCGCGCTTGGCCGCGTCAATCGCGTTGGATTCCGGTAGGATAACGGCAAATTCCTCGCCGCCGTAACGGCAAATAACGTCGTCACCGCGAAAGAGCTCGCGAAAGACTTCGGCCATGCGGCGCAGTACGGTATCCCCCGCATCATGGCCGAAGGTATCATTGAAACGCTTGAAGTGATCCAAATCGAGAAAGACCACCGCCAGTGAACGGTTCTTCCGCGTTGCGCGTTGTAGCTCGCGGTCGAGCGACTCCTCCATGAATCGCCGGTTGAATAAGCCGGTGAGGGGATCACGGATAGACTGATCGCGGAGCGTTTCCCTCAAGCGCAAGCTGGACAAAGAGAGCGCAATTTGTCCCGCTATGGTAGCGGCCAGCCGCTGCAAGGAATCCTGAATCCCCTCCAGAGCCACATTTGATTCTAGGCGGGCCACGAACTCCAAATGGAGCACTCCGAGTGTGTCGCCCTGCCCGATCATGGGTATACAGAGGTATCTCCCACGGCCTGGCTCTTTCAGATGCTGGCAAATAGGCTTGGTGCCGGGACAGTCGCTCCAATAGGGTTGTCCGAGCCGCAGGCTCCAGCAATCCGCCGGTGCGAACTTCGTTTCCGAGAGTGGTGGTTGCCCCCATTTCGTTGCAGCCTCGACCGCATTCCGCGAGGATTTAAACACATAGAGAATGCCTGACATTGCCGTGGGGAAAAGTTTCGGAAGAGCATCGGCGACTACCGCGTATGCTTCCTCCAGACTGGAACAACATTGCAGCAAATCACTCAGTTCACCGAGGAGGGCCAACTGGGTGCTGCGCACGTGTAATTCGAGCACCAATCTAGCCAGCGACGCGGCATGTTGTTGCGCTTGTTGCTGCGCAAGTATGCGCTCGGAAATGTCAGAGTAGATTACGAGTGACCCTCGAACCTCGTCGGTCAGCATCAATGGAACAGCGTTGATTTCGACGTCGATCAATTTTCCGTCCTTTCTTGCCCGGCGCGCAATCTGATGCACCCCTCGCCCGGAGGCGAGTTGAGCCGTCAGTTGGTTAGCGTCCCTGCTATCGCCAGCAAGCGAAAGTTTCGGGTCTAGCCCCACGCCTATGAGTTCCTCGCGTTCGAAAAGGAAAAGGTTTTCGAAAGCGCTATTGCATAGACGCACGTGATCGTTTTGATCGAGAACGACAACTCCCAAGGGCGTGTTCTCGATCAGCGAATTCAAGTAGGTGGTTTGCTGGTGAAGGTCTTTCGCAATGCGCTGCCTCTCGCTCACCGCGGAAGCGACAATCAAGCCGGTGAATGAAACCGCAAACATTAGCAGTTCGACCTTAGGCAACGCAGCCAGGCTTCCGGGATAGAAACGCAGCGCGATCACCACCCCGAAATTGAACATGAGTATCGCGCTGGTGACCCGCTTAATTCCGTGGCGCATCGCCACCCAAATCATGGGAACGAAAATTAGGTAGTAAAGCTGCACGGGTGCAAACGGTGGCGCAAACATCGCCCAAAGAACGAACAGAATGCTAGCGACCTGCCCAGCCAGTTCTCCGGCGTTCGCTAGGTGGATGCTTGGACGGATCGGCGGCTTAAGAGTGAGCCGAATGGGCTCCGCTGGCACGAGCTGAAGCCATCGCCGGATCGGAGGTAAAACGTGAATCAGCAGAAACGGGGCAAACCCGACGAAGGCGATCAGATCTCCGCCGAACCAACCGGCCGCCGCGCTCCAGAATCGGCTCCATGGAATGACGTGATCAGCCACCAAGAGGCTGACGCCGACCGCCGTCGTGCAAATTGCCGTACCCAGGGCAATGACGACAAATCGACTTACATCGCGGCGATGATTTAAGCCGAGATCAATCCGTAGGCGCCCCCTGAGGATGATTGCCGACACGGCGTAGAGCCCGGCGACGCCAGGAGAACCGAATACCGTATTCCACGAAGCCAACGGTTGATGATAAATGATCGCACCACTGAGAGCGTCAGCAAAGGCAACCAAGAGCGCATACCATGGGCTAATGCCGAGGACTAATGCAAGTGCCAAGCCCGCAGGCGGATACCACACTGTGGATCCCAGTTGAGTTTCAACGATCACATCGGAACGGTTCAGAAGGAGGTACAGCACGACGAAACAGAAGGCGACAAGGACGTGCTTGAGGGCGAGTTTCGTCCCATACGGGGCCATTTTTTGCCGGGCGGCGTCTTCCCCGCGATGGGATATCGGATGCACTTGTATACGTCGGTATGCCAGCGACTACGATCTCTCTTCGGAAAACGGTGCGCTTGCGGGGCCGGTCACAGCCTGGAACGCGGAGTGTTCCCCAAGGCCTCTTGACAAAAATTCCAACGCTTGCATTTTACTGCTTGGTGAAGATTCGTGGAGCGGTTTAATCGAAATCGCGGGCAATGAGTCACTACGAGGGCGTGATCCTTCGCGTGGGGACCCATCGAACGATGACAGAGAGTAACCGTGGAGCCGAGAGTGCCGTTGAGGCCGCCCGAATCCTCGAGTCCATGGGGACAAGAAAGAACATGACCGCTGTAAAGGATGCCCTTTGTGTGCTCGAGCGAGAGGTGGCGCCCGTGGTGTTCGCTCTTGAGAAGATTGCAAAGGAAGCTCTTTGAGCCGAGTAAAACAGAAATGATGGCGGAAATATTCACTCTTGCGGCCCAGCAACATCGTGGTCCGGTCGCCCGCTTACGTCCTTAACCAGCTCAGACGTGCTTAACTGGGAAAGGTCGGCTCGTGGCGATGAAGTCGCTCGCAAGGAGCTCCTGCTCCGCAATCTCTGGCACACCCTCACAGCAAACCTGAAAGCGCGCGATTGTGTGCGTGAGAAAAAGGTTGTTTTGGCTAGCGCGAATTGGCTCTAAGGAATCCCAGAGAGCGACCACGGTCACGTCTGGTGATTCCACTTTGCCGGAGCCCAAAGCGAGAACACCGCGATATCCTTCTTGCTGGCGTGCCAAGTCGATAACGGAAGAGAGAATAGCCTGGAAATCCTGTACCTTGCCCAGACGAAGGTGAAGTCGCCAAATGCGGCTTACGCATAGCGTCCTCCGTAATGCCCTCGCTAACTATTGGGGGGCATCCTACATGTGTACTCCGTTATACAACACGACACAGGGTTCTGTGATGTGTCGTTGTGCACACACCCAGTCGCAAAATAGCCAGACACTATATCAACGATGTTTTGTGATAGGCACGGTAAAGCCGTCAATTCCGGTCCGTTCGAGGAAGGCAATGACAAACGAGCAGATTGAAGCGATACAGCGGTTGCGACGCGTATTTGCGAACGATCATGAAATCGTTCAAGCGCTGAAGCGGAGCCCCGCAAACACGATTCTGGCGACCGACACCAACGCATTTGCAATGGACACATTGCTACGCTTCCCTGACATCCCTGATTCGTTTTCAGCTTTACCCAAATTAGACACGCTCCTAACCGGATACCTCCAACGTCGAGACGGCTCCGACGCGGGTAGGGTAACTCTCTACGGCCAATATGTAATGGTTCCCACCGAGGATCCAACGGTTCTAAGGCACAGCTATACACACCTAAAGCCAGAGCTGACCTTTAGTGAACCGACAGCCGACGGATACTACGAGCTAGAGCTTGACAACGGCCACCTGCCACCCGATAGGTTCGGTATTCAAATAAAGGCTCGCCGACTTGCTTTACTCGAGCGGTTGAACTGACACGGGAACACAAGGGTACATAGCCGACACCATTGTCCTGGCAGTGACGCGCGATCTTGTATGCAAGACCCGTGTATGGTCTCAGGTGTCGGACTCGGATTGCCCGGCATCGCAGAGACCAGCTCGGGTTGAAACGGTGATATCGGCATCGAATGATCGGCGAAGAACGAAGATACTTGTTGAGAGGACGCCATGGGAGGCCCACGTGATCGCATTCGAGGACAGTGAACTGAGTGAGTGGTTGATCCAGGCTATTGAAGAGGACCCCGGCCAATTCCTGCGCGCACTCGCGGAGGCCGCGGTAATTGCCTGTCCCGAGGACTACTGTCTAGTAAGGCCAGTGCTGATACGCTTGAAGCGTAGGTATGGATTTTCGGAGGCATCCGCGAAAGAACCGGGGCGGCCAACTAGAGGCAGGAGATTACGGGCACAAAGCTTCGGTTTGAACCAGAACGAGCTAATATGATAGGAA
>Ga0302324_100010753_pt1 | contig 18885 bp, 16 predicted proteins | sample Palsa_T0_1_FD_201949 | JGI IMG/M metagenome (GOLD analysis project Ga0302324, IMG submission 201949) | Peat permafrost microbial communities from Stordalen Mire near Abisko, Sweden - Palsa_T0_1 | ecosystem: Environmental > Terrestrial > Soil > Palsa > Peat permafrost | place: Sweden: Abisko...
CAAAAGGGCGGCCAATGGCCACCGATGAAAAAACCGGAGAAGCAGACATACTTTTCTCGCAATTGTCAGGGAACGGGAAGGCAGTCAAGCCCCGTACAAATCTCTATTTCGCTTTTTGTTCGCCTTAAAAGCATCTCTCTTTCGACCGCTTTTGTCAAGAGGGCCTTTTTGAAAAGAGGCAGCGGTGGCGAACTGTTTCGGAGCGTAGGGGTGCCGGACTGAAGGGACTTAAGGTTGAGGGGTCGCGGCGCCGAGGTGTATCTTGATCCCGGCACGAAATCCTGACGAACGCGGTTTTGCAGCTCTCAGGGTTGAGCGGGGACTTGCCGCGAGTGTGAAATGTCCTCAGTCGATACGCTGAACTCAACGATAACGGCCCTCGTAATTCCGGACTCGGCATTTCTCGGGAAATGACCATTGGGGCAGAAGTAATCTGCCAAAGTCGCAATTTCAGCCTTGAAGGAGGCATTCCATGTCAGGAAACGTGGCGGACCTTTTGTGGGAGATGCTTGCGAACGCCGGAGTCAAACGCTGCTACGGCATCGTGGGTGATGCTCTCAATCCCGTCATAGACGGGCTGCACCGCAATGGCAGGATCGAGTTCATCCATGTCCGCCATGAAGAGTACGGTGTTTTTGCCGCCGTGGCGGAAGCTTATCTCACCGGCAACCCCGTTGCGGTGTGTGGAACGTCCGGCCCCGGTGTGGTCCATCTGTTCAACGGGTTAATGGACGCGCGCAAGGAGGGCGCTCCGATCATCGCCATTGCGGGGGACGTGGAGACAAGCTTGATCGACACGGAGGCGCTCGAAGAGCTCAATCCTTACAGATTCTTCGAGGCCGCCTCTCTCTACACCGGCCGGCTTGTCAATCCCGAGCAGGCGCGGTCGGTTATCAATACCGCGATTCTTACCGCGGTCCTGGAAAATGGGCCTACGGTAATTGCGATCCCGGGAAACGTCGCGTCGGCAGATGTCGCCGACCACTCTTCCGAGATCACGATGCCTAACCCGCCCATCCTTCGCCCTTCCGACGCTGACTTGGATCAGCTCGTGAAGATGATCGACGATGCAAAAACGGTCGCGATCTTCGGAGGCGATGGCTGCAGGGATGCCCATGATGAGGTGGTCCACCTTGCGGGCAGACTGAAAGCGCCTGTCGGCTATTCGTTCCGCGGTAAACAGTGGTTGGAACACGACAACCCCAATGCCGTCGGTATGACTGGCTTGCTCGGTTACGGCGGAGCCTACGGCGCGATTCATCAGGCCGATCTTCTCTTGATGCTCGGCACTGATTTTCCCTTCACGGAATTCCTGCCCGGCCATAGCGTGAAGAAAGTCCAGATTGACAAGAATCCCAAACACATCGGCCGCCGAACTGCAGTTGATCTCGGGCTTGTCGGCGATATCAAGGCGACGGTCACCGCCTTGCTGAAGAGTGTGAGGGAGAAGACCGACACTCGGTTTCTGGACAAACACCTCGTGGACACGAACTCTTTCTACGGTCTTATGCAGCACTATGTCGAGAAAGGACCCGAGATCAAACCCATACGTCCGGAATTCCTGGCCGCGACGCTGAGCGATCTCGCTTCCGATGATGCGATGTTTTTCATCGACACGGGCACAGCATGCATGTGGGGGGCAAGGCATATCAGCGGCGGCAGAAATCGCAGAATTTTCGGGTCGTTTACCTGGGCGTCGATGGCGAATGCCGCGCCCAATGCGTTTGGCGCGCAGTTGGCATACCCAGGTCGGCAAACCATCGCCCTGTGCGGCGACGGAGGCTTCACGATGCTCGCACTGGGCGACCTATTGACCCAGGTACAACGAAAGACTCCGGTGCTTCAGATCATCCTCAATAACGGATCCCTTGACTTCGTCAGTATCGAGCAGCGGGAGGCCGGCATCGTCCCGTTCGGCGTGGAGTTCGAGAATCCCAACTTCGCCAAGGTCGCTGAAGCGATGGGCGCGAAGGGAATCCGCATTGAAGATCCCGGAGACGTTCGGGATGGACTTGCTGAAGCCCTCGCACACAAAGGTGGCCCTGTCGTCGTGGATGCGGTAGTCGATCCTCTCGCCTTGTCGCTACCGTCGCATGTTCCTTTCCACACCGCCAAAGGCTTTACCCTTAGCATGGCCAAACAGGTCTGGAGCGGACAGATGGACGATGTGATCAAGACGATCGAACGTAACGTCAGGCTGGTCTGAGCAAATCAGGACGGCCTTCGCATTCTGGATCAACATCCCATTCTTGCGGCGGTCGCGACAGACGATGACTCTTGAATAGGTGACTGAGCGGGTCGGTACAACCGTGCGGTCACTCTCGAAAATCAATAACACTGCGGCGCTTTCGACAGTGTCGAACAATTCATAGGAGGATTTATGGCAACGAGCAGAGTTACGGTTGTGCCAATGAAGATGGCGCAGATGAAGGCCGCGCAGGTCCCCAAGCCCGGCGCGGATTTCGAAATCGTCGAGCGCGGGATTCCTGAGGCGGGTGTGGGACAAGTTCGCATCAAGGTGCAGGCTTGTGGCGTGTGCCACAGCGACGTGCTTACGAAAGAAGGCGCATGGCCCGGAATTCAGTATCCCCGCGTTCCAGGCCATGAAGTGGCGGGCATCATCGATGAAGTGGGCGAGGGAGTTTCTGCGTGGAAGAAGGGGCAGCGCGTCGGCGTCGGCTGGCACGGCGGCCAGGACAACACGTGCCGGGAGTGCCGGCGTGGAGATTTTAGCAACTGCCGGAACCTGAAAATTTGCGGTATCAGCTATGACGGCGGATACCAGCAATACATGGTCGCTCCCGTGGAAGCACTGGTGCCGATCCCCGAAACTCTAAGTGACGCCGAAGCCGCGCCTCTGCTCTGTGCTGGAGTCACCACCTACAACGCGCTGCGGCACAGTGGCGCCTTCCCGGGCGATCTGGTGGCGGTGCTGGGGATCGGCGGTTTGGGTCATCTCGGAATTCAATTTGCGAACAAGTTTGGGTATAAGGTCGCAGCGATCGGGCGCGGGTCCGAGACGGCACCGTTGGCAAAGAAACTCGGAGCGAGCGTTTACATCGACAGCGCATCGACGAATGCCGCCGAGGCATTACAAACAATGGGCGGCGCACAGGTGATTCTGGCAACGGCCCCAAGCTCGAAAGCGATGTCCGAGTTGATCAACGGTCTCGGACCGAACGGCAAGCTCATGGTGATTGGTGCAACTTTCGATCCCATTGAGGTGACACCGGTACAGCTCATCAGTGGCAGTAAAGCTATTCAGGGCTGGGCTTCGGGAACACCAGCAGATTCCGAAGACACATTGCGCTTCGCCGAACTCAGCGGCGTGCGCCCCATGATTGAAACCTATCCGCTCGAAAAAGCAGCCGAGGCTTACGCCCGCATGCTGAGCGGCAAGGCAGAGTTCCGCGTTGTTCTGACGATGTGAAATTGTCCGGGCCGTTCCAAAAGGAGTTCAAATCTCTGAAAGGCGTGAACTTCGTCACGATGAACATCAAGACGATCACCATGAACTTGATGTTGCTCTTGTTGATCGTTCCTGCGCGCAGTTATCTCGATGGTCAAGAAAGGATCAAGTGTCTGATGACCATTCCCGGTTCGGAGATTAAAGGCATTTCGCTGACAGGAGTGTCGGCGTTACACCAGTTGCACACGCGACTATTCCTCGTTCTCATCACTATCTTGTGTCGTGGTCTCCGCGGCATCTTCTGATCCCGGAACTGGCTTGTCGAGGTTGATTGGCGGCAATCCAGCTTTCTTCAGTTGGTCGTTCAGTTCGGGGATGTTTTTTGATTTGAGTTCAGTCCAGGCTGATATCTGTCCGTCTAGCGCCTTCTCCAGGTCTCTGACCATCGCTATTTGCTGGGTTGTGGGGGCGGCATCGGCGGTGTCCAGGGCGCTTACTACGGTGCCGAACGCACTATTTAGACGCGAGAGGCTTCGGCCTTCGGGAGTGCTCATATAGCGCGCGCCGTAGCCACCTTCTGCACCTTCGAGGGCTGCGGCTTTGGCGTCGAGTTCGGCGGCTGGCTGTTTGACGGCGGCTTGTGCGGTTAGCTTTTTCAACTGGGCTCGCAGAGTGCGGATCTGTTGCAGGGTTTCGTAATCTTTGTGTAGCGCTTCGGCGATTGTTTGGTCCAGCTCGAATTGGCGGCGCAAGTCTTCGGGCGACGTTTTTACTCTGGGATCCATGCTTACTTCCAGCTTTTGCGTGTAGGTTTTGCCGGCTACGGTCAGGACCAGCTTGTATTGTCCGGGCAGAATTGTGGCTCCTTGGGGATAGCGCGGCGTGTCGTGATAGATGGCCGAGATTGGGTAATAGTGCGAGAGGACCTCGGGATCGGGGTAATGCATATCCCAGATGAAGCGATGCATGCCAGCTTGAGCGCTGAGCACTCTGGCTGGGCGCACCCAATACATGGGAACGTTCAGGTCTTTTGAATTGACAGGCTTTGGCTTGTCGGCGCTGGAGAAGTGGCGGACAACTTTGCCTGCGGCGTCGATGACCTCTAGCGTTACTGGAGTGGAAAGCGGCATTTTCAGCCAGTAGTCGATCATGGCGCCGTCCGGAGGATTCTGTCCTGCGGGCTCTTCGGGCGGAAGGGGAGTGTCGGGGTTGTTGTCGCGCCGGATTCGGTAGGTTAGTTGCGGCTTGAATAGATGCGCTGTTTCCTGGCCACTTACGAACTCAGGACCAAACTGGCGCAGTGAGGTGATGTTATCCAGAATCCAGAAGGAACGGCCGTGAGTTCCCACCACTACATCGTCGTGATGAATTACCAGATCGCGGATCGAGGTTGGCGGGAGATTTTGTTTCAGCGATTGCCAACGGTCGCCGTCGTCCCAGCTCACGTAGACGCTGCGTTCGGTGCCGGCGAAGAGTAGGCCTTTGCGCTCGGGATCTTCTCTCACCGTGTTGACTGGCTCGTTGTCGGGCAGGCCGGTTACTATCTTCTGCCAGCTCTTGCCCGCGTCATGGGTGCGATAGATATATGGATGGAGGTCGTCCAGGCGGAAACGGTTTACGGCGGCGTAGACGGTCGCGGTTTCGAAGTGCGAGGCATCGAGTTGGGCTAACTTGCACCAAGGAGTCAGATCGGGTGGAGTTACGTTTTCCCAATTCTTGCCTCCGTCGTGAGTTACCTGGATCAGGCCATCGTCGGTTCCGGCCCAGATCAGGTTCGCGTCTTTGGGCGACGGGGCGAGGGAGTAGATCACTCCGCGATGCTTGCCTTTGGCGGGATCGTCGGCTACGAACGGACCTAGGGTCGCGGGAACTCCGGGATCTTCTCTTGTCAGGTCGGGGCTGATGATTTGCCAGCTGTTGCCGCCGTCAATTGTCTTGAAGAGCACGTTCGATCCCAGATAGAGGATATGCGGATCGGCGGGGGAGAAAATCATCGGCGCGGTGCGATTGAAGCGGAACTGGCCGGTGCGCAGGACGACGGGCTCGATGTTTCTGGTTTGGCCGGTGTTGCGGTCGAAGACCGTTCCTTTGCCGCCGTAGATGAGATTGGGGTGGAGCGGATCGGGGGCTACATAGCCGTATTCTTCGACGCCTAGGGTGGTCCAATCGCGGAAGGTGATTTCGCCGAAGTCGCTGCGGCTGGCCGTACCCACCGAGCCGCTCTCCTGCTGCCCGCCATAAACCCAGTAGGGAAACTCGTTGTCGGTTATTACATGATAGAACTGCGCGGTTGGTTGGTTGTACCAGGAGCTCCAGGTTTGGCCGCCGTTCACGCTGATCGTTGCGCCTTGGTCGACGGCGATGGCGATGATGTCCTGGTTTTCGGGGTTGATCCAGATGGTGTGGTAGTCGTCGCCTCCGGGAGCGCCTTTGATGGCGGTGAAAGTCTTGCCGCCGTCGCGGGAGCGGTAGGTTGAGGTGTTCGCCACGTAGATTACGTCTTTATTTTTTGGATCGACGCGCACGCAGCCGAAGTCGTCGCCTCGTTCATAGATGCGCTCTTCGTCGTTCACCTGCTGCCAGCTTTCGCCGGCATCGTCCGATCGATAGATGCCGCTGCCCTTTTTCGCGTTGATCCAGGCATACATGCGATTAGGGTCGCTCGGCGCAACTGTGGGGCCGATGCGTCCGATGCCTTCGGCTTCGCCGGGCAATCCTGTGGTGAGTTGATGCCAGTGATCGCCGCCGTCGGCGGATTTGTAGAAACTGCTGCCCGGGCCGTTGTAGGCGCCACCGGTCGTCCACGGGGGCCGGCGGGAGGCCCACATGCTGGCGTAGATAATCTGAGAGTTTTGGGGATCGAAGACCAAGTCCATTCCGCCTGTGTTTTCGCCTTTGTCCAGAACCCTTTGGAAAGTTTGTCCGCCGTCGAGCGATCGGTAGATGCCACGCTCCGGGTTGGGGCCGTAGGGATGCCCCTGAGCGGCTACGAAGAGGCGATTGGGATCTTTGGGATCGACGATGATGGATGAGATTTGTTGGGCATCGCGAAGACCCAGGTGCAGCCAGGTTTTGCCTGCGTCGGTTGATTTGTACATGCCGTCGCCTACGGAGAGATCGGGCCGGCGGAGGCCCTCTCCGCTGCCGACATAAATGGTGTCGGGATCGGACCAGGCTACGGCTAACGCGCCAATGGAGCCGGTTGGTTGATCATCGAAGATGGGATTCCAGGTGTGGCCGAAGTCGGTCGACTTCCAGACTCCGCCGTTGTTTGGCGCCATGTAGAAAATGTTCTGGTGCCCGGGAATGCCGGAGATGGAAACGGTTCGGCCGCCGCGAAACGGGCCAATCATTCGCCAGCCGAGCTCCTGGTACATCGACGGATCGTATTGCTGGGCGGAAAGATGAACGGCGAAGAATAAAACGTGCGAGGCTAGCAGAATGCACGCGAGTCGTTTGTTCACGGTTGGTCCTCGAAAGAAGTGCAAGGATAAACCATGGCGCGAGAGTTGTAACGGCTTCATCGAAGGGTTTGGGCTGCTGGCTCCGCTTTCCCGGCAGCATGGGCGAGGAAGGCTGATGGGAGTAAGGACTCACCTCAGGCGCTAAAACGCGGATCCTTTTTTCACAGCGCTCAACGGCCCGATGCAAATCGTCCCCCATAATCGATTCGCGAGATGTGGACGACTTCTAGTTTACTAGCCTCTGCACGGCCGCGCGCAATTCCTCGGACTTAAAGCCGAAGGGGCCTGGTTTTGACTTGTAGGCGATGTGACCACTTTGGTCGATGAGATAAAGGCGGTCTGGCCAGGCGGTATAGGCTTGTTCGGTGGAGTTGCCGAATTCATCGATCACGGCTGGAACCTGTATGCCTAGTTTTCGCACGCACGCTCCCGCAATCGAGGCGCGCTCCTGTTCATCCTTCGGGCTGGCAAAGACGACGCTGTCTTTGACGTTGCTCTCCATCTGCCAAACATCGCTCGGATGAGCCTCGGTGACATAGACGATCAGGAAAGCGACTTTGCTTCCATATTGCTCGTAGAGCTTATTCAGGGCGGGAACCTCCCGCCGGAAGGGCGGTCAGGTGTAACTGCCAAAGATCAGCACCACCGGTTGAGCCTGGGCAGTGAGTTTGGAAAGTTGCACCATGGCGCTCTTGTCAAGCTTCAGCAGTGAGAAATCCGGGGCGCGATCGCCTACATGCAATTGGCCGGTACGAGCGTGCAACCACAGGGTTTCGAATGGAAAAAGAAGAAATGGGACCGGTCCCGGCAATTTGGCCATGAAGCGGGCAAATGTTTCCGGAGGTCGTCGCATGACGTCGTAGAGGAAGGCGCATCCGAGCAGCCACAGAAGAATGGCTGCAACGAGTGATCTGAACAAGATGTGCTTTGGGAATCTGCCCCGCTTGCCCACAATAATCCGCGTCTCCCGAGTTTGAAAGATTTATTCAAATGGCAGTCGGTCGTGCGGCAAAGCTGAAATCCATCGGCTAAGCGTTTTGATCGACTACCGAAGTGCCGCGATTATAGAGAGGTAGACTGGCGGATCAATAATCTGAAACTAGTAGACCGGTACGTCCTGCAACGTGCCGGTTAGGTTAGGGAACGCCTGCAGCACGCTCGGGTGCCTGGGCGAAATAGCGGTGCAGCGCATCCTTCCAATCCGGCATGTGGATGTCGTAGGCGTGCAGGCTGTTCGGCGACAGAATGGAATAGGCTGGCCGGCGAGCCGGGCGCGGGAATTCAGCTGTCGTCACTGGTTTGGTTTTGGTCGGAAGGCCCGCTTCGCGGATGATTTCAATGGCAAATTCATACCAGGTGCAGCTCCCCGAATTGGTGACGTGTACGATTCCGCGAGCCGATGCTCGGCAAAGCTTCACGATAGCGGATGCCAAGTCGCGCGTGAACGTTGGGCTGCCTCGCTGATCGTTCACCACCGAAATTTCCGGGCGGGTTGATGCCAGCTTCAATATTGTTGCCGGGAAGCACTTGCCACCGTGGCCGAAGAGCCACGACGTTCTGGCGATGCACGCCTCGGGCAAAATCTCTTGCAGCCGTTCTTCGGCTCTGGCTTTGCTTTCGCCATAAACGCTGGTTGGATTTCTGGCGTCGGTGGTCTCGTAGGGCGATCTTTTGCTGCCATCGAAGACATAATCTGTGCTCAGAAACAGCAATCGCGATCCGGCTTCGCGCGCGGCTTCGGCTACGTTGACAACTCCTTCGCAATTCACCGCGAATGCCAGGTCGCGATTGGACTCGCAGCCATCGACGTCGGTGTAGGCGGCGGAGAGGACAATCCAGTCGGGGCGGGAATTGCGTACCGCTTCTTGAACGCGCGCACGGTCTCGCAGGTCGGCGTCTGACGAAGAGAATGCGGTCAGTTGTTCGCCGCTCAGTTCACGAACCAGTTCCTGGCCGAGCAAGCCGGAGGCGCCGAACACCGTCACACGCATAGCGGAATTGTAACTGGAAGGGCATTCTCACGTCGCAAGCCTTGCCGGTGCCTGCCTACTTTCACTGCTTCTTTACGTCCTTTTTCGCTGTTTTTTTTGCTAATCCGGATGGGTCGATGGCTGAACGCTGGCGCGGCGGCGGCGCAGCGCGCTGAGGATCAGGGATCCGCTGATGCCAAAGCAGACGACGGCGGAAAACGCCACTGCTTCCGCTGTTAGCCGCGTGATTCGAAGATAATCCGCGAATAGCGTGATCATGGCGCACACAATGCCGAGGATATTGAGCCAGAGGGGAGAATGAAGGGATAGATCACGGCGAAACCGGACCTGCAGCAAGAGCGCTGCCAATCCGATCGCCGCCACTACCACCAGCGCGATTGGGCTGTAAAAGGCATTCGGTCCGGTGTAGATGACGATCAGCGCCAGCGCGAGGAGCAGCAAACCGGAAGCGATCACGGTCCAGCGGCGCGCAACACGAGATTGGGAATGGGATTGCGATGGAGAAGGGGGTGGGCCAGAACTCGTGACCGAGCCTTCCGCTTGCCCATTTTGCATATCGCCATTGTACGTCGGTCTTTTGCTTCCGCGCTCGGGCGTTGCTGCCTGGCATACATTTCGCCAGCCTCTGATCGCCGTGCGACAAGACGCGTGTGACGGGTTTGTTAAATGCGTCAAATTGACCGAATAGCCGACCGTCGGGTAAGCGGAGTCGTGGGAAATAATTGCCGTATTGACGGTGCGAATCGACGCGACGGCGGATGACTCATTGGCGGCGATCCCTGCCCGCAACAAGTTTGGGATAGCAATCGCCGCTATGACCAGGATGATCGCGACTACGATCAGCAGTTCGATTAGTGAGAAGCCGTTCCGTTTTGTGCATGTCTGGCACCTTTCGAACTCAGTCTAAGGCGAACTTTTTTCCCGACTTTCATTACGAAAGTGAGATTCTTCCGTGTCCATGACCCCCCAGTCTCAGCCGAAGGGAATTTTTTGCTTTGGAATTTTCCTGCTTGAGAGTCTGGTTGATGCCAGGAGGTACTTCAGGATCAGTGCGACGTAATCTGGGGACGACTTCGCGTCCGGCTTTGGTTAGAATCGAAATGCCGTATCTTTGTACGGTGTGGCATATCCGGCATGGAAAATCTTATCGTCGTCACTGGTGGCGCGGGCTTCATCGGGTCCAACTTCATCCTGCAATGGATTGCCGAGGAACCTGCGCGCGTACTGAATCTCGACAAACTGACCTACGCGGGCAATCTCAACAATCTGCGCTCGATTGAAGCCAATCCGAGGTATCGCTTCGAGCAGGGCGACATTGTCGATCGCGACGTTGTGCGTGGATTGCTCGATCGCGAACAACCCCGCGCCATCGTTCACTTCGCCGCCGAAAGCCACGTCGACCGGTCGATCCACGGGCCCGATGATTTCATTCGGACGAACGTCAATGGCACGTTTAGTCTGCTCGAAGAAGTGCGCGGCTATTGGACGGCGCTTAGCGAATCCGATCGTGCGGCGTTTCGTTTTCTCCACGTTTCTACCGACGAAGTCTACGGCTCACTCGGCCCGAGCGACCCGGCTTTCAGCGAGACGACGCCCTACGCTCCGAATAGCCCGTACTCCGCGTCCAAGGCGGCTTCCGATCATCTGGTGCGCGCCTACCACCATACCTATGGCATCCCGGTTCTGACGACAAACTGTTCCAACAATTACGGCCCTTACCAGTTTCCCGAAAAGCTGATCCCCCTCATCATCCTGAATGCCTGCGCCGGCAAGGCGCTTCCCGTGTACGGTGACGGCAAAAACGTTCGCGACTGGCTCTATGTGGAGGATCACTGCCGTGCCATCCGAACCGTGATGCACCATGGCGACACCGGAGAAACTTATAACGTCGGCGGGCGAGTCGAAAAAATGAATTTGGAAATCGTAGGAGTCATCTGCGATTTGCTGGATGAACTGCGCCCGAACGATACCGTCGTTCCACATCGCAAGCTCATCACGTTCGTCAAAGACCGGCCCGGCCATGATCGCCGCTATGCAATGGACACAAGCAAGATCGAGCGTGAGCTGAACTGGCGCCCGCAGGAGACATTTGAGAGCGGCATCGGCAAAACTGTTCGCTGGTATCTCGAACACGAGGACTGGGTCCGCGACGTCACGAGCGGGAGCTATCGGCAGTGGATGGCGAAGCATTACGTTACCGAGCTTTGATACCCGATCCGAAAGCTGCACGGAACGAGACATGGCCAAAAAACAAGCGCGGCAAAACCATTATAAGGGGATCATTCTTGCCGGAGGATCGGGCACGCGTCTCTATCCCGTGACTCACGGCCTCGCCAAGAGCCTGTTGCCGGTTTATGACAAACCGATGGTTTACTACCCGCTGTCGACGCTGATGCTGGCCGGCATTCGCGACATTCTGCTTATCTCAACGCCCGAGGATCTGCCCCGCTTCCAGCATTTGCTGGGCGACGGCTCCCGCTACGGCGTCCGTTTCGAATATGCACTGCAACCGAAGCCAGAAGGCATAGCCCAGGCATTTCTTATTGGCCAGAAATTTATCGGATCGAGCGGCTGTGCGCTGGTGCTGGGTGACAACATTTTCTACGGGCATGACCTGGTCAAGGAATTGCGTGCCGCTACGCTTCGGCCTGGTGGGGCACGTGTTTTCGCATATCCGGTTCATGATCCCGAGCGCTATGGTGTCGTCGAATTTGATCCCCATGGCAAGGCGCTGAGCATCGAGGAGAAGCCGAAGCAGCCGAAATCGCGATACGCGGTCACCGGACTTTATTTTTACGATAATCAGGTCAGCCAAATTGCGGCAAGCCTCAAGCCTTCGAAACGCGGGGAGCTTGAAATCACCGACGTCAACCGCGTGTACCTGAAGCGCGACCAACTGAATGTGTGCGTGATGGGCCGAGGCACGGCCTGGCTGGACACGGGCACGCACGAAGCGCTGATGGAAGCATCCTTGTTCATTCAGACTTTGCAGAAGCGCCAAGGCCTCATGGTGGCTTGTCCGGAGGAAATCGCCTATCGCTCCGGCTACATCACGGCGGAGCAATTGGAGAAACTGGCGCAGCCGATGCGCAACAACGGATATGGCGCCTACCTGCTGCAATTGCTCCGTGAACGCGTCTTCTGACCATGGGAACGTCTTTGTGAAGAGAATCGCCACCAGCCTAAACGGTCCTTTGCTCCTCGAACCCCGTGTGTTCGGGGACGACCGCGGCTTTTTTCTTGAAAGTTATAATCAGCGCACATTTGCCGAACTTGGAATTAGAGAATTGTTCGTACAGGACAATCATTCGTATTCCGGAAAGAATGTCATTCGCGGGCTGCACTACCAGATTCGCCAGCCACAGGGGAAACTCGTGCGCGCAATCACAGGCGAGATTCTTGACGTCGCGCTCGATCTCCGCCGTAGTTCTCCGACCTTCGGAAAATGGGAATCCTTCAGACTTTCAGGCGAGAACAAAAAGATGTTGTGGGTGCCCCGTGGCTTTGCTCACGGCTTCCGCGTCGTGTCTGACACTGCGCACGTGCTCTATAAAACGACGGACTTCTATGCGCCGGAGCACGAACGCACGGTGTCGTGGAACGATCCGGCATTGAATCTTTCGTGGGAGCTCGACGGTGAACCGATTGTCTCGGCAAAAGACTCGCAGGGCCTTCCATTCGAGCAGGCTGAATCATTCGAATAGGGACGCCTAATTCAGCCGGAAATCGACCGCCAGGGTGGTTTCAACTTCAACTGCCTTGCCGCTGGACAGATAAGGTTGAAACTTCCATAATTGCACGGCGTCTGTCGCCGCATCGACCAGCAACTCGGCGCCGGACACAGGCCATAAACGTTTCACGTTTCCATCCGGGCCGATTACCGCATCCAGCACTACCATGCCTTCGGTCCCGGCAACCCGAGCGGCCTCTGGGTAAGTCGGTTCGACTTTCGTTACAATCCGCTTCGCCATGGTTTCTGAGGAGACCCTTATTCCCGAATCGCCAACCGACGACTGCTTTTCGAGTTCATTCCATGACCTTTGCCACTGCCACCACCCGAGACCTGCGAGCGCCAGCGTACAAATCAACAGAACGTAAAACCCGCGCCGCACGATGCGAATCCTACGTCTCGGTTTTGCGATGGGTTCGGGAAGCGCGGATGCAACCGCGTTTACGGCTTCGACTTGTTCTTTCTCTCCCTTTACTTCTCCCTTGAGTTGTTTGGAACCGAGAGGCACAAGGCCGGAAGTGTAGGCCCAATAGCGGATCATCTCCCGCTGACCGGCCGATAAGCCGACAAACTCCAGTCCGCAATGCAAGCGAAACTGGTAACTAACCAATGCGCGCACGCGAACGGGAACGCCAACGTTCGGCAACCGCAACTCAACCGCGACTTGTTGGCCGGGAACCAGTTCGCCGGCCACCACGGCGCCGACACCGGCTTCGCTGATGTCGGTGCAGCGACCGGGCAAATTTTCGGGAACGCCGGATCGCAACGCAATCAAATCCAACCGCGTGCGGATGGGATGCCGTTGAAAAATGCGCCGCGGTTTTTCCAACGCCAGCGCTGTAGCTGCACTCATGCGACCGCCTCCGCAGGGGTTCAAGATAGCCATGCGGCTGAACATCTTCGACGAATACGGCGCTTGGGAGATTCTTGGTGCGAGTATAGCGGAGACGGTGAAATAATTTTCCTCAGCACAAACTTACTGTTTACTGTCTTGGTGCGATCTTCTTACTCGATTGATTCCATGTCCCGCCAGTTTGCCCCGACTCCGATTTCGACACGCAGAGGCACCTCGAGCCGATGCGCGTTCTCCATTTGTTCCCGAACCAAAGGCTTCATTGTTTCTATTTCGCTCTCTGGTACTTCGAAAACCAGTTCATCGTGCACTTGTAAAGTCATCCGGGATTTCAGCTTCCGCTTCGTGATTTCATCATCGATCCGGATCATTGCCAATTTGATCAAATCCGCGGCCGTTCCCTGCAACGGAGTATTTACCGCGGTGCGCTCGGCAAAGCCGCGCTGGGTAGCATTTTTGCTGTTGATATCAGGAATCGGACGAATGCGGCCGAAGAGCGTCTTTACTTTCTGATCGCGGCGCGTCTGCTCGATCGTCGCATCGATGAATGCGCGCACGCCGGAATACTTTTCAAAGTAGGCCCCGATGAATTTCCTCGCCTCCCCCGTCTCGATGCCCAATCTTTGAGAAAGCCCGAATGCCGACAAGCCGTAGACGATGCCAAAATTGACAACCTTGGCCATGCGGCGGTGATCGGGGGTGACCATGAGTGGCGGAACACCAAACACCTGGGACGCTGTGAGCGTGTGAATATCATCGGCTCGACGGAACGCCTCGACCAGCAGTTTGTCTTTTGAGTAATGCGCCAGCAAGCGCAATTCGATTTGCGAGTAATCGGCCGCCAGTAACACGTGTCCGGGTTCGGCGATGAACGCGGCTCGAATCTCGCGCCCCAGTTCGGTGCGAATGGGAATATTCTGCAGATTCGGATTCGTCGACGAGAGTCTGCCGGTTGCTGTCCCCGTCTGCCCGAAAGTGGTGTGCACGCGGCCACTCTGGCTGCGAATGAGCGCGGGCAACGCATCGATGTAGGTCGATTTTAACTTTGTCAGCTGGCGATACTCGAGCACCATACGCGGGACTTCGTGGTCTTCCGCCAAGCCCTCAAGCACATCCACCGCAGTCGAAATCTTTTTCCCTTTGCCGTATTTCACGGGTATCGGGAGCGCGAGCTTGTTGAACAAAATGTCGCCCAGTTGCTTCGGCGAACTGATGTTGAACTCGGCCCCGCAACACTCGTAGATCTCGCGCGCCTTGGTCTCCGCCTCGCGCTGCAACTTCACCGACATCTCGCCCAAGACCGCTGTATCAATCTTCACGCCTGCGTCTTCCATGCGTGCGAGCACGGGCACGAGCGGGGCGTCAATTTTCTCGTACACCGACGTCAACTGCAGATCGTCGACGTCCTGGCGAAGCGCGGCCGCCAGTCGACCCGTTATGTCTGCGGCTTCCGCGAGGTTGCCGCTCAGCTTAAGATTCAATCTTCTGAGCGCGACTTCCGGCAACGAATGCGATGAATAAGTTGGATCGAGCAAATACGAATACAGCATCGGATCATGCTCGACTCCGGCCAGCGCGATTCCCTGGCCGGAGAAATAATGCGTTGCCGACTTCAGGTTGTGAACCGTCTTCGACACTGCGGGATCTTCCAGCAAGCTCTTCACTCGATCGGCAAGCGCGCGATCTTCGAGCGTAACCATCGCCCCCGCGCCGGGCGCGTTTGATACCGCCATGCGTTTTGCAACCGGCGCATCCTGACCGGGCATATCCGGTGGTTTTAAATCGAGAAGGCCGGATTGAGGCACCGGGGATTCGTTTTCTTCTGAAGCGTTTTCCGCGTTTTCGTTCTCGGCGTTTTCCGCCGGAACCGCGAAAGCCAGCGCCGCGTGCTTACCTGAGTCCTTCAAATAGTCCTCAAACTCGGCCTTCGTTCTGATCTCGCGATAGTCGCCCTCTTTCACTTCGATCACGGGAAGCAGCTCTTTCAGCAAGGAACTGAATTCCAGTTCTCGAAAGAGCTCCTGCAGAGCTTCAACATCCGGTTCGCCCATCTTCATCGCGGCGACATCCAATTCCACCGCCACGTGCGTATCGATCGTTACCAGTTGTTTGCTGTAGAGAATGTTGTCGCGGTTATTCTGCAGCGATTCGCGATACGTTTTTTTCTCGACCTCCGCTGCGCGATCCATCGCCTGTTCGACGCTGCCAAAGCGGCGAATCAATTCCACCGATCCTTTGTCGCCAATTCCCGGAGCGCCGGGAATATTGTCGATCGAATCGCCGCGCAGCGCCATCACGTCCACGACCTTCGACGGAGGCACACCCAGAGTCTCCTCCACCTTCGCGGCGTCACAAATCAGATTGTCTTTCGGAGGATTCAGGACGCAAACCCTGTCGTTCACCAATTGCAGCATGTCTTTGTCGCTGGAAACGACATACACCGTGTACGACTCGGCCGCCGCCTTCCGGGCGAGCGTTCCGATCACATCGTCGGCTTCATAACCTTCGAGCTGCAAAATCGGGATGCGATATCCCTCGAGCGCACGCCGAATATAAGGAATTTGTTGCACCAGGTCGCCGGGCATCTCGGCCCGGTTTGCCTTGTATCCGCCATATTGCGATTCCTTGAAAGTTTGCGTTTTGATGTCAAACTTGCGGATGGTGGTGATCGCTTCCGCCTGCTGATTTCGGATCGTTGGCGCACCCACGTCAAACACTGCCGCCAGATATTCGGGCGAAAAGTCGTCGCGCAGCTTCCGCAGCATGTTCACGAAGACGTAAGTCGCTGCGGTCGGCAGACCGGTCTTCGTGGACATCGGCCGTTGCCGCGACATTGCGTGGTAGGCGCGAAAAATGAACGACATGGTATCGATCAAGAAGATCCTGCCCTTGCCCGAAACCGGAGCCAGATGCAGTTTTGCGGGGCCGGCCTGAGTCCGTTGTGCACTCTCGGCGGAGGGAGGCAACGAGGATTTCTTTTTAGGAGGCAATGTGTCAAGTTTATCAGGGAGCGACATCCGGACGTTCTCCACTTACGATCCAAACGGCGATTTGGCTGAAGGAAGCGAGACCCGGTGCTCGCTGCGGCGAATGCGCGTATGATGTGAAGTTTTCGGTGCTCGATCGGTTGAGTGCTGAACGCTGAGTGCGGAATGCTTCCTTTCAAACTCGTCTATAGCGATGCCTATTACCTACCCATCGGTGTTCATGTTTTTCCAGCCGAAAAGTACAAGCGCATTCATGAAGGGTTGCTGGCGGCCGGAGTTGCCGAGTCTTCCGATTTTGTTGTTCCTCGTCCCGCGACCGATCATGACGTGCTGCTCGTTCACACTCCGCAATATGTCGAGAAACTGAAGACCGGGACGCTCAGCCCGCGTGAGGAACTGGAGCTTGAAGTGCCTTATTCGCCGGAGTTGGTGCGTGCCTTCTGGCTCGCGGCGGGCGGATCCATCTTGGCTGCCGATCATGCCCTCAACGATGGTGTGGCGATCAGCATCGGCGGGGGATTCCATCACGCGTTCCCCGATCACGGCGAAGGCTTCTGCCTGATCCACGATGTCGCCATCGCCATCCGGCGCATGCAGCGTGACGGCAAGATTCGTACCGCGATGACGGTGGATTGCGACGTACATCAAGGCAACGGTACCGCCGCAATTTTTGCGGGCACTCATACGGCAAGCGAGCCGCTCCCGTCGGTACCGGCGTTTCCGCTGAATCCCTCGAATACACCTCCCGCAAAAATGCGGAGCGCCCAGGCCGGGGACGTCTTCACCATATCGCTGCATCAGGAAAATAATTATCCGATGTGGAAGCCTCCTTCTTCGATCGACATTGATCTGCCCGATGAAATCGGCGACGAGGACTATCTCGCGTGGCTCGATAACGCTCTCAGCTCCGGCCTGCGCCAGTTTGAGCCGGAGCTGATCTGCTATCTCGCGGGCGCAGATCCTTATCGCCAGGATCAGCTCGGAGGCCTGGCACTCACGATCGGCGGATTGAAGAGGCGCGATGAACTGGTCTTTCGTGTCGCCAAAGCTCGCGGTATTCCTGTGATGGTGACTTTCGCCGGGGGATACGCTTTGAATGTGGAAGACACGGTGACGATTCATTCGAATACTGTGATCGCAGCGAAGGAGGTATTTGGCGAGAAAAGCCGATAGGCTCGAGACGATATACTCGAAGCTATGGACGTGGTTCCTTCCGAGCTTCCGCATCGCGAGTTTTACAACCTTTTGATCAGCACGGTTGTGCCGCGGCCGATCGCTTGGGTCTCAAGCCTCAGCGCCTCTGGCGAAGCCAACCTCGCGCCGTTTTCTTTTTTTAATGCCGTGTGCGCAAAGCCCCCGCTGTTGGCTTTCGCGCCGGGAATGCGCCCGCCGAAAAAGTCGGAAACGGACGCGGATGAGGCTGAGGGGCACCCCGGAGTGCATGTTAAAGATACTCTCCGCAACATTCGCGAAACCGGGGAATTTGTGATCAGCCTGGTCACCTACGAACTGGCTGAGGCTATGAACTTGACCAGCGGCGAATATGAGGCGTCCGTCGACGAATTTGAGCTGGCGAAAGTCGCGTCGGCGGCGTCGAAAGTGGTGCGGCCAAGGCGCGTGGCTGAGTCTCCGGTCAGCTTCGAATGCAAGTTGCGTCAGATTCTGGATTTCAACCCTGATCCCGAAGGCGGCAGTCTGGTCATCGGCGAAATTGTCTCGGTTCATATCGACGAGCGCCGTATGCAGGACGGTCGCATCGACCGGGACTCCCTCGATATGATCGGGCGCATGGGCGGTATGCAGTACACGCGAACCACCGAGCGGTTTGAGATGGTGCGGCCGAAGGTGGAGTGACAGTTCAGTCCTCGAAACTTCTCGCCCCGCCCTTCATGCGGTTCGTGACCGCCTGGGTCCAAACCCACTTGAGGACTCGCGCATCGTTCTAGCAGTAGCCAAGGTTGTGATTCAGAGTGGAGAAGCAATGTCGCTGACAGGTGTGCTTCATCTCTTGGAGCTGTTTTTGGTCGAACTTTGGATTGTCGATATTTCCCCAGTCGAACGTTGAGGGATACATCGGGAAACACGGCGCGACGGTGCCCATCGGTTCGGATGATGACGTTGTTCTGACCGGCGCGGCAATTCCAGTCCGTGAAATTCAGTTCGCCGTTTTCGTCTTGCGCAATGCCCGGAGTACGCGCGAGCATTTCGGCGATGCTGTGCCTTAGGGTACAGAGAGATTGCGGACCGATCAGCCTACCCCTAGAAATGCCGATCGCACGCAGCTGTTAAAATAAATTCTCGAATCTATGTTTGAGAATCTTCAAGAAAAACTCCAGCGCGCCTTCAAGTCGCTTCGCGGCGAGGCTATCCTCACCGAAGAGAACATTTCTGAGGCGCTGAAGCAGATTCGGTTGGCGCTGCTTGAAGCCGACGTCAACTTTAAGGTGGTCA
>Ga0302324_100010755_pt1 | contig 18884 bp, 16 predicted proteins | sample Palsa_T0_1_FD_201949 | JGI IMG/M metagenome (GOLD analysis project Ga0302324, IMG submission 201949) | Peat permafrost microbial communities from Stordalen Mire near Abisko, Sweden - Palsa_T0_1 | ecosystem: Environmental > Terrestrial > Soil > Palsa > Peat permafrost | place: Sweden: Abisko...
AACACTTTGCAGGACCGCGCCGCTCAGATTGATCAGGAGCGGCAAGCGATCATCCTCAGCTTCAACCAGTCGATGAGCGATGTTCACGATGACATCGCCAAGGGTGACTTTGACAAGGCCAACGACGATCTCGCCGCCGCTCAGGAAAAGCGCGATGAAGATCCGGCCATTCTTGGCCCCGATGATCTTGCGAAAATGAACGCCGCCCTTACCGCGGCCAAGAACGATCTGAATAACGCACAGCACAACACGACCGCTGAGCAGCGCAGTATAGCGGAGAGAGAAATTGCTAATACGGAAGAAGAGCGCCTCAAGGCAGATCGAGAACGCCGACAGCAGACCGTGGAACAACTGGTCAAGCTGGCGCGAACGCAGGTGGAAGAGCAGAATTACGACGCAGCCCTGGGCGTGCTCGATCAGATCATCCAACTGGATCCGCAGAACGACTACGCGCTGGGAGTTCGGCAGTTTGTCGAAGACAAGGCCATTCTCCACGAACAGCGCAACGACCGTGAGGCGGTGGACTATAACACTTCCAAGCAGCTCAACCGCGCGGAAGAGGATCTCGTCCCTTACGATGACATTTACCGCTATCCTGACAACTGGCCGGATATCTCTGAGATGCGCGACAACGAGGTGGAGAACACCGGCGTTTCGAAGGAGGACCAGGAAGTACAGGCTGAACTGAACCGCCGGTTGCCCAGTGTCTCCTTCCCGCAGGTTTCCTTCTCCGAGGCGATCAGCTTCCTCAGTGATGTCAGCGGCGCCAACATCACTGTTGACTGGAAAGCGCTGGAAGCCCAGAACATCGACCGCAATACCCCCGTCTCCACGCCGTTGCTCCATGATGTCAAGCTGTCAAAAGTGCTGGATATCGTGCTTAAGGAAGTCGGAGAAGGAAAACTGGATTACGCCATCGACGATGGAATCATTTCAATTTCCACCACCGATGAACTGGATAAGGCGACCCATACCAAGGTTTACGACATCAGCGATCTGCTGCTGAATCCGAATTTCAACGGCATCATTCAGAGCCCCAACGTTACCTTTGCCAATAGCTCCAACACCGGCGGTGGCGGCGGCGGTGGTGTCGGTGGCGGTGGCGGCGGTGGCGGCGGCGGCGGTGGCGGCGGCAATCTGTTCGGCGGCGGCCAGGGCCAACAAGGCCAGCAGCAAAATCAGCAGTCCCAGCAGCAATTGCTGATGAATATTGAAAAGAAAATCACCGATACCGTCGATCGCGATACCTGGAACGTCAACAACGCCAACAGCAATGGCTTTATCAGCGATTTCAACAGCGAACTGATCATCTCCCAGACCGACGCGGCCCAGGCAGACGTGGCCGGTTTGCTGGAAAAACTGCGTGAAAGCCGGGCCATTGAAATTACGGTTGAGGTCCGATTCCTCACCGTTGATAAGAATTTCCTGGAAGATGTGGGTGTCAACCTCGGCCTTTCATGGAATAATTCCAACCCCGTCAATTTCAGTCCCATTACGATTACCAATGGAACGTCCAACTTTACCGAGGCTCCGACAACCGGTGTGCCGGGTACCATTGGCACTGGTGTGACCGGACTTAATCTGAGCGCCGCCTACGGCAATCTGCTGGACGACCTGCAGGTTACTCTGCTGCTTCGTGCGGTGCAGGCGAGCAAGTTATCCAGCATCGTTCACGCCCCACGTGTTACGCTTTGGAATGGTCAGAGCGCATCCATGGTGGAGGCAACCGAAATTCCCTATGTGTCGTCCTTGAACGCCACTGTGGCCGCGGGGGCTGAAATCACCACCCCCGTCATCAGCACCGCGGAGGACGGCACATTCCTAACCATCGAGGGCGCATGGGTGTCGGCTGATCACAAATATGTCACCCTTGATCTAAACCCGAATCTCGACCAATTGGATGGATTCGACAACTTCACCTTTGAATCGTCCAGCGCTACGTCGACCATCGTCACCGGGCTTGGCAACGAAGTTGTGTCGCCCACTCTATCCGTTCAGGAGCCCGTGGAAACCATCACTCAGGTTCGCACTCGCGTCACGGTTCCCGATGGTGGGACCTTGCTGCTGGGCGGCCTGACCGTCGCGGGTGAAACCGAGGAAGAGGCCGGCGTACCCATTCTCTCCAAAATCCCATTCCTCAAGCGGCTCACTGACAATAGTTCCATGGCCAAGGACGAGCAGGTCATCATTCTGCTCGTCAAACCGACGATCATTATCGACAAGGAAATTGAGGCCAAGGACTTCCCGATTCTTTCCACCAACGCACATTGATCTGGGCACATTGATTTGGGCTCATTGATCTGGATGGATCGAATCTGTTCGGGAATTTATTTTCGGCGGCGCGAGGAGCATTTTTTTCTTTCGCGCCGCCGCTTGTTTTCTAAAACCGCTTGATCGCCGCTTCTAACAGGTTCCGCTTATCCAGCAGGTTCCGCCTTCCTCCCGCGGCCATTTGCGCGTTGCTGCTCTCCATTCATGCAATCCTCTTGGGCTGGTCGGCCGCGTGGAATTCGGCGACGTTCGACGAGCCGGCCCACCTCGCCGCCGGCGTCGAATACTGGCGGCACGGTGACTTCTCCATCTACAGCCTCAGCCCGCCGCTCATTCGGCTCATAGGCGCTGCCATCCCCGTTCTCGCCGGCGCCAAAGCGCCGTCGCCAAAGCCATTTGCCTCTGAACCTATCGTTAGCCGGCATTGGCTCTATCAAAATGCCTTCGTCTATGACAACTTCGATCATTTCGCCGAATATCTGCTTTTGGCGCGGCTGTCGCTGATCCCGCTGTCGCTGCTGGCGGCATGGGTGACCTACCGTTGGGCCTCGCTGCTCTACGGCCCAACCGCCGGACTCGTCGCTTGCGCGCTGTATTGCTTTAATCCGTGCGTCCTCGCCCACGCCTCGCTGATGACCACCGATGCCGGTTGCACCGCGACGATGGTCCTCGCCGCATATCTCTGGTGGCGATACTGCCAGGCGCCCTCCGCTTGGCGCTTCGCCGCCGTCTGCGCCGCGCTGGTGGCCGCGAATCTTTGCAAGTTCACCGCCGTTCTCCTCTGGCCGGTGATCCTGGTCATGGCCGTTCCGATGCTCGCATCTGGGGGCAGTGTACGATTGCGAAAGATTCTCGCTGGTGGAATCGGATCGTTCCTCGTCACATTTCTGGCAATCAACGCGCTCTATGGCTTTCACGGAACCGGTCAGCCGATGGGGTCATTTGATTTTCAATCCAGCTTCATGGAGCACGTGCAACAAAAGCTCCCCTGGCATTTCCCCGCTCCGTTGCCGCGCGACATTCTTCTGGGAATGGACGCCCAAAAGCAGGACACCCAAGGCGGATATCCCGCGTTTCTCTTTGGCGAACTCTATCGCGGTTCCAAGTGGTACTACTACCCCGCCGCGCTGGCGTGCAAATTGCCCGTCTCGGTCATGATCCTCGGAGCGCTTGCGGCGGCAACGCTGCTGGCGGGTGGACTCGATCGAAAATCACCCGGGCTCCCCGACGAATTGGCATTTCTCGAAGCGCTGCTCATCTTCTCCGTTGGAGTGCTGCTGCTCAGCGACGTGAATATCGGCACGCGTTACCTGCTGCCGGCCTTTCCCCTGGCGGCGATTTTCATCTCGCGCCTCTGGGCGCGGCGATCTCCGCCTGTAGCCATAAATCCCAAACGCTCTACGCTGCGCTGGGTGCGCAACATCCTGCTGGCTGTCGCATGCATCGAGCCGCTGCTAGTCGCCCCGCGCTTCCTGACCTACATCAACCTCGCCGCCGGTGGCCCCTCCAACGGCTGGCGGCTGCTGGCCGATTCGGATTTCGATTGGGGACAGGGCCTGCTCGATCTGCGCCAATGGATGGACGACAACAACGTCCAGCGCATCTGGCTCGCCTACTACGGCCTGGAAGACCCCGCCGCCTACGGCGTCAACTATTCGTCTAATCCCGACGATCTCGACTACGCCGCCGTCAGCGCCTCCAACCTCGACGGCCTTGCCAATCGCATGACCATCAATAGCCACGAGCGCATCCGCATCTACATCGCCTTCCACAATTCCCTCGCCAAAAAACCCCCGGTCGCCGTCGTCGGCAACACGATCTTCATTTACCACCGCCAGGACGTCCTGGCTGCGGCGCTGGAGGGGAACGCGCCGTGAAATGCAAAAGAATTTCCACCACGGAGGCACGGAGAGCACGGAGAAATGCGGGTCTATTTCAAATAATTTCCCGAATGTTGCCACAATAAAATTGGACTTTCGTCATCAAATAAAAAGTTGTTTTTGGAATTTTGCGAATCGTGGGAAACGAACTGTAACATTTTGATATTATTCCGCCAGAAACCCCGATATGGCAAATAATTGCCGAAATTTGGCCAGCCGATTTACGGGGGAGATTCCTATGCAGATCGCAGGATTTCACTCGATTTTTCACATAAAAAGACGCGAAATCGACCGATTTCGACGGTTTGAGTTGTACTTTTGTCGCTCGTTCTGTGTGGCATTGGGTGCATGGAATTCCCCCCTCCTTCGGTACACCGGGGGAGGACTGGGGTGGGGACCGAGCCTCGAATGGCCTGCGAAGACCCCCATCCTGTCCCTCCCCCCGTGTACCGGAGGAGGGACTAGAGTAGTCGGGGACTAATGGAATTAATTTCTGGACCGGCCAAGTTGGATTATAATCATTTGGCAGTTGTCCCAAGAGTGAAAGGACGCATGACCTACCGCGGACGAATCAAGAATGGCGTTGCCGTGCTGGAATCGCCCGTGACATTGCCGGATGGCACACGCGTCCGTGTTGAAGTGGAGCCGGCCGGCTCGGTGTTCTGGGACGGCAAGTCGGTGGAGGAACTGGCCCAGGAACAGGGCGTTGTGCCCATCAGCGACCTGGCCAAACTCGCCATTGATTGGCCGCAGGACGAACTCGCGGATGATTTTCTGACCCTTATCCGCGAGGCTCGGCGTTGATGGACCCCGTGATTCTCGACGCTGATGTACTTTCGTTTTTTCGCCGCCAGGACGTGCTGGCCGCGGCGCTGGGAGGGAACGCAATATGATAGCCCAAAAGAATCTCCACCACGGAGGCGCGGAGAGCACGGAGAAAGCCGTTAATTGTTTAAATTGAAATACTTTGGATCGCTCATAAACTTGTGTAGATGGGCCTTAACCTAAAACGCGTCAAGTATGACAGCCTGAATAGCCGCCAAAAGGAGAACTTCAACTTTCTTAAGCTGTCCGCAATACTTGCAGACTATGGGTATATGACGATGCGGCTTTCGGACGACTGGCAAGGGGCCGACTTCATCGCGCAGCATGTGACGGACGGAAACTTTCTTAAGATTCAGCTCAAAAGTCGCCTCGCATTTGGGAAAAAATACCGCGGTAAGGATATATATATTGCGTTCCGTTCTGATAAGGACTGGTACTTATTTCCACATGATCAAACGCTCGTCCGAGTTCTAAAGAAAACTGGCATCGGCAAAACAGCATCGTGGTCAAAGCGCGGTGGATACTCATTTCCTAAACTGCCGAAGCAGGTCGCGATAATCTTGAAGCGATACAAAATTTAGGACCGGGATAAACAACAGGGCCATCTGATTAGGCACCGCGGATGTCCCCGTTAAGCACATAAATTCTTCTTGCTGCCTCCGTGCTCTCCGAGTCTCCGTGGTAGAAATCGAATTCGCATTTTTATCCTCCCACGCGCGTCATCACTCGAATTCCAAAATGCCGCCCTTGCAGCGGTTCGCTGCCTAATAGCCAGGCTTCGCCGTAGTGGTTTTCTATCCAGTCGTAAATGGATCGGCCGTAGTCGCGGCCGAAGTAGGGGTGGCCGAATTCGCTGGTGTCTTTGTGGACGATCATGATGAAATCCGGCGGCTTTTGCTGCAGGGCGGTGAGCATGTTGGATTCGCCAAAGAGCAGCAGATCGGGCGGATTGAAATTGACATATCGGCTCGGCGTTCGCCGGCGGGAGAGATAGTTGATCATGATTCCCTCCGGGGCGCATAGCAGCGTTTGATCTGGGGGGATGTTTTGTTTGGCGAGGGTGATGGCCTGATTCACCAGATCGGCATTGGCGCCGGCGAAGAATTGATCGGGGCCGTCGCCGACGGGGGTTTTGAGTTTGGAGATGGCGTAGCCGGTGATGATGAGGTGGACGATGATGATGCCGGTCCAGATTCCGGCGACGCCGGCGAGGAAAACGCAAGGGGAAGAGCCGATGGTCGTGAGGCGAGTGGGAAACCAGCCGAAGAGGGCCATGATCAGTAGCATCGTCGCGGGCATTGCCAGCCAGCAGCCGTAATGTTCGATGCGGGCATAGAGGAAGACTTTTCCGAGCGACACAAACGAAAAAACCGCAAAGACTATGACCAGGCGAGGACGCGCCGGATCGGTGCGCCGGATAAAAAGAATTATCAAAGCGGCGAAGATGCAAATCAGTGCGACGACAGGCAGGGGGCGGAAGAGGGAAATCCAGTCAAGGCGTCGGTATCCGAAGCGAATCAACGCGGCCCCGGCGGCGGCGGATGCAAGCAGAATCGCGGGGTGTTTTTTGGATTTTAGAATCTTGGCCGCCCAGCCGAATACGCCGATCACGATTAGATATCCACACGTCCATCGAAACAGTTGCCAAACATTCTCACGTAAGTCATCCGTGCCCATACTGTGCTGGTAGAACTGTTGGCCGCTGACATTTCCATGCAGAAGCGCCGGCCACATGCCGAGCGTGCCGGTGATTGCCTGGGATATCGGCATGGCCAATGCGAGCAGGGCGATGGAGATGATCGGGGGGACGAGCATGGCGATGACGAAAATCACAGCCCCTCGCAGTGATGTTCGGGGATTTTCCAATGTGACTAATGCAAACGCGGCGAACGATGCGCAGGCGATGGCGACGAAAAATTCCGCGCGGGTGAGGAAGACCATGCCAGTCAGGAATCCCGCGCTGGCCACGGCGAGTTTGCAACTCTTTTGCATCCAGCGGCCCAGGCAGAGGATGCAGCCGAGGCTCAGCAGGGTGCCGTGGGTGTATTCGTATTCGTAGGGGCAGATGAAGTTGTAATTGCCGGCGGGCATCAAATGGGCGAAGGCGAACATGGTGGCGAAGGTGATTCCGCAGACGATCGCGCTCAGCCGGCCGGCGAGCTTTTGAGCGATGTGATAAATGGCGGCGAAGGTCAGGGTGATGGTGGGGAGTTCGACGAATTCCAGCGTTCGCAGGCTTGGGCCGAATATTTTGAAAGCGAGCGCGTGGTAATAGATGGAGAGCGGGCCGGTGTAGTGGGCGATGTCGCGGTAGAGGATTTCGCCGGCGGCGAGTCGCCAGGGGACGTAGAGTTGCACGCCGAAGTCGATGAGCAGATCGCACCAGGTTTGCCAGGTCCACCAGAACATGGCGATGGCGGCGATTGCGACGACGGCGGGGCCGAAGAGGGGGTGGTGCCAGAGGCGTTTGGGTTCGGGGGGGGAGGCGGTCATTCGGTGGGGGTTATCATAACGGAGGATTCGCAAATCGATTGCACCTTGGCTTGCCACTGAAGTGAGCAAGCCCGGTCAGACCGACTCCGCGGCGGCGGCGTCGGGGGGAAGTTGGAATTCATCCGTGTCGGATTTTGTTCGCAGGGCGATGGTCCAGAATCCGGCGATGAGGACGATCAATCCGGCGACGGCGAAGGGGCCGCCGATCCAGAGAGTGTAGACGATGGAGGCGATGGCGGGGCCGACGATTCTGGCGACGCTGGCTAATCCTTGATTGAGTCCGAAGACCAGGCCCTGCTCGCGCGGGTCGGAATTCTGGGAGATCAGGGCGTAGAGCGTGGGCGTTTGCAGGCTGCGGCCGACGGCGTTGACGGCGCCGCCGAGTAAGAGAATCAATAATCCCGGCCAGATGGCGGCGCTGGCGAGCATTCCCATTCCCACGGCGACGAAAATTGCTCCGGAGATTGCCAGCGGCCATTCACCGCATTTTTTGGTGAGTCTTCCGATCAATCCACCTTGCACCACGACGATGATGAACCCGAGATAGGTGTAATAGAATCCGACTTTCACATCGGAAAAAGAAAACGTGTGTTTATCGGAAAGGAACAGCGCCATCATGGCTTCGAGCATGGAGAACGCGGCCATGCTGATGAAGGCAATAGAGAGCAATTGCACGAGCCGGCTGTGGCGAAAGACGGGCGCGAATCGGCGAGGATGCAGCCAATCGGCGACGACAGCAGGCTTGTGCGCGCGGCTTTCGGGGAGGCGAAGCCAGGTCATGGTCATGGCGGAGAAACTGAAAATCGCGGCGGCGAATCCGGGGAGTGCGGGATGAATTCCAACGAGAAGTGATGCGACCGCGGGACCCAGCGCGAATCCCACGCCGAATGCCGCGCCCAGCACGCCCATGCCCTTGGCGCGGGTTTCGGCAGTGGTGACATCGCTGATGTAGGCCTGCGCGGTGGAAATATTTCCCCCGCTGAGGCCGTCGATGATGCGCGAGACATAAATCAGCAGCAGAGCCCAGGCGGCATTGTTCCAATGGAGCATCATCACCAGGCCGAGCAGTGCGTAACCAAGCACGCTGCCGAGTTGCGAAAACACCAGCACCGGCCGGCGGCCGTAGCGATCGGAGATCATGCCGAGGATTGGTGATGCGAGGAATTGGCATGCCGAGTAAATCGAAAAGAGCAGGCCGACCTCAACCGGCGAGGCGTGATAATCCTTGGCGAAGAGCGGGAGCAGCGGGATGATGATGCCGAAGCCCAGCAGGTCCATCATCGCGATGAAGAAAATGATGGTCAGCGCACCTTTCGGCGGCGAGACTGTTTCGGACTCGGTCATTGGGTGCGAGTTTACAGCAGATTCAGGGCGGCGACGATTTCGTCGACGGGGGATTGCCAATCATTGAGGCGTTCTTGCCGGAAGAGTCGGGCAGTGGGATACCACAACGAATCGGATCGGCCGAGCATCCAGCGCCAATCGGGGACGAATTTGAGCATGATCCAGGTGGGTTTGCCCATCGCGCCGGCCAAATGGGCGACAGCGGTGTCAACGGTGAGGATCAGATCGAGATTGGCGATGAGGCCGGCGGTGTCGGAGAAATCTTTCAATTCCTCGGTCCAATCGACCATTTCCAGCGGGGGTTTTTCGGTGGTCGCGGAGGCATCGGATTTTTGCAAACTGTAGAAACGAACGTTGGCGACGTTTGCCAGGGGTGCGAGCAATTGCGGCGGGACGAAACGATTGCGCGGGATGGGGCGGCCGGCCCAGGCGAGGCCGATCTTGCGGCGATTTTCGCCAGCGAGTCGGGATTTCCAGAATTCGATCTTCGCGGGATCGGCGTGGATGTAGGGGATTTCCGCGGGGATCGAATCGAGTCGGGTTTGGAAAACCCACGGTAGGCTGGGCAGCGGGCAATGTAGATCGAATTCCGGAAGCGGTTGCATCATCGAGGTGACGCGGTCGACACCGGGGATATTTTTTAATAGTTCCATCGAGGCGGGGTGGCAACAGAGAATGATCTTGCCGCCGCGCTCGGCGACCATGGGGATGTAGCGGGCAAAATTGAACGTGTCGCCGAAGGCCTGCTCGGCATAGAGGAGGATTCGCTGGCCGTGGAGTGGCTCGCCGTTCCAGCGCGGACGGCCGAGGTCCGGGGGCACGGTGCCGCTTTCGGGGACTAGCAGACGAGATTCGTATTCTTCGAATCCGCGCTGGTAGTCGCCGCGCAGCAGAAATGCGATGGACCGATTCAATCGCGCCATTGGATAATTGGGGATATCGAAGATGCGGTCCCAGACGGCGAAGGCCTGGTCGAGTTTCTGCAGGGTGAAATAGACGTTGGCGAGGTTGGTCATGCACTCGGTGTAGTTGGGCTTGAGTTCGATGGCGGTTTCGTAGGCCTTGGCGGATTCTTCGAGATGATCGAGCAATCGCTCGGCATTACCGAGATTGAAGTAGCCCAGGTGGAATTTCGGATAGAGCTGGATGAGCCGCCGGGCTGCGGTCGTGGCCTCGGTGTATTGGCCAAGGTCGATGAGGGTGTTGGCGAGATTGGTTAAGGAAACGGCGTCATCGGGTTTCAGTGCCAAGGCGCGTTTCAGTGCGGCTAGCGCTTCTTGATTTCTTCCGAGGCTGGAAAGGACCGAACTTAGATTGCAGAAATACTGGCCGGATCGATCGTTGATGGAAATAGCGCGCAGGATCAAATCGAGCGCGATCTGCTGTTGGCCGGTTTGATGGGCGAGCACGCCGAGCATGTGGATGGAGTCGGCATGGTTCGGCTGGGCCGCGAGGATTTGGCGGTATCCGACTTCGGCTTCCCTGAAATTTCCGGCGAGATGCTTTGCCTGCGAACGCGCGAAAATCTGCTCAATGGTTTCGCTCATCGCGGATTTCCGAATTGAGCCAGTTCCGCGGCGATTTGCCGGATGGGCGTTTCCCAATCATGGCGGCGCGGTTGGCGGAAGAGTCGCATTGTGGGATACCAAGGAGAATCCTCGCGCGCCAGCATCCAGCGCCAATCGGGCACGAACGGCAAGAGGAGCCAGATTGGCTTGCCCATTGCCCCGGCCAGATGCGCGACGGCGGTATCGACGGAAATAATCAGATCGAGATTGGCGATCAGAGCGGCGGTTTGGGCGAAATCATAGAGTCCGGAAGTGCACTCGATCACCGGCAAGCCGCTGGTCGCGGCATTTTCGGGTTGCAGGGTATAGAAGACCGCGTTTGCGGATTCAGCGAGCGGGGCGAGAGCACCGGGCGGCAAAGAGCGATTGCGGTCGTTGGAATGCAGAGCTGATCCGGCCCAGGCGACGCCAATTTTTAAACGGGATTCATGGGGCAGGTTGGCTCTCCACGATTCGATCAGATTCTTGTCAGGTGTGATGTACGGAACATCCGCGGGGATGGTTTCCAATGTGGTGCCAAAAGCGCCGGGCAGGCTGGGGAGGGGACAGTAAACATCAAATGGCGGCGGTTTCTGGGTGTTAATGAAAACCGATGCCCGTGGCTGGGTTTGGCGCATCAGTGTCACCAGATTTGGCGAGCATGCGAAAACAACCTTTCCGCATCGCTCAGCGACCATTGGAATGTAGCGGCAGAATTGCAGCGTGTCGCCGAACCCCTGTTCTGAATATAGCAAAATGGTCTGTCCATCTATTTTGCCACCATCCCACATAGGTTTGCGAAGGTGTGCAGGGGATAGGTTTAGCGCCGGGATTTTCATCCGCCAATCAAATTCCGGCCAACCCCGAGCGAGATCGCCCTTGAGCAGAAGGGCCTGGCCGCGATTCCAATGCGAAGCGGCGTGGCCGGGATTGAGAGCGATAGCTTTCTGGAAACATTCGATGGCCCGATCGATTTCCCCCAGTTCATAAAGTGAAGAGCCCAACTGAAAGAGCACTTCGACGGAGTTGGGATCGAGCGCGACGGCCTTCTCAAATGCGGCGACGGACCTTTGAAGATCATCGGTGATAGCCAGCGCGCGGCCGAGATTCTGGTGATTCATCGCGGCGTTGGGCTTGAGTTTCACTCCGCGCTCGTAGGCCGCGATGGCGCTGAAGAAATTGCTTTGGTCCATCAGGATGTTGCCGAGGATTTCCTGCGTGTCGGCGTTGTGCGGATCGAGCGTTGCGGCGGCGGTGGCAATGTCCAGAGCTTCGTTGGTGCGCTTCAGCAGTGCCAGCGCGGTGGCGAGATTGTTGTGGATTTCGACATTGCGCGGGGCAAGGGCGCGGGCACGCTGAAATAGTTCAGCGCCGGCGGCAGTTTTGCCCGCGCGCATGGCAACGACGCCAAGGAGGTTTAGGGCGTCGGCATTGTTCGGCTCCTGCGACAGAATTTGCCGGAGATTGGCTTCCGCCTCGGCGAGCGCGCCGGTTTGCAGCAAACGCTTCGCCTGATTGAGTAAGATATTTGCGGTAGACATAGACGATTCACCTGCTTTCAGCCACGCGCTGGTGGAGCGCCGCGACGGCCTGATCGATGGGCGCGGCCCATTCGCCCAGCTTTTGTTGATGGAATAACCGGGCAGTGGGATACCAAGGCGTCTGATCCCGATCCATCATCCACCGAAAATCGGGCACCGCCTTGAGCAGCACCCACACCGGCTTGCCCAGCGCTCCGGCGAGATGCGCGATCGCGGTGTCGATGGTGATCACCAGATCCAGATTGGCGATCAGCGCTGCGGTATCCGAAAAATCCTTCAGATCGTTCGTAAAATTCAGCAGATTCAATTGCGACGGAATTTGCGACGGCGGCTCGTTGGGCGCCAATTTCTGGAGACTGATAAATCGCACCCCTTTGGCCGGCGCCAGCGGCATCAGCAGTTGCGGCGGAATGGATCGCCCCTGCGGCAGGGGCCGGCCGGCCCAGCAAAGGCCCACCTTCAATTGCGTCTCCCGCGCCAGACGCGATTTCCACGATTCCACTTTCTTCGCATCCGGCTGGAGATACGGAACTTTGTCGGGAACAGTTTCAATCGTCGTGCCCAAATGCATCGGCAAACTCGGCAGCGGGCAAAAACAATCCGCTTCGGGAATCGGATCAATAAATGAAATCACCGCATCCGCGCCAGCTGCATTGCGAAGAAGTTGAAGAATCGGCTCCTGCACGATCAACGTGATGCGGGCGCCGCGTTCCTTGAGCAGCGGCAGGAAGCGGACGAAACTGATCGTGTCGCCGAACACCTGCTCGGCGTAAATCAGCATGCGTTTGCCGGCGGGATCGTTGCCGTCCCACATGGGCAGCTTCCAGTCGGGTGGGGTGAGTTGTAAATCGGGAATCTTCAGCCGCCATTCGTATTCCTTGAAACCGCGAGGGTAATCGCCCTTGAGCAGCAGCGGCGAGGCGAGATTCCAGTGCGACCATGCCAAATCCGGCTGGACCGCGACGGCACGCTCCAGATATTTGATCGCCTCATCCAGCGCGCCCACGGTGGAAAAAATGTTCGCCAGATTGTTCAGAACATTCAGATCGTTCGGATCGAAATCCAGAGCTCGGCGATAAGCGGCAGCGGCTTCGTCGAGTCGGCCCAATCGGCCATGCGAATTGCCAAGGTGAAACAGCACCCCTGCCGCATTTTGGCCGAGCATCAGGGCGTGGCCAAAGCAACCGACAGCCACATCAAACCGCCCGGCCTGATACGCCAAAAGTCCCAGGCGAACCACGGCCGCGTCGCAATCCGGCTTTTGGCTGAGGACTTGCCGATAGAGCGCTTCGGCCTGCTGGAGCCGGCCCGCCTGCTCCTCTTTGAAGGCCCGGTCCAGGGTTTGTTGGATGGCGTTGATGTCCATGATGCGTGAAGTGTCGGAGAACCGGATGGAATTGCCAAGCCCCGGAACCAATACTTGACTCCACGCCCCCCCGGACGTAACCATATCACATGGAACACCCCAAGATTCTCCACGATGCCATCACGTTTGACGATGTGCTGCTGATTCCGGCGCACAGCGGGTTTGTGCCCAACGAGGCCGACACGCGCGCCCGCCTGACCCGGCAGATCGAACTCAATATCCCCCTCATTTCCGCGCCCATGGATACCGTCACGGAGGCGGCGCTGGCCATCGCGCTGGCGCAGGAAGGGGGGATCGGAATCATTCACAAAAATATGACCGTCGAAAATCAGGCGCGCGAGGTGGAAAAGGTGAAGCGCAGCGCCAACGGCGTGATCGTCGATCCGATCACATTGCCACCCAACGCCACGATTGCCACCGCGCGAAAAGTAATGCGGGAATACAACGTCAGCGGGATACCGATCGTTGAGGGCGGCCCAGAGTCCGGTGATGTTCCGCGCCGTCGCGCCGGCGGGGGGAACGGGCGCGGGCCACGGCTCGTGGGCATCATGACCAGAAGGGATTTGAAATTTCAAGAAGACGATGCCCGGCGGATCAGCGATGTGATGACGCGCGAAAATCTCATCACCGCTCCGGAAACCACCACGCTGGATGAGGCCGAACGAATTCTCTACAAGGCGAAGGTGGAAAAGCTGCTGCTGGTGGACAAGGAAAATCGCTTGGCCGGTCTGATCACGATGCGCGACATCGACAAGCTGCATCAGTTCCCCCATTCTTGCAAAGACCGTCGCGGCCGTCTGCGGGTGGGGGCGGCGGTGGGCGTGCGGGATTTGGGCCGGGTCGAGGCGCTGATTCGATCCGATGTGGATGTCATCGTCGTGGACACCGCGCATGGCCACAGCCAAAACGTCCTCGACACCGTGCGCGAGATCAAGAAAAAGTGGGACATTCAGTTGATCGCCGGCAACGTGGCAACCGCTGCGGGAACGCACGATCTGATCGAAGCCGGCGCCGATGGCGTGAAAGTCGGCATCGGTCCCGGGGCGATTTGCACCACGCGGATCATCAGCGGCGTGGGCGTTCCGCAAATCACTGCCATCATGAACGCCGCCAGCATCGGCGATCATGCGGGTGTTCCGATCATCGCCGATGGCGGAATTCGCCATAGCGGCGACATCACCAAAGCCATCGCCGCCGGCGCCAGCAGCGTGATGATGGGCAGCCTCTTTGCCGGATTGGACGAATCCCCGGGTGAGCTGGTCATCCACCAGGGCCGGCGCTACAAAACCTACCGCGGCATGGGTAGCATGGGGGCGATGATCAGCGGATCAAAAGATCGCTACGGCCAGGCGGCGGTGCGCGAGAGCAGCAAGCTGGTGCCCGAAGGCGTCGAAGGCCGGGTGCCGTATCGCGGGCCGCTGGGGGATTTTGTGTATCAGATGGTCGGCGGACTCCGCGCGGGGATGGGATATTGCGGGACCAAAGACATCGAATCCCTCCGCACGGATGGCAAATTTTGCCGGGTTTCGTCGGCGAGCATGGCCGAAAGTCATCCGCATGACATTACTATTACCAAGGAATCTCCGAATTATACTGTCGAATATGCCGAGGAAGGTCGGTTAAAATAGGATCACTTTGTCCCTTCTCCCAGTACTCTGGGAGAGGGTTAGGGTTAGGGTTTTTTAGTTCGGCCCTCACCCCTGCCCTCTCCCGGAGTACCGGGCGAGGGAGTGAGAACAAAAGAACGGAGGCACACGATGCGAACCATGCAATTGTTGTCGGCTGTCGCGATCATCGTGGCCGGTTCTGGTTTGGCGTTGCTGTTAAACGGGTGCAGCTCGGATTATTCGCCGCCCGATCCGACCACCAGGCCATTGGCCGATCCGATGGGTTACCAACCGGATTTTGACGATGACATGAATATCAGCGGCGGGGGCACAAGCAATTTCGATTCCAAGGCATTCAAAAGGGATGTTGATCATGTATTCAATCCATAAGACCGCCGGCCTTCTCGTGGCGGCATTGTTGCTCGGCCTCGGTGGTTGCCAGATGGAACAGCGCCGCCCCGGCCCCGAGCCGCTCGACAACGCGCCCATCACCGTCGATCCCGCCATGCAACAGCGCGATTGGCCGATGACCGAAGCGCTCTATGTGAATGACACGGTCATGGCCTATCCGGATCTCAAGCCGCTCCAGCCCACGCGGACGCCGACCTACGAGACTGTTGTCACCGAGCCGGCGTTGTTCCTGGCCGACACCGTGTACATTCCCTTCGGCGTGTTCATCGAGCCCCAGTGGAAGATGGTTGCGTACAAATCCATGTCCACGCCGCCGACTTACACCGCGATGCCGCCACAGCTTCCCAGCAGCGAAAACACCATCGTCAGAGGGAATTACTGGTAGCGGCGGCAAATCATGGCTGATTCCCGCCCCCAAATTTGTCAGTCCACCAGCGCCAAGCTGCGGGCCGCCGCGCCGACGATTCCGTCGCTCAAAGCCTGCATCGGGCTAGATGGATTCGTGGACGAGATCATCACCGTGGTGGACAAACGGCTGGACAAGGACCGTTACGATGCCGTCCCCACCATCGCCGCGTTCGGCCAGAAAGTTCTTCGCGCCGTCGGAGAATCCAGCAACTACGAATTAATCGTCAAACAAACAAAACTCGGCGGCAACGGCCCGATCATGGCCAACGCGCTGGCGACCGCGGGGATGAATGTTACGTACATCGGCAATCTGGGTTTCCCATCGCCGCATCCGGTGTTCAATGAATTTGCCCGCCGCGCCAAGATCATCACCATCGCCGATCCCGGCCAGACGGCCGCGCTGGAATTTACCGATGGCAAGCTGATGCTCGGCAAGCATCAGTATCTCCGTGAGATCACCTGGGAAAATATTCTGGAGCGCGTGGGGCTGGAACAGCTCATCAAGCTGGTGGCGGAGGCAAAACTTCTGGGGCTGGTGAATTGGACGATGATCGCCGCCATGTCCGACATCTGGGAGAAGATGGCCGAGCAGGTGCTATCCAAACTGCCGCGCGAGGGGCGCAAGCTGTTCATTGACATTGCCGATCCGGAGAAGCGCACCGCCGACGACATCCGCGCCGCTCTGGAAATGATGACGCGACTGCAGCAAACCGTGGATGTGATTCTCGGATTGAATCTGAAGGAATCGACCGAGATCGCGGCCGTGCTAGGATTGACCGCATCGACCAACCCCAAATCAGACATCGAATCCACCGCGGTGGCGATTCGACGAGCGCTGGAGTTGTCCTGCGTGGTGATCCACCCGCGCTCCGGCGCGGCGGCAGCCATCGCGGGGCAAAGCGCGCAGATCGAGGGGCCGTTTGTGCAGAATCCCAAAATCAGCACCGGCGCGGGCGATCATTTCAATGCCGGATTCTGCCTCGGACGTGTGCTCGATTTCAGTCTGGAAGAAAGCCTCTGTACCGGCGTGGCAACCAGCGGATTTTACGTCCGCACCGCCCTCAGCCCCACCGCGACGGAGTTGGCGAAGTTCATTTCGGAGCTTCCCCCGCCGGAAAATTGACCCTGTGCAGAATTTTTTTTCGCCGTTTTTCAAATTCCAAATCATCCAATGCCGGCGTCGCACCGATGGTGGAAATCCCCGCGCGCAGTGGCACCCAGCTCTTGCATCCCGCGTATTCCAGGGAGTTCTCGATCGTCACCGGGTCGGCAAGTCGATAGGCTCGGATCAATAGCAAATACAGCGGATTCTTCGGGCGATAATTGAATCGCATATCAATCAGCGGCGGGGCCCAGATGTGCTCATCATCTAACGAATCCATCACCGCCCGGCTGGGCATCTGCACAATATCCGTGATCATCGCCGCCGAGGAAATCCGCACCAGCCGAGGTTCGGCATCCGTAGGCGAAAGTCCCGCGCGCTCGGCCGGTTTTAGCATGGCCGCCTGTTGATGGAGATACGTTGGAAAAAGCAGAAACTGGCGATGTTCGATCTCAAATCCCCCAATCGACTCGCTGATTCCCCCCTTGCGAAGCAAAATAATCTGTCTTCCACTCTCCAGCGCCGCGCATACCGTCGCCCATTCCTTGAGTCCCACCTGAAGATGCCAGGCCAGAGCCATGATCGCTCATCCAATAGGCGACGCCGCGGGCTGGTCGGCCTTCATCTCCTGCAGAATCTTCCAGAGCACATCCAGCAATTTCTCCACGCCCTGATGGCTGGCGCCCGAGATGGAGAAAATCTGTTTGCCCGGCAATTCCTTGCGAAGATGCTCAATCGCCTCATCATCAATCGCCAGATCCATTTTGTTGGCGGCGATTAGTTCTCGTTTTTCGGCCAGCGTCGGGCTGAAGGCTTCCAATTCCTTTCGGATGGTGCGGTAATTTTCTGCGGGGTCCGAGCCGTCCATCGGATACATGTCCAGCATGTGGACGATCACCTTGGTTCGCTCGATATGCCGAAGAAATGCGTGGCCGAGTCCCGCGCCGTCGCGGGCGCCTTCGATCAATCCGGGAATATCCGCAATGACCATTCGCCGTTCGGAATTCAACTCGACAATGCCGAGCTGCGGGTCCAATGTGGTGAACGGATAATCGGCCACCTTCGGCCGGGCCGCGGAAATCGCTCGCAGCAGGGTGCTCTTGCCGGCGTTGGGCATGCCGACCAGGCCGACATCGGCGATCAATTTCAGTTCGAGTTTCAGCCGGCGTTCCTGGCCTTCGGTGCCCGGCTCGGCATAGCGCGGGGTTTGGTTGGTCGAGCTTTTGAAATGCCAGTTCCCGCGCCCGCCTTTGCCGCCGCGCGCGACGACCACGCGCTTTTCCGGCTCGTCGAGGTCCGCCAGAAGAATTTTGTGTTCCTCATCAAACACCAGCGTGCCCGGCGGGACTTGGATAATTAGATCGCCGCCATCGAGGCCGGCCATCTTTTTGCCCATGCCCCCTTCGCCGCGCTTGGCTTTCCAGTGATGTTTCCCGGAGAAATCCAGCAGCGTGTCTTTGTTGGCATCGGCCACCATGATCACGCTCCCGCCATTGCCGCCATCGCCCCCATCGGGCCCGCCCTTGGGAATATATTTCTCCCGCCGAAAGGAAACGCACCCGTTCCCCCCGTCCCCGGCTTTCACACTGATAATGGCTTCGTCGACAAACATGGAAGTTAAATTCTACCACGGAGACACGGAGAGCACGGAGGGAAAAGAATTAGCCACCGATGGGGCACCGATGGGCACCGATAATAAAAGAAAATCAGGGCCTTTTTTTATCGGTGCAAATCGGTGCCCAATCGGTGGCTAAATTTGTTTGGCTTTTAATTCAGTTCGAAGTCGCGGCTTGCACCCTCACATGGACTTTGCGGCCCTGGAATTCGACCTGGCCGTCTTTGAGGGCGAAGAGAGTGTCGTCCGAGCCGATGCCGACGTTGAAGCCGGGCATGAATTTCGTGCCGCGCTGGCGGACGATGATGGAGCCAGCCGTGATGACCTGCCCGCCATACGCCTTGATGCCACGATACTGCGGATTGCTGTCGCGTCCGTTCCGGGTGGAGCCTTGACCCTTCTTATGTGCCATTTATCACCTGTTAATTCAAAAAAACCGCGTTGGATGCGGGGGAGGGAATGTACGGTATTTTT
>Ga0302324_100010757_pt1 | contig 18882 bp, 14 predicted proteins | sample Palsa_T0_1_FD_201949 | JGI IMG/M metagenome (GOLD analysis project Ga0302324, IMG submission 201949) | Peat permafrost microbial communities from Stordalen Mire near Abisko, Sweden - Palsa_T0_1 | ecosystem: Environmental > Terrestrial > Soil > Palsa > Peat permafrost | place: Sweden: Abisko...
TCCAACCGCATTCTTGTCGAGCATGGAAATGGCGGCGGTCTCCTCTTGTTTCAAAAACCAGGACGGCGCCCTAGCGGCCGGCGGGCAAGTCGAGCACCGTGAGCAGCCCCGGACTGGCGGCGGTGAGACGGGGTGCGGCGTGGACGACGAGGTGGGCGGTGGCCGAGTCCCCGGGAATTCCGCCTGGCACCTCGAGGGTGAGGCGCGTGTCGGCCTCCAGCACCAGGCGGTCCAGGGCCACCGCGCCCACGGCCAGCGTCAGCTCCAGCCGCACGCGCTCCTGGCCATCCTCGAGGCCGACGGCCCTCTGCTGCACCCCCGCCACCCGTCCCTTGGGGACGGGGATGGGCGAGCCCGCGTAGTCCTCCTCGGCCAAGAGCGGCACGAGCTCCTCCTCGAAGTCATCGCAGTCGAGGCCCAGGCCCAGGGCACACAGCGCGGCCGACTCCACGAGGCCCACGTGCCCGACGGCGTCCTTCTCCAAGAGCGCGTCGAAGGCCTCCTCGGTGAGGCCGGCCCCCACCTTGCGCTGCAGGGCCTCCCGCCGCGTCCCGGCGTCCACGCTGCGCGTGGCGTGCACGTGGCGCACGCTGCCCATTGTCTGCCCCACCGTGGATACGAGCCTGTCAAAGACGAAGCCCGGGTTGACGCCGGTGCCCACCACCGAGACGCCTGCGCGCTGCGCCGCCCGGTCCAGCTTCTCGGCGGCCTCGGCGTGCCGCAGGTAGGGAAAACTCAACTCCTCGCAGGTGGACACCACCGGGTGCCCCTGCCGGACGGCCTCCAGAAGCTGCTCGAGGACGTCCAGGAGGCGCGAGCCCGTCGCGTGCAGCACCACCGCACCTTTGGCCTTGGCCTCGCCAAGCGTCCTCACCACCTGCAAGGCAGACGTGAGGCCCAGCACCTCGCCCAGCGAGGCACCGGACAGCTCCGGGGCAGTGTCCACGGCCCCCACGAGCTCCACCTCCTCGGAGACAAGCGCCGCCCGGCAGATGTCCCGTCCCACGTGGCCAAGTCCCATCACCACCACAGGCACCCGCCCGGAGGGGACTCGGCCCATCGCGAGAAATCTCCTGTTTTCAAGGGGTTCGAGGCTGGCCCCGGCGGCAGAACGCTCCGGAAAAACTTAGACGCCGCACGGGGCCACCCGCAAGGAGAAAGCCCGCCTGCTGGGGAGAAAAGCCCTCAGCGGTGCGACAGGCCTGTACCATCCTGCACTGCGTCGAGCGTCCCGAGACTGTCGCCCTCGAGGACGGCGTCGAGCGCGTCCATGCCCGACACCACCTCGCCGACAATGGTGTAGCGGCCCTCGAGGTGGGGCTGGGGACTCAAGGCGACGAAGAGCTGGCTTCCGCCCGTGTCCTTCCCGCTCAAGGCCATCCCCACCGTGCCGCGCTTGTAGCGCAAGGGGCTCACCTCGCACGGGAGGGTGAAGCCCGGGCCCCCCTCCCCGTCCCCGCGCGGGTCCCCTCCCTGGACGACGAAGTCCGGCACCACGCGGTGGAAGGTGAGGCCCTGGAAGAAGCCCGCGCGCGCAAGGCGCGTCAGCTGGGCCACCGTCTCCGGCGCCGCCTCCACCGCCGGCTTGACGACGACGACGCCGCGCGTGGTGGGAAGGCGCCAGCTGACGTCGGTGGCCACGGGCTCGGCGCTGGGGAAAAGGACGGGCTCCTCCGGGACCGGGCCCGGAGCGCGCACGGGCTTTCCCTCGAGCGTCGTGAGCGCCTTCTCGGCCGCGTGCCGCAGGTGGGGGTGCCCGGCCAATAGCCACCGGTGCAGGAGCTCCTTCGTCCCCTCCGGCTTCAGCGCCACGAGCGCGTCGGCCCAGGCGTCGGCCTGCTCCGGCTCCGCCGTCGCCGCCTCGGCGCGAAGGAGCACCGCCGGGCCACTGGCCACGTCCTGAAGCTCGCCGAGGGCGGCCGCCGCCGCCGCGGACAGCACCGCGTCCTTGTGCGAGACGAGGGGCCGCACGTCCTCGGCCGCCTCCGGGTGGTGGCTTGCCCCGAGGAGGTTGACGGCCGCCAGCTGCACCGTGTCGTCCTTGCTTTGCAGGTACTTTTGGGTGGCCGCCCTGTCGAAGCCCTCCTTCAGCCGTGGGCCCTGCGCCACCTCGGAGAGGCCGAGGCGCAGCCGTCGCGCCTCGGGGACTTGGCCCTGGCCACAGCTGAGCGTCTCCGTCAGCCACCCTGCGCTTCTGTCCTCGGCCGCCGCGAGCCGGCAGTCGAGCCAGCCGAGGTCCGCGAGGGAGCCAGCCGCGGCGCTGGCGACGTCCGTCCGCAGCCGCGCGCGCAGCGCGTCCAGGAGGGGCCGCCCCGAGGGTGGAAGCCCGGCCTGGGCCAGCGCCACCAGGGGCGGCGCGCCCTGACGGACGTTGCCCTGGGCGACGAGGTCGACGGAGGCGCTGAGGGCACCGAGGGCCTCGAGGGGCGGGCAGGCGCTCTCCTTCTCGCAGCGCACGGCCAGCTTGGCCAGTGTCCGCGCCGCCTCGGCCGCCACCTCCGGCTGCACGTCGGACAGAAGGGCCCTCAGCGCGCGCGCGTCCTTCACCGTGCCGCGCTCGGCGAGCCCCTTGGCAGCGGTGGCCCGCACTTCCCAGGAGGCGTCCTTCAGGGCGCCCAGGAGGGCGCTCCGGCTCTCCGTCCCCGAGGCGAAGCCGAGGGCGTACGCCGCCGCCCAGCGCAAGGGCGCGGGTTCCGCCTCCCCGAGGCGACTGGCGAGGAGCGGCGTGGCCGCCTCGGGCCAGGGCACCTTGGCGCGGGCCGCGACGCCCAGGGCGAGGGCGGCGGGCTCGGCGACGTCGGGCTCGGCGGCCAGCCGCTGGACCAGCCTGTCCACCGCAGACGGGGTGCGAAGCCGGCCGAGCGCGGTGAGCTCCTGGGTGCGGGCGTGCGCGTCGCCCTCGTGCTCCTCGGCGTCGAGGACGGCCTCCGCCAGCTGGGTGCGCGCCCCGTCCGGGATGCCGTCCCAGGCAAGGCCGAGCTCTCCGGCGGCGAAGGCGGCCATGGCGCGCGCCTCGGCGTCGGGGTCCTTGAGGGCCGCCGCCACCAGCGGCGCGGTGTCCGCGTCCTGCAGGCGAGCCAGCGCCAGAAGCGCCCGGGCGCGGACGGCGGGAGGCTTCATCGGGTCTCTGGCCCAGGCCCCGAGGGTGCCGGCCCCCAGGCTTCGGCGCTGCTCCCAGGAGGCGATGCGGGCCACGGCCCGGGCGTCGGACTGGCCGCAGCGGCCCGGACCGCAGCCGCCGGCGGCGACGAGCAGCGCGACGGAGAGGACGGGGCGCACGGGCGTGGGGCGCTAGCTTCGCCGACAGACGCCGGGGAATGCCAGCCGCTGCCGCCAGGCTGGAATGCGGGCACCGGGGGGTGTGCGAGGATGGCCGGGGCCCGCCCCATGCCCCTCGCTGCCCTGACGCGCTTTCACACCCGGCTTCTGGCCGAGGAGCTCACGCTTCGGACGGCCCGCGGGGCGGACCGCATCGTCTCCACCCTCTGCGAGGCAAGGGTGGACTTGCATCCCCACCAGGTGGAGGCGGCGGCCTTCGCCCTGGACAGCCTCGGCCGCGGCGGGTGCCTTCTGGCCGACGAGGTGGGCCTCGGGAAAACCATCGAGGCCGCCATCGTGCTGGCCCAGCTCTTGGCCGAAGGCAAGGAGCGAATTCTCGTCCTCACCCCGGCCACGCTGCGCGCGCAGTGGCAGAGCGAGCTCCTCGAGAAATTCGACGTGGACGCGGTGGTGGTGGACGGCCGCTCGGTGAAGGGTACGGCCAACGTCTTCGACCGGCCCTTTCCCGTCATCGCCAGCCTCCCCTTCGCCGCCGCGCGCCCCGAGGCCCTGGCCGCGCTTGCCTGGGACGTCGTCGTCATCGACGAGGCCCATCGGCTTCGAAACGGCTACCGAAAGGGACACAAGACGGGCCGCGCCCTGGCCCGGGCGCTGGCCGGCCGGCCGAAGCTTCTCCTCACCGCCACGCCCCTGCAAAATGACTTGCTGGAGCTCTTCGGCCTTCTGTCCTTCCTCGACGAGGCCCTGCTCGGCCCCGAGCACGCCTTTCGCAGCCGCTACGTGGCCAAGGACGACGGCACCCTGGAGGGCCCGGCCTCGCTGGAGCTGAAGGAGCGCCTGGGCGGTAGCGTCCACCGCACCCTGCGGCGCCAGGTGCGCGAGTACGTGCCCTTCACCAACCGGCGCAGCGTGGTGGAGGACTTCGCCCCGACGAAGGAGGAGCAGTCGTTGTACGAGTCGGTGAGCGAGTACCTGCGCCGAAGCGACGGCCTGGCCATCGAGCCCGGGCAGCGGCCGCTCCTCACCCTCGTCTACCGGAAGCTCTTGGCGAGCAGCACCTTCGCCATCGCCCCCACCCTGCGGGCGCTGGCCGAGACGCTGCGCCGCCGGAGCCGCGCCCTGCCCGAGGACGTCTTCGAGGCTGAGGACTTGAAGGGCTTCCAGGAGGAGGCCGAGGCCTGGGAGGAGGGCGAGGGACGCCCCGTCTCCCAGAAGGCGCTGGAGAAGGAGGCGCTGGAGCTCGAAGGCTACGCCGCACTCGCCGAGCGCATCCACGTCAATGCCAAGGGCGAGGCGCTGACGCGGGCGCTGTCGCGCATCTTCACCGTGGCCAGGGCCCAGGGCTGGCCGGAGAAGGCCGTCGTCTTCACCGAGTCGCGACGGACGCAGGCCTACCTGGCCGAGCTCCTCTCGGCGCACGGCTTTTCCGGGCAGCTCTCCTTGCTGAGTGGCGAGGCCAGCACGCCGGAGCGCCGCCGGGCGCTGGTGGAGGAGTTTCGGACGCGGACGCGCATCCTCCTCTCCACCGAGGCCGGCGCGGAGGGACTGAATCTCCAGTTCTGCAACCTGGTGGTGAATTACGACTTGCCGTGGAACCCACAGCGCATCGAGCAGCGCATCGGCCGCTGTCACCGCTACGGGCAGCAGCGCGACGTCCTGGTGCTCAACTTCTTGAACCGGCGAAACGCGGCCGACGCGCGCCTGTACGAGCTCCTGGAGGCGAAGCTCAACCTCTTCGACGGCGTCTTCGGCGCCTCGGACGAGGTCCTCGGGGCCCTGGACACAGGCCTCGACTTCGAGCGACGCGTGCTCGCGATTTACCAGGAGGCGCGCACCGACGAGGAGATTCGGTCGGCCTTCGATGCGCTGAGGGCCGACCTCGAGCCGCGCATCGACCGAAGGATGACCGAGGCCCGCTCGCTCCTCCTCGAGCACTTCGACGCCGACGTGCGGCGCCGGCTGAAGCTCTCCGGCGAGGAGGTGAAGGAGGCCCTCGAGCGCCGCCGGGGGACGGCCCGGCAGCTCACCGCCTCCGTCCTCGGCACCGAGGCCGCAAGGCCCCGGGCGGTGGCCGAGGCCGCCGCCGTGGCCCGCGGCCAGGCCCTGGCCGCGGTGAATTACCTCGTGCTCGACGCGGCCAGCCTCCCGCCTCGCCTCTCGAGGCTGGCGGGGGCCGAGGGGTGGTGGTTCGCCTACCGCTTCTCCACCGGGGGCCTGGTGCCGGAGGAGCGGCTTCTGCACCTGGTCCTCCTCAAACAGGCGGAGGGCTTCGTCCCGTTGCCCCTTTCCGACGCCGAGGCGCTGTCGCGACTTCCGGCGGTGGAGGGCCAGCGCGGGCCGCCTTCCGGGCTCTCGGTGACGGAGGCGCAGGAGCGCGCGCTGGACGCTGCCCGGGCGGAGCTTCTCCGCGACGCGGAGCGAAGGAGCGCCCGCGCCCTCGACGCCGCGCGGGAGCGCGCGGACCGCTACGCCGAGGACTGCCTCCTCGCCGCCCGCCAGGCGGTGGAGGCGGCACGCCTTCAGTGGAGCGCTGCGCGCTCGCAGCTCTTGCCCGTGGAGGAGCCCGCAGAGCGCGCCCGTGCCCGCGGAGAGGCCGAGCGCGCCGAGCGCAGCTACCGCCGGGCGCTCGCCTCCCTGCACCAGGAGGAGGAGGCGCGCTACGCGGCCAAGGACAAGGAGCTGGCGGACCTCAGCGCGCGCGCCCGCGTCAAGGACAGCCGGACGGCGCTCGGGACGGCCTACTTCTGGGTGGCGTGAGGGGCCTCTTTCGAGGCCCTTCGGCTACACGAGGGCGGCCAGGAAGACGGCTGCACCAATGACGTAGCCCGCGGCGGTGAAGGCCGTGGCGAGGAGGAGCTCCACATCTTGTGTCTCATCGAGAATGCTCTGCATGGCAAGTGCCCTGTGACCCGCGGGGAGCGCCGTCCCTGGGAAATGGGACAGTCCTTTTGGCCGGAGGCCGCTTTCTGTCGGCACCGGCTCCCCTCCACGGGGGGCACCCCTGAAATATCTGTCTCGGGGCCCAGGCGCCAGTACAGTTGAAGGCTAAAGAGTTGAAGTTCTGTGGGTTTATGACGGATACGCCTCGACAACGTCACGCCTTCGCCCAAACTGTACTGCTTTGTGGGAGGTTGCCCTTCAGCCCTTCAGGCGCAGCGCACCGGGCAGCACCTCGATGCGCAAAGGAAGGCGTCCAGGCTGCTCCCCGTCCACGTCGAGGAGCACCTCCTCGTCGCTCTCCGCCTCGAGGACACGCGCGCGAAACGTGCGCGTGCCGGGCAGCTGCACGTGCGTGCCGCTGTAGATGCGACGCGACTTCAGCGCGAAGTCGACGAGGCTGTAGCCGCTCCACACCGTCACGTCGAAAATACCGTCGGAGGGGTCCGCGCTGGGGGCCACGCGCATGCCGCCGCCGAAGTACTGGCCGTTGGCCACCGCCACGGTGGTGATGCGCTCCTCCTGCCAGGCGCCGCCGTCGGCCCTCAGCCGGACGGCCTGGTCGCGGTAGCGCCACATGGCCTTCACCGAGGCGAGGAAGAAGGTGGCCTTGCCCCCCAGCCCCTTGCTGGCGCGATTCACCTCGCGGTCCACCTGGCCGCTCACCCCGAAGGAGGCGACGTTGACGAAGTAGCGCTGCGCGGCGCGGCCATCCGCACCGAAGAAGGACAGCCGTCCCACGTCCAGGGCCCGCGTCTCCTCGCTGCGAATGCGCGCGCAGGCAGCCCGCAAGTCGCCAGACCAACCAAAGGTGCGACGAAAGTCACCGCCCGTCCCGCGAGGAATGACTGCCAGTGAAGCGTCCGCCGGGGGGCCGCCCTTCACCTGGAAGAAGCCATTCACCACCTCGTTGAGGGTGCCGTCTCCACCGACGGCGACGATGCAGCGGTAGCCGGCCTGCAGCGCCCCGGCGGTGAGGGCCACGGCGTGCCAGGGGGCGTCGGTGAAGGCCGAGCCCACCTCCCCCACGCTCTTGGAGACGGCGGCGGAGATGTCCGGCCAGCGCCGTCCGGTATCGCCGTTCGCGCTCCGGGGATTCACCACCAGAAAAGTGCGCATGGGGCCGTTGCCGGCGGCGCAGTCTTCGCCCGTCCCGGTGAAAAAGGCACGAGAGAAACCCTGGAGCGGTGCGTCGTGACCCCGAGCGACAGCTACCCCCAGGGGCGTTAGGCTTCCCCCAAGAGGATGGGCGCGGAGACGGAAACGAGCTGGGTGCTGCTGGCCGAGGATGACCAGGCCCTCCGCGTCCTCGTCTCCTCGTTGTTGACGAAGGACGGCCACCGCGTCATCGCCACCGGGGATGGCGACGAGCTCGTCCTGGCCCACGCCGGGCTTCCCGAGGGACGCACCCGGCGCACGGTGGTGGTGAGCGACCTGGCGATGCCCAACCGCGGCGGCCTCGAGGCGTGCGAGGAGATACGCGTCCAGGAGCCCAACGTGGCCTTCGTCCTCATGGGCGCCTTCAGCGAGGTCGACGACGAGCAGCGCGCCGAGGCCCTCAACGCCGCCATCCTCGTCAAGCCCTTCGAGCTCAGCCGCCTGCGGGCGCTGGTGCGAGCGCTGGTGGCCGACCCGCAGGCCACGGCCAGCGCCCTCATGGGCCAGCACTGACGGGCCCGCCCGGCTCAGGCCTTCGGCGGCCGCACCGTCCGCACGTGCAGCTCGGCCAGCTGGCGCTCATCCACCTCGCCCGGCGCGCCGGTCATGAGGTCGGCACCCGTTTTCGTCTTGGGAAAGGGGATGACGTCGCGCAGCGAGTCCATGCCGGTGGCCAGCATGACGACGCGGTCCATCCCCAGCGCGATGCCCCCGTGGGGCGGGGCTCCAAACCTCAGCGCGTCGAGCAGGAAGCCAAACTTCTCCCGCGCCTCCTCCTCGCCGATGCCCAAGGCGGCGAAGACTTGGGCCTGCACCCGCGGGTCGTGCAGCCGGATGCTGCCGCCCCCGAGCTCGAAGCCGTTGAGGACGACGTCGTAGCGGTGGCACTTCACCCGGCCCGGGTCGCTCTCGAGGTAAGGCAAGTCCTCGTCGTGCGGCCGGGTGAAGGCATGGTGCGCGGCCACGAAGCGGTGCGTCTCCTCGTCCCACTCGAAGAGCGGCGGGTCCACCACCCAGAGGAAGTCCCACCGGCCGCCACTGCCCACCTCGGGAATGAGGCCCAGCTTCTTGGCCAGGTGCACCCGGAGGTTGGCCATGACGGTGTTGACCAGGGCCTCCCGGCCAAATTGAAACAGGAGCAGGTCCCCGGCCTTCGCCCCGCAGGCCTGGTTGATGGCCAGCCGCAGCTCGGCGGAGACAGTCTTCGCCAAGGGAGACTGCGTCCATTCCCCCGTCTCGCCCACCTTGGCCCGCGCCAGCCCCTTGGCCCCGCTTCCCTTGGCGAATTCCTCGAGCTTGTCCGACTCGGCGCGGCTCAACCCCTGCGCCGCCGGGAGCACCATGGCCTTGACGATGCCCCCCTGCTCCACCGCCTCGAAGAGGAGGGGCACGCCGCCCTGCGTCCCGTGCTGACGGACGAGGGCGGTGAGCTCCTGGTGCTCGAGCCCGAAGCGGAGGTCCGGCTTGTCGTTGCCGAAGCGGCGCATGGACTCGTCGTAGGGCAGCCGGCGGAAGGGCACGCTGATGTCCACGCCCAGCACCTCCTTCCACAGGCGCTGCAGGAGGCCCTCGATGACGGCGAAGACATCGTCCTGGACGACAAAGCTCATCTCCAAGTCAACCTGCGTGAATTCCGGCTGGCGGTCGACGCGCACGCCCTCGTCCCGGAAGCACTTCACAATCTGGAAGTAGCGGTCGAAGCCGCCCACCATGAAGAGCTGCTTGTAGAGCTGGGGGCTCTCGGCCAGCGCGTAGAATTTCCCGGCGCTGGTGCGGCTCGGGACGAGGAAGTTGCGTGCCCCGCCCGGGGTGTACTTGCCCAAAAAGGGCGTCTCCAGCTCGAGGAAGCCCTTCTCCACGAGGAAGGCCCGGGTGAGGGTGTTGATGCGGCTGCGCTTGGTGAGCGTCTCCTGCATCGGGCGGCGCCGTAAGTCGAGGTAGCGGTAGGCCAACCGCTTCTCCTCGGTGGTGTCCACGCTGTCCTCGATGGGAAAGGGGACGGGCTCGCTCTTGTTGAAGATGCTGAGGGCGGTGGCGCGCACCTCGATTTCCCCCGTCCGCATCTTCGGGTTGACGTTGGCCCCGCGCGAGGCGACCTGCCCCTGGATGCCGATGCAGTACTCGAGCCTCAGCGCCCCGGCCTGGGCGTGCGCCTCCTTGTCGATGTCCGGCTCGAACACCACCTGCGTCATCCCCTCCCTGTCACGCAAGTCGATGAAGACGGCCCCTCCGTGGTCGCGGCGATTTTGTACCCAGCCGAAGAGGACGACGGTTTTTCCCACGTCGGCGGCGGTGAGCTGCCCGCAGCTGTGGGTGCGCTTCACCTCGGTGATGAAGGGGACGGCCATAGGGCGGCGCACCTTAGACGAGCTTCAACGGCGCTAGGAAGCCGCCCGCAAGTCCTTCAGCTTCAGGGCAACGCGCCGCTGGCCGCGGTACTCGTCCACCGTGGCCTGGAAGGCGAGGTCGACTTTTCCTTCCGCCTCCTTCGCCCGCTCCGCCATGCCGAAGCCGATGGCGTCCAGGCGCGGCGCGGAGGGAAGCGACAGCTTGAGGTGGCCCGCGCCCCCGCGCTTGCTCTCCAGCACCCGCGTCCTTGCTGAGAGCCCCTGCGCCGCCAGCACCGGCTCCGGGTTTCCCTGCCCGAAGGGGCCCAGCACCTCGAGTCCCTCCACCGCCCGCTCCGTGAGCTCGTCCGGCTGGACGAGGACGTCCACCCGGCAGCGCGGCTCGAGGTCATCCAGGGTGAGGGCCTGGGCGGCCATGCGCCCGAAGGCCTCCCGGAAGGCGGGCAGCTTGTCCGCCTGCACCGTCACCCCGGCCGCCGCCCGGTGGCCGCCGTAACGAAGAAGCAGCTCGGCACACCCGTCCAGGGCCTGCACCAGGTGGAAGCGCTCGATGCTGCGCGCGCTTCCCTTGCCCTGAAGGCCATCCACCGCCACCACCACCGCCGGACGGTGCAGCCGCTCCACCACCCGGGCGGCGACAATGCCCACCACCCCGGCGTGCCACTCCTCGCCCCAGAGGACGAGGCCCAGGGCTGAGGATTGGGACTGGGCCTGCTCCAGGGCCGCGCCGAGGATGCGGTGCTCGATGAGCTGGCGCTCCTGGTTGGCCACGTCCAGGGCATGGGCCAGGGGCCGCGCCTCCTCCAGCGTCTTCGCCCGGAGAAGCCGCAGGCCGAGGGCCGCGTCGTCCAGCCGGCCGGCGGCGTTGATGCGTGGCCCGAGCCGGAAGCCCACCAGCCCGGCGCTCACGAGCTGCTCCGGGAGCAGGCCCGCCGCCTCCTTCAGCGCGCGGATGCCGGGACGCTCTGCCCGGGAGAGGGCCACGAGCCCATGCTTCACCAGCACCCGGTTGGCGCCCGTCAACGGGACGACGTCGGCCACCGTGGCCAGGGCCACGAGGTCCAGGAGCGCCTTGAGGTTGGGCTCCGGACGGCTGGCGAAGTGGCCCACCTCGCGGAGCGCCCGCCGCAGCGCCATGCACAGGGTGAAGGCCACCCCGGCCGCGCACAGGTGCCGGGTGGGGTAGCCGCAGCCGTCCTGGTGCGGGTTGAGGACGGCCAGCGCCGGTGGAAGCGTCGCCGGCACCGTGTGGTGGTCCACCACCACCACGTCCAGCCCCAAGTCCCGCGCCCGCCCCACCTCGGCCGCCGCGGTGATGCCACAGTCCAGCGTCACAAGGACGCGGGTGCCGTCCAGGGCGATGCGCTCGGCCGCGGCGCGGTTGAGGCCATACCCGTCGCGGATGCGGTGCGGGATGGACGTCGCCACCTCCGCCCCGCAGGCCTCGAGAAACAAGGACATGAGGGCCGTGCTGCACACCCCGTCGACGTCGTAGTCGCCGTACAGCGTCACCCGCTCCCTGGTACGCACCGCGCGGACGAGGCGCTCCACGGCGTCCCGCATGCCCCGCATGAGGAAGGGGTCGGGCAAATCCGAGAGCGCATCGGCCAGGAAGTGGGCCGCCGTCTCGGGGTCTCCCATCCCCCGCGCCACCAGCACCCGCGCCGCCAGCCGGTCGACCGACAGCGCGACCGCGAGGCGGTCCGCCTTCTCGGTGTCGGAGCTCGGCAGAATCCAGCGCAGTGGGTCGGGTGTCCTCTCCTCCTACACCGAGAAGAGTTAGCCAACCGGTCTGACAAGAGCGCCCTGGGCGACGAGCGAGGTGCTAGCCGACGCGGCTCATCCCACCGGGCTTTCCCCCACCCGCCCGGGCTGCTGCGCGCTGGTCAATCCAGATGGTGAGCGGGCTCGCGATGTACACCGAGGAGTAGGTGCCGACGATGATGCCCACCAGCATGGCCATGGCGAAGTCCCAGATTTCGCCCACCCCGAAGATGAGCAGGCCAACGAGGCTTAGCGCGGTGACGCCCGAGGTGAGGATGGTGCGGGACAGGGTCTCGTTGACGGCGATGTTGATGATGTCCGGAAGCGGCTTGCCGCGAAACTTCGCCATCTCCTCGCGAATCCGGTCGTAGATGACGATGGTGTCGTTGATGGAGTAGCCGGTCACGGTGAGCAGCGCGGCGATGGAGGTGAGGTTGAATTCCCGGCGCGTCACCAGGTAGTAGCCGGCGACCATAATCACGTCGTGAATCATCGCCAGCACGGCGCCCGGCGCGAACTTGAGGTCGAAGCGGAAGGCCACGTAGAGGAGGATGGCCACCATCGAGTAGAGCAGCGCGGCGATGCCCTTGTTGCGCAGCTCTTTACCCACCTGCGGCCCGACGTAGTCGATGCGCTGGGTGGTGAAGTCGGGCTGGGCCAGCCCCTTGCTCAGGCCCTGGGTGATGCGGTCAGCCATGCCCGAGGCCACAATCTGGTAGTCCTGACCGCCGCCCTGCGCCGGACCGAGGTCACGAACCTCCTTCACGCCCAGGCCCGCGCCGGCCACCGCCGTGCGCACCCTGTCCGGCGCCACCTTCTCCGAGCTGCGGAAGTTGATGAGGCCGTTCTCGACGTCGGTGACGAAGTTGCTGGTGTTGCCCAGGCCCTCCAGCGCCTTCAGCACCGCCTGGGCATTCTCCGCGGTGAGCTGCGTCGTGCCTCCCAGCCGCAGAAGGAAGCTGTTCTCGCTCGCCGACCCAATCCCCTGCACGCTGACGTCGGTCAGGCCGGCGGCCTCCGCCCGGCTGCGCACCTCGTCGGCCCGGATGGAGTGGTTGAACTTCAGCTCCACCACCGTGCCGCCGGCGAAGTCGACGCCGAAGTTGAAGCCCACGGTGAAGAGGCCCACCAGGATGGCCAGGTTGAGGACGGTGGAGATGAAGACCGCCGGGCGACGCTTCCCGATGAAGTCGATGTGCGTCTTGTGCTTGAGAATCTGCATCGCGCCTAGACCGAGACCGTCTGGGCATTCCGCCCGTGCACGAGGTAGGTGGTGATGGTCCGGGTGACGACGATGGAAGTGAAGAGCGAGGCCAGAATCCCGATGATGAGGGAGGTGGCGAAGCCCCGCACCGGCCCGGTCCCGGTCAAAAGGAGGATGACGCCGGCGATGAGGGTGGTGACGTGGGCGTCGAAGATGGTCCAGAAGGCCCGGTCATACCCCTGGTCCACCGCCGCCCGCGGGCTCCGGCCGTTGCGCAGCTCCTCGCGGATGCGCTCGTTGATGAGCACGTTGGCGTCCACGGCGATGCCCAGGGTGAGCACGAAGCCGGCGATGCCGGGGAGTGTGAGGGTGGCGTTGAAGAGCGCCAGCCCGGCCAGGATGAGGAGCCCGTTGAGAAGCAGCGCCGCGTCGGCGATGAGGCCGGCCACGCTGTAGTAGACGGCCATGAAGAGCACCACCATGGCCAGTCCCACCACCGCGGCCAGGCTGCCCTTGCGGATGAGCTCGTCCCCGAGGCTCGCGCCCACCTGCCGAATCTCTCCCACCGTCACCGGGGCCGGCAGCGCACCGGCCTTCAGCACCAGGGCAAGGTTGTCTGCATCCTGCCGGAGCTCGGCGTAGGACTTGTTGCCTCCCCGTCCGAGGGTGATGCGGGCGCGGCCGTTGGGAATCTTCTCGTTGATGCGGGGCGCGGAGTTGACGTTCTCGTCGAGGACAATCGCCATCCGCTTGCCGACGTTTTCCTCGGTGAGCTTTCCGAATTCGAGGCCGCCCTGCGTGTCGAAGGAGAGGTTCACCTCGAACTCCCCCAGCTGGCCGATGGAGGCGTCGGCGCCGGAGAGGCTCTCGCCAGTGAGGGGGACGGTGCGGTCGAGGAGGTACGTCCGGTAGCTCTCGCAGGCGCCCTTCTTCGTCTTCGAGGCCACGCACTCGAGCAACACCTCGCGGCCGGCCGGGGTCTTCTGGGTGGCGTAGGCCAAGAGCGGCTCGCGCTCCGGGCCCTGCAGCTGGTCGAAGCCCTCGGACTGGGTGAGGACGATGCCCGAGTCGGCCGGCGGGGGGCTCTGGGCCAGCAGCTGCTTGAAGTAGGGGCTCGCGTCGTCCACCATCCGGAACTCGAGCTGCGCGGTGGTGCCGATGAGCTCCTTGGCCTGCTCCGGGTCCTGCCGGCCGGGGAGGCTAATTTGAATGGAGTCCGTGCCCAGCTTGCGGACGTCCACCTCGGCGACGCCCCACTTGTCGATGCGGCGGCGGATGACGAGCATCGCCTGGTCGACCGACTCCTCCTTGAAGCGTGCCACCTGCGAGTCCTTCAGCGAGAGCACCACCTTCGGGCCGTCGCGAGAGACCTCGCTGAAGTCATCGAAGCCCTTCAGCTCCTTCTGGATGCCGTCCATGGTGGCCGCGTCCTTGGCCAGAAGCGTCAGCTGAAGCTTCTCCCGGTTCGCCTCGACGGTGACTGGACCGAGCCCCTTGTCCTTCAGGTAGTTGGCAATCTGCACCCCGCGGCGCTCGACGCGCTTCTGCAGCGCCGTCTTGGTGTCCACCTGGAGAACCATGTGGATGCCGCCCTGGAGGTCGAGCCCCAGGTTCAGGCGGTGGTTCGGGAAGCGTGCCCAGCCGGGCAGGCGCTCGGAGAGCACCTTGACGTCGTTGCGCTGCGCGCGGGGCAGGACGAAGAAGGAGTAGTAGGTCGGGACGAGGTACCAGACCGAGCCCAGTGTCACGACGAGGATGATGATGACGTTCCGCCACCAGCCGCGGTCCATCACTTCTCCTCTTTCTTGTCCTCGGCCTTGGGCGCCTCGGCACTGGTCACCGTCTGGATGGCGGACTTGAGCACGCGGATTTTCACGCCCTGCGCCACCTCCAGCTTCAGCTCGCGGTCCGCAATCTCCACAATCTTCCCGATGAGGCCACCCTGGGTGACGACCGCGTCGCCCTTCTTCAGGCCGGCCAGGAGCGTCCGGTGGTCCTTCACCTGCTTCTGCTGCGGCCGAATCATCAGGAAGTACATGATGGCAATCATCCCCCCGAAGAAGAGGACGGTCGTCATGTAGCTCTGCGGCCCGCCCGCTTGGGCGAGCAGCACAAAGTCGTGGTGCACGGTGGGTGGCTCCTCCCGGGCGCCTTCCCCGGGGGAAAAACGGCGGGGGCAGCGTTTACCGGAGGTGGCAGCCCAGCACAAGGCGCGACGGAGGGTTTGAGGCTCGGTGCTTGCAGCGGATCAGCGGCGGATCAGCACCGCACCACCGAACGTGCGTTCAGCCCACGGTCAAGCCCACCCGGCGACGGTGCCGGAACGGCGACGGGCTGCGGCCAGCCCCTGGCCGCATCCCGTCATTCCCCTGTCGGGCGATCAGCCGCCGGCCCGCCCGCTGGGCCGGCCGGCGCCCTCTTTCAGCCAACCGTCGCGCCGCCGTCGACGGTGAGGATTTGCCCCACGACGAAGGCTGCCTCGGGCGCGGCGAGGTAGAGGACCGCCTCGGCGATGTCTTCCGGGCGACCAGCGGCGCCGGCGGGCACGTGGGCCTTGGCGAATTGCTGGAGCGCGTCGGCCGAGCCAAACACCACCCCGGCCATCTCGGTGGCGATGGGGCCCGGGGCGACGGCATTCACCCGGACGCCGGACTGGATGAACTCGATGGCCGCGGTCCGCGTCAGGCTATTCACCGCGCCCTTGGTGGCCGAGTACACCGTCATCCCGGCGAAGCCGAGGTCGGCGACGACCGAGCTGTTGTTGACGATGCTGCCCTTCGTCTTCACGAGATGCGGCAGCGCGTGCTTCATCGCCAGCCACAGGCCACGCACGTTGGTCGAGAACGTCGCGTCGAAGTCCGCCGCCTGGAGGTCACCGATGGGGGCAACTTTCCCGGCGATGCCCGCGTTGTTGAAGAGCACGTCGAGCCGGCCGTACGTCTTCACCGCGAAGGCCACCGCCGCGATGACGTCCTTCTCGTCCGAGAGGTCCGTCCGGACGAAGCTCGCCGTCCCGCCCTTGGCCTGGATGGCCTTCACCACCGCCACGCCTTGCGCTTCGCGGCGCCCGGCCACCACCACCTTGGCTCCCTCGCGCGCGAAGGCCACCGCCGTCGCCTCGCCGATACCCGACCCACCACCCGTCACCAGTACAACCTTGCCGTCAAAACGCTTCATCGCTTCGCTCCCAGAAAAGAGTGCCATCCGACGCGGAGGTGCGCGGACCTGGAATTTGGATGTCGTTATGGAACGTTCGTTCCATTAAATCGGCATCAAATCGCCGGCGGGCCTAATTCCAGGGAGTTAGGCTCCATTCGAGGCACCGCGAAGCCATGGCCAGACCCAAGACCTTCGACACCGGAGTGGCGCTCGACGCCGCGGTGCGCGTCTTCTGGGAGCGCGGCTACGAGGCCACCAGCATCCAGGACCTGGTCGACGCCCTCGGCGTCAACCGGGCGAGCCTCTACGCGACGTTTGGCGACAAGGCCAAGCTCTTCGAAGCGGCCATGGACCGCTACCTGGAAGCGACACAGACCGGAGCTGCGTCGCACCTTCGGCCCCCGCACGCCGGCCGTGAGGCCGTGGCGGGCTACCTCCAGGCCCTCGTGGACCAGGCCAGCCGCACCGACGTCCCCCAGGGCTGCCTGCTCCTCAACACCGCCGCCACCTGCACCACCGCCCCGCCCGCGGTCCTGGCGAAGGCCTCGGACTCACTGCGCAAGACGGAGGAGGCTCTTCACGCGGCGCTTCGCCGGGACCCGGCCCTGGCCACGCGCAAAGACTTGCGGCCCCTGACACGCTTCTTCGCCGCCCAGGCCCACGGACTGGCCATGCTGGCGCGCACCGGCGCCAAGCCTTCGGCACTCCGGGAGGCCGCGACCGTCGCGCTCCGCGTCCTCGACGGCGCGCCCACCGCGAGAAGCTGACGTCCGGCAGCCAGCGCGCGCGGACGCCCTCGCGCCTCGTCTACTCCGCGAGCTCGGGCGCCAACGCATCTCCTCCACCGCCCTCGCGCGCCACCACGTCCTTGAGAAACGCCGTGTACCTGTCCTCGACGATGGCCTGGCGCGCCTTTCGCATGAGCTCCAGGTAGTGGTGGAGGTTGTGCAGGGTGTTGAGGCGAAGGGCCAGCACCTCGCGCGTCGAGAAGAGATGCCGGAGGTAGGCGCGCGAATGTGTCCGGCAGGTGTAGCAGCCGCAGCTGGCATCCACCGGGCGCTCGTCCTTGGTGTAGGCCGCGTTGCGGATGACGAGGCGTCCCTCGGAGGTGAAGAGGAGTCCGTTTCTCGCGCAGCGGGTGGGCAGGACGCAGTCGAACATGTCCATGCCGGCCGCCACGGCATGCACCAAGTCCACCGGCGTGCCGACGCCCATGAGGTAGCGCGGGCGCTCCCGCGGCAGAAGCGGCGCCACCTCGGCCACCGAGGCGTGCATCCGCTCCGGCGCCTCGCCCACCGAGTACCCCCCGAGCGCGTAGCCGGGGAGCTCCACCGCACACACCTCCTGCACGTGCCGGCGCCGCAACCCCAAGTCGAGGCCGCCCTGGACGATGCCGAAGAGGGCATTGGGGCCCCGGCGCCAGGCGGCGGCACACCGGTGAAGCCAGGCGGTGGTGCGCTCGAGCGCGCGTTCCACCACCGCCCGCTCGGCGGTGGACGGCGGGCACTCGTCGAAGGCCATGAGGATGTCGGCGCCGAGGGCCTCCTGGATGGCGATGGAGCGCTCCGGGGTGAGGAGGTGCGGCGTGCCGTCGAGGTGCGACTGGAAGAGGACGCCCTCCTCGGACACCTTGGCCTTCTTGGCCAGGCTGAAGACCTGGAAGCCTCCGCTGTCGGTGAGGAGCGCGCGCGGCCAGGCCATGAAGCGGTGCAGGCCGCCGAGCTCCTTCACGAGCGCCTCTCCCGGGCGCAGCATGAGGTGGTAGGTGTTGCCGAGAAGAATTTCGGCGCCCAGCGTCTGGAGGTCGTCCTGCCCGACGGCCTTCACGCTGGCCAGCGTCCCCACCGGCATGAAGATGGGCGTCTCGATGGTGCCGTGCGGCGTGTGCAGCCGGCCGCGGCGCGCCCCGGAGCCCCTGTCCTCGTGCAACAATTCCCAAAAGACGGGGGCGCTCACCCTGGCCCATCCTCGAGCAGCATCGCGTCCCCGTAAGAGAAGAAGCGGTACCCCCTGTCCACCGCCGCCCGGTAGGCAGCGAGCACCTTCTCCCGTCCAGCGAAGGCCGACACCAGCATGAGGAGGGTGGAGCGCGGCAGGTGGAAGTTGGTGAGGAGGGCGTCCACCACCCGGAAGCTGTCCCCCGGCCTGAGGAAGAGGCGCGTCACGCCTGCCCCCGCCCGCACCACGCCATCGGCTGCCGCCGCCGACTCCAGCGTCCGGACCACCGTCGTCCCCACCGCCACCACCCGGCGGCCCTCCGCGCGCGCCGCCCGCACTGCCGAGGCCGCTTCCTCCGAGAGCGCGTAGCGCTCCGGGTGCATGGTGTGCTGCGACTCGTCCTCGCTGCGCACCGGGAGGAACGTCCCCGGGCCGATGTCCAGGGTCACCGAGACACGACGGATGCCGCGCGCGTCCAGCCTCTCGAGGAGGCGCGGGGTGAAGTGGAGGCCGGCGGTGGGCGCGGCGATGCTTCCCGGCACCCGGGCGTAGACGGTTTGGTACCGGGCCGCGTCCAGGGCCGTGGGCGGATGCTCGATGTAGGGCGGCAGCGGCAGAAGCCCCGCCGTGGCCAGCCACTCCCCCAGCGTCCCTCCGCCCTCGAAGGCGACGCGGTAGCGCCCCTCCCCCAGCGCCTCCTCCACCCTCGCCAGAAAGCCGCCCTCGACGTCGACGGTCGCCCCGGGCTTCAGCCCCTTGCTGGCCTGGCCAAGGCACACCCAGGCACTTCCGGAGGTGGGGAGCGCGAGCGCTTCCTCCACCGTCCCGGACACGGGGTGCACGAGAAGGAGCTCGGCCCGGCCCTCCGTCCCGCGCTTTCGCCCCAGGAGCCTGGCCTTCACGACGCGGGTGTCGTTGAGGACGAGGAGGTCCGTCGGACGGAGGACGTCGGGCAACTCGGAAAATGCCCGGTGCGAGAGCGCGCCGCTCCGTCTGTCCAGCACCATCAGCCGCGAGGCATCGCGCTCGGCCAGGGGCGCCTGGGCGATGGAGGCGTGCGGCAGGGTGTAGTCGTAGTCGGAGAGGGCCACGGGC
>Ga0302324_100010759_pt1 | contig 18880 bp, 16 predicted proteins | sample Palsa_T0_1_FD_201949 | JGI IMG/M metagenome (GOLD analysis project Ga0302324, IMG submission 201949) | Peat permafrost microbial communities from Stordalen Mire near Abisko, Sweden - Palsa_T0_1 | ecosystem: Environmental > Terrestrial > Soil > Palsa > Peat permafrost | place: Sweden: Abisko...
GGCGCGCGGCTCCCGGATGCGCGTGGTCAGGTGATTCTGGCCGGCTGGCGGACCCCGGCCGACCACGGACAGTTCAGAACGCTACCTGGCAGCGTGCTAATGGCTCAGCCCGGGTTTGCCGCTGATGGCCGGGCCCGGGGCTGTCCGGCCAGGTTCGCAGGGCGGCGCGGGCGAAGGTCACCCCGTCCGCTGTCGGCCGCTCAGGACCGTAGGCACGCCCATCGTCGGTGAAGCCGCCCAGCCGCCGCAGCACGGTTTTGGTGTCCCAGGCGGCGTAGGCGGCCATCGAGCCCGTCAGCGGCGTGCCGTCGCCGCTGATCCATCCGATGGCGTCCAGAAACCGCGCGACGGTCGCATCCAGGTCTTCCGTGGTAACCGCGGCGATCGCTGTCAGAAGTATGAGCCCGGCCTGCGTCTCGCAGGCATCGGCGGACCTGAGCGGCATCCTTTCGGCGAGCTGCCACCACAACGCAAGCGGATCAGTGGCCGCGATGCGACCGCGAGGCGTGCGAACGAGCCTGCCGCGGTGCTTGCGCAGCAGTCCCATCCGCGTCGCGGATTCCCGCAGATGCAGAACGGGCATTGTCTGGTTCTCGCGGTTTCCCTTGCCGATCCACTCCTCCCCCAGGCCCAGTTCGGCCATGGCCGCCGCCACATGGGCAGGCGGGAGGTAGCCGGCGCCGGTCAGCCGCCAGTGCGGGTGAGCAGGCCCCAGAAGGTGTGCGTGCCGTGGCGGGCTAGTTCCACCTGGTCGGTGATCTCCTGGAAGGTGGTCTCGATCCGGTTGCGCCATTCGGCGATGATTTTCCGCAGGACCGGCGGCATCTGGTGGCGTTTCCCCCTTGGCCGGCGGCAGGAGGACGGCGGCGCCGCGGCTGGCCTGGCCTGCGGCGAAGGCTCTGCCGTTGAATCCTTTGCCCGCGAGCAGGTCGCGGGGGCGGCGGCCCGGCTTCCAGCAGGTCGCTGCCGACGTCGCGCTCGTTCACTGCCGCCGGGACCATGCTCTGGGCGGGGACGAGGCGGCTGCCCAGGTCCGTCTTGATGGCGAGGCGGAAGCCGCAGCTGCCCGGATGCGCCCCAGTGCCCCCTCACAATCAACGCGACGCGCCGTAATCAACCCACATAACGCGCCTTAGTGGGCGGCGCCGATGGCCTTCACGCCTCCGCCGCCCAGGAAAAGGTGCCGGATGGCGTGGATCGTTAGGTTCAGGATGTGCAGGCAGACCCCAGGCGGTATCACGGGCGTGAGGATCATCGTGAGGATCGTGCCTGCGAACAACAGTAGCCAGTCCTTGCGGCCCATGCGCCGGCTCGCGGCCTCCGCCTCGTCGATCCGCGAGATGACGTCGTTAATCTGCTCGCTGGTCAGGCCGAAGCCCGTCCGCACCTGCTCCCTGATGATCTCGAGCTGCGAGGCAACTACCTCTTGTTCTTCTTCAGTGAAGGGGGCGTTGTCGGTTGGGTCGAGCAGTTGCTCGGTGAGGTCCTCATGATTTTCCAACATGGACCAGAGGTCGGGGATGCTCTGGTCTGCCTCGGTCTGGTCGACCCACTCATCGACCCGGCGGGCCCAGTCTCTGACCCGGTCGATCACGGTCTTCCAGCCGTACACGTCCTGCCAGTCGCCGACCTGATCCGTGCCGATCTGCGCCCTGACCGAGTAACAATCGGCCGAATATTGCAAGTTGAACTGGGACTGTGAAGGCACGTGCGTCACCGTCGTGATTGAAGCGCCTGACAATATCGCACAGGTCCCTTTCGGATCTATACCGCCAGCCAGGACCGCGTTGTATATGTCATTGCGCTTCTGCGTGTTGAGTTTCACGGAAGAGCATAGTCCTCTCATGATTAATGCCGACTCGTCTGGCGGGGTGACGTATGGTCGGCTTTCCTGTCCTAACCTTCCGTTTGATCGCTGGCACCTGCCATATCGGGAGGGGGAAAAGGCGGGCTGAAGCCTATGCCCTCCCCGGGCTCGGCGGGCTGCTGCCATTCCTGCCGCTGGCCGTCGCGCTGTTGCCCGTCATCGGCGGGCTGCTGCCCGGCCTCGGGCCGCTGCTCCCCGTCTCGCCGGCGCTGGCCGTCGCGCTGCCGCCCGGGCTCTGCGCGCCGCCGCCTGGCCTGCGTCTGCTGCTGAGCCCGCGCCTGTTGCTGGGCCTGAGCGCGCGCGGCTGCAGCCCTGGCGCGAACCGCAGCGACCCGTGCGCGCGCCGCCGTCAGCCCGGCCCCCACGACCTTGCGCCCGCGCTCAATCGCGCTCGGCCGGGGCGGCTGCACCGCGCGGACGTCACGCGGGCCCACACCATTCTCGCTTGGCGAGATGTTCTCCCCTCTCGCGATCCGCCTGAGCTGCGTTTCCTTCCAGGCGCGCAGCCACGCTGCTTCGACTTCCTTGCGCGCGGCGATGACGTCGTCGGTGAGCTCAGGGATGTCTGCCGTGAAGCCAGCCAGCCTATTGCGCGAGTCCGCGACACGCGTCTGTGCCGCCTTGAACTCTGCGGCCTGATCTATGGCTCGCTGGTGCTCGGCCACTCTGAGCTGCTTACGCTCCTCGGCGGCGAGGGCCTCCTCGTAGCTGTTCTCCGGGCTCAGGTTCAGCATGATCTTGGCAATCACCGGCATGCAGTCGATGAGCACGAAGAGCAGGAACAAGAGGATCCGCGCCATAGTGAGGGTGAAGTTGCCTGCCGTCACCTCGCCCAGCGCCTTGAGCCGGATGAGCAAACCCTTGTCCGCGCTATTCGCCCTGTCGAAGTCCCGCGTCTGCGTGGCCTGCAGCTTTTGATCCGCCGCCAGCAATTTTTCAGCCGGTCCGAGTCGGGCCTTGGCCAGCTTCGCCTGCAGCTCCTGCTGGCGCCTGCCATGCTTGATCAGATAGTTGGTCTCTCTGGAGATCTGCGCGTTGATGGCATTGACGCGGCTCTCCGCCTTTTTGTACTTCGACTCGTCGTGCTGAGCCAGCGTGCCGTCTCCCGCCGGGCAGTGCTGACCGGTAGGCGAGGTCCCATACAGCTGGCATTGCCACTCGTCATAGGCCGCGTTCGCGGCGGCCCTTGTGACCTGGAGTTGCTGGTTGAGTCCCTTCAGGGTCTTGTTGCTTTTCAGGTTCGCCCCTGGCGCGTTGAGGGCTATCTCGGCCTGCAGCTTCGAGATCGCCTTCTCCTCCCTGGCTACGTTCCTCGACAGCGGGTCGTGCGGAAGCTGGCGGTAGTAGGCCGCGGCGGCCCGGTCCTGGATCACCTGGACCTGCTGCTCGATCTCCGGACGAAAGATGACCAGGATGAAAGGAGTCGAGATGACGAGCCCGATGATCATGGCCAGGAAGAGGCGCCAGGCCGCGAGGGTCCAGTAGACAACCGGGTTCTGGTGACGGCTCAGCGATACCACGAACAGGCGGTCCAGCATCATGATGGCCAGGCCCCATGCCACCGCGAAGGGCAACGCCGCCCACAGCGCGGAGTTCAGTACGGTCACCAGGGCGAAGGTCAGCGACACGGCGGCCATGCAGGCCGTGATCAGGACGGCAGAGCCGATCCCGATGTACTTGGGGCGCTCAGTAGGGCACTGTTCGAGTACCGGCTTACGGACACCCGACAGCCAAATAAGGAAAGGTCCCACGCGCTTCTGCCGCTAGCCTCGACGGACCCCGGCGACCCCGTGGTTCGCCAGGCAAATCGGCCAAAAACGGCTTAAAATTATCATTAACGCCCCGCCCCGGACTAGTCCTGATTGATGGCCGTTTTTTAGGCTGTCTCGACGGCTCTGTCCAGCATGCTACGGTAGTGCTTCCGAGCGGCCCTTATGATTCATATAGGAAGCATTAGCGCTTAGGCAAGGGATTGGTGCAGTGGCCCGCTCCCGAAGGCCCCCTAGCCGTATGGCTTTTGGTTCCGAGAGTGCCTGCGACCCTAGTAAGGCGCGGATGGACGAAACGGCTTCGGCCTCGGGGCGGCGAGTGTGACGACGGAGTACCTCCAGGTGGCGCAGACCTGCGCCAGCACGCGAGCACTCGGGCCGGGGAGGCGAGCGGTTGCGTGGGTGCAGGGGTGCCCGTTCCGGTGCCGGGGCTGCATCGCGCCGGAGTGGATACCGATACGGGCAGCGCGGGCGATGACTCCCGGCCAGCTCGCGGCCGAACTGCTGGCGGATCAGGATGTCACCGGGTTCACGTTCTCCGGCGGGGAGCCGATGCTCCAGGCAGCCGCGCTCGCCAAGACGATCAGGATCGCGAGGCAGCACCGTGACCTGTCGCTGATCTGCTTTACAGGCTACCGCCTCGCGCAACTGCGGACCAGGCCGCCGGGACCCGGCGTTGCGGCGCTGCTGCGATCCGTCGATGTACTCATTGACGGTCAGTACGTCGCGGCTAGTGACCACGGTCGCGGCCTGCGCGGCAGCGACAACCAGCAGGTCCATATGCTCACTGCCCGGCTGGTCGGCGCGGCCGCGGAGCTAATGGTCGCAAGGCGCCGAACCGAGATCAGGCTGGGTCATGGCTCGGCCTTGCTGGTGGGGGTGCCAAACCGGGACGTCGCTGCGGCCTTCGGCAGCATCCGGCGGTCGCGGGAGCGGGTGACGAGCGACAATCATGCGGGGCAGACAGCAGGATGAGTTGCACGCAGAGGGGACACGGAGTGAGCGGCAGCAAGCGCATCACCGTCGACCGGGCGGCATGGGAGGACGTTCGGCGCAAGGCGGCGAGGCTCCGCGACCTCGAGCGGGAGCTGCCAGCCGTCGTGGCGGCGGTGCGTCACGCCCAGCAGGAGCAGTCCGCGCGCAACCTCGCGGAGATTCAGGCGCGGAACGAGGAGTTTTCTCGCTCCATTTCGCGCCTGAGTGATCAGGCCAAGAGGCTGGAGCAGAGCACAAGCACCCGGATCCAGGCGACGATTGATTTCATGATGGGTCAGGTCGAGGAGTCGTCCCGCCGCACACAGGCCGAGACCAGGAAGTTGTTCCTTGAGCAGCAGGAACGGCTTGACGCCGAGCTGGTGAGAGAACGGCAGGATCGGCAGCGGGAGCTGGGCGAGCTGCGGGGCGAACTCGGCGACATTCGCGACCTCCGCCAGCGCGCGCTGGCTCTGGCCAAGGCGACGATGGCCGACGCGCGACTGCTGCGCGACACGATTGCCATCGGACTCCCCCACGAGCGCTTCGCGCCAGGGCGCCTTGAGGATCTGAGCAAGCGCCTGGCATTCGCCGAGGGCAACATCTCCAGCGGCCTGGCCGAGGCGGCGCTGGCTCAGGCGCAGGAGCTGTACATGCAGCTCGGCGAGCTGCGGACGGAGGTAGAGCTGAAGGACGCCGAGCAGCGGGCGGCCCAGCTTGCCGCCATTGCGGCAGTGACCGCCCTGCGTGAGGAGATCAAGTTCAACACAGTGCTTCAGATAACCGAGGAGGACACCGGTACCACAGAGCTCGACGTCGACTTCTGGTCGGAGGGAGAGCTCGCCGCGATCAGGGCGGAGGCAGAGGTGCTCGACGCCAGGGTCCATGCCACGAGCGAGCCGCCAGGTCGCGAAGAGTTCTGCGCGATCGCTGAGGAGCAGATCCCTGAGCTGGAGACGCGGCTCACTGACGCGGTGGCGAAGGCCAGGACCCGCCAGTGGGCCTCGCAGCTACGGGTGAACCTGGCCGAGATGGTGGTGGATGTGCTGGAGGAGATTGCCGGGTACGCCTTCGAAGGCGACGCTACATATGCGGGCGAGGATCAGCGAGCCGCGTTCTACAGCAAGCTACGGCACATGGACGACAGCGAGATCGTCATCGAGGTGGCGCCTGACGAGACGGGCGAGTCGTGTGTGCTGCGTATCCTGTCCTATGAGTCGGGAACTCCGGACGAGTCAGAGCGAGTGGCCCGTGCGCACGCGGTGGCGGACAGCCTACGCGCACGCGGCCTGCCCGTCGGGCCGCCATCAGCTGACCCGACGCCGCCGGACCCAATGCTCACCGACTTTGGTCAACTGCGCCGCGCCCGCCACCGCGTGCCGGACCGGACTTGACGACGATCGAGCGGTTCGCGGATGCGCTGACTGTCGTCAGCGAAGGTGAGCCGCTGCTGTTCGTTTACGGACCCGCCACCGATGACGCGTTCATCGACTCGGCGTACCGGATCTGCAACATCGAGGAGTCGCTCTGGGAGGTCTTGCACGGTGCGGGCTTCCAGCGGATCGCCTTCTACTCGCTGTCTGGCAAGATCTACTTCCGGGACGAGCAGTCGCTGCAGTCCATGCGGCTGGGCCGAGCGTCCAGCGCACGCGGCGCATCAGCAGGCCCGGCCGGCCAGCGCCGGATGCGGGCAGGCTTCACCGGGCCCCTCGGTGATCGCAACCTGTTGGCAGCGCCGCCCCCGGCACAGCAGGCGGCTATCCAGCAGGCAGGGGCGGGCGCGACAGCACCATCCGCCCCTGGCTGGGCAGCGCCGAGGCAGGGGCAGGTCACCGGTCTGACTGACCCGCACAGCGTCCAGATGCTGCACGAGCTCATGCGGGGCGGCGCACCCCGCACCGCGATCGTCTTCGCCGACGCGGAGAACACGCTGCGCCACATCGAGTCGGACCGCGGGCTCGCCCAGTTCTTCGCGACCAAGGTCGTCGCGTTCCGGCGCGATGCCCGACATACCTGCGTGCTGCTCTTCCGTGACGCCAGCCTGAGCGCGATCCACGAATACATAGACCGCCTCGGCAGCGTGCCCGCACTGGCCGCCGCGGCGCGGCGGCTGCTCGATCACCAAGGCCGCGGCACGGGTGCGATCGGCCCACCGTCCGAGAACGAGCTCGCGCGACTGGTGCACGTGATCAGGATCCAGGACGGACTGCAGGTCGCCGACTGGACCGAGCTGAGTGCCACGGTCCGGGCGATGTCGTCGCAATCACACCTTGCGCGCCGCTGGGAAGGGCTGCTCAGGCAGCTCGCCACCGAGCGGACCGCGCTCGGGACTGCCGAGCTCATCGCACGCGGCTGGGTCTCCTCGGTCACGGCTGGCTCAGGGACCGTCTGGAACCGGCTGGAGAGCATGCCAGGGCTCGACGCAGTCAAGGCGCACCTGCACCGGCTGCGGTGGGAGGTCACTGCCGACACGGAGCTTGCGCGCCGCGGATTAGCTCCGCCCGCACCCAGCGCACGGCACCTGGTGTTCACCGGCAACCCGGGTACTGGGAAGACGACCGTTGCGCGGCTAGTGGGCGAGATGTACCGGGACCTCGGGGTACTGCGCCGCGGGCACTGCATAGAGGCGAGGGCGGCCGACCTGGTCAGTCAGTATGTCGGCGACACCGCGATCACGACCAACGCCAAGATCGACAGCGCGCTGGACGGCGTGCTGTTCATCGACGAGGCGTACGAGCTCAGCGACCAGAGCAGCGGGTTCGGCCAGCAAGCCATCGATACGCTGCTCGCCCGGATGGAGAACGAGCGTGACCGGCTGGTCGTCATCGTGGCGGGCTACCCGGAGAAAATGCAGGAGTTCCTCGACAGCAACGACGGCCTCCGAAGCCGCTTCCCTGACGCGAACCAACTGTCGTTCGAAGACTACTCCGCCGACGTCCTCACTCAGATCTTGCGCGCCCAGCTTGCCAGCCTCCGCCTGGCCTGCACCTCGGAGCTGCAGGAGCAGCTCGCCACCGTGGTGCAGGGCCTGCACCGCACCAGGGGCAGGGGCTTTGGGAACGCGAGGGCCACGCGCGTCATCGGCGAAGAGATCCGGTCGCGCTGGGCAGCGCGTGTCCGCGGGCAGGTAACCCAGCCGGCCGAGGTCACTGACCTGCCAGAGCGGCTCCGCGTGCACCTGGAGCCGGATATCCCGCAGATGGCCGACCTGCTCGGCGAGCTCGACACGATGGTGGGGCTGCAGCCGGTCAAGGACACGATCCGCGCGCTGGTCAGCCAGATCCGGTTGCGGCAGCGTCGCGGGCTCGGCCTCGTGCCGGCCCCGCACCTGCTCTTCCTCGGGCCGCCCGGCACCGGCAAGACGACAGTTGCGCGTCTCATCGGAGATATCTTCAGGTCGCTGGGACTGCTGACCAAAGGCCAGCTCGTAGAAGTCAACCGCGCCCAGCTCGTGGCAGGCTACGTCGGCGAGACAGCGCTCAAGACGACCGAGCGCATCGATGCGGCGGCCCACGGTGTTCTGTTCATCGACGAGGCGTACAGCCTCTCCCGAGGCGACGACACCCGCGACTTCGGGCAGGAGGCGATCGACACCCTGAACGTCGAGATGGAGAACCGCCGCGGCCGACTGTGCGTGATCGCCGCCGGGTACCCCGCGCAGATGCAGCGGTTCCTTGCGGCCAACCCTGGACTGGCATCGCGGTTCACCGTGCACGTGGACTTCCCCGACTACTCCGCCAGTGAGCTAGTCGAGATCCTCTGCCATATGGCGTACGCAGAGCGCTACCAGGTCGACGCGGGCGCGCAGGCCAAAGCGCGCACCTGGTTCGAGGCCCGCCGCGCCGGGGGCTCAGCCAACTTCGGCAATGCAAGGGAAGCTCGCGGGCTACTGGGCGCCATGGAAGTCAGGCTCGGCGATCGGACCGCCGACGCGGCCGAGGGCAGCCCGGAGCTCAGCATCTTCACAGAAGCGGACGTACCTGATGTCTGAGCCACTCGCGACCTGCCCCGTATGCGGCCGGATAGCCCCGCCAGCGCCCGGCTGCGACAGCTGCGGCTGGACCATGCAGACCTCGCTGCGGGCGGGCGCCCTCACCGAGCAGATGATCAACGACTTCGAGGCGCTACTGCGGGGGACCCGCCGCATGTTCGATGCTCGGGTCGCCGCGCGAGTCTCCGCGGATCGTGTCGCCCTCAAGGACTACATCCGGGGCGGGCTGCCTGACGCCGAGGAGTGGGAGGCCGCGCAGAGCGCCGCGGCGCGCGACCTCGCCGACGCCACGGACGAGGAAGGGCTGCTGGTCGCCCTGCGGCAGCTGCTGGACCGGCTCCATTCGGACGGGCCGTCCCTCCTGGTAGACGTGAGCGCAGCCGGGATCGCGGTCGCGAGCGCGGAGCTTGATCGATTCGGCTCGCCGCAGGTCCGTGAGCTGCGCTCCGTGACCTGGGCCCGGCTGCTGCCGACCCTGTCCGCGGTGGAGCAGGAGCTGCGGTTCCAGCTCGCGGGCGGGATCAGCGGACTGGACCACCGCCGCCTGTGGCAGACGCTGCGTGCGGGGATGCCGACCATCCCAGCCGGTCCTGTGCTCGTGATCTGCCGCCCAGCCGGATGGCCAGTGCTGGAACGGGCGGCGACCATGGCAGCAGCACGGCCTGGTGCCGAGGTCGTGCGCGTCGCCAGCCAGGCGTCCGAGGGTTCTGCGCTGGAGCGACTGGCGACCGTGGCAGGCTCGGCGCCACTCAGCCGCCCCTACAAGCTAATGCTGGCGCACGTCGCGGCCGACTCGGGTGCGGTCAGTGCGCAGGCCAGGCAGCTGTTCGCCTCCGGGCAGCAGCCCGGCGCGAGCATCACCCTGCGGTTGCGCCGCCTGCCTGGTGACAGCGACCCGAAGTCCCTGGCGATCTTCGCGGGCGATGACCTCGACAACGGGCCGCTTGCGCTCTGGGAGGCGCGGCTGCCGGCCGGGACGGGCGGCCAGGTCCAGGTCGCCCTAATCGGTCCAGGCCGGGTGCAGGTCACGGCGCCACTCGGCGCCCGCGAGCAGCAGGACGCCACGCGCAGGTGGACGGAGGTACGCAGCCGGGTACCGAGCCGGGTGGACGTCACGACAACACCCGTAGACCTGGTCTGCGCAGTGCACCTCGCCGGAGAGGTGCACGAGGTGCGCCAGCGCATGCGGCTCGTGCGCTCCCTCCTCGAGTGTCTTGCTGACGAGTACCCAGAGCGAGGCTGGCTGCGCGCCGCGGCCGTGGTCTGTACCGACCACCAGATCGGCTTGAGACGCGAACGCCAGGACGTGACGCAATCCATTACGCTACGTCGGCCAGCCGACGCGCTGGAGTGGTTCGCGCGCCACAGCGAGCCAGCACCGGTCATCTACGAGGCAGCCGCCCCCGTCGAGGACCTGCTGCACAAGGCGGTCACGCTGCTTGCCGGCGCCGGTCAGGGCGGCCGCGAAGCCAGGCTGGTCACTGTCACGGGCCGCCGGCCGCACCCGCGTCGCCAGCAGGGCAGCACGATCCGCTGTCCGTTCGGGTACGACTGGAGATCGACCATGGCAGACCTCGGCAGGCTGACGGACGGACGATGCGTGCTGGTGGTGGACCGGCTTCCCGCTGATGAGGAAGAGTACAACGAGCTGAAGCTCATCGGGCCTGCAGGCCTGTACGGGATCGCCGATGTCACCGAAAAGCAGATAGCCGAGAACCTTGGTCTGTTGATCAGCCGGACACAGCGGCTGCCGCTGCCGCTGCCCTGCGATCAGGACGGGGTGGGCGGATGAGCGAACTGACGGAGGCGCAGCCGCCTGAGCCGGACACCGGGGTGCGCCGCATCGGCGTGTGGGGCGCGACCCAGAGCGGGAAGTCCACATTCCTGTCGGCGCTGTACATCGCCACCGCCCGCTCGCCGCGTGACCTGCGCATCTACGGTATCAATACCGACTCCACCGAGTTCTTGGTCAGGAACACCCACCTGCTCAACGCGCAGCGGCTCTTCCCCCAGGGCACGGTCCTCGACAGCCGACTGAGCTGGGACCTGGCCATGACCACCCCAGCCCCTGCCCGCGGCCTACTCGGCCGCCGCAAGACAGCTACGGTCTCGCAGGTGTTCCGGCTCGAACTGAACGACACACCGGGGCTTGACTTCGCGGCGGTACCGGCCGACCCCGCAACGCCCGTCCGGCGCAACAGGCTGGATATCGGCGGTTCCACCTCCGTCGAAGATTACCTTGCCCAATGTGATGGCATAGTTCTGCTCATCGACCCGCTCCGAGAGCGCGACCTCGGCGACGCGCACGAGTACTTCCACGGGACCCTGCTGCGGCTCGCCCAGCGGAACCTGGCTGGCACCAGCGGCCGGCGACTCGGACAGTACATCGCCGTCTGCGTGACCAAATACGACGAGCAGTTCGTGTACGAGTTCGCCAGGGACAACGGGTACCAGATGTACAGCGACACCGATCCCTACGTGTTCCCGCGGGTGCACGGCGACGACGGCAAGCGGTTCCTGCTTGACCTATGCAAGGGCTCTGAGCGCAGCGACGTCACCCTCGTCACGAACGCGCTGGACCACTTCTTCGAACCGGACCGGGTGCGATTCTTCGTCACATCGTCGATCGGCTTCTACGTCAATGAGTCCGGCCAGTTCGACGAGGACGACTACAACAACGTCGTGCCCAGGACCGGGGACATCACGCTGGGCAAGTACGGCATCCGCGGCCAGGTCATCCCGATCAACGTGGTCGAGCCGCTGGAGTGGCTCGGCCGTTCCGTAGCGGCCGGGCGGCTAGCGCCATGAGCGATCCGGTGCCGGTCCGCGTCGGCTGGGCTGTCTGGGCTAAGCGGCCTGACAGCCGAAAGGACTACTCCGTTCTGGCCGCCAGCACCGAGCCGCTGAGCGCCGGTGAGTACGCCAGCATCCTCGCGCATTTCTCGCCGGGAAACCCGCCTGCGGAACAGGGCGTACCCGGCTCGCTGCCATGGCTGACGATCAGCCGGGTCGCTGTCGATGACGAGCCGTTCATCGGGCTGTCGATCCAGGTCCCCACCCGCGACGTCGACGCGACCGGCAGGCATGTCATCAAGGCCTCGTACTACTGCTTCCGGTACGCCGACATCGACCAGCCGCCAGTCTCCTACTCCGGCCTGTACGAGGCTGTCCGCGGGCTGAAACTAGGAGACGTCAGCGGGCCTGCGCTCGCGCTGACCGCTGCGCCGCTGGACGTGGCCGCGCTCGCGGCGGAGGTCAGCGAGATCGGCCTGCCGCATGTCGCCACGACCGCAGCGCTGATGCTCGGCGGCCCGGTCACCGTGGTCGGTGCCGAGACATCCACGCTCGACCAGCGAGTGCAGTACCTGGACGCGGTGGCCGCACTGCTGCCGTTCGGGTACCGGGCAGGTTACTCGGCCGCGACCTGGTCGGAGGGCAGCAGCGGCGAGCGGATCAGGCTGGCGTTCGCCAGCCGCCCGCGCCAGGGCACCAGTACGATCCAGTGGCGCACGAGCCCCGCCGAGATCCGGCGCGACATGCCAGCGGCCGCGGACTACCTCGGCCTCCTGGCCCGCGCGCTCGAGCGGCGTCCGGACCGACTGCCGGCCGTGATCCGACATCTTGCCGGCGACACCACGCCGCGGCTGTTCGACGAGCCGTGGCACGCTGTCGCGAGCCTGCAGCGCTTCGACTTCCCGTCGATCGTGCTCGATGCCGCGCAGGCAGGCTCAGCCGAGCCGGCCGCGATCCGCCGGGTGTTCACACAGCGGCGGCTCACCGAACTCGACGATGCGCAGCGGCGACAGCTGCTGAAGAACCTGATCGCCATCGGCGATCCGCAGGACTGGGCGACAGTCCGGCAGTACTTCCATGAGCTGGCCGGAAAGGCTTCCGGCGAGATGTTCCCGACGCTGGCTGACACCGGCCACAGGCTACTCTGGGCGCAGCCACCAAGTCTCCTCGTCCGCGAGTACGTCGAGCTCGCCGAGCGATACGGCCTAGCCGACGACCTCCTGGCAGCACTGGTTGTGCCGCCCGAGCCGCCCGCCAGGTTGGTCCAGGCCAGGGATCTCGCCGCCCAAATGCTGACGCAGCGCCTGCGCAGCGGCGGCACGGCAGCCTTCCCCAAGACGCGGCGCGCACTCGGGCGCAACCCGGTCCTGGCCTGCTACGTGATCGCTGAACAGGCAAGAACTGACCCGAGCCGGGCAGGCGCCACGCTCGCCTGGCTGGAGCCTAGTCTCGGTGAGCAGCTACGGCCGTTCACTGACGTGCTGGGCGACTCCCCACGAGTCCTCGGGACGACCGCCATGCAGGCGCTGGCGCGGGTGGACACCGACTGCGCCGGTGCGCTGCTGCTGGCCGCGTCCTCCACAGGGCGCCTAGACCTGGTCGCGGCCAGCTTCACCACGTGGCTGGCAGGGGACGCAGCGGCCCGCTCCCGGCTCGACGAGGCATACGCCCAGCGGTGGCAGGTAGTCATCTCCGCCTGCCAGCCGAGCACGTCCGCGGCCTCCGCGTGGCTTGACCTCGCACAGCTCCTGTCCGGCAACGACCCGCGCTACCTGCTGGCGTCGCTGCGCGACAGGCAGGGCTACAACGAATGCTTCGCGGCGGCGTGGGATTCAGTCTCGCAGCACGTCGATACCACGGCGGACGAGCTCCTCACTTCGGCGCTGGCGCGCTACCTGGACAGCACGAGCTGGGCCGCGAACCCCGCGCTGGCCGAGGCAGTGGCAGACCTGGGTGCACGACTGACGGCGAAGGGCAATAGGCCAAAGCTCGCCCGCAGCATCGCGAAGCCGCTCGAGCAGGCCCGCCCGGCCGCCGCCGACTCTGCCAGGCGTCCGTCGCAGGGCAGCGCTCAGCAAACGGGCATGCCGCAGCAGCCAGCGCCCGGGTACACGCCGGCGCAGCTTGCCGAGTGGTACGTGAGTGCGGTCCGTGCAGGATCGCGGTTCGCCGACGTTGAGCTCACGCTTGTTAGCTCCGGCGTAGTCACGTCCGGGTCCCAGGCCGTTACGATGATCGATGAGCTGCGGCGCGCCCTCGTGGCCGCCGGAGTCAGCTGGGAGCAAATCAGGCCGGTGCTGGCCAGGCTTGCCACAAAACTCGGCAGCGGCACGTTTGGCGACCAGGTCGCTTTGGACTTCACGAGGTCGGCAGCCAGGGCCGCATGCGACGAGATCAGCTTCAGGATCGACCTGCTGCAATGGTCGGTAGCCGACAACGGCAGGCGCGCGGGGTCACCAGCGCTGTCCCGTGACGACCTGGCCAAGCTCGACAAGAGCGACAGGGTTCTCAGGAGGCTAGTCAAAGACGCCTCCAGGGACTTGCGCCGCTTCAGGCCGGCCGGCCCCGAACCCGCCAGCGGCGACGGAACTGGCAGCAGGCCATGACCGTGCCGCTCTACCTGGCCGTCGACGTGGGCTCGGCAGAAATCAAGATCGCGGTCGACGGCCAGGCACAGGCGCCCGTCCCCATACCTGCGCCGCGCGACATGCACGCCGCAGCCCTGGAGGCACTCAGCGCGGCGCAGCTGCAGCGACCACTCAGCGGCATCTGCATCGCCTCGCCCGAGGCATGGCTGAGCGTGGCCGACGCGGGCTCCCAGGAACTGCTGCGGGAGGCATGGGAGGACAGGATCGGGATCCAGGGCATCACCTGGGCTGGCCAGCTCACTTCGGTCGCCGCCCTGGTGTCCCGGCAGCGCGGGCCAGGCCGTTACCTGGTGTGCGACATCGGGGCTAGCGGAGTGCGGGTCGGCATGATCGCGGTGTCCGGTACGACGGTGAGCGTCGAGTCGGTCAGCGGCGCAGGCGGCGGCTGGCTTCAGTTCGACCAGGCCGTCCGGCGCATAGCAGGCGACGTGCTACCCGAGGCGTGGCACGAGCAGGCAGCAGGCCAGGTCGAGCGTCTCGGCCTCGTCGTTGCGGACGCAGCCGCCTCGCCGGACCACCTGGGCGCGCGGGCGCTGCGCATCACGCTGCACGACAGCGTCTGCGACCTCACAGCCGGGCAGGTCCTGGACTGCTTCGCTGCCACGCAAGCCAGCCTGCTTGAGCACTGCTCGCAGGTCATGGGCGGCGGCCCCCCCGACACCGCGGTGCTCACCGGCGGGTTCGGGTGGTTTCCGCTCGCTACATCGGTGATCGCCAGCGTCGCTGGCTCCGAGCCTTTAATGACAGGCCAGGACACCGCCGCGCGCGGGGCACTGCTGTTCGCGCGCAAGGAGATACGGCTCGCGCCGGAGGGCAAGGAACGCGTGGAGGTGCCGGCGCACCGGATACGGGACGGGATCCTGGAACCGGTCAGCGTCGAGATCCCGTGGACACGACCGTTCGCCTCACCGCCCGACGGAAACCTCATGCTCACAAGCCAGGATCTGCACCTGCGTGTGGCGGACCAGCCGTGCAGAGCGCGCCTGGCCGGCCTGCGGCCAGGCCCCTACCGGATTGGCGTCCGGGCCTCGTGGGCGGGCACAAGCTTCGTAGTGGCGAGGCCGGAGAGCGGCGATGAGGTATACGCGGCCGCCATCGACGCGCTGGACTCGTCATGACGGTGGACCCGGCTGGCCTGAGCGCGTCCGCCAGCGACCCGGTGACTGCGCTGACGGAGCTGTCGGAGGCGGTCGGAAGGGCGGCAATCGCGCTCGCGGCCGCTCCCGCCACCGATGACGAGACCGCTTACCGTTATTTTCGCGTGCTCGACCCGGCGCTCAACCAGCTCGCCGCGCTGCTGCAGGCCGTGCCTGGCATCGTGAACCTCGCCGACGCCGGCCCACTGCTCACTAGCAGGGTCAACGCGGCGGTTACTCAGCTCGGCGCCGAGCGAACCCAGATCGAGGCCGCCCGGCAGGCGCTTCTCAGCTTGCAGGAACTCCAGAGCGAGATCCGGGACTCTGCAGCCGAGCACGCGAACCTTTGCGCCTGGATCGACGAGCTAGAGCTTGCGAGGCAGTCGAGCGAGGAGATACCCGGCCTGCGCGAGCGCCTCACGGAGCTGGAGAGCGCCGTCTCGGGGGCGGCAGCGGCGGATGCGGGCGAGCTGACGGCCCGGATGGCAGCCGCTGCACAGCAGCTGAGGGCGCTCACCGACCGACAGCGCGAGGTGTTGGGTGCCCAGGTTGCCAAGCTCATCGCCGAGGCAGACGCCGCTGCCCTGGAACTGGAGGACCTGACCAGGCTCGCTGCGGCGACCAGCGCTGACCTGGCAGCCAGGAAGGAGCAGGCGGACCTGCTCAAGGCCGAGCAGGAGCAGCACCTCCCGGCGCTTGCGGCCAGGCGGCAGGCTGACGCAGATCTGGCAGCGGGCCTGCTGTCAGCCAGCCTGCCGGGCGGCGGCGTGGCGCTGGAGCAGGTGCGGTCAGCCCTGGACGACCTCGGGCGTCAGCTCAACCGGCTGGAGGACCAGCTCCGTCCGTTGCTGGCCGAGCATGCCAGGGCCTCGGCCGACGCCCGGAATGCCAGGCACCTGTCGGGCGGTGGATGAGCCGGTGTAGCAGACCAGCACCCTCGTTCCCGGATAGCAGCCCGCAGGACTATCCGATCGTGGGTGATGCCGCCGCTGATGGGAGGTTCGGATGAACACTGTCGGCGATCGGGAGCGTGCCGTGCTAAGTAACAGCTTCAGCCTGATCACCGCGGATTAATCGATGCCAGCGTCAACCCTCAACTTCTCTGAAAACCATCCGCTGCTGATCGCCCGGATGGATCAGCTGTTCTCGTATACGGCACGTCGAACCGGCGCTCACCTGGCTAGCCCACCTCGTGGCTCAACGAGATTGGCACGTATTCGGCCGGTTCTTGGTGTCCACCGAGGACTTGTTCGTCTGCGTCTATGGGCTGATCGATGACCTGGTGACTGCCCGGATCATCGCAATTCCTCCCCGGCCGGGCCTCGCGCCGGCCTGCAGCGACGCCGAGCTGCTGGCCATCGCGCAGGTCCGCCACCTGCTGGGACGCCGCAGCGAGGCCGGGCTTCCTGGCCGAGGTGGCGCGCGACTGGGCGCGCCTGTTCCCGCGGCTGCCGCAAAGCGAGGCCAACCGGCGCATCCGCTGGCCCTGGGGCGCATCCGGGCAGCTGCGGCTTCCGCCTCGCCATCAAGACGGATCTGGGCAGCCGCCTCGTCCCCGCCCAGAGCATGGTCCTGGCGGCAGTGAACGAGCGCGACGTCGGCAGCGACCTGCTGGAAGCCGGGGCGCCGCCCCGCGACCTGCTCGCGGGCAAAGGATTCAACGGCAGAGCCGCCAGTACTTTTACCTCGCCCGCGTGCGCGCCTGGTCCGCCGATGCCGGTGACCGCGACGGCCCGGAGTTCACCGACCCCGCACGCGGCGAATACCACCTCCAGGCCATTCCACTGAACGCCCGGGTACTGGCCGCGATCGACCTCAAGCCAGACCCCCTCGCCGAACTCCTTCTCGACCACCTGCGCGCCGGCACGGACCTGTTCAGCTTCCTGACCTTCGCGCCAGAGCAGCGGACAGCGCTGGCAGAGTTGCGCTTTCACTGGGCTGACGCCTACAGGATCGACAGTCACGACGGCTTCGTCTGGACAGCCGTGCCGCTGGCAGATCCGGCCGTGACGATCGCATGCAACAGCTCCGGCGAGCTGCGCATGGCATTGCGCGATCACTACGCCGACCGAGCCGGGCGTCGCACGGCTGGCGGGTGCAGCACCTAGCCTTCTGTCACCAGTCCGGGCGGGCTGACAGCGGGCGCTGGTCAGCTCAGCGGCCGGAGAGAGCACAGGTCCCGTGCAGGTCAGCGCCCGGCTCCCGACGGGGCGGGGTCGTGGGTGCCTTTGAAGACCTGCACGTTGTGCCAGCTGACGTAGGCGATGTCGACGGCGGGCTGGCCGGGGCATGCCGCCAGCAGCGGCTGCCCGGCGAGGGCGTCGACCGCCTTGCCCGCGTCGCTGCGGGCGACGTAGAGCCCGGATACGCAGATGCGCCGGTCCGCGGTTAGCCCGAGCACGCCGAGGTCAAGCAGGACATGGTGCAGCGCGCAGAGGGCCAGCCCGTTGGCCACCTCGTCCGGGCCGTCCTGGCTGTGCCAGCGCACGTGCGCTGCCTCGATCCCGACCGGAGTGCGGCCGATTGCGCCATCGAACCCGCACATCGCGCACTGGTACGCGTACGCGAGCAGGACATCCTCGGCAAACCCCGAACGCCGGGGCCGTCGGCGAATCCGGGCGGTCTCCGGAGGCCCGGCGGCGTTCACGCCGACCAGGTCCAGATCGACCTCGGCGCAGATCAGGTCGGCCAGCACCGGGGTGAAGTGCCGGTCCAGTAGCAGCCGCGCCGCCGCGGCCAGCGTGCCACGGCTGGAGAGCAGCTGCTCCACCTTGGGCCTGAGCCGGCCAGCCGCATCACGGTCGGTAAGCCAGCCCCGCCGCTCCGGCGCGTCCGGGCCGATCTCTCGCCCCTGGCCATCCCGCAGATCCCACAGCTCCCGCTCCAGGTGCACGAACGGCATCGCCGCCCGGCTCCGGGCAGCCGACGGGTTCTTGACCGGCGGACCGAACTCGTTGATCAGTTGGCTGACCGGCTCCTCGGCCTCCGCGTAAGTGGCCAGGCTGCTCCCCCTCGCGGCGAACCTGCCGAACAGCCACAACAGCAGCAGCGGCTTGTGCGGCACCCGGACATCCCCCACCCGCGCCTGCCGGAGCCGCGCCAGCAAGCCAAGCAGCTCATCCGGGGTCAGCCTGTCCACCTCCCGTCGCACATGGGTACGCGCCGAAGAGGAAACGCTTTGGTGAGCGCTGCTATTACGTTCGCCGCCCTGTTCGCCTTGGAGCTAGGTGAGCCGCATTGCGGCGGCTGCGCTCATGGACGCTTCAGGAACCTGAAATAGAACGCCGCGAACACCAGGACAATTCCGACGTTTACTATCAGCCGCTCCCAGAACTGGTTCCTAAAGAACAGGACATCCACGCCGACCACGACGGCTACCAGCGCGAGCACGTAAAGCACGACGGCTGCCTGTCTTCCCATCGTTCCTTCCTACTATGTGCGACGGAGTGGAGCAAGAGCGGCGCTGGCTTCAGTGAAACGCTTGCGCTGGCTGAACCATTTGATGCCCTGTTCTCCCGAGGTGCGCCACGCCGCGTCCCGTCCGGGCCAGTCAGTCCCCCTCCTACGACGGAGTAGCTTCGGGGCGGCTGAACGGCAGCTGGACCTCGAAGACCTGCTGGCTAACGTCGGCAGGATCATCCACCATGTTGACCCAGACTTCCCGTCCGGGCCCGGCGGCGTGATAGCCGTGCTCGTCTGCCCAC
>Ga0302324_100010760_pt1 | contig 18880 bp, 13 predicted proteins | sample Palsa_T0_1_FD_201949 | JGI IMG/M metagenome (GOLD analysis project Ga0302324, IMG submission 201949) | Peat permafrost microbial communities from Stordalen Mire near Abisko, Sweden - Palsa_T0_1 | ecosystem: Environmental > Terrestrial > Soil > Palsa > Peat permafrost | place: Sweden: Abisko...
AGCGCCTGCGCCGTGACGAATTGCTTCTTGACCGCAAAATAGAGAAGGAATTGGAAACTGGCAAAAAATTGGAGGCTGACCTGCGGGCCATGCAAAACCCCACCACCATTGAGCGACTGGCTCGGGAACGCCTCAGTTACGCCAAACCGGGCGAAAACGTGATTCACTTCGATCCTCCGCCTTACCCCAGTCAAACGCAATAACCGGCTTTTTGGAGGGATAACTCATTTCACCGTGCAAAAACTACGGTGCGTTTCGTTGAGATTTTAAGCTGCGCTGCAAAACTGGACGGATTCAGTTCAAAACGTGGAACACCCTGAGCGAGGTCTGTTGCCGACGACTCGTCGATCCATGGCTTGTTCGATTCTCTTTGCAACCGTCGAAGCACCGGCTCTGGCACGCGAGAACGCGTGCCCCAATACTTCTGCAAATGTGTCGCCAAAGTGGCCGGAAAACATGAAACCACTATTGCGTCTCTTCGATTTTAAAGAATCCCGTGGCCGACGCTGGGAAGGTAGCTTGATAAGAGCCGCCACTGCCGGTGATGCTCGCTCCTGCGACTGGCGTATAAGTGCCATTAAGAGTGGGTGATCCCAAAACGCTTAATGTCAACAAAGGCGGATTGCCCGGAACCGTAAAGTTCAGGGTCAGCGTCGAAGTGCCCGGACCCGTTGAAACAACGCCGATACTGCCAATTGTAATCCCTGTCGGTGCGATGAATATCTGAGCCACGGCCGTGGTGGTATTAGTGTTGGCTCCGGGCGGCGACCAAGCACGCCAATAGTTGGTGGAAGGTGAGCAGCCATAAAGGTTGCCAGCGCCGTCAAAAGCAGCACTGGGGTAATTATCCACGAAATCCAGATTTGTCACCAGCAACGAACCGTCGGAGACGTTGAGGATTGAGATGCCGCCAACGTAATTCGTCATAGTGTCATCCGCGTTGGTGTAAGACGCGCCGCCATCGCTGGCCACGGCCACCAAGGTTGGGTTCACGCGAGAGTTGATCACGGTATCGTTGATTGCGGTCAGGCCGAAAGAATCTGATCCGACGAGCCATTTGGGAAATCCAACATCTGGTAAGGTAAAGTTCGTGTTAGCGCCTTCAGGAGGGAGAACGCCGCCATTCCAGTTTGTAAAGTCGAAGACCCGGTTAAAAGGATCTGTGGCGCCGTCCCGGACTTCTCCAACGAAAAGGTCAAGATTGTTGTCAACTTGCAAACCACCCCCGGTAACTTCAATAATCAACCCATTGATAGTTTGAAAATCATTCGTAGTTTCTACGGCCTGTGTTCCCATATTGTCCGCCGGGTCGGCGGCGCCATTCGTCAAATGGTACATCCAAACACCGGCGCTGGGATAATCGCCCGTGTCATCAAGGTAGAGGGCCGGATGACCGGTTTCAAAGCCGGCTACATCAAACTGCCCCCACCCTATGCCGCCAACGTTCAGATACCCTATTTCAGGGTTATTGGAGTAACAGCTAGGGTTGTTGGAATATGCACTAGGCGGTATAGGAAAGGGCGTAGCATTAGGATCACCCATACCTTCGGTAATGACTATTTGATTGGTGGTCGCCAAGATGTCGGTTGCAACGACTGATCCTGTGGAGCTTGTATCCACGAAGTAAATTCTGTCGTCGCCCCCAATTCTTATGATGCCGGGCAAAAGATAATTATGATAAATATCTCCGAATTCGGACATTTCGTTTGTGGCAACGTTTCCACTATCGTTAGTCGTATAACCTCCGTAGCCGAAGGCCCCTTCATCGGCGGGACTGCCATCGGCGTTGGCCTTATAAAGGCCGACCTTTTGTGCGACACCGTAAACTGTTCCATCAAATGCGTTGCCCACCACCACGCGGCCATAGTATGGGCTGTTGGTGTTCTTATCCACATCCAGCCCCAGAGGATAAACCGCAGCGGTATTAGATCCGTCCACGCTGATTTGCGTCCAATTACTGGTACCTCCGCTCAAGTCGAGCGCGCTGGCGGTGATTGTTAAAGAATATGTTCCCGCTCCTACCGTCCCGGAACTGTTTGTGCCGCCCCAGATGACTGTATTCAAACCCACATTTGTGCCGCCTGAGAGGGTGGCGACGTGATTCGTCCCTTGCCATATATTGACCGTGCACCCCAGAGTGGCCGTCTGGTTAAGTATGTAAGTGACGGTGACGGGGGCAGCGCCGGGATCGGAGATTGTTTGTAAACTGCCGTTCAATTTAATATTGGTGGCATAGACATTGGCGTGAGCGCTCCACGCAGGCAGAAGGAGACTGGTAGCCGCGCAGAGGAGAAGTCGAAACATTTTCATACTCATTTTAGTTTTCATATCCAACCGTAATTAATCTCGGCACAGGGGGGTAGTGCCAAAACAGCGAATCTAGGGGATACTTAACTTTTATGTCAACGGGAAATGTAAAATTTTTGAAATTTTTTTGCGCTCCTTATTTTCCCCACGCCTTTTGCGCCCAAACTTTCATCGCGCCATACTTGTCTTCCCATGTTGTGTACATGGTGCCGACAATTCCAGGCACTTCCTTGGTATTCGCCAGCCATTGGGCAATGCCTGACCCGTCCTCATCGGAGTCATAGTACCCGGAGAGAACTTGCCGAAGGCCCAGGCTGGCGAAGAATGCGCAATTCTTTCCCTTTAGGCCGCCATTCCAGTTCACCAGGCCAATGTCCTTGTCCAAGCCTTTCCAAGAGCCGGCCAGGGTGCCGTTGACCGCATAATAATGATCCACGGCGTTATGCTGCGGGTCGAACATGTCGCTCCACACCCAGATCTCGGCGTCGGGCCGGATTTTGCGGATGATCCCCGCCGCCTCGCGGACATTCCAGGCCAGAAGTTCGCCGGCGGTCATGTTCTTGCTCTGGCACAACGCGCACTGGTTCATGACCCGAATTTCGTCGTGCGACATGAAATACGCCGCCGGGTGCAACAAAGCATCGGCTTGCCGGACCTCCTCCTCCCAATCGGCAAAAACCTTGGGCTCGCTCAAGCAATAGTTGACGCGGTCTTCATAGACAATGAGTGGATGGTAGTAACTGACGCGCAAGCGCGCGCCTTCGCGAATGCGCGAGGACGGCGGAAGCTTTACGACCGGAGGATCATGATACGGTTGCCAGGGGTTGAGCACTCGGTCCACCACGCGTTCATAATCGCGCCCTTCTTCGTAAACCGTGCCGTCATCACCGCGCAGCACAAGCGGACAACCCGGCCGCCGCAACACATTGACCAGTCCAATTTCTTCAATCCGCACATCGTCCCACCATAATTTGCCGCTCTTGCCATCCCAACAACCAAGGTAAAAGAGGCCCTGGTCGTAACTTAAACTATTGAAAACCAAGTCATAGCTTTTCCAGTCCTGGGTGGATTGCACGTGAAAGGTCTCAAAGCTGATGGAATTCTTGGCATCGGAGGAAAGCACTTTGATCTCCGCGTCGGCGGGCGACAAATTTTCCGTCTTGACCCAGAACGAAATGCGGTATTGGCGGAAGGGTTGCAACTTGATCGGCTGGCACAAGCGGCAATGTTGGCCTTGATTCTGGCCGATGTTTTCCATCCGCAGCGACGTTTTCCCACCGTGGGTAATATTATGATCCGCAAAGGTGGTGATGCCCTCGTCATCCTGCCAGGCCCAGCCTTGGAAATGGTTGCCTTTGGCGGCCTCGAAATCGCCATTGAGCAACTGCGTCGTGGTATCGGGTTGGAGTGCGGCTCGGCCATCACGCGCGACGAAAACTGCGTCTTTGACAGGCACGCCTTCGACGTAATTGCGGTCTCGCGCTCCGCCCATGACAATGGCGACGAGGTCAAGCCCGTTGGCTTTGGCAGCCACTTTGAGTTCGGCGGCCTTTTCCGGCGCAACGTTGTACGAGAAAGCCACGCCATTGTAACCGTCAGCCTTGGCTTCGGGAAAGCGGGCCAGCATGCGGTCAACTTCCTTGGGATCAGCCATGTCCCTCCAGAAGAACAGCCAGCGCTTTTGCAGACGCGCGGAGGATTGGTTCGCATTTGCGCCCAGCTCCGATGACTGTGCGCAAAAAGCGGTACTGATTAGGAGAAAGACAAGAGGAAAACGGCTCATGGCGGCAACGTAGCCGAACAAAAGCTTAAGTGTCGAGATTACAAGCGCTGCTTTGCCTATCTTGCCTCCTGACATTGGTCGTCGCTTGCGCAAATATATTCAGACGGATAGCATTGAGGCATGCGCGAACTAAAAACCATCATTGGCCTTCCTTGCGTTTTCCTTTGTTTGACCCAGGCCTTCTCCCAAACGCCCCATGTTTTTTCCGTCCGTGATTATGGCGCCAAAGGCGATGGCACCACGGACGACACAGCGGCCTTTCAAAAGGTGTTGGATGCAGCGGGAGAAGCGCGAGGGGGAACGGTCCTGGCAGATCGCGGCAATTATTTCTTTGCCGGCCATCTTAATGTCCCCAATGCCGTCACGCTGCAAGGATTGTGGAAGTCCGTTCCTTCTCATCTCGGCCTTCGCGACGGCGATCGCGACAAACCGACGGATGACGGCACAACTTTTCTAATTACAGAGAATGAGGGCAACGAGAATGGCGCGCCCTTTGTCAAACTCCACGACAACAGTACTTTGAGCGGCGTGGTTCTTTATTATCCACGCCAAAAGCCTACCGAAATTCCCAAGGCCTATCCCTACGCCATCGCCACCAGCGGCAAGAATCCCGCGGTGCTGGATGTTGAACTGCTCAATCCGTATAATGGCATCGACACCAGCGGCAGCGAGCGGCATTTGCTGCGCAATATTTCGGGGCAACCTTTGCGGCGCGGTATTTATGTCGATAACATTCTTGACATTGGCCGGCTGGAGAACGTCCATTTCAACCCCTGGTGGAGCGGGGCGGGCAACAGCGCGGCTTACAAATGGCAGTTGGAAAACGGCGAAGCGTTCATCTTTGGCCGTAGCGATTGGGAATATGTGCTGAACACTTTCTGTTTTGGATACAACATCGGTTATAAATTCATCCACACGGCTCGCGGCGAGTGTAACGGCAATTTCCTGGGGATTGGCGCGGACGATTGCTATACCGCCGTCCTGGTCGCTCAATCTGCGCCTTACGGCTTGCTAATCGCCAACGGCGAGTTCACTTCGTTCCATGGTCCCGATCCGACAATGGTGGATGTGACCGCGGCCAACCGAGGCGTCGTGCGCTTTTCCAATTGCGCCTTTTGGGGGCCATGCAACCAAATCGCCAAAATTGCCGGCACCGGCACCGTAGGCTTTTCCGATTGCACGTTTTGCGATTGGGACCATAACAATGTGGGACGCAGCGCTGTGCAGGCCGTTGGCGGAACCCTGTTGGTGCGCGGTTGCGAATTTCAGCAGAACAAACCACAAGTGGATTTGGGAGCTGAGGTCAAACGCGCTGTGGTTTCAGACAACATCATCCGCGGCAAACTTCGCATCGTCAATCATAGCTCGCGGACATTCCAAATCCACGACAACGCGGCCGACGAGCCGTAGCCTTGTTTGTGTTCGGCAGAGTTTTTAACACAAAGCCGCGAAAAAAAACAGAGACGCAAGTCAAAAGGCAAGACCACGAATTTCACGGGTGACACGGATGAAGAATTTTCTGTCACAGCTATCCGTGAAAACCGTGCTACTCCTCTAGTTTAACTTGCGCCCTGGCGTCTTTGCGTCTTGGCGTTGAAATTCGTGACGAATTGTTCAGGCGATCCACAAAATTGTTAAGGAAGAGTTAATTTTGCGGCTTTTTTCAACGGGCGCGTTATGTTGACCTCAGCCGTCCATGCCAGCGACAAATATAATTTCGGCCGATGGGGCCAGCGCCAACAGCAGTGGCACGCGCGTCCTGATTATTGATGATGATCGCGCTCTTTGCCGGTTGATCAAGGATTACCTTCAGCCGCTGGGCTACGAAGTTGTCGCCGCCCATAATGGCTCGGACGGCCTGGAGCGAGGACTCAACGAGAGCTGGAGCGCCATTATCCTCGACGTCATGCTCCCCGGCATGAATGGCTTCGAGGTCCTCAAACATCTGCGTGCCAAAACCAATGTTCCCGTGCTGATGCTCACGGCCCGAGGCGAAGAGGCGGACCGCATAGCCGGGCTGGAGGTCGGCGCGGATGATTATTTGCCGAAGACTTTTTCCACGCGCGAACTGCTGGCTCGCTTACGCGCCGTCACCCGCCGCACCGCCGCCCCCGCAGGCAAACCGGACGATAAGGCGAGCGCGGAAATCGTCGTCGGCCCCTTGCGCCTGAATCCGGGCACACGGCGCGCGGTCGTGGGCGACAAGCCTCTTGATTTGACAGCTTTGGAGTTCGATCTTTTGGCCTGCCTGGCGCGCTCACGGGGAAGAGTGAAGTCCCGGGAAGAATTGGTCGAGGCGGTGGCGGAGCGGAATTATGATGTCTATGATCGTTCCGTGGATGTCCATGTTTGGTCGTTGCGCAAGAAACTGGGCGACGATCCCAAACAACCGCGCTTCATCCGCACTTTTCGCTCCGTAGGTTACATGTTGATCAATCCCGATTTGGAGTAAGCTCATGCCACGCCGCTTTCCGCTTTACGCGAAAATTCTATTCATGTTCTTTCTCAACCTGGCTTTGCTCGCGGGCATGTTTTGGTGGTTTTTCCGTGGGCAGTTCCCGAGCGGACCGGACTGGCTGGTGCCAAGCGAAGCCGGCGAAAGGATCGATTCCGTCAGCGAGATCATCCTGGGAGAACTGGCCCAGAAACCGATGACCGAATGGACTTCGATCTTGCAGCGATTCAACAGCGGTTATCATGACAAGGTCCGCTTTCTGGTTTTCGACGGTCGTTGCCAACAAATGGCTGGTGTTCCCATGGATCTGCCGGGCGAAATCCGCAAACATTTGAGTGGCCCGTTCGGTCCTCACCGCGGTCCGGGGCCCGGTCCTGATCGAGGGCCACCGCCGGGTGAGCCGGAGGATGGTCCGCCGCCTGGTGCGCTACTCGATCCCAGGCCGAAGTTCATGATCCACACGAAAGACCCTTCGCGCTATTGGGTCATTGTGCATTCGATGCCTTTCGCGCCGGAAGAACGCAGGGGCGAGCCACTGAGCTTGCTTCTGGTTTCCGATTCGCTGGGCGCGGGCGGCTTGTTTTTTGATGTTCGCCCGTGGGTTACTATTGGATTCGCGGCTTTTGCCATGTCGGCATTGATATGGTTCCCGCTGGTGCGTGGCATTAATCGTTCCATCGCGCACATTACTCAAGCCACGCGGCAAATTGCCGAGGGACGCTTCGAGACGCGTGTGGAGGCGGGGCGGCGGGACGAATTGGGCGATTTAGGCCAGGCCGTCAACCAAATGGCTGGCCGGCTGGCCGGTTTGGTGGCCGGGCAGAAGCGGTTCCTGGGCGATGTCGCGCACGAGCTTTGCTCTCCTTTGGCCAAACTGCGTGTTTCCCTCGGCATTCTCGAACAAAGGGCCGGTCAAGAGCACAAAACCTATCTCGCCAGCGCCGAGGATGAGGCGGCCCATATCGCGGGCCTGGTCAACGAATTACTTTCCTTTTCCAAAGCCTCATTGACGGCCCCCGGCACACCACTGCGCTCCGTGCGGCTCCGAGAGGCCGTTGACAAAGCTATGCGACGCGAGGTGACGGAGGAGGTTCGGGTTAATATCGAAGTTCCTGACGGCCTCATGGTGAAAGCGGATATCGAATTATTGACTCGTGCTCTGTCAAATTTATTGCGCAACGCCGCGCGCTATGCTGGCCAAGCCGGGCCGATTACGATTCGCGCGCATCGCGACGAGAACGAGGTGAAAGTCACTGTAACCGACTGCGGCCCGGGCGTGCCGGAGCCTGATTTGCCGCGCATTTTCGACCCCTTCTATCGCGCCGATGCATCGCGCGACCGCGAAACCGGCGGGGTGGGTTTGGGGTTGGCGATTGTCAAGACTTGCATCGAATCCTGTGGCGGCGCCGTTTCCTGCCGTAACATCGAGCCGACAGGTTTCGAAGTGGCGCTGCTATTACAGTTTGACCCAGCCCAAGTTCGGGGATAATTTTGCTTGCATGGCTGCGACCCTTGAAAAACAAGCCAAACGTTGGACGTACGAGGAATACTACAAACTCGACGACGACCAGCGTTACGAAATTATCGATGGTGAACTCCTTATGGTACCCGCACCTGGCATACTGCACCAAGACTGGCTAGGCGATCTTTACAGTCTGGTCAGAGTATTCGTCAAAAAGAACAAACTTGGCCGCCTGTTCTTTGCTCCAGTGGACGTGGTTCTGGATCATAAGAATACCGTTCAACCTGACTTGGTTTTCGTGGCCAAGAATAATATGGGCATCATTCAATCGCGCGGCATTTTCGGCACGCCGGATTTGGTGGTTGAACTTGTTTCCCCGTCCAGCTCGCACCGCGACCGAAACGCCAAAATGAAACTCTATGCGCGCTTTGGAGTAAAAGAATACTGGATCGGCGACGCGGCCAAACGGTCGATTGAAATTCTCAGCCTCACAAAAGGACGTTACGAACTTCACTGCTCTGCTGAGGCAAAGGGCAAGCTGAATTCTTTGGTCTTGACGGGCTTGAAATTTGACGTCGCTGGGATTGAAGGACAATTTTGAGGCATGCCTGCGATACCTATAAAGCAAGCCAAACGTTAGACAGGCTGGCACCAAGATCGAAAGTCTAAACCGGCTAATATTAAGCAGCGTCCCCCAGAAATTCATCCATCGAGCCGATAAATTCGGGAAAGGTGTAGCGTGAGGCGTATTCGTGCAGGCGGTGCGCCCGCTTGTCGGCCTCGATTTGAAAATCCGTTTGCCGCGCCAACCTGGACATGACGGCCTCGATCAATTCGTCCGTCGTAAAAGGTTTAACCAAATAGTCATCGGCGCCGCAAACCATGCCTCGACGAAAACCGTCGCGGCTCACCAAACCTGTCATCAAGATAAATGGGATGGAAGCCGTGGTGGAGGATTCACGCACCGCGCTCAAAGTCTCGTAACCATCCATACCGGGCATGTTTACATCGCAAATCACAAGATCGGGAGATTGGTCGCGCAACATTTGCACGCCTAGTTGCCCGTTGCCGGCCTCAAGGACGTTAAATCCGAAGTTGCCTAAAACCGCTTTAATGAGTGTCCGGATCTCTTCCTTATCATCGATGACCAGTATGTTCTTCATTGAATTGGTAAACATATCATGAACCGTGCCAAGGCGGCGTGGGCCCAAATCCAGTCATTAGCGGGGGCTACGGGGCTAAATTTGCCGTTTTGCCCCGCGCCACGAGGCAAACTCTGCCGTTCAAGACGGGGCGTTCAGTGATTCGAAGACCATTTCCGCCAATTTGCGGGCGTGAAACGGCTTTTGCACCATCTTGAAAGCGGTGCCGGGTGGGAATTCCTTAGCCAGGCGGTCCGCGTCATATCCGCTCGTAAAAAGGATTTTCAATGCGGGTTTGGCGGCGTACAAAATCCGGGCCAGTTCAGTGCCGGCCATGCCGTCGGGCAGGATCAAGTCTGTCAACAGCAAATCAATCTTTTTCTGGTGTTGGCCCCAAATATCCAATGCCTCGCGGCCATTGGTGCAAGCCAGCACTTTGTAGCCGTGACCCTCCAGAATATGCTGCATCAGATTCAGTAGAGGAGTTTCGTCCTCGACAACCAGGAGCGTTTCCGTTCCGCCAATGACGGGCTGTTCCGTCGGCGTCATTTGCAGCGCGCCGCTTGGAGCGTTGGACGCTGGCAGAAAAACTTGGAAGGTGGTTCCTTCGCCCAGGCGGCTTTGGACGGAAATCCAACCTCGGTGCTGTTTGACAATGCCGTAAACGGTGGCCAAGCCCAAGCCGGTGCCATGTTCCTGGTCTTTGGTGGTGAAGAACGGCTCGAAAATCCGGCCTAAATATTCCGGCGCAATGCCACAACCGCTATCGCTAAAGGTCAGGCAGACAAACCGGCCGGGCGCGGCTTCGGGGTTCTGCTGGGCGGCGGCCAAATCCAAAGCGACGGCGGACGTCCGAATGAGCAGTTGGCCGCCCCGGGGCATGGCGTCGCGCGAATTCACCGCGAGATTTACCAGGACTTGTTCAATCATGCCCACATCCGCTTTGATCGAAGGCAAGCCCGGGGAAAAATCAACGTGCAGAGCCACATCTTCGCCGAGGATGCGGCGAAGCATCTTCGTGATTTGATTGACTACCTCGTTCAGATCCAAAATTTGCGGATGGAGATCCTGTTTGCGGCTGAAAGTCATTAATTGCCGGGTCAGGGCGCTGGCGCGCTTGCCGGCTTCGACGATTTCCTTCAGTGAGTCGGCCCCTTTGGCAGTCGGCTTTTCGCTGGCCATCAACAGGCTGGTATGGCCGTTGATTACCGTGAGGAGATTATTGAAGTCATGCGCGATGCCGCCGGCTAGCTGACCGATGGATTCCATTTTCTGAGACTGGCGCAATTGGGCTTCCAGGTTTAACCGCTCGGTCACATCCACAGCCAGCGACAAGAAGATTTTCTGAGCCGGAAGGTGATGGGATGAGATCTCCATTTCGCTCAATTTATCGCTCTTGGTGCGATGACGCCAGACACCGGTATTTCTTGTTCCGGGAGCGAGTTTTGCCAGCTTATTGAGAAAGACCGGCAAATCTTCAGGCAGCGCCAGGTCGCGCAGTGTCAGCCGGAGAAATTCCTCCTTGTCATAACCGTAATGCTGCACGGCTGCCTCATTGACGCTGACGAAGGCCAGCGTCGTGTCGTCGTAGGTAAAGATGGGTGTGGGATTACTGTCAAACAGAAGTCGATACTGATTCTCGGAGGCTTGGATGCGGGCCATGGACTTTTCCAATTCCGCGGTGCGCGCCTTGACCAGCTCTTCAAGGTTGTCCACAAATGATTGCGCCTCGCAGGCCAGTCGCCATTTTTCACACAGCGCCACGGCCAGTTGCCTGACCTCTACTTTATCAAAGGGCTTTTTGAGCACCAGCAATTGATCCGCCTTGGCCACTTGGCGCAGGCTCGCCGGCAATAAATTTTCGGAGGAGGCGGTGCAGAGCACGATCTCGAGCGCAGGGTTGGCCCTCCACAAACGATGGATGGTTTCAAGGCCATCGCCGTTGGGCGTCATACAAACATCGATAAAAGCCACCGAGAAGGGCGAGCCGGTTTGATGCCCCTGCAGGACCTTGGCCAAGCCTTCCTCATGGCGCAAGCTCGCTTCCACCTCAAAGCGCGGCGCCTTTCGCGCGGACGCAGAAGCCGTCGATTCCGGGAGGTCGCCTTCGGACGCGAGAATTCCTCGAATTTCTTCGTGAATGTCCGGATGATCGTCAATCACCAGGACGCGATAAATCTCGTGGGGTTGCATGGAGCGCGCTCCCAAGGAAGCTGCCTCAAAATTGGGATGTTAACAAGGCAATTCCAATTTTCGGGCAGGGATTGGCTAAAGTAATTCACAGCCCAGCCGATAGCTGGTCTGTCGCAAGACAATGGCGGTTGGCGGCCAGAAAAGGCCAAACGGGAAAAGCGGCGGATGCCCGAAGCAAAATCCGCCCGCGACAAGGATGTCGTGCAATAAATAGCCCCGCAAGGGGTGACTCAAGGAAAGAGTTTAATATTATGGTTATCAACACAAACATGGCGGCCATGATGTCCGCCAACAACCTCGATAAGTCAACCAACGACCTCAATAACGCATTGGCGGAGCTCTCCTCCGGCTCCAAAATTGTGAACCCTTCCGATGACCCGGCCAATTTGGCTGAATCCATCGGTTTGATGGCCCAAATCGGCCAGACCAACGCCGCCAACTCCAACGTGAGCAACGCGGTTTCGTTCAGCCAGACCCAGGATGGTTATCTGCAACAAGTCGGGTCGGCGCTGGATCAAATGAGCACGCTCGCTGTCGAAGCGCAAGACCCGACCAAGACCAGCGCTCAGTTGAGCGACTACAACCAGGAGTTTCAAGCCCTGGCAAACTATATCACCGCCACAGCCAGCGCGACCTTCAACGGTGTCAGCCTGTTTTCCGGCACGGACAACACGACCACCGGCGGCCTCCAAGTGACCATTGATGGAAACGGCACCAAGTTCACCATGACGGCGATCAACTTGACCGCCACCGCTTACACTGGCGCAACCGGGTCGAACATCTCGACCTCCACGGGTGCGACAACGGCCTTGACCAACGTCGCCACCGCCATTGCCGCCCTAGCCACGGACCGTGCCAATGTCGGCGCCAACGAAGAACGTTTAAACTACACCGGCGATGAGCTGGGGGTTCTGTCCGACAACTTGACCGCGGCCAACAGCAACCTGACGGATGTTGATGTAGCAACGGAAAGCACCAAGTACGCTGAGTACCAAATCCTCGTGCAGTCGGGCACATCGATGTTGGCTCAGGCGAACGCCAATCCTCAGTCCGTGCTTAAGCTCTTATCTTAAGCGCTCGGCTTATCTGATTTGAACACAAAATCGGGCGGCATCAAAGCCGCCCGATTTTCTTTTTATGTTTAAAGTTCTTCTTCGTTTAAGCCGATACTCGCGTCGCCTTACTCCCTTAAGTCCTCCCTCTCATTAGCCGATATAAACGTTGTCTAGACAATGGCGATTGGCAGCCATAAAGGGCCAATCGGGAAATCGGCGGAAGCCCGTATACAAATTCCGCCACACGACAGGGATGTCGTGAAAAAATGCCCCGCAAGGGGTACTCAAGGAAAGAGTTAGTTATGGTAATCAATACAAACACGGCGGCCATGACGTCCGCCAATAACCTCGATAAGTCAACCAACGAACTGAATAACGCGTTGGCGCAGCTCTCGTCTGGCTCCAAAATTGTGAATCCTTCCGATGACCCGGCCGGTTTGGCTGAGTCCATCGCTTTGATGGCACAAATCGGCCAGACCAACGCCGCCAACTCCAACGTTAGCAACGCCATTTCGTTCAGCCAAACCCAGGACGGGTATCTGCAACAAGTGGGTTCGGCGCTGGATCAAATGAGCACCCTCGCGGTCGAAGCCCAGGATCCGACCAAGAGCAGCGCTCAACTGAGCGATTACAACCAGGAGTTCCAAGCTCTGGCCAGCTACATCACCAGCACGGCGAGCGCGACGTTTAACGGCGTCAGCTTGTTCTCCGGCACGGATAACTCCACGACCGGCGGCCTCCAAGTGACCGTTGATGGAAGCGGCACCAAGTTCACCATGACGGCGATCAACTTGACCGCCACCGCTTACACTGGCGCAACCGGGTCGAACATCTCGACCTCCACGGGTGCGACAACGGCCTTGACCAACGTCGCGACGGCTATTAGCGCGTTGGCCACGGATCGTGCCAATGTGGGCGCGAACGAAGAACGCTTGAACTACACGAGCGATGAACTGGGAGTGCTGTCAGACAACCTGACCGCGGCCAACAGCAACCTGACGGATGTTGATGTGGCAACGGAAAGCACCAAGTACGCCGAGTACCAAATCCTGGTGCAGTCTGGCACGTCGATGTTGGCCCAAGCGAACGCCAACCCTCAGTCCGTGCTTAAGCTCCTCTCCTAAGGAGGCTGGACACTGATTCAGGATAGAATCACTCGGGCGGCCTTCGGGCCGCCCGAACCAACTTAAAAGAAAGGAAAAATTTATGGCAGCAGCAGCAGGCAACAGCAGTCTGGCCCTTACTGGCTTGGCCTCGGGCATCAATTGGACCAACATCATTAATGACGAGGTGGCGGCCGAATCAGCGCCGATCACGACCATGCAATCCCAGCAGACCACGATCAATAATCAAAATACAGCCTATGAAAACATTGGCGAAGATCTAACTAATCTGCAAGCAGATATCACTACGCTTTCATCCCCCAGCTTTTTTCAAAGCGCCACCGCTTCCAGTTCAGACTCCTCAGTGGCGACGGCCACGGCTCAATCCGGCACGCCTTTGGGCACTTACGATTTTACGGTTTCGACCATGGCCACCGCAGCCATCCAAGATGGCTCTGCGATCTCTGCCCAATCCATCAGTTCCACCACCAATGTTTCCAACGTCGATTTGGATAGCTCTTCCTTCGCCACACCTATTACGGCCGGAACTTTTACGGTTGATGGAAAAACCATCACCGTCGCAGCCACAGACTCTTTGCAATCGGTCTTCGACCAAATTAACACTGCCACGAGTGGTGCGGTGACGGCTGGCTATGATCCCACGACCGACGAAATTACGCTTTCCAGCACTTCGAACATAACCCTGGGCAGCAGCGCGGATACGAGCAACTTTCTTCAGGCGACACAGCTCTACACCAGCGGAACGGACACCGTGACCAGCCTCGGCACCCTGGCCGGAATTAACCTTGACAACCCTGCGTCGCAGGCCAATTTGGCGACCACAATTTCCGACGGCGGCAATGGGCAAGGGGCATTTGAGATTAACGGCGTGACCATTAATTATGACGCGTCCACGGACAGCGTTAACGATATTTTGCAGGACATCAACAATTCCGCCGCCGGCGTAACGGCCACCTACGATGGAGCCAACAATCACTTCGTCCTGACCGACAATAACACTGGGAATGTGGGCATGACCATGCAGGACGTCACGGGCAATTTCCTGGCGGCCACAGGCCTCTCCACCGGCACGCTGCAAGCCGGCACGAATTTGCAATACTCCATTAATGGCGGCAAAACGATGACCAGCGAAAGCAATACGGTCGATGCTTCCTCCATCGGTTTAACAGGTTTGTCGATCACGGCTCAAAGCCTGGGTACGACGAATATCACCGTCGCCTCGGATACGAACACCATCGCCACCGCCATCACCAATTTTGTCAACGATTACAACACCGTCCAGAACTACATCTCGTCTCAAACCACGGTCTCCACTAGCACAACTAGCACCACTGGCGAAACGGACTCGACCACGACGGCGACCGGCACCCCAGGCATATTGATGGGCGATACGGACGCGGAAGGCATTGCGACTGATTTGCGTCAAATGGTCGATGCCTCTCCCCTTTCGGGTATCATTGAAAATCTAAATGACATCGGCATTGCCTCCAATGGCACGGACAACACTTTGTCCACCAGTTCCCTGGTGTTGAATGATGCTCTGACCAATAATCTCGGTCAGGTCACTCAGTTGTTCACGAATTCGCAATACGGCCTCGCCACCACCGTCGGCAGCTATCTGACTGATACATTGGCCAGCAACGGTATTATCAAAAGCAAGGAGCAAAGCTTTACTCAACAATCCGCCGCCATTACGACCAGCATTACCACGCTGCAAACAAAAATCACGAATGACGAGATGGAGATGCAGAACCAATTTGTGGAAATGGAAGATGCCATTTCTTCCATTAATGTTTCCAAGGAGTATTTGAGCGCCTATTTCAACTCTTCAAGCTCGCCCAACACCAGTTCCTCGTCCGGTGCCGGTTCCAGTTCCAGCAGTTCATCCTCTTCTGGATAGTCAAAGGCAACGGTGGAGTCTCGCTGGCGGACTGGTTCGCTCGGTTCGGGCGCGCCTTGGTTTGTCGGCGGAGCCAGGGAGATATGGGAGGGCACAACCAGAAGCGGCCTCACCAGGCGCGACCATAGGCAGGGATTGTTCTCTGCCTGCACAAAACCATTCCTACTGTAAAAAGGCCGACAGGCGAGGTTGGCCTCCGTGGGCTGCAAATGGCCGAGCATCATGCTTGATTCGTGGCGGTCCAGGTGTTGCGCGAGAGTAGCCAGGAAGGCATCCTCAATTCCCAAGCCAAGAGCGCGACAACTCATGACCACGTGATGAATGCAGTGGTGATGCACCCAGGCGGCGCCGATCAGGCCGTATTGCGTGAACCGGTCTTCGGCTTGAATGACATAGAGCTGCCAGCCGGCCTGGAAATGCTCATGGCATTGCTCCAAAGTGTAGCGCGCGCCAGTGGTATTGAATTGGTTGGTCTTGTTGAAGAGCTCGAGCGCGCGGCTCATGTTCAGGTCCTTAGTGTCGTGCATAACTCCTATTGACACCCGCAGGTTCAAGGTCTGGAGAAACTCTCCCTGTGAGAGTGTCTTGCGCACAGATTCACGCTGCAACTGTGCTTGGACCATTTCCGTCTTGCGACGTGATTCCGTTGTCAGCACACACTGCTGAGTTTCTGGCGACCACAGCAGTATGCGTTTCAAATAATAGAGATGACGGCCCAGCACCCGAACTCCGGGAACTCCGGCCTGGATCGAGGCTCGTTCCACCGGATTGTCATCAACCATGACGACGTTCTGCGGTCGCAGATTCACCTCGTGCAGGATTTCCTTCAAATTTTCGGCTTTACTGCGAAAGTTGATTTTTCGCACGGCGAAGTCTGTCAAAGCAATCCTTCCCTGGACGATTTTATTCCAATTGGATACAATGAATTGCTCATCATTCTTGCTGATAATGGCCAGGAGGATGCCGCGCTTTTTCAAATACAGCAGCGCTTCCATAAAACCCATCGGCCAGCCTTCGAGAATGCCCAGGCTTCCTTCGGCCGCCACGCCGCGCCAGAGAGTGTCGTCAAGGTCCACCGCCACCAGCTTCACGGTGTCCTGTTGCTTGAGGGTGCGATGCATGGCCAAAATCTCGTGCATGGTCGCCTCGAAAAACTCCATCCACCGCGCCGCGTAATGCTCGTGCATCGGGGCCGGCGGCTGAAGGCGGTTAAGGTCATAAGCGTGGTCGCCATCGCTAAGGGTGGTCCCATGCGAAAACGACCATACCATGTCATCCTGGCAGGCCTTCTTGCCGATGCTGTTGGCGATTTGATCGGAATCAACAAAATGAACATTCTCGCGCTTGGCCACTTCCGCAGCCAGGAACATGTTGAGCAACTCGACAAAATGCATGAAGTTGCGTTTGTCGTAACGTGGACGAAAACGTCCCATGGGGTCTTGCTGCGGCACCAGAAATCCCAAAACAAACGACGGCAATTTGTGCTCGGTGTTTAATTTGAGCGCGTTGGATAAATAGAGGGCCAGGTAATCTTGCGTTTGCCGCAGGAACTCTTCATGTGCTGCGTCGTCGTCCGGCAGGTCGAAGTAGGCGTTGCCCAGGATAGTTCGCAGCGGAATGTGGATGATCTGAAAATCGTAGTGCGCCGAAGCTTGATCCGAGGGCATTTCCGGGAACGCATCGAAATTGTTGAGCAGGACAAAATCGCCGTGGAAGGTTTTGTTAATCCTGGCCGCGATTTCAGGAAAAGGTTGGGCCAGGCAGCCTCCAACGATTAGAAAGCGTAGCGCGCCGTCGGGGGTGGCTTGAAGGTCATTGGGTGTCCGATAGCAGGGGCCATTATGCCGCGCGAAAAGAGCGGGATCGACGCCTGTTAATCGAGGCGCCTTGGCGGGTTCCGATTTCGGAAGACCGGGTGTCCCTAAACTGTTCAATGCGTGTCGCTTCTTTCGAAAATCCACGTCTAATGGATCACGATGGGCCTTTCAACCCTACTCTTCCATATCGGTTGGAATTGGCCGTGCTTAAGAAAATCCTTGGATTAGTGGCGCGTAAAAAAGCTGCTAAACAAATTATGAGAGACATTTTGACACACCTTGAGGCGTTTACATACCCAATAATTGGTGAACTCCGGCTATTCGAAGGGTTAGGAATCTGCGCCGGTGGCGTGAAAATCGGCCCAAAAGGAACATTCTGAGTCGTTCCAGAACGGTGAATAACAGCCGGTCTTATACCCGCTGTTGGCCATTTGTTGGTAGATCTGGAATGTCTCCCGCATGGCGTCATAACTTTGCCACTCGCCGGGAAGGCCCTCTCCAAAGGGCCCTGTACTTCCATGAGGAAAGACCCAATTGGCATCTCTCAAGTTTTGGTTCCACAATCGACTGATCCATATTCGTCCGCCTAAGCGTTTAAAAATACGCACATAAATATTTCTGCTGTTTTGAAGGGCCAGGGCTAATTCACAGTCGCGTTGTTGGGATGTCGGCGGGATTTCAAGTGGCAGATAATGAAATTGACTGAGGCACTTAAATTGTTTGTAACCAAGTTCAGCCAGGGAATCGAGCAACCCCACACCGCTCGCCTCCACGGAAATATACTTAGGCAGAGAGTGGCTCTTGAAAGCCTCCAAACAAAGATGCTCATGACCTTCGATATCAACCTTCAAATAGTACGGCGTCCCAAATTCCTCGACAATAGAGTGGAAGCGGCGGCAAGGCACAGAAATTTCGTGATGCGTAGAATTCTCTCTGGACGCTCTGCTTTGATCAAAAGAACTCCAGGCGTCGTGGGTGTCGCAAATCCAAAATGGTAGATTTCCCTCTTCCTTGGCAATCCCGACATTGAGGATCACCAATTTCCCATCGTCAATGGCTTCTCGAAATCGCGCCCTGGCTTGATCGGCCAATTGAGGATTTGCTTCCACCGCCACCACCTGAAATCCTTTTTCCAGATAGTAGGCCGTGTCGTCGCCGTTATTCATTCCAATGTCAAAAATCCTGGAGCTCATCGCCTATGACTTCTTTAAAAAATGGTGCTTTGTTTACTTTGAGGGGATAAGGCTCATTCAGAATAGCGTTGCGCGTCGTTTCACCGCAGGCCCGGTTCACAAGTTGTGACAAGCTCTAAAGCGCATTTTTAATCTCCTTAAACATCGACTGCTAGAGACTAGGATTTTTTAGATAAATGGCAACGGAACAAAGCCCGAATCTAGCATCATCTTTTCCCTGATCTCGCCAGCCAGTTTTGACGCCAATTCGTCACGCCATTGCAGAAAATCACCTGGCCCGCTGCGACGTCCTTCCCAATCTCTTGCATCTCCGATTTTACACTTCGTTTTCATCATTTTTATTTTTTTCAACCTGTATTGACCTGTATTGACCTGTATTGACCTGTATTGACCTGTATTGACCTGTATTGACCTGTATTGACCTGTATTGACCTGTATTGACCTGTATT
>Ga0302324_100010761_pt1 | contig 18873 bp, 18 predicted proteins | sample Palsa_T0_1_FD_201949 | JGI IMG/M metagenome (GOLD analysis project Ga0302324, IMG submission 201949) | Peat permafrost microbial communities from Stordalen Mire near Abisko, Sweden - Palsa_T0_1 | ecosystem: Environmental > Terrestrial > Soil > Palsa > Peat permafrost | place: Sweden: Abisko...
CGAGGCGAGCCAAGGCGTCGCCGTGCCGGCCGAACCCGCCCTGCACGAGGTCTGGTTCACTCTCGACGGCGGGCAGAGCTGGCAACCGTCGATCGTCCAGGGCAGCGGCGACGGCGGCTGACCGGCACCGCGGCGGGCACTGAGGCCAGCCGGGGCGGCGGCGGGCACTGAGGCCAGCCAGCCGGGCGGCGGCGGGCACTGAGGCGGCCGGCCTAGCCGTCGGCAGCGGCAGATCCGGTCTCGCTGAAGTCGCCAGCCGCCACCCGCAGCCCGCGGAGCAGGCCGGAGATCTCGTCGAGCTGCGCGGCGTCGTATCCGCCCACCCCGAACTCCGCCGCCATCAGGTCCTTGGTCGCGCGCTCGACCGTGGTGCGGCCGTCCGTCGTAACCTCGGCCAGGGTGCCCCGGCCATCCCTCGGGTTCGGCCGGCGGACGACGAGCCCTTGCCGCTCCAGCCGGTTGATGATGTTGGTGACGCTGGTCGGATGCACCATCAGCCGCTGCCCGATCAGCCGGAGCGGCAGCGCGCCGTCCCGGCTGAAGGTGATCAGGACCAGGGCCTCATACCGCGCAAACGTCAGCCCGTGCGGCCGAAGCTGCCCGTCAAGCTCAGCGAGCAGGATCTGCTGCGCCCGCATGATCGAGGTAGCGGCCGCCATGGCGCGCGAGTCCCCGAACCTGCGCTCCCAGATCTGCGCCGCACGCATGATCGGGTCAAACGGCAGATCCAGCGGTTTTCGCACAGGCATACCGTACCCGCCGGCAGGCCCGTGCCCTCGGGACGGCGTTCCCGTATGGTAACTAAAAGTAATTGCTCGATGACGCAGCGGATCGGGACGGGTTAGGCTGACGGCGGTGCGGGCGACCGATGAATCGGGGGACGACGAGGGTGTCCGGTCACGCTCTGGCAGACGTGACACCCGTACTTGCGGCCGGCGTGGGGGTACGGCGCAGCGGGGGCTGGGCCCTGCGCTCGGCCAGCTTCCGGATAGCAGCTCCCGCAGCAGGCCGAACGGCCGTTGGCATCGCGGTCAGCAGTAATGCCGAGGGCCGCGCAGTGGTCGATCTGCTGGCCGGGCAGGCGCGGCCAGCGCACGGCGAGCTGAGAGTGCTCGGCGAGGACATGACGACGGCCCGCGGCCGGGCCGCGGTAAGGGCGCAAGTCGGCGTCGCCCGCAGGATCGTCAAACCGCAGCCGGCCGTCCGCATCCGAGGCCTTGTCGATCACGCCAGCAGGCTGACCAAGCTGCCGGGCGGGGACCGGGCGCTGCTCGCTGCCGCGATCATGGACCGGCTCGCGCTGACCCCCTGGGCGGAGGTCCCGTTGCGGGCAGCGCCCGACGTCATCGGCAGGCGGGCCAGGCTGGCCGCTGCCGCCGTGCACCAGCCGGACCTGCTGCTGGTGGACGGCCTGCTGGACGATCTCGTCCCGCGGGACGTGGCGGCGCTCGCCGACGCCATCCGTGAGCTGGGCCGGGACATCGCCATCGTCGCCACCGGGCAGGACGCCGGGGCGCTCCGGCTGGCCTGTGACGACGTGCTGACGCTCTCCTACGGCATCATCTTCCGGGCCTGAGCGCGGCACCGGCGATCGACGACCAGCGGTCAGCGGCTGTCGTAGGCTGCGGTGCGTGGATTGGAGCCTGCTCGGCTGCGGCCGCTCCGGACATGCGACTTACGCCCCGGCGGAAGCCGAGCTTCGTGAGCGGCTGAGTGTCCAGACCGGGGAAGGGCTGGCCTGGCGGTGCCTGCGCTGCGGGGCGTACGTGCCAGCGGAGCCGGCCGGAGCGGGTCCGGCGGCCGCCGCGCCGGCCGTCCGGCGCGGCAAGGAAGTGCGCAGCGTCTTCATCTTGCGCGTCTTTGCCGTCGAGCGCTACTTCCGCGCGCTGGTCTTCGGTGTCTCGGCGTTCGCGGTCTGGCGCTTCGAGTACGCGCGCGCATCCATCGAGCAGGCTTTCGACCGGGAACTGCCGGCCATGCGCACCGTGTTGAGCCAGCTCGGTTATGACGTCGACAGGTCCAAGCTGGTGGGCCTCATTCGGCATGCGCTGACGCTGAGCTCGACCTCGATCAGCCTGATCGCCGCGGCGCTGGCGGCCTATGCGGTGATCGAGCTGGTCGAAGGCACCGGCCTGTGGCTGGCCAAGCGCTGGGGCGAGTACTTCGCCGCGGTGGTGACGTCGCTCGGCCTGCCGTACGAGGTCTACGACCTGACCACGAAGATCACCGTGACCCGGGTGGCCTTCTTCGCCGTCAACCTGGCCCTGGTCCTGTACCTGGTGATCGCGAAGCGGCTGTTCGGGCTGCGCGGGGGGAGCAGCGCGCAGCAGGCGCGGCGGCGCGGCGAGTCGATCCTGCGGACCGCGATCGAAGCGGCCGCCGCCGAGCGTGCCCGGACGTACAGGGACACCGACACGCACCCGGACCCTGACCCGGCCACTAGCCCCTGACCAGCTCGCCGGCAGCCGGTCAAGGATCGGCGAGCCGCTGACCAGCTCGCCGGCAGCCGACTCAGGACCGGTTAGCCGCTGACCAGCTCGTCGGCAGCCGAGTAGGGATCGATCTGGCCGGCGGCCACCCGGCCGGCCAGGTCGTCGAGCCGGGCGTCCCCCGGCAGCCCGCCCATCCGCTCGCGCAATGCGGCCACGGCTATGGCGGCCACCTCCTGCCTGGCCCTGCCGAGCCGCCGGACCGCAAGCTCGGCCGAGCTGTCGAGCCACGACCAGTGCGCCCCGACCTTCGCCGTCAGGTCGGCGATGCCCGCGCCGGACACGGCGACGGTGCTGACGATGGGAGGCTTCCACTGCCCGTCGCGCCAGCTCCCCATGGCCAGCATGGTGCGCAGGTCCCGGACGGCTTCCTGGGCGGCGGGCCGGTCGGACTTGTTGACCACGAAGATGTCGGCGATCTCCAGGATGCCGGCCTTCGCCGCCTGCACGGAGTCACCCATCCCCGGCGCGACGACCACCAGGGTCGAGTCGGCCAGCGAGGCGACCTCGAGCTCCGCCTGGCCGACCCCGACGGTCTCGATCATCACCAGGTCGAAGCCCGCCGCGTCCAGGATCCTGAGCGCCTGCGGGGTCGCCAGGGACAGCCCGCCCAGCTGCCCGCGGCTGGCCATCGACCTGATGAAGACCCCGTCGTCGGTCGCATGGTCCTGCATCCGCACCCGGTCGCCGAGCAGCGCGCCGCCGCTGAACGGGGACGTCGGGTCGACGGCCAGCACGCCGACCCGCATCCCGGCTGCCCGGTAGGCAGCCACCAGGGCTCCGGTCACGGTCGACTTCCCGACTCCGGGCGAGCCGGTGACCCCGACCACCCGCGCGTTGCCGGTGAACGGCGCGATCGCCCTCATCAACGGGCGCAGCTCGGGCGAGCGGTCCTCGGCCAGCGAGACCAGCCGGGCAACCGCCCGGGCGTCGCCGGCCCGGGCGCGGGCGACAAGAGCCTCCGGATCGGCGAGCGCTCGCGGCCGCCGGCTGCGCTGGCTGCCGGGCTCAGCCACGGGCCTGCGCTGGCTGCCGGGCTCAGCCACGGGCCTGCGCTGGCTGCCGGGCTCAGCCACGGGCCTGCGCTGGCTGCCGGGCTCAGCCACGGGCCTGCGCTGGCACCTCGAACAGCAGCGCGTCCCCCTGGCCGCCACCGCCGCAGAGCGCGGCCGCGCCGAGCCCGCCGCCCCGCCTGCGCAGCTCGTGCACGAGATGCAGGGCGATCCTGGCCCCGGACGCGCCGATCGGATGGCCGATCGCGATCGCGCCGCCGTTGACGTTGACCAGCTCGGGGCCGACGCCGAGATCACGCATGGACTGGATGGCGACCGCGGCGAACGCCTCGTTGATCTCGATCAGGTCCAGGTCCGCGACCGTGCGCCCGGCCTTGGCAAGCGCGCGGAAGATGGCGCCGGACGGCTGGGAATGCAGCGAGTTGTCGGGGCCGGCCACCGTGCCGTGCGCGCCGATCCTGGCGAGGACCGGCGCGCCGAGTGCCACGGCCACCTCGGCAGCGGCGACCACGACCGCGCATGCGCCGTCCGATATCTGGGACGCCGACCCCGCCGTGATCGTGCCGTCCGGTCCGAACGCCGGGCGGAGCCTGCTCAGTGACTCCGCCGTGGTGTCGGCCCGGACGCCCTCGTCGGTGTCGAAGACCACCGGGTCGCCACGGCGCTGCGGCACCGGGACGGCGACGATCTCCTCGGCGAGCAGGCCGTTCTTGATGGCCGCAGCGGCCCGCTGGTGCGACGACGCCGCGAACTCGTCCTGCTGTCGGCGGCCGATGCCGAGCCTGGCGTTGTGCCGCTCGGTTGATTCGCCCATCGACACCTGGTCGAACGCATCGGTCAGGCCATCGAGCGCCATCGCGTCGACCAGCTCTGCCGAGCCGAACCGGTATCCGCGGCGCGCCCCTGGCAGCAGGTGCGGTGCGCCGGTCATCGACTCCATCCCACCTGCCACCACGACGTCGAACTCCCCGGCCCGGATCAGCTGGGCGGCCAGCGCGATCGCGTTGAGGCCGGAGAGGCAGACCTTGTTGATCGTGACGGACGGCACCGTCATCGGGATGCCGCCGGCGACGGCTGCCTGCCGGGACGGGATCTGACCGGCCCCGGCCTGCAGCACCTGGCCCATGATCACGTAATCCACCTGCTGGCCGGTCAGGCCCGCACGCCCGAGCGCGGCCTTGATCGCCACGCCGCCGAGTTCCGCCGCGCTGAAATCGCTGAGCGAGCCGAGCAAGCGCCCGATGCCCGTTCTTGCCCCGCCGACAATCACCGCTTCGCGCATGCTGAAACGATACCCATCGACCCGAGCCGCCATCGGAGGGAGACATCGGTGCTGACCCGCATCGACCACGTGGGGATCGCGTGCCGGAACCTGGCCGAGAAGATCGCGTTCTACGAGTCCGTCTTCGGGCTGCGGCTGGTCAGCGTGGAGGTCAACGAGCAGCAGGGCGTCCGGGAGGCGATGATGATGGTCTCGGCCTCGGCGGCGGGGATGTCCTGCGTGCAGTTGCTCGAGCCGCTCGGCCCGGACACGCCGGTCGGCCGGTTCCTGGCCCGGCGCGGCGAGGGAATCCACCACGTCGGCTACGGAGTGACGGACATCACCGCGGCGCTCGCATCGATCGGGGCGAGCGGCGTGCGGCTGCTCGACGCGCGGCCGCGGCACGGCTCGATGGGCGCCTCGGTCGCGTTTCTGCATCCGGCGGACGCCGGCGGCGTGCTGACCGAGCTCGTACAAGCGCCGATTGAGGGGGATATAACAGACAAAATGATGTTATACGGGCAGGAACACGGATCTACCGCGTGAGCGAACGCGAACAGGCCGCCAATCCCGCAGCAGAGCGGTACGCTGCCAGGCACCGGGTGAGCTGCCTTCCGTGCCAGCCCGGGTCAGTGGCCCATGGGTGCCGGTGGCCTGGGGGACAGTAGCGAGGTACAGAGCCCGGCCGACGTTTCTTCCCGTCTACCCAGGATTAGGCGACATGCAGCCCGATATTGATGCTCAGCTCAGCAATTTCTTCGAAGAGACCCCGCAGCGCGACTTCGCGAGGGTCATGCGGGGATATGACCCGCACCAGGTGAACGAGCACCTGAAGCAGATCGACAGCGAGCTGCGCCAGCACCGTGACCAGGTGCAGGCACTGCACAGGGAGCTGGCCGACGCCCATCGCCAGATCCAGGAGCAGGAGCGCCCTACCTACTCCGGGCTGGGGTCACGCATCGAGCAGCTGCTGCGGCTCGCGGAGGAGCAGCAAAACGAGATCCTGCACGAGGCCAGGTCCGCGGCCAACGAGTTCAACGCGAAGGCCAAGGTCGAGGCTGCCGAGGTCCGCGCGGCCGCCGAGAACGAGGCTGCCGAGCTGCGCGCCAACGCCAAGCGGGAAACCGATGACCAGCGGACGTCGGCCGAGCGCGAGGCGGACGCGATCAAGACGGGCGCGCGGCGCGAGGCAGACGAGCTGACCTCGACCACCGAGCGCGAGGTGGCCAAGCTCCGCGCGACCGCTGACCACGAGGTCGCGGAGAAGCGCGCGGCGATCGAGCGCGACATCGCCAAGCTCCGCACCACGACGGAGCGCGAGGTCGCGCAGCTGAAGGCGTCCTCGAAGCGCGAGCGGGACGAGATCCTGACCACCTCCAAGCGGCAGGCCGACGAGATGCGCAGCCAGGCGCAGCGGATCCTGGAAGAGAGCGAGGCGCAGCGGGCGCAGGCCGAGGCCGAGTTCGACATCCAGCTCGCTTCCCGGCGCGAGGAGGCCGAGCGGCAGGAGGCCGAGCGGCTGGCCGCCGCGCAGAACGCGACCCAGAAGCTGGTCTCCGAGGCCGAGCAGCGGGCCGCCACGGCCGAGCAGCGGGCCGCCAAGGCCAGCACCCAGGCCGAGCAGTCCAGGCGGGACGCCGACCAGCACGCCCTGCAGCTGGTCACCAACGCGAAGAAGAACGCGGACCAGATAGTGGCGCAGGCGAAGGCGCAGGCCGACCAGCTCCTCGCCGACACCAAGGCCGAGGCCGAGCGGCACCGCAGCAGCGCGCAGCGCCACGTCGACGACCTGAACAAGCAGAAGGAGAGCGTGGCCGCGCACCTTGCCCAGATCAGCCAGCTGCTCGGTACCCAGATGTCAGGGCTCGGCGACGCGCTGAAGTCGGCTCCGGCCGCCGCCGCGGTGTCCGCGTCGTCCGCCAAGGCGGTCACCGCCGCACCGCAGGCCAACGGCGGGTCTGCCGCTGCCGCCCCGCCGCCCCCGCCGCCCCCGCCCGCTCCCCCGCGCCAGAGCGGGACGACCGCCGCTGGCCAGGCTCCCGCTGGCAGCCAGAACGCCGGCGGAAGGGGCGGCGCACCGGCCGGGGGCGGGCCGGCCCCGAAGCAGTCGGTCAACGCCAAGTCCGCGAAGTCCGGCGACGACGAGGACTGGTGGGCGGAGTAGCAGCGGCCGGGCGGCGGCACGGGCCGCCGCGGGCCTAGGCACGGCCTCGACGGGCCTCGCGGACACGGCCTCGACCGGGCCTCGCGGACACGGCCTCGACGGGCCGCGCCAGCCTACGGCGCCACGGTCTGGCCGCCGTCGACCACGAGAACCTGGCCGGTCATGTACGAGGACGCCGCGCTGGCCAGGAAGACGGCCGGGCCGGCCATCTCGTCCGCACGCCCCCACCGGCCCATCGGCACCGTGGCGACGGTGGCCGGCCCGGAAACCGGGTCGTCCCACAGGTTGCGGTTCAGGTCGGTCGCTGTCCAGCCTGGGCAGAGGGCGTTGACCCGTACGCCGGTGGCACCCCATTCGACGGCCAGTGACCTCGTCAGGGAGACCAGGCCTGCCTTGGCGGCCCCGTAGGGGGACAGCAACGGGGAACTGGTCACCCCGGCCACCGACGCGACGTTGATGACCGAGCCCTCGCCACGCTCCACCAGATGACCGCCGATCGCGTGGCAGACGTACACGGCCGAGTCCAGGTTGAGCCGCATGAGCTTCTCCCAGCCCGACAGCCGCAGGTCGAGGAATGCCGCCACGAAGTTCGACCCGCCCGCGTTGTTCACCACCACGTCGACATGCCCGAGCCGCTCGATCGCCGCGGCCACCGCCGCGTCGACCGCGGACTGGCTGGTGACGTCGGCCGGGAGGACGACGGCGTTGCGCCCGAGCGCGGAGACGTCCGCTGCGGTCTCGGCAAGCCCGCGTTCGTTGCGCGCGACCAGGGCCACGTCCGCGCCCGCGCCGGCCAGGGCGACCGCGATCGACCGTCCGATCCCCCTGGACGCGCCGGTGACGAACGCGTTCTTGCCTGCCAGTTCGAAGAGGCTCACGGTCAGTCCTTCCTCTCGGTGGGAAGCGGCCAGGCACCGGGGTTGACCCGCCGCACGATCTCGTTCAACGCGATCCGGACGTACGGCTCCCCCACCCACAGGTGCTTTGCCCGGTCCACCGCGATGACCTCGGCCTGCGGCACCCGGGAGAATCGCCGGACGGCCTCGGCGGGCCGCAGGTAGTCGTCAAGCTCGGGTACCAGCGCCACCAGCGCGCGCCCGGACGCCGCCCAGGCGTCCAGGTCGGCGTCCGTGGCGCGGCGCAGCGCCGGCGACAGCAGGATCGCCCCGTCGACCGCCGGGTCGTTGCCCCACTTCAGCGCTAGCTCGGTGCCGAACGACCAGCCGACGAGCCAGCGCCGCGGCAGCCCCGCAGCCACGGCGTACCCGATGGCGGCCGCCACGTCGTACCGCTCGGCCTCGCCGTCGCCGAACTCGCCCTCGCTGGTCCCCTGCTCCGACGTGGTACCGCGGGTGTTGAACCTGAGCACGGCGAGATCGGCGAGAGCGGGCAGCCGGAAGGCCGCCTTGCGGAGCAGGTGGCTGTCCATCATGCCGCCCTGCGTCGGCAGCGGATGCAGGCAGATCAGCGTGGCTGCGGGCGCGCGCCGCTGCGGCAGCGCCAGCTCGCCCACCAGGCTCAGGCCGTCGGCCGTGCGCAGCGTGATGGGCCGCCGGTCGGCCGGCAGCACCGTGCCCGCCCTTATCTCGGTCATGTCCTCCGCCTCACCCGCGAGTCCCGCGGCCGTGGCCGGGCGCCGGCCGGCGTGGCCTGCGCTGCCAGCACGGATTGTGCCAGTGCCTGCGGTCGTCGGCGGCACGGTTGTCGGCGGTCCAGACCACGAGGTGCGCGGTCCCGGGCACGATCTCCTGGTCGCAGCCGGGGCAGCGGTACGTCTTGGCCGCGGCGGCGCCGGGCACCTGGCGCACGACCCAGTCGCCGTCTGGCCACGACTCGGCCCGCTCCGGCCCGAGCCGGATGGGCGCGGGGTCGCCGTCGCCGCCGGCCGCCCGGCCCGCCGCGGCGTCCCCGCGACGGGCACCGCCGCGCGGCTTGCGCGGTACTTCGGCGGGGAGGCGGCGGGCCTTACGTGGGCTCACGGCCGTCACTTTAAGGCATCAGGCGGGTGCCGACCATCACGACCGGCCGGTCGCGCCAGGCGCCCGGGCCCGAACTCACGCGACCGCGCCCTGGACCGTCCGGCCGACCCGGACGTCGCCGCTGACGGTGCGGCACCGCAGGGTGGCTGTCACCTCGCCGCCCGGCTCGGAAGGCTGCAGGTCACTGCGGACCACCCCGGACATCGTGGACAGGTCCAGCTGGACGCCGACGCCCCGGACGACCGCCACCGAGATGTCGCCGGATACGGTCTTGACGTCGATCCGGCCGCCCCTGACAGCGGCGATCTCTACCTGGCCGCTGACCGTCTGACAGGTCACGTCGCCGGCCACCGCGCCCATGCGGACGTCCCCGGACACGGTCCTGGCCCGCACCGACCCGGCGCTGGCGAGCCGCAGGTCTCCGGACGCGGTCCGCGCATCGACGGGGCCGGTGACGTGGCCGGCGGCCACGTCCCCGCTCGCGGTGTGCGCGTGCAGCGCGCCGAGCTGGCCGGTGCAGCCGATGTCGGCGGACGCCGTCCGCAGCTCGCACGACGAGCCCTGCGGCAGGGTGACGGTGACCACGAGGCCCGCGGAGGTGCCGCCCAGCAGCCGCAGGCGGTCCGGCGCCGTGATGACCAGCCGCCCGGCGTCGTGGTCGACCCTGACGTCACGCAGCGGGTCCCCGGCGCCGGGCCGGCCAGGCCGCGGCACGATCTCGACGGTTGCCGTCCCGGTCGGCCCGGCGGCCACCTCGATGGTCCCGTCAGGTATCCGGATCTGCAGGTCGACTGGTTCGTCTGCGGGAAATTCCCACAACGTCACAAGGAGGCTCCGTTCGTCGTCCGGGCGGCGGTCAGCTTACGGCGAAACCAGTGATCCGCTGCGGCGGTCGACGGCGGGACTGCCGCGACGGGCCGCCGCCGGGCACTGCGAGCGCCTGCCTCGCGGCGCTGGCGAGCCAGGTGTTGACCGAGAGCCCGTCGTCGGCGGCGGCAGCTTCGACCCTGTCCTTCAGGCTCTGCGACAGGCGCAGCGTCATGCGTGCCATCCCGGCATCGTCCGGCTCGCCCGCGACGTGCTGGCCCGGTTCCGCCGGGAAGTCCGGCAAGGCCGCCTGGACCACGAAGGACGGCTCGCCGCCGGTCAGCCGCACCTCCACCACGGTTCCGTCGAGCCGTTCCGTGATCTCCGCGGCGGCCGCCGAGAGCACCTCAAGCAGCGTCAGGCGGATCGACGGGTCCAGTGCCCGGGCTACCATCTCAGCCGCGCGGGCGGCCTCCTCGCCCGCCACGCGGGTGATCGAGGCCAGCTCCTCGTGCATTGCCTCGATGTAATCCGACAGCTCCATGACGTCACTATGGCGCCATTCATGACGACCGTCAAGCGTCTTTGTGACGTCTGACTGGCTCAAGGCGGCGACTGCCCAGGGCCGGGCACCGGCCGAAGGACCACTGGTCACGCCGGGGCACTAGGAGGTCCGCAGGCGACGGGACTCGACGGGATTGGCTGACCTTCCGCCGGTTCGCCGAGATCCCGGTAGCCTGCTCGCAAGATCAGAGATGGCGAACAAAGCGAGGAATGATGCGGCTCGGTCCAGGATCGTTCGGAATGGCAGCGGCGGCGGCGGGCAGCGCCGTGCTGGTGCTGGCGGGCGGAGCGGCGGGCGCCTCGGCGGCCTCGGGTCCGGCAGCGGGCCACGCGCCGCAGGTCGGCAGGATGCTGCGTGCCCCCGGCGCGAGCACACTGGCGGTCAGGGGAACCACCAAGCTAAAGGCCACCAACTGGTCGGGCTACGCCCAGGCGACCAAGAAGAAAGGCACGTTCACGGCCGTCAAGGACTACTGGACGGTGCCCACGGTGTCCACCAAGCCATCCGGTGATCAGTACTGCTCCGACTGGGTCGGGGTGGGGGGCTTCAGCGAGGACACCCTGGTACAGGACGGGACCGAGGCCGACAACGTCGGCGGCAAGGCGAAGTACGACGCATGGACCGAGATCCTGCCCGCCGCCGAGGTCGTCATCCCCGGCCTGGTCGTCAAGCCGGGCGACAGCATGGAGGGCCTGGTCGAGGAGACCAAGGCCGGCACCTGGAGAATGACGGTGTTCGACCTGACCACCGGCAAGAGCGGCGGCAGGACCGTAAAGTACAGCTCGCCCGGCCTCAGCGCCGAGGCCATCCACGAGCGGCCCGAGGTCGGCGGCCGCCTGGCCACCCTGGCCACGACCACCAACGTGACGTTCAACCCTGGCTTGTTCAGCTCGGCAGCGCCCGGCAAGCCGGCCTGGAAGCCGCTGCTGAAGCCGGCCTCAGGCGCGTCGCTGTACGAGATCCTCATGGTCAACGGCGGCAAGACCATCGCGTCGCCGTCAGCGCCTAACTCCGCCAGCAAGGGCTTCGCGGTTGCCGACGGGAGCACGCCACCGCCGCCTCCGGCCGGCTAGCAGCGCGGCGGGCCGGCTAGCAGCGCGGCGGGCCGGCTAGCAGCGCAGCGGGCCGTTAGCAGCGCAGCCGCGGCGCGAGGCCGCTGACGTCGGCGAGGCGATCCCGGTAGGTCAGCTCCAGGAACGCGAGGAACCGCTCGGCGTCCGCCACGTTGGACGCCAGCCCCAGCGATGCCCTGATCCCTCCGGCGGTCGGCTGGCCGAGCGCCTCGATGTACTCGTCCATGGTCCGGGCGCCGCGGCGGATCGCCCGGATCACGTCCGGCCTGGTGAGATCGAACATCCCCTCGGCGGCGCCAGGATTGCAGAAGCACCCGGTCCGGATCGAGATCCCCGCCGCGGCCGTGTCCCGCGCGACCGCGCGCTCGTCCACGACGGTGCCGCGCGGGTCCAGCAGGTTGAACGTGACGGTGGCGCCCCGCGCGGCGAGGTCCGCTGGCCCGTATATCCGCGTCATCGGCTGGCCGTTGCCGTGCCGCATCGCGGCAAGCCGGTCCAGCAGCCATCCGGTCAGGCAGGTCACCCGCTGATGGATCACGTCGATGCCGATCGCGGCGACCCAGGACAGGCCGAACTCCACGTCGGGAATGTGCAGGAAGTTCAGCGTCCCGTCCTCGAAGCCGCTCTCGTCCGCGGCAAGCGCGTGCCAGTCGCCCTGGACACTCACCGCATAGATCGTCCCGCCCGAGAACCAGGGCCGCCAGAGCCTGGCCAGTGCCTCCCGCCGGGCGATCAGGCAGCCCACGCCGGTCGGGAAGCCGAACATCTTGTAGCAGCTCACCGGAACGAAGTCGGGCCGCACCACGGACAGGTCGAGCCTGTTCGTCGGAACGTAGGCGGCGGCGTCAAGCAGCACGTCGTAACCCTGCTCGTGCGCCAGCCCGACCCAGCCGAGCGGGTGCTGCACGCCGCTGAGATTGCTCTGCGCAGGGAACGCGAACAACCCCCGGCGCCGTGCCTGCGGCCCGCTGGCGAGCCCGGTCACGGACCTGTGCGCGTCCTGAACCCATCGCCGGGCCGACGACCGCTGCCGCCGCGCGCGCAGGCCGCGGCCTGCCCATGGAGCTACGCCGGCCCGCGCCGTCCGGCACGCCGCGCTCATCGCGCCTGGCCGGGAGCGGACCAGGGCCTCGCGGACCGCCTCGCCGTCGACCCGCAGTTCCGGCGAGCAGAAAGGCACGTGCTCGGTCACCGCGCCGCGGGCCCTGGCGAACTCCCTGATCCCGTTGACCGAGTTGTGATTGTCCCAGGTGAGTACCAGCCGGGACCGCGGGCCGAAGGCGTACGACTCGCCGACGAGACGGCATGCGCCGCTGGCGTTCGGGGTGAAGATGACCGCGTACTCGTCCTGCGGCGCGCTGAAGTACTCGAGCACCGCGCACCGCGCCCGCTCGATGAGCTCGGTCGACGCGGCGGACGCCGGGTTCGCCGAATGCGGGTTCCCGAAGCAGCGGCCCTCCATCCGCTCAGCGAAGGAGCGGAGCTGGGTCTGGGCCGCCAGTCCTGCGCCGGTGTAATCGAGGTAGGTATGCCCGCCGGCGTCGAGGTAGCCGTACTCCGTGGCGCGGAGCTCGTCCAGCACACGGGTAGCCGCGTAGCCCGGGTATGCGGCCAGGAAGCCACGTTCGAGCAACTCCACTCCGGCATCACCCCACGGAGAGCATCGATGCAATTACGCTTCGTCATGGATCCTACGGCCTGTGGCCGCGCCGGGCACCGGCTTCACCCCCTTCCGAGCCGCTGCAGCCGGGCCGCCTAGCTAGCCACTACAGTTAGCTGCTGTGCGCCTGGTCGTTGCCCGCTGCAGCGTGGACTACGCAGGACGGCTGTCGGCCCACCTGCCGCTAGCCACCCGGCTGGTCGTGATCAAGTCTGACGGCTCCGTGCTGATCCACTCCGACGCCGGTACCAAGGCGCTGAACTGGATGCCTGCGGGGAGCCGCCTGGTCCGCGCAGATGCCCGGGGATCCGGATCCGATCCGGGCAGCGGCGGGCCGCCGGACGTGACGCACGCGTCCGGCCGGGCGGACGCGCAGCCGGGCCGGTGGGTGATCACCGGCAAGTCCGGCGAGGCACTCACCATCGAAATGGAAGAGATCATCAGCGACTGCTCGGTCGAGCTCGGAGCCGATCCAGGCCTGGTCAAGGACGGCGTCGAGTCGCACCTGCAGGAACTGCTCGCCGCCCAGCTGAACGTGCTCGGCGAGGGCTGGCGGCTGGTCCGCCGGGAGTACCCGACCGCGATCGGGCCCGTCGACCTGATGTGCCGGGACGCCGGGGGCGTGAGCGTCGCCATCGAGGTCAAGCGGCGCGGAGAGATCGACGGCGTGGAGCAGCTCACCCGCTACCTGGAACTGCTGAACCGCGACCCGCTGCTCGCTCCGGTACTGGGCGTGTTCGCCGCGCAGGAGATCAAGCCGCAGGCCCGGGTGCTCGCCGCTGATCGCGGCATCCGCTGCGTCACGCTGGACTACGACTCGATGCGCGGTGCGGACGACGGGGCGCTGCGGCTGTTCTGATGTCCGCCCGGCGGGCTCGCGGGGCCGCTCGGGCAGCAGTCCGCACTTTGGCTCGTTATAGCCAGTACCGTCGTCCTGCCGGGCGCAGAGCCGCCTGCTCTATTCATCGCCGGCCAGCAGGTGCGCGTTGACGGCGCGGGCCGCGGCGGCGAGTCCGGGGATCTCGACGACCTCGACCCCGGCGGCGCGCAGCCGGGCCGCTCCGCCGCCCCGGACGAAGACCGGCGGCTCCAGCCAGGCGATGACGACCCGGCGCAGGCCGGCCGCGACGATAAGCTCGGCGCACGGGAGCGGCCTGGAGGCGCGGGCGGCGCACGGCTCCAGCGAGCTGTAGAGAGTGGCCCCGGCCAGCCGCAGGTCGTCCCCGGCCGCCGGCCCGGCCTTCGCGAGAGCGACTTCCTCGGCGTGGTCACGGGGATCAAGCTCGCGGGAAAAGCCGGTCGCGATGAGCTCGCCATCCGCGCCCGCCAGGATCGCGCCGACGGAGAAGGCGGACTGCGACCTGGGGCAGCACCTGGACAGCTCGATCGCCTGCCGCAGCCAGGCCGCGTCGGCTCCGGCCCGGCCGCGGGCACCCGGGTCACTTGCTGGCATCTCGTCTGCTCCGGTCCGCTCCGCCGCTCAGCGTGTGGCATCACCACGGTATCTGCCGCGCCGCGCCCGGTGATTTACTTGGCATGCGACGGCCTGCATTGCTGGACTCGACGACGGTGAGGGCAATGGCGACGACGACCTGGACGCATGAACCGGCGAAGTCCGTGGCGACGTTCGACACGCTGAATCCCGCGACGTCGGAGGTCATCGCCACCTTCGGGGTCTGCGGCGCCCGCGAGGTCGATGCGGCCGTCGACCGGGCGCACCGGGCGGCCGCCTGGTGGGCCGGGCTGCCGGCCAAGGACCGGCGGCTCAGGCTGCTCGCCTGGAAGTCGCACCTCACCAGGTACCTGGCCCGGCTGGCCGAGCTGGTGCACACCGAGACCGGCAAGCCGCTGGCCGACGCCCAGCTGGAGATCCTGCTGGCGATCGTGCACATCGACTGGGCGGCCAAGAACGCGCACAAGGTGCTGCGCCCGCGGAAGGTACGCAGCGGCCTGGTGGCCATCAGCCAGGCAGCCACGCTGGAGTACCAGCCGCTCGGCGTGGTCGGCGTGATCGGCCCGTGGAACTACCCGGTGTTCACCCCGGTGGGGTCGATCGCCTACGCGCTGGCGGCCGGTAACGCGGTCGTGTTCAAGCCCAGCGAACTCACCCCGGCGGTCGGCGGCGCCCTGGTCAGCGCGTTCGCCGAGGTGGTGCCCGAGCAGCCGGTACTGCAGCTGGTCACCGGCGCCGGTGAGACCGGCGACCTGCTGGCCAGGAGCAAGGTCAGCAAGATCGCCTTCACCGGCTCGGCGATTACCGCCAGGAAGGTCATGGCCGCCTGCGCGCAGAACCTCACTCCGATGGTCGCCGAGTGCGGCGGCAAGGACGCCTTCCTCGTCGGCGACGACGCGGACCTCGACGCCGCGGCGGACGCCGCCGCCTGGGGGGCGCTGTCCAACGCCGGGCAGACCTGCGTCGGGGTGGAGCGCGTGTACGTGGTCGCGGACGTCTACCACACCTTCCTGGAGAAGCTCACCGAGCGGGTAGCCGGGCTCCGGCCGGGCGAGGACCGCGAGGCCGACTACGGCCCGATGACCATGCCGGGCCAGATCGAGGTCATCGAGACGCACATCGCCGACGCGCTCGCCCGCGGCGGGCGGCCGGTCGTCGGCGGCATGGCCAGCGTCCGGAGGCCGTTCGTCGGCCCGGTCATCCTCGCCGACGTGCCGGAGGAGAGCCGCGCGGTGACCGACGAGACGTTCGGGCCGACGGTCACCGTCACGAAGGTGGCCGACCTGGCCGAGGGCGTCAGGCTGGCGAACGGCGGCCAGTACGGCCTGGGCGGCACAGTCTTCGCCGGGAACAAGAAGCGAGCGATGGCCGCCGCCAGGTCGCTGCGCAGCGGCATGACGGCGATCAATTCGGTCATCGCGTACGCCAGCGTCCCGACGCTGCCGTTCGGGGGGTCAGGCGACTCCGGCTTCGGCCGGGTGCACGGCGCGGACGGGCTGCGGGAGTTCTCCCGGGCCAAGGCCATCACCAGGCAGCGGATGAAGCCGCTGGTGAACCTGACGTCGTTCGCCCGGACCGACGAGGACATGAAGAAGGTCCTCACCCTCGCGACCTTCCTGCACGGCAAGCGCTACCGGAGGTAGCCGCTCCCGCGGCGCTGGCCGGCCTGGCCCGGGCCGGCGCGGCGCTGGCCGGCCTGGCCCGGGCCGGCCGGGGCTCAGGCGGGCATGGCCAGGTCGGCGGGCTCAGCGGCGGCCAGCGGTGCCCTGCCGCTGATCAGGTCGGCGGCACGCTCGGCGATGGCGATCGTCGGCGCGTTGGTGTTGCCCCTGGGCACGACGGGCATCACCGAGGCGTCCACGACCCGCAGCCCGTCGACGCCGCGGACGCGAAGCTCGGTGTCGACGACGCTGGCGGCCGGCCGGGAGTCACCGCCCATCGCGCAGGTGCCCACCGGGTGGTAGATCGTGCTGAGGTCGCGCCGCACGAACTCCCTGAGCTCGGCGTCGGTGACGACGTCGGTCCCTGGCGCAAGCTCCGCCGTGCACGTCCTGGCCATCGGCCGGGCCGCGGCGAGCTCGCGTGCTATCTGAATCCCGCGCACCAGCGGCTCGAGGTCGGCGCCGTCGGACAGATAGGCGGGATCGATGGCAGGCTTGTGCCTCGGGTCGGCGCTGCGGAGCCGGATCCGGCCGCGGCTGCCGACGGCCAGCGCGGTGATCAGCACGGAGACGGCGCGGATCGACGGGTCGGCAAGGCCGAAGTTCTGGTACGGCGTCGGGAGCACGTGCCACTGCAGGTCGGGCGCCGGGAGCGAAGGGTCCGTGCGGCTGAAGCCGCCGGCCTCCGCCACGTTCGTGGCCAGCGGGCCGGAATGCGTCATGCGCCAGCGGGCGAGGTTCCTCGGCCCCGCCTTCTCCCAGAGCCCGGCCGATTTCGGGGTCTGCCACATCGCCGTGACCATGGGGTGATCGGACAGGTTGGCGCCCACGCCAGGGCTGTCGGCGACCACGCCGATGCCGAGCGAGGCCAGGTGGTCCGCCGGCCCGATGCCGGACAGCATGAGCAGTTGCGGACTGCCGATCGCGCCTGCGGCGAGGATGACCTCGCGCTCCGCCCTGGCCATCTCCTCGGCGCCGCGCAGCAGGTACCGTACGCCGGCCGCACGGCCCCCCTCGATCGCCACGCCGGTCACCAGGGCGTCGGTCTGAACCGTGAGGTTGGGCCGCCCGGCGGCCGGGTGCAGGAAGGCGTCGGCGGCCGACCAGCGGCGCCCGGCGCGCTGGGTGAGCTGATAGAACCCGGCGCCGTCTTGCCGCGGGCCGTTGAAGTCGTCGTTGACCTCCATGCCCCATTGCCTGGCCGCATCAACGAACGCCGCCGTCAGGGCTGACTTGTACCGCGGGTCCTGCACGGACAGCGGTCCGTCGCCGCCGTGGTAGGCCGACGCGCCGCGGGCGTTGCCCTCGGAGCGCAGGAAGTAAGGGAGCAGGTCGCAGTAGCCCCAGCCGTCACAGCCGTAGGCGTCCCGCCAGGTGTCGTAGTCGTGGCGGCTGCCGCGGATGTAGATCATCGCGTTGATGGAGGACGAGCCGCCCAGGGTACGGCCGCGAGGCCAGTAGATGACCCGGCCGGCCGCGCGCTGCTGCGGCACCGTCTGGTAGTCCCAGTCGTAGGTCGTCTTGAAAAGCAGGTTCAGCGCGGCGGGGATGTGTATCTCGTCGGCGTCGTCCGGCGGCCCGGCCTCCAGCAGCAGCACCCGGGTGGACGGGTTCTCGGTGAGGCGCGCCGCGAGCACGCAGCCGGCGCTGCCGGCGCCCACGATGACGTAGTCGTACACGGCCACCTCCCGAACCAGCCGGACGTCGACGGACACCCTACTCGCTGGTGGCAGGCACGATACTCCAGCCGAACGCCGCGGTCCCGGGCCGGCGACGCTGTCCGCGCACGCCCGGCGCGGGACCGCGCGCCCCCTCACGTGCCGGGTCGCTGCCGAGCCAGGCGGGCCCCCGAGAACCACCTGGACGCTCGTCGCAGCGACCCGCAGGCCAGTTCTCACTGGCCTGCCCCAGGTCTTATTCCGGCCTGGTCAGAGTTATCAGTTCCGATGACCGGAACCTGATCAGATCAGCGCCCGGTAACTCACCATCACTGATTACTCTTCGTACTCATACGATGTCACATCGTCGTCAAAATGTGAATACCCCAGGTCAGAACAGTAGGCAACACACCAGCACTGAGACATCAGAGCGTGGGGACGGACCCGCGGATGGCAGGGCCTGGCCTGGTTTAGGCGCTACCGAAGATCCCGCCCGGCGTGTCTGCCACCCGAGCCCTGCCGCCCGCTACGGTGGAGCCATGGCACGCGACCGAAGCGAGACGCCGGTGGTGCTGTCCCGCATCTACACCCGTACCGGCGACGACGGGACCACCGGACTGGGCGACGCCAGCCGCGCGGCCAAGACCGACCCCCGGCTTGCCGCCTACGCCGACGTGGACGAGGCGAACTCGGCGATCGGGGTTGCGGTGACCCTGGGCGGGCTTCCTGACTCCATCACCAGGCTGCTGATCCGCATTCAGAACGAGCTTTTTGACGTCGGCGCCGACCTGTGCACGCCAGTGACGCAGCAGCCCGCCTACCCGCCGCTGCGGATCGACGACAGCTACGTGACCGCCCTTGAGCGGGAGTGCGACGCCCAGAACGAGGGGCTGCCCGCGCTGCGCAGCTTCGTGCTGCCGGGCGGCACCGCCGGCGCGGCGCTGCTGCACGCGGCCCGTACGGTCGTGCGGCGAGCCGAGCGGAGCACGTGGGCGGCCATCGCCGCGCACGGCGACGCCGTGCACCCGCTACCCGCCCGCTACCTCAACAGGCTTTCCGACCTGCTTTTCATCCTGGCCCGCCAGGCCAA
>Ga0302324_100010762_pt1 | contig 18872 bp, 19 predicted proteins | sample Palsa_T0_1_FD_201949 | JGI IMG/M metagenome (GOLD analysis project Ga0302324, IMG submission 201949) | Peat permafrost microbial communities from Stordalen Mire near Abisko, Sweden - Palsa_T0_1 | ecosystem: Environmental > Terrestrial > Soil > Palsa > Peat permafrost | place: Sweden: Abisko...
TCACATTACCGATATTTCGTGGGGCCGGATTAACCATCCCGATGAGTTACTTAAACTGGATCAGGTAGTGAAAGTTGTCGTCCTTGATTTTGATGAAGATAAGAGAAGGATTTCGCTTGGGATGAAACAACTTACTCCCCATCCCTGGGATTCTTTGCCTTCCCATATAGCCATTGGTTCTAAAGTAAAGGGAAGAATCGTCAACGTTGCCGATTACGGAGCGTTCTTAGAATTGCAACCTGGTGTGGAAGGATTGATTCACGTGAGTGAAATGAGCTGGTCACAACACCTGCGCAATCCGCAGGACTTCCTGAAAGTCGGCGATGAACTGGAGGCGGTTGTCCTCACGATTGACCGCGAAGAACGCAAGATGTCATTGGGGATTAAACAACTGTCTGAAGATCCTTGGACCCGGCAGGATGTATTGACCAAATACGCTGTGGGTACCCGCCATAAGGGTATCGTTCGCAACCTCACTAATTTTGGATTGTTCATCGAATTGGAAGAAGGCATCGACGGATTGGTACACGTGTCGGATTTGTCGTGGACGAAGAAAGTTAAACACCCGTCTGAATTCACTAAAGTCGGGGAGAATCTGGAAGTTGTGGTGTTGGAACTCGATGCAGCGAATCGCCGGTTGGCCTTGAGCCATAAGCACATCGAAGAAAATCCATGGGATACATTTGAAAAGATTTTCACGATTGGTTCGGTGCAGAAATGTACAATCATCAATAAGAATGAAAAAGGGGCCTTCCTTGAATTACCTTATGGTCTGGAAGGATTCTGTGCGGCGCGAAATCTGGCCAAAGAAGATGGCACCAAAGGCGAAATCGGAGAAAGTCTTGATTTCAAAGTGCTGGAATTCTCGAAAGAAGACAGGCGCATTGTGTTAAGCCACAGAGCGATGTATTCCTCGGAAGAAGAAAAAGTACAGCCCGCCCCGCAGCAACTGGCAGGCAAGAAAAAGCCGGCTCCGCAAAAAGGCAAGATCATTGATAAGATCAATCAGGAAGGTGAAAAGTCGACGTTGGGAGACATCGAAGCCTTGAGTGCATTGAAAGAGAAGATGAGTGCCTCGCGTGCGACGCCCCCTCCTTCGGAAGAAGAGAACAAGGCGGAGTAGATTGTGGATGTTGGATTCGGGTTGCTGAATTCTAACTTGCTTACCAGAATCCAGCGATCAGCATCCACCAAAATGGTCTCGTGGCCGAGCGGCTAGGCAGAGCTCTGCAAAAGCTTCTACAGCGGTTCGAATCCGCTCGAGACCTCCAATAAAGCCACAAATTATATCTATTTGTGGCTTTTTTTATTAAGTGGTCTATAGCAGTGGTCCATTTTATCGGCCGCAACGATTTTCCGCGCTCACAGTTCTCTGTCTGGAATTGAAATTATTTTTGCTTGGTTTGGCTCCAGGGGGGTGTAATACCATTCATACGGGCATAAGCGATCAATTGGCCCAAGTGTTCATTGGCGTGGGCGAGCGCAATCAAGATAGCGGACATGGTTGTGTACTCACCAGGAAAGGGAAACTCCACTTTGGTTGGCAGGGCCGCATCTTGGGTATTGTTAATAGCACCGACAAGGACTTCAAAAGATCTCTTGAGTTCAGCCTCGATGGCTTCTTTTGTTTTCAAATCCTTTTCAAGGGTTTGCATTTTAACACCTTCCGGTATTTTAGCACCCAACTTTGATGCAAAGAAATAATTCGATGAAGCGATGTGGGCACAAACTTCAGCAACCGAGCGTACTCCATTCTGAGGAGACCATGAGTATTTCTCGATAGGGATAGCGTGCGCCAGTTGCATGACTTGTCCGGATGCAAAAGTGATCGATCCTGAAGCTTCCTTTTGAAACTGGCCCTGGCACAAGGCCTGAAGGGAAAATAGCAGAGCAGCGGCGGTCAAAATATTTTTCATAGTGTTTTTAATTGGTTTAGATGTTTCATTTTAGACAATCTTTTTAGTACCCCCGGCAATGACAAAAGCAATTCCGCTATAGGCAAGCGCTATGAATGCGCTAGTAATCTCACTTCCCAAATAAGCAACAGGAGAAGCGATCACTCTGGGGATGTGGAGAATGATAAACCAGGTGAAAATCATTGAACCCAAAAGACCGGCAGCTAGTCTGGGCTTGATTTTCAAAATAATTGCAAGACCGGAACCAAGTAATGCTACGCCACCAAAATAAATCCAGAAGAGATGGTAGGGTATCCATGATGGAACATAGTCTGCTGCCTCTTCGGCATATAGAAAATGATCAACGCTAAAACTGATAATCGTTATCGAAAACAAAATGGCGCCGAAAGGGGCTAGCTTCCCCAGGAGCCTGGTAAGAGAGTTTTCATTTTTTTCTGAATAGCAGCCGGCGATGACCAATGCGCCACCGGCGAATGCCAATTCCTTCGCTGCGTTCTCCCAATCCCCAAAATGCATATAATTTGAGCTTACCATAAATTCATAGGGGATAAAGTAAAAGCAAAACACCAATAGCAACACACTTCCTAACAGGAGGGCAACTGGCCTGATTTGTTTTTCAAAAACGACACACGCTCCAGCCAAGGTAAGCAAGCCTCCAGCAATATAAGCGAGTACGAGAAGACCCGGGATCCCGGAATGTTTTGGAGGTATTAACATATAAGGAAAATCACGATAATAAATAGTCAGAAGCCCCATGACGGCGATAGCTAAACCAAAGAAAATACGGCCTATATTGGATAGATTTCTCATAAGATCTAAATATAATCAGTTTCGCACAACCTCTCGCTGGCCATTTAAAGAAACGAATCGTAATGAAACCGAAACGTTTTTTCGTTTCGTTTCGGAGGAAAGCATGCTAGCGAATCAGTGCGTTATTTGGATGAGGCATTAAACAGCTTTGAATGTCAATGGACACCCCTTCGCAATGGATGAATCCAAATCATGTTACATTCGCAGGTTGGAGGCAATAAGAAATAACTGGAATATTGATTGACCATTCCAAGTCGCTTTTTTACGGCAGGCAAGGAGTAGTGAACCCGCTGTACTAAATTCTCAAGTAGCACATTTTGAAATCATGGACAACACAGAAAGAATTTGCGAATGCATTTTTAACATTGAACTGGCGACCGTAGTGAATTTGTTCTTTATCTCTTTAACTATCTCCTTTCAATTTGGCTTAAATTTACTCCCCTGCAAACAATAACAATCACTCTTCCGGATAATCTGGAATTCGACCAACGACAACCTGCCAAGTTTCTCGCTTCCAAACTTTATGAGGCAGGTAAACTTTCTCTTGGGCAAGCGGCAGATTTGGCTGGCCTCACGAAAGTAGCATTTGCGGAAATACCGGGTGACTTCGGCGTTTCATTGTTTAACTACCCCGTGACCGAGATGAAGCGTGATGCTGAAAATAAAACTCGAATTTGAAAGGAGTTCGAGGTCTTTTCGTTTTTATTCTCCAGCGAAATTGTAATGTCGTTAAATTGAGATTCGTCTACCCTACAGTTTGAGCTCCATAAAAACCAGCCAATCCTTAAGTTTCTTAGGAAGTTCGTAATAGGGCTCTGTCTTCATGAAACCCATGCGTTGATAAAGACTCCGAGCTTCGACCTGTCTAATACTCGTATCCAGTTTCATCGACAAATAGCCAATCGCCTTTGCCTCGTTAATAAGTGTCTCCGCCAATACCCGTCCAACTCCTTTGCCATGATATTGAGTATAGACAAACATACGTTTCATTTCACAGGTTTGCACGTCTATTTTGCGTAAGGCTACGCATCCCGCCGGTTGTCCGTCATATAAAGCTAAAAGGAGCCGGCCTTCGGGTGGTGAGTACTTGCCTGGCAATGATGTTAATTCTTCTTCAAAAGCTTTGGCATCGAAATATTCATCAATTACTTCAATATCTTCCAAATGACGCCGTCTATGCCAATACACAAATTCTTGAATTAAGTTTCGCACCTGGTCTATTTGTTCCTGGCTTGTCGCAAATAAGATCTGTACCATCTTTATTTTTTTGTTTTAATCCTACTCCAAGTTCCGTTGATTTGGTTCAACTTAATCTTACTTAACAAAGTAAGATTAATTGCACAACCCATGACATTTAGGTTACCTTGCTTTCTTCCCAGGTTGCGAGTATGATTGGTTTAATCAAGTGTCGGGTTTTTTGAAAATACAAAGGCAACCGCCATAAACCCGGAACGAATATAAACTTTTTATAGTCTTGAGATGCTAGATAACTTGCTACTGTAGCATACCCATTGCCGAGCATAAAAAAATCCCGGGCCGTTGCCCGGGACTTGCAGCAATGAAGTAAGTTAATTTAATGTCCTCCTAATACTAATCGTTTGAATCGTCGTTCTTGGCTGTAAGTGTTGTCGATTTTCCACTGTAGGTTATCGTACAAGTCTGGTCGCAAGTGCCGTTACCGAAGTCCATAGTAATTTCCTTATTGGTGTCGATGATGATTACTTTAGTCCCCGAAACCGGGAAATAAACCTTGTCCATGGCTATGCAAGCCTCGCTATAAACAATGGGATTCGTGATCTGGACGGTATAGGTTTTACCATGGCGGTTGGTACCACTCGCCGCAAAAGAAAATCCGCTGGTCTGAGTCGTGGTAACTGTTCCCTCTGCAATATTCCAGGCTCTGGTTTTGTTCACCGTGCGTGTTGCTTTTGTACTGTCAGGCCATGTTGATGTGACATTGGACGAAATAGTCCATGTTGGTATCAACAAAACCGTGCTGACATTGGTAAGCGTGCGTGTTCCGTTGATGACAACGCCATTAATGCTGTAATCCATCAGGTGAATAGTAATCGTAGAACCAACTTTCCACCAGCGACCTCCACTCCACGTAATAGTAATTGTACCCTTGCGAACATTACCTCTTGCGTCAGTACATCCTGCGGCATTTGCACTTCCGTTAGCGCTTTCATTAAAGTTTATCGTAAGAGTACCCTGGCCCTTGCCACCGATTGTATCTTCAAAAATCACATACGCACACGCTACACGACTATCGGACGCGGTTAAACGACCGGCGCCGTCTCCGGCATTAAGCTGACCGGTGGCCATGTCATCCACTTCGTCCTGCTGTGCATCTTGAGTCAATTCGTTGTTTGCCGTCTGAGTAATCTCCGCGTTAATTGGATCTGAGGCACTCTTGCAGGATAGGAGAAATGCACCCATTCCGAAAAATGCGACGTGTAAAGCTAATTTTAGAGATCTTTGTTTGTTTTTCATGAGTTATTGTTTTTTTAATTGCAATTCCAAATTTTTTTCTGATCGGAATGGGCCAGTACAAATCATTTACAGTAAGTTAAAAAATCATGCCATCAAATACTACGCGTTGGAACTTCCGACTTTATGAGATAACGTGGTCAGGAAGAGAAATCTCAATAGATTGGAAAAATAATTTCCAGGATAAAAAGTTATCGAATGCAAGCATCAACCCGCAACGCTTTTGCCATTGACATAGAGTTTTCTCAAGGTAAGAAAATCAGAATGCTTAAATCATATGGCAAAATTTCCTATTGATCCGGCGGGAATTGACGCGTTCACGGAGTGAACATCTTGAAATCAGCACTTAACAAACTCCGTCAATCCTTTTGAATTCATTAACTATTTTCCGAAGCTCATATTTTTCAGAATATAAAGCATCTCCGATTTTAACCATTTGAGCCCAGGCGGAGTAACGTCCGGTCCCAACATCTTCTATCCTTTTACGTATTATTCTTTTAAGCCTGAATTTTGCTTTTCTGTATTCCCTTCCAAAATTATCCTGTATCGATAAAAATAATTCTCGTCCAATATATTTTCGAGCCTCTACGATCAGAATGTCTGCATCTTCTTTTTTCATCTGTTGATTATCATTGATTTAAAGGCCACGCCAGTCCGGATTTCATAACTTGGAATAGTCAATACGTGAGATGTATTTTGCCCTTTCTCTCCGCGGTTTTTTATAAACGAAAAATTTCACTATTCCGTAAAAAATAGAAGTTGAAATCATTAAATCAGCTATAAAAATCAATAAAACAATTGTTGCGTCCATACTATTTACAATTTGATTGCAGGCATAACGGATAAAAAACTATTCCAGCTTTTTGGTCTTGATAATGAAGGTGTTTTAGGCTTTTAGAGTGTAAACAATTCCCTTCACGCGTGGAGACTTTTCCGCAAAAAAAAGAGTAACGCGTTTGTCATCTTCTAAAAAGTAATCTGTAAAGAAATTATAGTTCTCAGACTTGATTTAGGCTCTCTTCATAATTCCAATAAACATTGAAAATAGACCTAAGGCCACAAGAATATGAATATTTCCAGTCGTTTTGTAGACAAACACTCCTAAAGACCATCGGATAAGCAAAATAACGCCCATCATAAATAATAAGAATCGCATTTCATTATAGTTTAAAGTGCTTATGTCATTTAAATATGAAATCACATAAATACCTTGCCAGAAAGCTCTGTTGAATTACCAGGTGTGATCTTGCGGGGATGCCTAACCGGCCTAGACCAGACATGTCTCGCTAATTTTTACCGCCGATTTGAAGTCGAATCAGCTTGTTGAGCATTACCTGATCCGACTAGCCAGGCATGAAATTTCTGTAGCCCAATTGTTAAAAATTATTTCCACTACAATCAATAAAAAAATTATGAATAAAATAATGTTTTCTATTCTTGTCTTACTTGGCCTTGCCGTGACAGATGCGCATGGTCAGTCTAAACAGGATACGGCAAGATATCACTACAAATCCAGGATAAAGGAAAATTGGGTAAAAGTGAATTCAGTAGACATTCCTGAAGGTGTGCAGCGGACTCTTAGGGGTTCGGAATACGAGGGCTGGACAGTCTTGGGCGTTTACCGCAATGACGATAGTTCCGAATTCAAGGTGGAGTTAACAAAATCCGGAGAAACCAAAACCTATTGGTTTGATCTGGATGGCAACCGCCTTCATCTTCACCGTAAGAAGAGTTCTTGAGTCGTTTAGCAAGTTTTTCCTTGCGTCTAGTTTTTATCTCCAGCGTCCGCCAACCCAATAATGGCCGCGTGCACCTTGTCTCCATTCGCCACCGTGCCACTCCTTCCCGGCACGTGGGTGGTCCCAGTGTCCGCCTACCCAGGTATGGTGTCCCCCTCGCCAAACCCACCCCCCATCAATCCAGACTGCCCCGGGGTACGGAAAAGCCGGTCTTACTTCAATTGGAGCAACAGGGACTTCCGCCACGTAATGGGGACCACAACTTTGAAGAATAACGATAAGGCCGGAAAAAATAATTGTCCGAATCTTTACCATTTTAGCAGTCTGTATTAAATCAGAATTAAAAATTGCCAGATTTTTCATTTTTTTCTTTTTTGGGTTAACGATCTGTAAAATGTCAGGATTCTGATAATATCGGTTGGCCCGTTTCTTACCATCATCCAGTTAACATTGAAGTTCATGACCCTTTGTCGAAAATTCTATGCCATTGGGTGGAATGGCCAAAACGCCGCACTGTTGATCAAAAATAAAAAGCTAAACATCCTTGTGACTTGTGGCATTATTTCTACACCCTATTGTTATAGTTTCCCCAAAAACGGCACCATTTTAATCACCAGAACCTGGTCACTCAAAAATTCATATTATTTTGATCTTAAGCATGTTAGCGCTGATTTGAACGTAGCTATTATTCTTATTTTATTTTTTGGCTTTTTCCTTGAATTACTCCAGCCGACGGACTTAAACCCAAAAACGTATGCTACGTCAACTCAGGATACAAAAACAACAGTTCAGTGTTTTGCCCCAGCAAATTCAATTACTTAAATTATTTCACCTTACGACCCATGAACTTCAACAACGTATTCAGGAGGAATTAAATGAAAACCCGTTGCTGGAAGAAAAATCACTTTTGGAGGATCAAGAGAAATCTGCAGAAGACACCATTCCGGATTATCAGGACGAAGAGGAATATCAATACGATGATATTCCGGATTACAAACTCGAACATAATAATTATTTATCTGAATCTGATTTACCTCAACGACCAATTTCAGAACGTTATGACTTTCGTAGCGATTTGAAGGCTGAGATTCGAATTACATTGAAAAATGAAAAGCAAGTCGACCTGGCGGAGTATCTGATTGACTCGCTAAATGACTGTGGAATGCTCGAGCGAAATCTGGAGGAAATTACGGATGATTACTCGTTTAAAAAGCAGCAGGTAATTGAAGAGAGGGAAATAGAGGAAGTAAGAACAGTTCTGAAAGAAATGCACCCGGAGGGAGTTGGATGTTTCACCGTTAAAGAATTTCTATTATTCCAATTGAATCGGATGAATACCAATCGCCCGGATGTAAAAATGGCTATTTGTCTCCTCGAGAAACATTTTGACAGTCTCGCTTGCCGGAGAAAAGAAAAGATTGCGGACTTGCTGGGGATTGACGAAGATGAATTGGAAATCGTTCTGCACTTGATCGGTTCTTGCAAATCGAAACCGTTGTCAGAAATTGATTTGAATTATGTCAATGATACCGTGATACCCGATTTTATCATCCGAAGGACAGGTGATAATTATGAAATCACGCTCCATCACGAACGTTCTGCCACATTGTTTATCAATCATTCGGTCACTAACCTGATAAATAAACAAAATCCAGCGGATAAAGGAGCAACGCAGTACTTGAAAAACAAACTCAATTCGGCTCAATGGTTTGTGGATGCTATCAAGCAACGCGAAAGCAGTATGCAAAAAGTAATGCGGGTGATTGTCGATCTGCAGAAAAATTATTTCAAAAATGGCGATATCGCCCTTTTGAAGCCTATGATTTTAAAGAACATTGCCAATCGGACGGGGCTCGACGTGTCAACGATTTCGCGCATCACCTGCAACAAATATGCAGATACTCATTTTGGAATTATTAGATTAAAGGATTTATTTTCAGAAGGATTGCAAAACGAAGAAGGAGAAAATGTGAGTAACCGGGTAATTCGGGCCACCATCGTAGAGATTGTAAAAAATGAGGATAAGAGAAATCCGCTAACGGATCAGCAGTTAGTTATCGTGCTTTCTATGAAAGGCTTTATCCTAGCCAGAAGAACAGTAGCCAAATACCGTGAACAATTACGGATTCCGGCCGCCCACTTCAGGGCTATGTGGGTTTCATGAATTTATCTTGTTTTAGATAATCCACTCCCGTTCTGGCAGAGTTTTTATTGGTATAAGAACATTAAATTATTTTTACTAGTTAACCCTTATAGACATGAGATCATTATTGTATCTGATTGCAGTTATCCTTCTGATTGGATGGCTTCTGGGAGTATTTATTTACAGCGCCTCAGGAATTATTCACATTCTCATTGTTTTAGCCCTCATATCATTGCTTTTAGGAATCATACGCCGGGCCTGAATTCTCTCTGCCCATCCGGGTAGTCAATCTATATACCCAACGCTACAGTTTCGTTAACCCGAAACTGTAGCGGAAGGGGAGATTTGACTTTACTTGATCGTCGTTTATGTTTTTCAAAAAGGATGAATCCCCGGGTAATTCATCGGGTGCAGGGTTTGATGAAAACCTGTCAGAACCCGTGATTTTAAAGTACTTCGTTGACGAAAATTATACACACGCCGGGAATTTATTTACCCCCTTCAAAACCAAAATCCCCAAAATTAGGTAGCAAAAAAACTGGAACAGTTTATGCGATAGTATGAGAAACAAACAAATACTATATGAACGCGCTAATCATCCTATCCGTTTTAGTTGTCGGCTTTACAATTTTTGTATTGCTCTTTTATGGAGTTGCAAAATTATTCCTCCATAAAAAATCTCACGACCAAAAAATGAAATACATCTCGCGTGCCAATACAATTAATTTCAAGGTAAATAAGCCCGGGAGTACTTACTCCTTCAAATAATTATGAATTATTGTCATATTCTATTGATGGTAATAATTATTGGGTTGGCGAACCCTTGTCGATCTCAATCGGATGGCCGAAAGGCAGAGGCGCCAAAAGATACCGTCCTTAAGGACCGAACTAAACTTTCAATGGAATTGACCCAGCTCCGGGATTCCATCAACGCCGAGTTGGCGTTAATCGCTCAGATGAACGATACCTCATCAATAATACGGCCGTATATAGAACGGGCAAAGAAGAAGCTAAGTATCCAAAGAAATAAAGTAGGAGAAGTCATTGAAGATGTTGGGGAGGCCACCAAAGAAACCTGGGATTATTTTGTTATGGAAGCGGCACATTGTACAGTTATATAGATCGGCTATGAGTACCATCGGGTAAAAATGGAAGTATTGAAATCCACATTAGCAAGTCGTCACCTATGAGAAACCTGATATCATTTTTAATGTTTTCAAATTCGGGTAACAAACTTACTTGATCAATTCTCTCATTCGGATAAACCAATGAAAATATGAAAACGGAAGCAAGAAAAACCACAGAAGTATTACATGGGCTTTTGAAAATTAACAATGATCGGATTGCAGGTTATCTTAAAGCCGCAGAAGAAACGAACGAGGTGGATTTAAAAGCCTTTTTTACGGAAAGGGCAAAAGAAAGCAAGGAAAACGTACTGGATCTGATCAGGGAAATTAAAAAAACGAATGATTATATGATTTGGAGCAGAACGACTTTATCAGGAAAGGTTTACCGCGTGTGGATGGATGTAAAAGCAGCGCTTAACGGTAAGGATAGCAGATCAATTTTAAACTCTTGCGAATTTGGCGAAGAAGTAACTCAAACAGCCTATCGCGATGCTATTGCATCAAATGAATTGACGACGGAAGCCCGGCAATTGCTAAGAAATCAGCACGTGGATTTGATCGCTTCTTATGACATCATAAAGAATTTTAAAGAAGGCTACACGGTTGCCTTTACCAAAACATTCTAGTGATATACGTAATAGGTCCGTCGGACCGCGTTTTTCTACTTTAGTCGTTTCCTTATGGATTGGAACAGCGAGGAAATTCAACAGCGCATAACAACAATCAAGGAACTGGTCAAAGATTCCCGATTTTCCAGAATGTCGGAAGCCTTGGAGCAGAAATTTTACCTTGTTAAGGACCTGGTAGAAAAACAAGACGAGTTTTTGAAAGAGCTTTCCGATTTTGAAGACATCTGGAAAGAAAAACCCGAAAGTTAACCTCCAGAAAAAAACCCCCGGCAATCATCGCCTTAGCATCAACGGCGATGCTCTTCTCCTTCGAAACTAACTCTCAACGCGATAATCTGAGGAGCCCTCTCATCTTTATCATAGGAGAATCCGAACCACCCTGGGGCCACTATTCCAATGATCATTTGACTCACCCCTTGCTCGAAAATACATTTGATCATACAAAATCATTAAACTTCAAGACCGCTTGAACATATTCTCTTTGTTTATTTGAAATTACATTGTATTTTAGAGGTAACCTGAGGCAAAAAAGGGACCGGTGAAATACCGGATTAAGCCTTGATAAGAAACTAATCCGCCAGCTATGGACATACTTAAAAAACTTAAGTACTCGAGGCCTGCTGAGACCAAAAATGCAGGGCAGGAGCGAATATCTCAGGTCAGTGAGAAGGCGCCCATTAGCGGGAGAGACGATGGACAAATAGACGAAACAGACTGGGATATCATGGCAGGATATCAGGTGCTTTTGGAGAATATGCCCGCTGCCATTTATACCTGCGATACTCAGGGATATATCACTTTGTATAACAAGGCTGCCGCTGTGCTGTGGGGAAAGGAACCTGAAATTGGGAAAGATAGGTGGTGCGGTTCGTGGAGGATTTACGGGCCTGACGGGATTACGCCCCTGGAGCTCGACACGTGCCCCATGGCAAGAACATTAAAAGAAGGCAAGCCGATAAGGGATACCGAGATTGTTATTGAACGTCCGGATAGGACAAGGAGCAATGTGCAGCCCTATCCCGTCCCCCTGTTTGATAAGAAGGGCAGAATATCAGGCGCCGTGAACCTGTTGTTGGATATCACTGATCGCAAGACGGTTGAAAAGGAATTGGAGAATCTGGCTGCGATAGTTCATTCCTCGACAGATCCTGTCATTGGCAAAACCCTGGACGGCGTCATTACAAGTTGGAATAAAGCTGCCGAAAGGATATTCGGTTATACCGCTGATGAAATAATCGGACAATACGGTCAAAAACTTATTCCGGAGGATCGTTTGAACGAAGAAGCTTTAATTCTTGAACTTTTAAAAAAAGGTGAAGTGGTTGAATCGTTTGAGACCAAGCGGATTACAAAAGACAAAAAAGTACTTGACATTTCCCTGACGATTTCACCCGTTAAGGACAAACAAGGGAACCTTATAGGTCTGTCAAAAATTGTCAGGGACATCACAGCTCAAAAAGCCGTTCGTGAAGCCCTATTGGAAAGCGAAGAGAGGCTAAGGATGGCCAGTGAATCCACCCAACTCGGAACCTGGGAATATCATCCCCTGCAAGACAAATTGATCTGGTCAGATGAATGCAGGAGAATCTATGACGTTCCCGCTGACTTTGACCCCACCAATGCCTTTATTTTGGAACACATGCATCTTGACGACAGACCGCTGCTGCATGAGGAGTTCGTTAAGGCCCTGGACCCAAATGGTGACGGGAAATTCCACATGCATTACCGGTTCACTAGAGCAAACGACGACAAATGGCGGTGGCTCAAAGTAAGTGGCAAAACCTATTTCAATAGTCAGCGGCAACCGCTGCGATTTATCGGCAATATGCTGGATATCACCGAAGAAAAATTGGCTGAGAAGCTGATCCGTGAAAGCGAAGAGCGCCTGCGCATGGCTGTGCTGGCCACAAGACTTGGAACATGGGAGTTTTTTCCGGTAACGCGCAAATTGATATTATCGGAAGAGTCCAAAGAAATGTTTGCCTTTCCCCGGGATAAAGAAGTTGATTTCAGGGTTTTCGAAGATCATATACATCCTGAGGACAGGGATGCCTTAGGTGCCGGGTTTAGAAAGTCAATGGACCCTAACGGAGATGGAAATTACGATGTTTCTTCTCGCATTATCCGTTTCGATGGCGGAGTTCGATGGATAAGAACTCAAGGCAAAGTTTTTTTTGATTCTGAACAACATCCGATTCGGTTGATCGGCACCATACTTGATATTACGGATCAAAAAACAGCCGAAAAAGCATTAGCTGAGAGCGAGCGACGATCAAGGCTTGCCATTGAAGCCGCGAACATGGGCACCTTCGAGTGGGATTTGATTAGCCAGGAATTTAACAGTTCCCAACGACTTAACAATATTTTTGGCTTTCTGAACCAGCCTAACATTACACATAAAAATTTAACTGACGCCTTTCACCCCGCCGACAAGCCGACACGTGATAAAGCAATAAAAGATTCCGCTGACAAAGGATCATTAAGTTATGAGGCCAGAGTTATTTGGCCTGACAAGTCTATCCACTGGGTAAGGGTTCACGGCAAGGTTGCATATGACGAGTTAAAACAGCCGGTAACAATGTACGGAATTGCAGTGGACATAACGGAGGAAAAAATCTCTACGACAGCATTGGAGGACGGCAAGACGCGGTTGAACATTGCCATCGAAGCGTCTGAGCTGGGGATGTTGGAATATTATATTAAGACCGACCAGGCAAAATGCTCGGACCGCTATTTGGAAATTCTGGGGTTTGAAAAGGGTTCGAATCCTAGTCGTCAGGAGCAACTGGACAAGATCCATCCGGATGATATAGTCAAGCGTGATGTGGCCTTAAGAAATTCGTTGAAAAAGGGTGTTATGGATTTTGAGTTAAGGATAAGGCCTGACCTTAAAACTGTCCGTTGGATCAAAGTCAAGGGGAAAGTGTTTTATGACGAAAATCAGCTGCCGGAAAAGATTGTGGGCACAGCAATGGATATCACGGAAACCAAAACGATGCTTAACACTTTGCAGGAAAGTGAATTAAAGTTGCAAACCATCTCTAGCGCCTCACCAGTTGGATTATGGATGACTGATGACGTTGCACAAAATACATTTGTCAATGAAACATGGATACAATGGACGGGCATACCCTTTGAAAAGCAATTGGGAACCGGCTGGCTTGACCGTGTTCTGGAGGAAGACAGAGAAAAGGCACACGCCAAATTCTGGGAGTGTTTGCAAAAAAAAGAAAAATACATTGCAGAATTCAGAATAATAAGCTCTGAGGGGGAAATGCGGTGGTGCCTTACAGAAGGAGCGCCTTACTATGATGCCAACGGGGAATTTGAAGGTTACGCCGGTTCGGTCACCGATATCACCGATCTGAAAAAATCAGAAGCAAGGAAAGACGATTTTATTAAGATGGCAAGCCATGAATTAAAAACTCCGATTACTTCTATTAAAGGCTATGTTCAACTCTTGCAAAAAATATACGATGAACTGGATCTGGAAAAATATCAAGCCTCAAGATTAACCGTTAAATCTTCGCTTAATACCATCTCAAAACAAGTTTCAAAGCTTACGCGATTAGTTTCCGAATTGCTGGATCTGACCAGAATAGAATCCGGCAAACTGGAGCTACAAAAAACGGAGTTCGTTTTGGATGATCTGTTGAAGGAGACAGTGTCGGATATGCGTCACACAACTTCCCAACATCGGATTGTTCTTCGCAATGATTTTATGGGAAATATATTCGCAGACAAAGACCGCATATCGCAAGTCCTGGTCAACCTGTTAACGAATGCTATTAAATACTCCCCGGATGCTGATTGTATTGAAATTGACGTTAAGGAAAATGGCAACATGATCAATATAAAAATTAAGGATTATGGGATTGGCATTGAAGAGAAAGATCAGAAAATGATATTCCAACGCTTTTATCGCGTGGAAGGGAAAAATGAACAAACCTATCCTGGTTTCGGCATCGGATTATTCATTGTCGATGAGATTATACAACGTCATAATGGAAATATTTCTGTAGAGAGTAAAAAGAATGCAGGATCAATATTCACCGTGTCGTTGCCGTTAGCGCTTGAAAGTTAAGAGTCAAACCCGGCATACATGGGTTAGTAATATAATTAATCCAACCTGCATATGGGTAAAATTTTAATCATAGAGGATGATTTCGACATTGGAACGATGATCAAAATAATGCTCGAATACCACGGGTATTCAGTGGTTTTGCTTCAAAAGGCGGAGAAGGCAGAAGAGGTAATACGAGCCGAGCAGGTTGACCTTGTCATCATGGACATGCTGCTATCGGGAGTGAACGGTCTAGATGTGTGCGCCCGAATAAAACAGGAAAAGTCTCTCTCGCACATACCCATCATCATAACATCAGCCCATCCTAACGCCAAAGAACTTTCACAGAAAGTTGGAGCGGCGGATTTTATCGCCAAGCCGTTCGAAATGCAAGAAGTACTTTCGAAGGTCGACAGGCTTGTTCAATCGGATCGGTGAGTTTTTGACCATTAAAAATGCCTTATTCTTTTTGTCAACCCAACCTTTCACATAACAGGGTGGATTACGAAACTAAGAATCTTTTTGCGCCGAACGGATTCAGAGTTTATGCATATAATTTCTGGCGGAAAATTTCCCTTAAAATTTTATTCTTTTCCGCACTTCTGACCCGTTCGTCCGGTGGCACTACCAGGTTAAAAAATGCTCTGTTGAGAGCATCAACAATCTGTGTAATATACTCTTTTCTTGGGCTGACGATCACCTTCTTCTCACCCTCGGCGGTGCAAATCGACACTGCATAACGGTCCTTCAATTGCACGATTACCAAGGATCCCACAATCAGCAAAATGATACCGATCCCGATAGCGATTGTATTAGCGGTGGCCGCCACTGAATAAAGGTCAACATCCTGTATAAGGCTCTTCGGGATTTGTTGGAAGAAACCCAACGCCAATATCACCACACTCATGACCAACATAAAGAACGCCGGACGCTTATCGGGGTGCACGATTAAAAAGTTGTGTCGGGTTATCCCATTTAATTGATATAAAGTCTCCTTCACCATAATATAGGAATCAGTGACAATCACGTCTCGTCCGTCACTGTAAAAAATCTCTTTTGAAGTCATAGTTTTAAGAATTTAAGTTTTGGCCCCGTTCACAGGACCGGATACAATTTATAGGTTATAGGCCTCCCGTTTTAGTTTCTCCCTAGCGTGATTCATCAATAGAAAAATAATGCCAAAACCCTTCAGGCTTCGTAGGATAGTTTGAGCTGGAATATATTGGAATGGGTGGGTAGCAAACTCCACAGGTGTCAAATTTAATCCCCATCGTGTGTCAGGCGCCGTCAGTAAAAATCTACGAAAGAATTAAGCCAATTTAAAATAGATGCTAAAGGTCGTGCCTTTCTCCAAGGCACTTCTAACTTCAACCGTTGCGCTGTGACTGCTGAGAATATTTTTGGTCGATGTAAGACCCAGCCCCATACCACCCTGTTTATCTGTATAGAATGGATCAAATAGTTTTTCTATCTCCTCGGGCGCAATCCCTTTCCCATTATCAATCATGGAGACAATTTCAAATCCATCCTTCAATTTCGTCTCTATCTTAAGGATCCCTTTGCCAGGCTGCATCGCTTCTATAGCGTTAATAATAATATTCAGAAATGCAATCTTCATTTTTTCCTTGTCCAGCAATATTCTCGGTAATTCATCCCCGTAACTTATTTCGAGCTTTATCTGATTGAGGTTCATGCGGTCAATCGTAAGTGCGATTGTCTCCTGGATCACGTCTGCGATTGCGGTTAATTCGAGATTCAATTCCTTCGGCTTAGACAAGTTCAGCATCTCATCAATGAGTTGCTCAATCCGGTTTGCATTTCTTTCAATGACATCGGTGTAAATCTTAAATGAATCATCCTTCGGCATCTCCTCTTTTAGTTGTTCTAGGGCTAAATTCAAGCTGGTTAGGGGATTGCGTACTTCATGGGCGATGGTGCGCGCCATTTTACCCGTCATAGAAAGCCTTTCGGCAATCAGCATATCGCGCTCAGCTTTCTTCTGCGTCGTCAAGTCGGAAGAGGTAACAACAAAACCATCTTCTAGCTTAACCACGGTTACATTGGTCCAGGAACCGTTTCGCTCATTTAATCTCTCGAAGCGCTTAGGAGTACCCGATGCCACTACTTCAAGGTAAATATCAAAGAGTCCGTTGTTCTTACTTTCCGGCATGATACTCAACAAACGCTTACCCATTAGTTCTTGTCCCGACATTCCTGTTAATCGTAAACCAATGTCGTTGGACATAATCCACTCAAAATCCATGACCTCTTTATTCGAATCCCGAACGCTTTTGAATGCCATGATACCGTCGAGCGAGTTGTTCAGAATATTTCGCAGGGTTTTTTGAGTAAACTCAAGAATATCGGCTTCCTGCTTGAGTGCTTCTACATTTTCCTTAATCCTTTCTTCAGCCATCCTTCTTTTGTCGAGTGCTTGCAGGACTCTCACAAAGAGAATGGTCATTCCGATCAGGGCAATCAAGGTGTAGACCAGCAAAGCAATCGGCGCCAAATTCCGGTACTTCACTTCCTCCGAAATTCTGTTATTGAATGTTTTCTCTTCTTCCTGCATGATTCTTCCCACAACAAGCCGGATCTGATCCATGTTTTTCTTCCCTCGAGCGAGAAGGCGGATCTCATAGTGATCCATGTACAGTGAACTCCCCCTCGCATTGGCAAGAATCTGACTGATAATCATAAACTGGTTTTCAATCAACCCATTGAGCGTGTCTGCTTTCCTGGATTGCTTGTCATTGAACGATAACAGGCTATCTAATTTTCTAATCTGTCCAGGTAATTCCTTCACAGAGGTAAAATAGGGCTTTAAATAATTTGAATCGCGCGTAAGTTGGTAACCCCGGTGTCCAGTCTCTGCATCCTTGATGGAAGAAAGAACGGCTTGGACTGCGATCAATACTCTGCTCGAATGGCGCACCAATCTTACTTCTTCAATATAATTACTCAGATTTCGGTAGGTCAGCAGGCTGATGGAAAGAAGAATGATTATGATTCCCAGAAATAACAGGCGTGTGTAAATATCTCTCATGAGGTCCAATCATCACAATCACCTGATATAATCTCCGGTTACTTAAACAAATACGCTGCCGACATTTGAGCAAATAGGTATCGGGGACATCAGGATATTGCTACACGTTAATGTTATAAAGCCTTAGTTTATTGTATAATGTTTTGCGATCAATTTGAAGAAGGTCGGCGGCTTTAGATTTATTGTAGTTAACCTTCTCAAGAATATTAATGATCACTTGCTTTTCGGCTGATCCGGCAGTCGATTTCAATAAACCGGCAGAACTTACTTCCTCAGGGGTTGATTGTTCTGAAAAAACTATCTCCTGCGGCAGGCTATCCAATTGAACCTCTTCTCCCACAGTGAGTAAAACAGCCCGCTTGATTACATTGTTTAATTCCCGGAGATTACCATGCCAATAATAATTGTTAATAAGGTTCCTGACGCCAGCTGAAAACGACTTAACATGCTTGCCGAGCGAGTAATTGGCTTTTTCAAGAAAATAACTGGCGAAAATCATCAAATCTTCTTTTCTCTCCCGAAGCGGCGATAGATGGATTCTGAATTCGTTCAGCCGATGATAGAGGTCTTCACGAAACCTTCCCTCCTTCACGGCCTTGTTGAGGTCTTCATTGGTAGCGGCAATAATGCGAACATCGATCGCCGTATCTTTTGTCGACCCAATCCGTTTTATCCTTCTCTCTTGCAATACACGTAACAAGTTTACCTGATTCTCGTAGGACAGGTTACCCACTTCATCGAGCAGAATAGTTCCGGAATCGGCAAGCTCAAAACTTCCCTGCTTATCGTTAACGGCGCCCGTAAAGGAACCTTTCATATGGCCGAATAATTCGCTCCCGGCTAATTCTCTTGGCAACGCACCACAATCAATGGCAATGAACGGTTTATCCGATCTCTTGCTTAAGCGGT
>Ga0302324_100010764_pt1 | contig 18871 bp, 12 predicted proteins | sample Palsa_T0_1_FD_201949 | JGI IMG/M metagenome (GOLD analysis project Ga0302324, IMG submission 201949) | Peat permafrost microbial communities from Stordalen Mire near Abisko, Sweden - Palsa_T0_1 | ecosystem: Environmental > Terrestrial > Soil > Palsa > Peat permafrost | place: Sweden: Abisko...
CGAGGCGACCCTACCCAAAACTGTCCCTGACATAATTTGGGCGTCGCGGCGCTGCGCCCTCCCGAAATTTGTCGCACACTCGGACTAAAGGGTTAGCCTCTTTTGGGGATTAACCCGGAAGGTGTTTTAATTGAACCACCTTGAAAAAGATCGTCGGTCGGTTAGGTTGATCGTAGCCCAAATGATACATCGGTCGTTATCAACGCTGTCGTTGCTTCAATTGAAATCCAAGATTGTTGTTCGAAGACGGCCGGCCTTTACCCTGATTGAGTTGCTGGTAGTCATCGCGATCATCGCCATTCTAGCCAGCTTGTTGCTTCCTGCCCTGAGCAAGTCAAAACTGCAGGCCCAACGCGCCCAATGCGCTTCGAATCTCAGACAATGGATCGTGAGCTTCAATATGTATGCGGGCGATTATAAAGACAGCATGCCGATGGGTTGGGATGTTCCCGGGCCCGGCGGAGAGTGGTCGATGGCGTTGCAGCCGTACATTCCCATTATAAGTAAAGTCGCTCTTTGCCCGTCCGCGACCACATTTCGCAGCGATCTGGGAGCCAACTTGTGGGTCGCCGTCAACACGCAAACACTGGCTTGGGGCATCATGGGATCCAACCAATATCCGGTTCTGGATTGGGGCGAGCCGGGATTATTTGGCAGCTACGGCATCAACGGCTGGATGTACAATCCGCCGGCTTCAACTGGCGCTGACGGTTCCAACCCTTCGTATTGGCGGAAACTCTCAGCGGCTGGTCCGACGCCTACCATCCCTGTGTTTGCCGATTGCGATTACGATGGAAGCGACCCCTCTGCCACCGATCCCGCCCCGCCTTCTCCAGGCTGGCAAAGCGTGAATGATGACATGTCCAATTTTGCCCTTCCCAGGCACGAAGGCAACCGTCCGGTCAACGTCGTTTCCCTGGATTCCTCGGTCAATCCCACGGGCTTGAAACAGCTTTGGCGTTTGAATTGGAGCACAGATTTTGACACGGCCTATGCAGACCGTGCCAACAACTGGCCGGTGTGGATGCGGAGTTATCAATAGCGCAATGCCGTCAAAACCGCAGCCAACGGTCCTAATTGGAATTTCCCAGCACTTCCACCAGAGCCGAGCGCAATTCGCCAATGCCGAACGGCTTGCGCAAAATCATATCCACGGGGTTGTGTGGGCCGGACTTAATGCCGTAGCCGGTAATCATCAAAATCGGCTGTTCAGGTGAGAGCCGCTTGATGGAGGTGGCCAATTCGACGCCTTTGACAAACGGCATGAAGCAGTCGGTCAGCACCACGTCAAAGCGATCCTGGGTAAAAAGTCGCAAAGCCTCGGCGCCATTGTTGGCCTCGACAACAGTGTGTTCGTCTTGATGAAGAAGCTGCCGAATGCTGTCCCTGATGGCGCGTTCATCATCAACCAATAGTATGCGTTTCCCGAGACATCGCTCAGGTTTAGTTTCCATGCGGCTCTGTAGAGCAATCGGCTTGCCATCGCAAAAATGAGAAAACCGCCTCCTTACTTCACATGCACTAACACCCTTAGCCGCCGGGCTTTATACGACCCTGCGTTAGCCGCGAAAGTCCAATCCGGGTTGGCCTTGGTTTGATTGCCAATGCCAAGGTCGGCCCCGTCGCCCTCGCGCCAATGATTGATGGCAAAGAGGGTTTGTCTGGCGTCATGGTTATGCACCTGCATCGACCCGTAACCATCCGTGGGATCATCGGGTTGATCGCCGAAGTCAAATATTTCGCTCGAGGCATGAGGAACGTTGGCACTATTGCCTGGGGCGTAATTGTTCGGCCAGAATTCGAGGTTCCCGCCCGCCAAGCCTTCGCCAGTTACGATTCCTTTGACATTGGAATAAACATTGAGCTTAGCCACGTTCCGTTGAAAATGCGCGCCTGAGGCAGTGGTCGGCACGCCAATTTTTCCCAGATCCGTTGTGAAAGCGTCCATGGATACATAAAGATAATCCGTGTCGTCATCTTGATTTTGCAGCTCAATAAAATAAGCCACGCGATCGAAGGGCTGCGTAATACTTTTATGCTGGTCCACATCGTATTGAATATCCGGTGACAGTTTGGCCAGATTCAAATCATAGACCAGCTTGTAGTTCTTTGCTTCAGGAACATTGAGTTGGAGAAGATCGCGGTTAGGCATCGTCCCCGCGCGGAAAGAGCCGGCGGGCAAGCCATTTTTGTTCATCAGATTCGGTTCGGCCAGCATACTCCAGGCGTAGCGCACGGCCACCGGATGTTTGACTCCAGGCGCGGAAAGCACGACGCTCGCGCCGTCGATGGCCGCTTCAGCTTTGACAAAGCCGCCTTCGTCAGCGTCAATGATCTCGAACCAATCCAACGGCTTCCCATCGCGGCTGGTCAGGCCTTCGCCCACGTGATCAAAGGTCACACGCAATTTGTTATCCTCGAGATTTAGGGATTTGAAGACCGGGCCGGAATACTCCAGCTTGTCGAAGTTGTATGTTTTGGCCAAAGCCAGGAGCGCAAGGCGATGTCCGACACCCTGTTTGTTCTTGGGATGGATATCTTTAAGGTCGCCGATGTCATTGATCACAACCATGCCTGTGTTGGGAATGGATTGCGCGGCGGCCGCCTGCCCCTGCCACAATTCAGCCTCCGTTTCCTTTTTTCCGCCATAGTTGTAAGGCGCGATTTGCACGAAATAAAATGGGAAATCCCCTTCGTGCCAGACCTCGCGCCAACCGGCGATAAGCGCTTTCATTCTTTCCGCATAACGCATCCCTTCTCCCATATTGGATTCGCCCTGGTACCAAATCGCGCCGCGCAAGGCAAAAGGAGCAAGCGGATGGATGCAGCCGTTGTAAAGGGCGGTGGCCATTTGCAAATCGTGCGGCGCGAGCAATTCCTGCGGGAATACAGGCATGGCCGGAACCAAAGCGCGGTTCACCATGGCCTGCCGAGCGGAGGCAAGCCATTGCTCGGTTTCATCCAGAGTTTGCTTCAGCTTCGCCATGTGTTGGGGAGTGCTTGGATCCGCCCATTGCACACGTTCATATTCCTGGCGCAAAGCAGGGGTCGCGGCAAAGCCCTCCGGCGGAGTCCATGATTCAATACGGGTGCCGCCCCAGGTGGACTCGATGAGGCCAACCGTCACGCCCAATTTCTGCTGCAAGTCCCGCCCAAAGAAATAGCCGGCCGCCGAAAATCCGCTCCAACCGCCTTCAGCAACTGATTTGGGCGAGCAGATTTTCCATTCACCTTGAATGTTCGTCTGCGGCAAAGGCGTCCATTTGCGTTCGACCAAAAGCAAGCGGAGATCAGGGTGGTTGGCTTCGGCAATTTCCTTTTGCGCATCGTTGACGTTCCCGATGCCCATCTCCATGTTGGATTGCCCCGAACAAAGCCACACTTCGCCAATCATGACATCGTCGAACGTGACCGTGCTGGAGCCAGTTGCTTTGAGAGTGAACGGGCCGCTCGCTTTCATGGCGGGCAGCACCACTTTCCATTCGCCCAGGTCGTTGGCCTGGGCCTTAGCGGTGGCGGACCCGAGCGTTACGGTGACAATCTCATTGGGCCGCGCCCAACCCCATATCACCAAGGGCATATCTTGCTGCAGCACCATGTGGGTTCCGAAAACTTTGGGCAACTCGACATCGGCTTGGACGGATGAGATGGCGGTTAAACAAACGGTGGCCAGCAACAGTTGGAACCACCAGGAAACTTTTGGTTGACGCATACTTTTATTGCAGATCAGAAGGCTTAATGTTTTTTTTGCCTTTGCCAAACCCAAAGAAGGATGGTTGGTAGGGAGTTACGTAATCGACATTGGCTGGCGTTTTGTTTTCCAGGCCCAGAGTCCAAAAACAGGCGTTAACAATCAGACGGCGCAACCCTTCATTTTGCAGGTCAACGGCCGCGCCCGCAGTGGTGGCAACGATTTTTGAAACTTTACCGGATTCGCTCTTGTATTCGCGCACCCATATCAGCGGCATAAGAGGTTCATTCTTCGGGCCAACGACAGGAGCATCGGTGGGTTTCATACCGGCAAGCACCTGACCCCAGACCAGCACTTGGGCGTCGGCCGGCAAATGCGATACCGTATAAACATCCGTTGGCCACCATAAATCCGTCACGCCACGGAGAACTGGGTGGTCTTTGAATTTTTCGTTGATGATGCCTCTGGTGCTCTCCGATCCATGATCGCCGTGATGACTGACCCAGGTGTCACCCAGCACTTGCTGACCGAAACCGCCCGGCCATTGGCTGCTGGACCAATCATATTTGGCGTAAGGACTGTTCTTGTTTCTTGAATACGCAAAAGCGTGCGTGCTCGTGCGCAAACCGATAATCGGTTTGCCGGCATTGAGGTAATCGACGAAATGCTTCATCCGGTCGTCGGGCCATTCGCGAAATCGTAGCAGCATGATGCAAAGGTCAGCTTGGTCCAACGCCTCGATTCCCGGAAGGTTAGTCTGACAATCAGGGTCAATGTAACCGTTGGTGGGATTAATGCTGAAAAGCACGGTGCAATCGAATCCTTGGCGCTGGGCCAGAATTTTTGCCAGCATGGGCAATCCTTCTTCGGATCGGTACTCTTCGTCGCCGGAAAGAAAAACGATGCGGCGGCCATTTCCCGGTCCCGGCGCGCCTTTGTAAAACACTCCATCGGCGCCTTGCCCATGGATCGGCAACATCGTCAACGCGACCAGCAACAACACCCCGAAGCCCAGGCGCTTTACGCTTCGAGCGGAACAATTATGGCGGACAAGGCCGCTCATTCCGAAACTGGTTTCCAACCGGAACCGGGATCGTAGGTCGTCATCTTGCTGGCGATAGCGAAAGTTTTCGGTCCAAGGTTTTTTTCAAAAACCTTGCCTTGCTGATTGATGATAAAAGTCATGACTCCAGAGTTACCCCATTCAGCGGGCCAAGCCACCAGGCCAAAGCCGGCAATCATGTGGCCGTTGATAATGTAATCATACTTTCCGCCGGGGGCACTCCCGGATTGGCGCGTCAGAATTTTGAAAAGATAACCCTGATACGGCGTTTGCTTCTCGCCCAGGATTTTGGTCTCGTGGGAATAACCTTCTTCGACAGCTTGAGCAACCAATGGTCCTAAAGGGCTGATGTCATCGCCAGCTTCCGCGTGCCAATATAATCCGTCATGCTGGCCGGGCGTGCTGCGCAGATTCCTGGCGTACTCAAGTATGCCCTGGTCGTTGTGGCATGCGCTGGCGTAATCGCGCTGGGCGTCCACATAAGCCCGGCAAACGCTGATGGTGTTCAATTCATTGCGGCCGATGCGGCGGTTCAAAATTTCCTCCTTGCCGGCGTCGGTGTCAAAGAACCATTTCCCATCTTGTTTGACCAGCGGCACGGGGAAAGGCCACGCGTCCAGCCCCAGATCCACTTCGATACAACTGTCCGACTTATTGACAGCAGCAATTTTCTCGGCGACGCGCTGTGAAAAATTCACCAGGCCATTGCTGGCTTGCACCGGATCAGCCGAAGTCAATTCGCGCAGTTCGGGACCGAATATGTGTTCCAACGCATTGGTATCCTTGCTCGTCGCAGCGGCGGTAAGCGCCTTGACGGCGTCATCTTTGGTTTCAAATCGCTCTTCCTGACCTCCTTGAGATGAGGCGCGACTGGCCAGCAAACAAATCGCGGCTGCAAGGGCCAAGGTGCGCACGGGTCCGTTGATGATAGGATTAAGTTTCATATGAAAGCCCTAACGAGGCCGCCCTCCGCCGCCGCCCGAGGATGCGCGACTCGTGACGCCGCGAGAACTGGATTCTACCGCCTCGCGACCAGTTTGGCCGCCGCCGTAGAATCCCGCCGAAGGAGCGGCGTGAAATTCCTGGCGTGGTGGCGCTTCAACTCTGGGAGCCACTTGGGCGGGAAAAGACCGTTCAACAGGCGCTGGACGAAAGGCTCCAACCGTTGGAGCAGGACTGCGGGGTATGGCTGCCGGACGAGCAAAGGTGCGAGTCTCCGCAGGTTGGTCGAACCCGCGTTGCCAGCCGCCGCGCGCGGCCACGGACACGCCCACCCCGGCGTGCCAGGCAGGCACGGCGTGGCCGGTCACATAAGAGTGCCGCCAAGCGGGCGATTGACGCCACCAATTGTCCGGGCGCGGGTGACCCGGCCCCCAAGAAATAAGCCCATGGCCATGCCAGTTCCAATCATTCGCCAGCCAAACTCCAATCGGCAGAAAATATGGAAACGTGCAGAAAATTCCAGGTTGAAAATAAATTGAATCCGCCGCGTATTCGGGCACGTACATTTCATCCGGGTTGACCGGCTCGATCTCTATATCACCGTCATCCGTAACGACGGATTCCTGTGGCGTGCTCGGAAGATTACCCAAGCCCTGGGCTTTGCCACGAAGCCTTTGGATAGAGTTCATGACATCGGCTTGCTGGATTTGAAAGGCTTGGCCTAATTGCGTAGTCCAGGCCAGATTATCATCCATCCATTTTAAAACATTAGCGTAATGACACAGGGCCTGGACACTCGGATCCCACCCTTGGGCCGCGACTTGGCTCGGATCCCCGCCTTGCCCAACATAGCGATCCGCCATCACAATCTGATTCGGGAGGGTAGCCGCCGGGAGAATCTCGGCAATCAAAGGATCCGGGTAAAGCGCGATAGGCCCAACCAATTGATCCAACTGGTCAGGGGAAAGCGCTGATCCCACAGGAGCCGAAGCCACCGGCGCTTGGGCGCGAATTGCCGTCGCAGGAAAAAAGAGAAGGACCACCCCAAGCAACATCGCCACCAGTTTCTTCATGTGACAAATTTCGCTCCGGCAAGCCGCAACGTCAAGCGTCATCGCGCATCCGTCCAGCCCGAAGGATACATCAGGGCTTGGATGAGGTCTGCTCGGATTCGTTGTTAGTATTCTTGGTTAAATGCTCTTTGTCAAGCGTGTAGGCTACGAACGCCAGACACATTTCATCAGTCGTTTGCTCGCCCCATCGCACCAGCTTGGGCGGATTGGCTGGATTGAGCGGATTCCCGGACGAGTTGTCATAATGCGCCTCCATATCCAATCGCGTCCCTTTTGGCAAATGTAGAGGGTTCTTGAATACGTACGAGGTTTGCCAATTAAAATCCCAATCCGACACATGCACCAACGGCACAAGACTCCCATCGGGCAGCGTCGCTGTAACCTTCATATCCTTGCCCAACAAATGCATGTGCGGCGTCACGCGATAGGCCGTCAAATCTTGCGGAATATCGAGGCTGGCGCGCGCAACATAGTTGGACTCGCCCGGCGGAATGCGCAACAGCAGCTTCGCTAAAGGCCACGCCCGAATTTTCTTATCGACTGTTCCGCGCGCAAAATACAAGCCCACCTTGGTCCGGTCCTTCTCGGGTTTGCCGGACCTGTGATAATGCACTTGCACGACCAAGTCGGCGTTGCTCGGCAACATGCGCCCGACTCCTTCCGGTAAAAAACTGGGCAAAATTCCCGGAGCCCACCCGCCAATCATTCCGCTCGATCGAAATCCCACGCCGCCAAAGGCTGTATAGCCGGGGCCAGGATCGCGCGCATCCAACTCGCGCGCCGCTCCCGTCGTATCAAAATGAACAATAACGTGGTGGACTACCTTGCGATTGCCCGGCCGAACTTCCAGGGCTCTAATATAATGGTCCTCAGTCAATTTGGTCGGAATGACAAAGCAACGGTAAATGTCCGGCCCTTCGGCGCCGAGATCATAGTCTTCGTCCGGTTCCAGAACGACGTCCGGTTCGCCTAATGTCCACCCGTCCGTAAATTTGGGAGCGGGCGGCAAATCTTTGCTGCTGCCTTCCGGCGTGCCGGATTCCGCCCAATCGCGGAAAAGGGCAATTTGCTCCGCGCTTAGGTGGCGGTCATTGGTGAATTCGCCAAAGCCCGGTTCGGCCTTCCATGGCGGCATAATCTTGTCACCGGTCACGCGGGCGATTTGCTTGGCCCGCTTGCTAGCGTCGCCGTAAGTGAGAAGCGAAAAAGGCGCGACTTCCCCAGGACGATGACAAACCGCGCAGTTATGGAAAACAATGGGCGCGATGTCCTTGTCGAAGGTTGGCGCAGCCACCGCCGCTACAGAAGTTGCGATCAAACACCCTACGGCGGGCGGTTGACTTTTCACGAGCTGACCGGCGGCAATGGCGTCCAGCGCGTCCCGTAAATTGTGTTCCGTGGCCTCGGAACGTCGTTTGTTCAGGTCGGCGTAAAGGTTATCAATGCGCCCTCGGTAGAGAACCTTTTCATCTTTGCCGAAAACAACGGCTTCGGGCGCAACCGTCGCCTTGGCCAGACTGACCAGGCGATGTCTGGGATCCAAGAGAACCGGTGGGCTCAAACTGTACTGATGGGCATGAGTCTTGGCCGTCGATACAGTAAGATCCGGATCCACTTGCACAATATAGAAAGCAAAATTTGGATAGTCGCTCGTGAGGCGATTTATTTCGGGCGCATAACTGTTGCAAATCGGACAATCATGCCAATAGAAAATAAGCACCGAACCGGCTTTCGTTCCCGTTTGAAGAGGATGTTGAATTGCGCCCGACAAATCTGTGAACTCGGCTGAGTTATCGTCGGCGCGCATGTCGGCGCAAACGCCTAACCACAAAACGCAGCCCATCAACGCGGCAAACCTCATGCCCAAAAAAATACCATAAAGGGCTCAAGTCTCAATTACAAAACTTTCGCCCTTTTATACCTTTTGCCCCGCAAAAAGATCAGCCTTCCTCGATTTGACACGCAAGCCGATTTTCTCCGCCGCATTGGCGAAAGATACCACGCCGCTTTCGGCGGTTGCGCCGGCGATGGGGTCGTTGGAAATAAGCAGGTTGCCGTCAAGGTCGAGGTGATCCGTCAATTCGGCCAGGTGCGCAGCGGCGGTAATGAGAATGCTCGATTCAATCATACAGCCAATCATCGTTTTCAATCCCGCCTTACGCGCGGCCTGCAACGTTTCGTGAGCGCCAGTCAGGCCGCTGGTTTTGAGGAGCTTGACGTTAACGCCATGAAAACACCGGGCGCAGTCGGGAATGTCGCGCACCGTCTGGCAGGATTCATCGGCAAACAAGGGCAAAGGAGAGCGGCTCTTGAGCCAGGCCATATCCTCTACCGGAGTTGAGGACGGCATGGGCTGCTCGACAAATTCAATGTGCTTATCGCGAGCCAGCCATTCGAGATTGCCCAAGGCTTCCTCCTTGGTCGTCCACCCTTCGTTGGCATCCACGCGCACGGTTTTAGTTGGGGCAACCTCACGAAGCACGGACAGGTTTTCCTTCTCGCCAGGCGCGCCGACTTTGAGTTTCAGGATAGGATATGCCGCAGCTTCCGCAACCTTCCGGCGAACTATTTCTGGAGTATCGATGCCGATACTGTAAGAGGAGATGTGTTTTTTTTCGGTGAAGCCGAGGCCGAAATAATCATAGACCGCTTTGCCGGCCTTGCGCGCCGCGCCATCCACCAGAGCAACATTGAGAGCGCACTTGGCTGAAACATAACCGGGCGCGAGCTTCTCCAGATAATTCATGCTGGCCGGGATGTCATCAAACGAAAGTTTGGCTGGATCAACCAAACGCAAAAATTCCTGGACAGAGTCAACGCTTTGGGAATAACGCAGTGAAGTAGGCGCTTCGCCCAGACCGACCATTGCCTTGTCTGCAAGTCTTACCAAAACGGTAGGCGCCACAGTTCTGCCGCCGACCGAGACGCTGCGGGAAACAGCCCAAGTATGGATGAGCTTCAAATCGTAAGTAAGAAATTCAAGCGTCATAAACAGGAAAGCAGACCGAAAAAACTTCTTTTTGGCAAGATGTTAAGACTAAACAACTACTGCTTTGGTCCTATTGCTATAAAGGGTTTATTGGTGTTAAATGCCAGCCATGCATTCGACTCTCGCTAACCTTGCGCTGGTCTCGTTGTGCGGCGCGGCCCAAATTGCTTGTGGCCAGCCTACCACGGAATTGGGTCTTTTTTCGAACCAAACTGACGTAGGCACTGTGCAGCATCGCGGCGAGGCGCGCTTCGACGCAGGGCGCGATGCCTATATCATTTCCGGGAGCGGCGCGAATATGTGGTTCACCAACGACGACTTTCACTTTGTTTGGAAGCGGGTTTCGGGCGACGTGGATTTGAGCGCGGACATTCGATTTCTTGACACGAAAGGCCTGGATCATCGCAAGGCCTGCTTGCTCATTCGCCAATCCTTGGAGGCAGATTCGGCTTATGCGGACGCCGCCCAACACGCGAACGGCCTGACCTCACTCCAATTCCGCGAAACCAAAAGCGACAATACCCGCGAGATTCAGGCCAGAGTTTCCGCCGCCTCTCGCCTGAAACTTCAAAAACGAGGCGACTATGTCATTCTCTCCGCTGCAATGGCAGGTGAGCCGCTTCGTCCCACGGGAGCCGCCTTTCGCTTGCCCATGCGCGACCCGTTTTATGTGGGCTTGGGAGTTTGCTCGCATGATGCCAGCTCAATGACAACCGCCGAATTTTCTCATGTCCAACTTACCGAATTGCCGTTAACGGGCGGTTCGCCCAGCAACGGAGGCAGCTCGCTGGAAGTTGTGCCCATTGCTTCCAAGGACCGGCGCGTCGTTTATTATACGGACGAGCATATCGAAGCGCCGAATTGGACCCGCGATGGCAGGAGTTTCATCTTCAACAAGCGTGGCCGCCTTTACCAACTGCCCGTGACCGGCGGACAGCCGGAATTGATTGACACGGGTTTCGCCAATCGTTGCAACAACGATCATGGCCTTTCGCCAAATGGGACGCAATTGGCCATCAGCGACCAATCCCAAGGAGAAGGCCAATCGCTCGTCTATGTGCTGCCTCTGGCCGGCGGCGAACCGCGACGCATCACCACTACCGGTCCCTCGTATTGGCATGGGTGGTCGCCTGACGGCCGCACCCTGGCTTTTTGCGGGCAGCGCAACGGCGAATTTGACGTCTATACGATCCTGGTGGAGGGCGGTGCTGAAACGCGCCTCACCACCGCGCCAGGCTTGGATGATGGCCCGGACTATTCGCCCGACGGTGCTTTCATTTATTTCAATTCTGTGCGCACCGGCCTGATGCAGATCTGGCGCATGAAACCCGACGGCAGTCAGCAGGAGCAAATCACTTCGGACGACAACAATAATTGGTTCGCTCATCCATCCCCCGACGGAAAATGGATTGTCTTCCTTACCTACGAAAAAACCGTCAGCGGCCATCCCGAGAACCAGGATGTGGCGCTCCGGTTGATGTCCGTGAGTAGCGGTAAAATAGAAATTCTGGCCAAGCTTTTTGGAGGACAGGGAACAATCAACGTTCCCTCTTGGTCGCCGGATAGCAAGGAAGTGGCCTTTGTCAGCTACCGGCCGACTTACGATTCTGCTGAGCAAAAGAAATCTCCCTAGCCCAATAGTTAGGTTGCAGTCTTTTAAGGACGCCGAAAAGCAAGGTCACTAATAGTCACCTTTAAGGGGTTTCATTAATGAATTCCCTGGTGCTCCCCTAATTAGGGCACTACCAATTCCCTTGTTAATCCGAGGTTAAGGTGTAGTATTAGGTTTGTAGCCAAGCAACTTGGATTTTCGTGTCACTGTAAGAGGGGTCTGTAGTTTATGGGCGAAGAAACACACAACGGACGAAGTGAAAGAGAAATTTGGCCGAATCAACGAGAGAAATCCCGGGACGAAGGCCTTTTTCTGGTAGTAATTATTTTCTGGCTCGCGAATCATTCTGAAACCTCATTAGCCGCAATGCCATGACCTCCTCACGGCAAACAAGAGCAATCCCCAACGCCAACGCCATTGCGTTTCTGATTGGGTTGCTTGTTGCCACTTTGGGGGCGGCGGTTATCGTAGGCTGGAAGTTTGATCTCGCTGCAGTGAAGAGTGTGTTTCCCGGGCTGGTCACGATGAAGGTGAATACAGCCATGGGATTTCTGTTTTGCGGAACGGCGCTGGCGATTCTATCCGGGCAACGAGTCTCGGAGCCCGGCAGATTATGGGCCACCGCAATAGCGGCCGTGGTGATTTCTTTTGGCGCACTGATTTTAATCGAATATCTGTTCGGCTGGGATTTTGGCATTGATCAGCGGCTGTTTCGCGATGAGGACTTTCGGGTGGGAATATCACAGCCGGGGCGGATGTCGCCCTCGACGGCCTTTTGCTTTGTGTTGACAGGTATTTCGCTGTTGGCTGCATCGCGACCAGCCTCGATGCGATTGAGACGTTCCATTTTGGTGGCGCAGGGCGTGGCCCTGATCATCGTGACTGGGTTGGCGTTAGTCGGTTATGCCTCGGATGCGTTGTTCAGCTCGCGTTGGTGGAATTATACGGGCATGGCCGTTCACACAGCGGCGGGTTTTATGTTTTTGGGGTTTGGATTGCTGGCCTTGGACAGCAGTAAAGGCGAATTCAAGTGGTCGTTGGATGCGTTGACCACTGGCGGATTCGCGATCGGCCTCGCCATGCTCCTGGGGGCGGCGGGGATAGCTTACCATTTCACTCTCCAGCTTCGAGAAAGTGCCGCCTGGGTCAGCCACACACAGGAGGTCCTCAAGGAGATTGGGGGAATCACGGCGGGATTGGCTTCACTCGGCAGCAGCCAGCGCAACTACATCAACACGGGCGATAACCGCTTTCTGGAAAACGAAGGAGGGATCAAAGAAGGCCTCCACCAGAACATTGCCACTCTACGCAAACTGACGGCCGACAATCCACGACAACAACCTCGCCTCGATCAACTTGATCCGCTTCTTGACCAACGCATTGCCTGGGGGGAAAAGACCATTGCGGCCCGCCGGAAGGAAGGTCTTTCCGCTGCTGAACAAATGATTGCCACCGGCAAGGGGATTGAGTTGACGGCAAACATCCGTCGCGTGATCAAGGCATTGGAGGACGAAGAATATGCCTTGCTTGACCAGCGACAAATAAAAGAGAAGTCCATTTCCAGCACGACTTTTCTCCTCCTGCCCTTGGGCGTGTTTCTGAGTGTCACGCTGTTGTCCTTGGGCTTGTTCATCCTCAACACGGGCATGGCCGAACGTGCCAAAACCCAGGAAAAGATCGCTTGGCTGGCTTCCTTCCCGGAACGCAATCCGAGCCACATTGTTGAATTGGATCTGGCGACAGGCATCGTTCACTACTTGAATCCTTTCAGCCTCCGGTTGCTCCCCGATCTGCAAAGCCAAGGGTTGCGACATCCGTGGCTGGCTGGATTGCAAGAAGCTGCCACGGTTTTGCTCGAAAGTCATGGCGAACCGTTGCGACGCGAGATCGCGGCGGGGGGACGTTTCTACGCGCAAACCATCAATTACATTCCAGAAACAAAGAGAATACGCGTCTATGGCAATGACATCACCGAACGCAAACAAGTGGAGTCGGCTGCCGCACGACTGGCCGCCATTGTGGAATCCTCGGACGACGCCATTATCGGCAAGGATTTGCAAGGGGAAGTCACGAGTTGGAATGCCGGCGCGGAAAGGATGTTTGGCTATCCGGCTGGCGAGATGGTGGGCCAGCCGATTATGCGGTTGATTCCACCCGATCGCCGGGAGGAGGAAATGGTCATCATGGGCCTCATCCGACGCGGCGAAAGCGTAAAACATTTTGACACGGAACGGGTGCGCAAGGATGGAAGCATGATTCCCATCTCGGTCACAGTTTCTCCCATCAAGGATTCAACCGGAAAGATCATTGGCGCTTCAAAAGTGGCGCGAGACATCACCGAACGAAAGCAGGGCGAGGAGGCGCTCCGTCAAACCCAAGCGCGGCTCCATTCGACCCTTGCAGCAGGTTCCATCGGGACATGGACCTGGGACATCGTCAACGATTGTTTGGTCGCAGACGAATTCACGGCCCGCTTGTTCTCAATCGAAGCGGACGCGGCGGCGAAGGGCCTTCCTGCAGAAGCCTATCTTCAGGCCGTTTTTGAAAAAGACCGACCGAATGTCGCAGACGCTTTGGCCCGTGCGATCAAGGCCTGCAGCCATTACGATATCGAATATCGGGTTCGACAAGAAAGCGGGGAACTGCGCTGGCTGAAAGCAAGAGGGCGAGTTGATAGCGATGGCGCAGGCAACGCGGTTCGCTTTCACGGAGCCGTGATAGACATTACGGATCTGAAACGGACCGAGGGGCGCATTCGGCGGCTGGTTGATTCCAATGTTCAGGGCGTCATGTTTTGGAACTCCAAGGGCGAGATCACCGCTGGTAACGACGCTTTCCTGCGCATCGTAGGCTACACCCGCGAGGATTTGGAAGCCGGGCGCGTCGACTGGGCAGCAATGACGCCGCCAGAATACGCTCACCTCGACCGGCGCTCTCTGGAGGAACTCGCGGCGACAGGAATTTGCACGCCGTTTGAAAAGGAATACTTGCGCAAGGACGGCTCGCGCGTGCCGATAATGTTGGGGGCGGCAATTTTCGAGGACAGCCCGGACGAAGGAGTGTGCTTCGTGCTTGACATCACCGAGCGCAAGCGGGTTGAAGAAGAGCGGAAGGCTAGCGAGGCTCGTTACCGCATGCTGTTCGACTATGCGCCGGATGGTATCGTCATCGTCGATTCCAAGGGCTACTACCTGGACGCCAATGCGAGCATTTGCCGGATGCTCGGTTATACCCTCGACGAAATTATCGGGCTTAACGCCACCGACATCGTTGCACCGGCGGAAATTCCGCGCGTCGGAGAGGCGCTGCAGGTAATCAAGTCCAAGGCTGACTACCAAAGGGAGTGGCAGTTGCGGCGCAAGGACGGAGCGGTCTTCGCTGCGGACACGATCGTGACCACGATGCCCGACGGCAACTTGCTGGCGATGATCCGCGACATCACCGAGCGCAAGCAAGCCGAGCAAAAAATTCAACAACTGAACAGTGAATTGGAGCAACGTGTCATCGAGCGCACAGCCCAACTCGAAGCCGCCAACAAGGAATTGGAGGCCTTCAGTTATTCCGTCTCGCACGATCTGCGCGCGCCATTGCGCGGCGTGCATGGTTATGTGCGCATGCTCAAAGAAGACTACCATGACCGCCTTGATGAAGAGGGGAACCGTCTGCTCGACGTCGTGGCCGGCGAAGCCAAGCGCATGGGGCAACTGATCGACGACCTTCTGGCCTTCTCCAGGCTGGGTCGCCAAAAGATGGGCAATACCACCGTCAACCTCGCCACGTTGGCTCGCTCTGAATTCGAGCACCTGACCCAGGGTGGAGCGCAATCTGGGCCGCGCTTCAAACTGCAACCGTTGCCTCCCGTATGCGGTGACCCGGCCATGTTAAGGCAGGTTTTCGCCAATCTGCTCGGCAATGCCATCAAGTTCTCGCGGCATCAAGCTGTGCCCACAGTCGAAGTTGGCGGCTGGACGAATAACGGCGAAGTCACCTGTTACGTAAAGGACAACGGCGCGGGATTTGATGAGAAATACACGCACAAGCTGTTCGGCGTCTTTCAGCGCTTGCACAGCGAATCGGAGTTTGAAGGCACGGGCGTTGGTTTGGCCTTGGTCCAGCGCGTCATTCATCGTCACGGCGGACGGGTGTGGGCCGAAGGAAAACTGAACCAGGGAGCGACTTTTTATTTTACTCTCCCAACCCCAAAAGAATCCTTGCATGAAAAATTATCCTGAAGTCGAAGTTCTCCTGGTGGAAGATAATCCGCGCGACGCGGAGATGACGTTGCGCGCTTTGCAAAAACGCAACCTGGCCAATAACGTTATGCATGCGAAGGACGGCCAAGAGGCGCTTGATTGGCTTTTTGGCGCGGGCGCGTACGTGGGCCGAGATCCAAACCACCATCCCAAAATCATTCTGCTGGATCTCAAGCTCCCCAAAGTGGACGGCTTGGAAGTGTTGCGCGCCATTAGGAGCGACGAACGGACAAAGCTCATTCCGGTTGTGGTGATGACCTCCTCGCAAGAGGAGCCCGACCTGATCCAAAGCTACAAGCTGGGCGTCAACAGTTACGTCGTCAAACCCGTGGATTTTGACAGTTTTTCCGCGGCCGTGGCGGAATTGGGACATTACTGGCTCCTCCTTAATCAAAAACCCACGTAACCCTTCGGCTAAATGCGTTCGCATGGATAAACCCATTAAAATCCTGGTCTTGGAAGACAAGGCGACTGACGCCGAACTGCTGATTCGCGAAGTTCAGCGGGCGGGTTACCAGCCGCAATGGCGCAGGGTTGAAACCGAGGAGGATTTTCTCGCCGAACTGGCTCGTACGCCCGACCTCATTCTTTCCGACTTTAGCCTCCCCACCTTCGACGGCCTCCAGGCGCTGAAGTTGCTGCGGGAACGCTCGCTGGATACTCCGTTCATTTTGGTCTCCGGAACTTTGGGCGAAGAGGCGGCGGTGGAAGCCATGAAGATGGGCGCGGACGACTATTTGTTGAAGGACCGGACGGCCCGGGTCGGCTTGGCCATCCAGGGGGCGTTTGAGAAAAAGCGATTGCTGGCCGAGCGCAAGCAGGCGGAGGAGAAGATTCGCCAGCTCAACGCGGAATTGGAGCAGCGTGTCATTGAGCGGACGGCGGAACTGCAATTTGCCAATCAGGAACTGGAATCGTTTACGTACTCGGCTTCACACGATTTGCGCGCGCCTTTGCGACACATTAGGGGTTTCATCGACATCGTCCTGAGAAATGCCTCCGAGCAGTTGGACGAAAACAACCAAAAGCACCTTAAGACCGTCAAAGACTCGGCCCGCAAGATGAGCGATTTGCTGGACGTGTTTTTGGAATTGTCCAAATTGACTCGTGCGGAAATTACCCGGCGCCCGGTCGATCTCAGCGCCTTGGGCGGTGAGGTGCTCACGGAATTGAGGCAAGGTGACAAGAGCAGAGTGGTGAACGCAGAAATTTCTCATGGTATGACGGCCTTTGGCGATCCACGATTGCTCCGCATCATGTTGGTCAATCTTTTGGGCAATGCCTGGAAATATACGCGCAAGCAACCTGAGGCTGTCATTGAATTCGGCTCAATGTCCGGGAAGGAAGGCGAAACCTATTTTATAAAAGATAACGGGGCGGGGTTCGATATGGCCCAGGCCGGAAAACTGTTCGTTGCCTTTCAGCGCTTGCACCCAGGAACTGACTTTGAAGGCCTGGGGATTGGGTTGGCAACTGTCCAACGCATCGTCCGGCGCCACCTTGGCAAAATTTGGGCGGAAGGCGCCCAAGGTAGCGGAGCCACTTTCTTTTTCACGCTGGGCGCGGAGGTCGCGGCTGAAGTGAACAAGATACAACCCAATCACCACCATTCCACATGAAATCACCCCTTCACATCCTTCACCTGGAAGATGATCCCAACGACGCCGTTCTCGTCAAGAACACCCTGACGTCCGCAGGTATCCAGTGTGTTATTACTTGCGAACACAACCGCAACGATTTTTTAAAAGTGCTCGAGCGCGGCGGCATTGATTTAATTATTTCGGACTACATGCTGCCGGATTTCAACGGCATGGCCGCCTTGGATTATGCGCGCGCCAGATGGCCGGATATACCCTTCATTTTTGTCTCTGGCACGCTGGGAGAGGAGCGCGCCATAGATTCGCTCCAAAGCGGCGCGACAGATTACGTGCTTAAAGACCGGCTTGCCCGGCTCGCCCCGGCGGTCCGCCGCGCCATGCATGAAGTCGAGGCCCGCGCCGAGAAACGGCTGGCCGAAGAGGCGCTGATGGAGACCGGGCAGCGACTGCAGATTATTTTTAATGAATCTCCCTTGGGAATTTTGCTGGTGAGCATGGATGGCCGCCCGATCCTGACCAACTCGACGCTGAGGAAAATGCTGGGTTATACAGGGGAAGAAATGGGCCGGATGCACCTTCTGGATTTTACGCACCCGGAGGATGCCGCTAAATCAAGGGAGCTTTTCCAGCGGTTCACCAAGGGAACACATACAGAGTACCAAACGGAAAAACGGTATGTCCGTAAAGATGGACACGTTGTGTGGGCGCGGTTGTCGGTATGCATGGCCAGTGGGGCCTCGGGGCAGGCGGGCCTGGCCATTGGGATGGTGGAAGACATCACGGAAAAACGGGATTTGGAGGCCAAGTTTATTGAAGCGCAAAAAATGGAAGTGATCGGCCATTTGGCCGGCGGCGTAGCCCATGATTTCAACAACATTTTGGCTGTGATCATGGGCTACAGCGATCTGATGATTCAGAAACTGCCGGTTGAGAGTGAATTTAAGAGCTACGTGGAAACCGTCCGGTCGGCGGCGGAGCGGGCCGCCGGCTTGACCCGGCAACTCCTCATTTTCAGCCGTAAACAGCAAGTCCAACCGGTTGTTCTGGACGTAAACGAGGTTCTGACGGACATGAACAAAATGCTGCTCCGGCTTATCGACGAACATATCGAATTGACCGTCGCGCCTGGGAAAGATATCGGGTGCATCAAAGCGGATTCAGGCTACGTCGGCCAAGTGCTCATGAATCTGGTTGTTAACGCTCGGGATGCCATGCCCAACGGAGGCAACATAGCCATCGCCACCAGCAATATCACGGTCGATGAAGGCTATGCGGACGCGCATGCCGGCGCCGTCAAAGGCGATTATGTCATGCTGAGCGTGAGCGATACCGGCACCGGGATGACGGACGAAGTCAAAGCGCACATTTTTGAGGCTTTTTTCACCACCAAACCCAAGGGGAAAGGGACCGGTTTGGGCTTGGCGACATGCCAGACCATCGTGCAGCAAGTCGGAGGCTTTATCCTTGTCCAAAGCGCTCTCGGCCAAGGTACGGCCTTTCAGGTCTATTTCCCGCGCATTGACCAGCCGCAGACTGTGGCAGTGCGCCCCCAAGTGGGTCCAGCGCCGCACGGCAACGAAAGCTTGCTGGTGGTCGAAGACGACCCATCGCTAAGGCATCTCGCCAAGGCCGTCTTGGAAGCTCATGGTT
>Ga0302324_100010766_pt1 | contig 18869 bp, 11 predicted proteins | sample Palsa_T0_1_FD_201949 | JGI IMG/M metagenome (GOLD analysis project Ga0302324, IMG submission 201949) | Peat permafrost microbial communities from Stordalen Mire near Abisko, Sweden - Palsa_T0_1 | ecosystem: Environmental > Terrestrial > Soil > Palsa > Peat permafrost | place: Sweden: Abisko...
TTCCGTGTCGACATCCAAACCCTGAGTCACGGCAACGCTTGTGGAGAGATCGAGCATCGCCAGTTGGATGTTCGTATGTCGCTGCGGCCCGCACACCCCATCGTGCCTGTGCGGTGGCGCTCACCCGTGGCACCGACAGGCATACCTGGGGCAGCGACTTAACACCGGCTTATTGTCGCTGGGAGATGAGTGCGCGGTTTCGCGCGCCCGGACGGAGTGCCGCGCGCGCTTCGGCATTTTGTCGCCGCGGGGGCAGACACCGGTCGTTGCGGCGAGCGCGCGCCCCGCAGGTCAGGGCTGTTCGCGATTGGCTGCGCGCAGCGCGGCCTTCCGCTCGGATCGGCGTACATACAGGATTGCGTCGGTGTAGCCATTCGGCTGCTCACGACCTTCGAACACCAGCTCGCGCGCCGCCGCAAACGCGATGTTGTGCTCGAAGTCTGCGCTCATTGGACGATAGGCGCGATCCCCTGCGTTTTGCTGATCCACGACTCTCGCCATGCGGCGCAGGGTCTCCTCTACCTGGGCTTCAGTGCAAACCCCGTGATGCAGCCAGTTGGCAATGTGCTGGCTCGAGATTCGCAACGTCGCACGGTCTTCCATCAAGGCGACGTTGTAGTAATCTGGTACCTTGGAACAGCCGATTCCCAAATCTATCCAGCGCACCACGTAGCCGAGAATGCTCTGGGTACTGTTGTTGAGCTCTTCATCGATTTCGTCTCTCGTCCAGACGATATTCGCCACGAGCGGCGGCTCGAGGAGCTGCTCAAGAGCCGTGCGCGGCTTCTTTGCCAGTTCCGCCTGTACCTTGAAGACATCCACGGCGTGGTAATGCAGGGCGTGCAGAGTAGCAGCCGTCGGCGAGGGCACCCAGGCGGTCGTGGCGCCAGCCTGAGGGTGCGCAATCTTGCTCGTCAGCATGGCGGCCATCCGATCCGGCATGGCCCACATACCCTTTCCAATCTGAGCCCTTCCCAGCAGACCGCACTGCAAGCCAACCTCAACGTTCCGGCGCTCGTAAGCGTCGAGCCAAGGAGCTTGTTTCAGATTATTCTTTCGAAGTACTACGCCGGCTTCAATGGAGGTATGGATCTCATCGCCCGTGCGATCGAGAAAGCCGGTATTGATGAAGACCACGCGCCGGCTGGCCGCGCGGATACATTCCTTCAAATTTACGCTGGTGCGGCGCTCCTCGTCCATTACACCCATCTTGAGGGTGTAGCGTGGCAAATCTAGCAACGCTTCGACGCGAGTAAACAGCTCCTCCGCGAAGGCAACCTCTTCGGGGCCATGCATTTTGGGCTTGACGATGTAGATCGAGCCGCTGCGCGAGTTGCGCAGCGCTCCGGTGCAGCGCAGATCGTGCAGCGCGATTAACGAGGTCACGACAGCGTCGATAAACGTCTCGGGCACCGCCTGACCGCCTACGGCAATAGCGTCGCTCAACATGAAGTGCCCAACATTACGCACCAGCAGCAGACTGCGACCGGGCAGCACTAACTGCGTCCCATTCAGCGTTCGAAAGCGACGATCGGGATTAAGACCGCGGTGCGTGAGCGCGCCAGCTTTGACGAACGTCGCCTGCAAGGTGCCCTTCATCAAACCCAGCCAGTTGCGGTAGATCCGCACCTTGTCCTCTGCGTCCACCGCCGCCACTGAATCTTCGCAGTCCTGAATCGTGGTGATCGCCGACTCAAGCAAGACATCCGACACACCGGCCAGATCCGTACGGCCAACCAAGTGCTCGCGATCGATCCGAATCTCAACGTGCAGTCCGTGATGCACCAACAACAGGGCGGTGGGTGAGGAGAGCTCGCCGAGATAGCCGGCGAAGGCGGAGGCATTCCGAAGTCCAGCACGGCGAGCATCCCCGAGCGTGGCCGACATGCCGGCTGGGCACAGCGTGTACGCCGTCACTTCATGATGTGAGCCATCAGAAAGCGGAAAATGCTCGTCTAGAAAGGCGCGTCCGAACGCAATGACCTTGGCTCCGCGTATGCTGTTGTAGCTGCCACCACGCACCGCGCCCTCGCTCTCCGGGATGACGTCGCTGCCATAGAGCGCGTCGTAGAGGCTGCCCCAACGCGCGTTCGCGGCGTTGAGGGCATAGCGCGCGTTGTCGAGCGGCACCACCAACTGCGGTCCGGCGATGTGGGCAATCTCCGCATCGACCTGTTCCGTTTCAATTTCAAACGCTTCGCCTTCCGCACGGAGATATCCAATCTCCACAAGGAAGCGCTGATAGCTCTGACGGTCAAATCCCGGGCCGGGATGGGCCCGATGCCAGGCGTCAATCTGCGCTTGCAGCTCATCGCGCCGCTGTAGTAGCTGTGCGTTGCGCGGAGCGAGGCTATGTATGAGAGCCGCAAATCCAGCCCAGAAGTTCTCCTGCACGAGTGCCGTACCAGGCAGAACTTCCTGATTGACAAAATCGTAGAGAACACGAGCGATTTGCAGATCACCGAGCGAAATACGGTCCGTCATGTGAGGCGCCACGCGTGCAACGTTCGCCATGAATGACTCCTGTCAGGTCGGTCTAGTGCGATGGTCATGAGGGTCAGCATGCAATGGCAACCAAAGTACCTCCCAACGCCTCAAGCCTTACGCTTCTGAGGGAGCGAGTATGTGCCCACGGCGTGAGCGACCAGCTCCGGGCTGCCTTCAGAGTACAAAGCCACATTGCCCACAATCAATGCCTGGCCCACTTTAAGTAGTTTGCAGACCCCGACAATGCTTCTGTGCGCCGACGGCTTGCGCAAGAAGTTAATGCTGAGGTTTGTCGTGACCGCCAACGGAACAATGCCGATTTCGCCCAGGATGGCCACATAGAGCGCAACGTCGGCAACCGCCATCAGCACAGGCCCGGAGACAGTTCCACCCGGGCGCAGATCATCGGCGCCAATCGGATGCTTCACGGTAACCGAGGCGCGACCGACCTCCTCAACGATGCACCTGCTGTGCGGTAATTCTCGCGCCAGGAATTCAACGATTTCAGCCTTAGTAGCCAAGCTGAACCCCATGATGAATCTCCAGCATGACGATGCTAAAGCGACCTGGAAGAACTGCACCGCGACTCACAGCCGGCTGTGGGTAAGCCGTCGCCTTTTGCGTCTAAGCGCGTCCTCATGGCGTGATCGACTGCTAATAACATTTCGCAGGTGCGAGTCGTCAGTGACTGAAGGCGAAACCGGCTCAAACCTGGCTTTTGGAACGTGCCACGCCGATCGGCAGGGTCTCGACGGCCTGCATGTCCGGAGTTTTGAATTGCTCACCATCTAGGAGATAGTCGAGAGCCATGTCAGATGCGTCGTGTCCCCAGAAGATCTCATTTTCGATGACGATGGTCGGCACACCAAAGACGCCGCGGTCAATTGCCCACTGGGTATTCGCGCGCAGCCGCTGCTTGACCGCAGGGTCACTGAGCGCCGCGTGTGGATCGTCAATATCGAGCTCGCGGCCGAGTTCTTCAATAATGCGGGGATCTGCGATGTCCCGGCCATGCAGGTAAGCGGCGTCCATCACCGTAGTCACCGCGCGGCCGTCACAGCCGGCGGCAATAATCAGACGCAATGCCGCCAGGGGATTGAACGGGTGGGCGGGGGGCATTCGCATCGCGACTCCCATCCGGCGTGCACGCCACAACACAAATCGGTAGGTAAATCTTCGCTTGGAAGCCATCTCAGCGGGGCCCAGCTGCCCGAAGTGCTCTAGAAGGCCAGCGAACAACACCGGGACATATTGAACCTTGACAGCCGGCGGCACTTCCGATAGCTGCTTCATGCCGAGATAGGAGAACGGCGAGACAACATCAAAGACCCAGAATATCTTCACGGTTCTTGATCTCTGCCCGAGCACACAGTTAATGCCGCGGGATACCGCGTGCGAGCGCAGCCTTCCTATTGCCGCAGCGCAGCAGCATTCGAACTCGGCTCGCGCGCCATCACTCTTCGGCACTGCGACCTGCGCGAGGCTTCGCTCGCGCAAGCCATTTCACCGCTCGCGGCTACTCAGAATTGATAGCCTACGCGCACTGCAAACTCGCTCGCCCAGTCGAGCGTGCCGATGATGTTGTTGTTGGGGTTGGCGTTACCCAAATGCCCGTTCAGGTAGTTGTAGAAGGTTTCCACGGTCACATTGCCCGTGGGCTTCCAACGTACGGCCGGCTGAATCAGAACGCCGCCACGAGTGTCCACGAGTGCTGCGAAGTCGAAGCGCCATATAAGGCTCGGAAACGGCTGCTGGAAGGCGAAGGCCACCGCGTTCCATCCGCCGCCGACACCCGGCGCCGCTTTCGACTCAAGGCCGCCCATGCCGCCCAGATAGCGGCCGAACAGATCACTCTCGCTCTTGTGCATCCACTGAAACACCATATACGTTGCCGGGAAGCTCGTGGAGAAACGCTGATATTTCTCCATCACCAGCGCCGTCGACACCTCGGGCTTCACAATGAAGTCTGAGCTCAGCGATGGATTCGTGAACGTGCGGTCCGGTGTGTAGGACGCTTCGAAGTTGATGATCAACTGATCGAGGATCGAGCCGGGGCTGGCGCTCACCACGTAGCTCGTTCCCAGCCCGAATTGGTCCTCCTCGAAGTACTCCCGCGCCAGATGGCCACGCAAGCCGCTGCCCGAGAGCTGGAAGAACTCATTCAATTCCCCGGCTGCACCTGCGTAGGAACCCGCACTGTTGGGATTGCCCGGAATCACCACGGCTCCAAGTTCCCGAACAGCTGCAAAATCCGTCACTGCGGAATTGAGCGCGGTAACGCCATTGAGCCGCGCCATGCCGGCATACGTGTACCATTCATTTGCGGACCAGACTCCGGAGGGGTCGACTTCAAATGGCGTTCCGGCCATTAGCGCTCCGGTACCGGGCACGAGACCCAGATCGCGATTTACGCCAGATTCGGTCCAACGGAACACGCCGTCCGGATTGTAGCGGCGTACGGCCATCGCCTGAACTCCGAGTGCGCCAAGTTCGCCCTTGAGGCGAATTCCGAAGTCCTCTTTTGAGTCGTATTGCTGGTACAGATCGTGAATCGTGAACTGCGATGCGATCACGTTGTATGGCGTATTGGGATTGGAATACACGGTCGGCTGGAATTTCTGCACGTATGCGTCCGTGAGCCAGCCATCCCTGATCTGATATGTCGTGCGCAGGCTCAGAGCGGGTACCCGCTTGTCCGAATACTCCTCCGAGGCGAAGTCGAGGGCCGAGTGACGGCGCAGGTCAAGCCCGTCCACGACGTCGAACACCCGAAAGAACAGCGCCTGGCCCCAGGCAATCTGCTGGTTGCCCAGGCGAACGTCGACGGGGCCCTGGTTGTATTCGAAGAACAGTGCGGGGAAGTAAACCTGGTAGTTCCTGCCGGCCCATTCCAGAGGATTCGGATTGTGCATCCCGGGGACGCCAAACGAGAAGTAGTTTGGGCGGCCGTAGAGGCCGCCCGGATTGCCGGCCGGAGTTGTTTGCGCGAGGCTATTGACGTGGGTTGGATCGTACTCCTCGTAAACTCCGGGGTCGTATACGGCGCGCAGCTTCGCTTGCAGCGAGAAGCTGTTGGTGAATTTCCAGATCGAGTTGAACTCGCCGCGGACCATCTCCAAGTTAAGCTTGTTATCCGCCGGAACTCCGGTACGCGTTGCAGTGTCCGTGAACAGCGGGGACGTGCGCGTCACCGTTACGCCGTTGAAGGGATTGCCGCGCTGGTTGAACGGGTTCTCATCGCCACTGTAGTCATTCTTAAACGCCGTTTCGTCGCGAATGAAGCCGCTCCAGCTGAAGTCCGAATCGGCCCAGGCGGCTGGCCCTACCAAGCTTGCGAAACAGACGCCCGCGAGCCTAAGGATGGTGATGGTAAGTCGCCCATTGAGATAGCGCATGATGTCCCCCCTTCGCACATTGCCCCCAACGTCGCGCAACGCCGTGAGATGAATATAATTGGCCGTCGCGAACGCAGTGCTGTTGGGGAGCGAGTATCAGAGTGGGGCTGGCAAGCTGCAATTCGGAACATGTCGTTCGCTGGGAGGGGATTTCCCCAACATCTCGTAGCAAATTACCAGGCTCATTCTCAGGTCCGCCTTAGGGGCTGCGCAGAATCGCCAGCCGCTCGAGCACCTGCTCGGGAATGCCGTCCGCGGGAATCTCGGCGAAGCGAAATCCTCCCTTCGGCACGGGCGGCAGGGGGCCGCCACTCCAAAAATCTCCTGGCGTTGCGATGCCAACGACGGCTCCGTCGAGGGGCCGCGGCGCGATTACGAAACCAACGCCCTCCAACGGGCCTACGAATGCCGTGGCGTCGGGAAGCTGCAGCCCCAAGTCCCACCGATAGTGGGCACACACATTGATAACCGGCTTATACCAGGCAATTTCTGCGGCCGACTTGGGTTCGGCGTCGGCTTGTTCCAGGAGCAACAGGCCACCGATGTCGACTTCGCCGAACGTGCGCAGAAATTCCGCCACGTACACCGAGCCCGAGTCTGTCTCCTCTATGCCCACAGCAACGCTCGCAGTCGCTCCGAAGGCCTGCCGGTAAGCCTCCGCGACCCATCTGCGCGGTGACGGCAAACTCAGCAGGAACGGGACTGCGGGAAAAGTGCTGCGTAGAGCGCGACAAACCTCAAGCAGCTTCGCACGAACTGTGGGATCGGCGAGCACCGTACGCAGCGGCGCTATGGCGCGCTTCTTCGCCCGCATCGTTTCGAGCAATCCGGCGTCGGCGGCTACACATGCATCGAAGACTCCACCGACCGAGAGCACCGTCACCTGCGGACGCAGCAAACCGCTTGCCTTGCGCCGCAGCGCGACGAGCTCTGCAGCATCCAACCAGGGCGTTCGGCCGCCGCCCAAGAGCCGGGCAACGTAGGCCGTATCGTCGAGCCATATGAGTGCGGGCGCAGCCGTTGCGATTCGTTCAAGCAGCGCGGCCACTGTGACCTCTCATTCGTTGCTCGGGGCTCTTGCTCTTGCTACGAGCTTCCAAGACGCATGAGCGCTGCGTTTGTAAGATAGCGATCGTAAGTACTTTGTTGGTTGACGCTGGTGGCGTGACCCCCGGATACGGTGCGCACCTGCTCCAGTCGCGTCATGCGCCCCGTCTGACTGTCGAAGCAATGCAGATGAGTCCATGACCAGTAGGGATGCGCGCCGTCCATAAATGACTTGCCGTTTTGCTCATAAAGCGCATAGGCGCCATCGAACGAGCGATAAATCTCACCCCTGCGATCGTAGGAAACCATAGCAAGTGGCAACAAGGTGCGCACGTCGAACCACACCCGTTTTTTGCTTATCGGAGCGCGCGCAAACATTACGGGCTCCGCCTCGACGATGACCGCTTCGGGCACAAGCTCGACCAGCGTGTCCCAGAACGTAACGCCCTTGGGACCACCGTGCGTCGCGTGCTCCCAATTCGGATGCTCGGCGTTCCAGCCCCCGGACACCGCCGACAGTATCGGCCCGCGCCCGACGATCTTGTAGTTGCCCCAGGTGTAGAGCGGATCTCCCGCCGCCCAGGCGTCCGAGAGGTAGAGCGTCGACCCCGGAATCATGGGCTCGAAACGTTGGTCGGTTGGAAACTGGCGAATGCGCTTGAAGGCAGGCACATAGCCGTAGAGTTCTGGAAACTGATGCTGATCGTACGGCCAGATATTCAAAAAAGCGGTGCCCTTTACATTGTCGGGCGTCTGAAAGAAGATCGACTGAAAGCGCAGCTTGTCCTCCTTCCCCGGCCAATATGGCATTGGATCCATGCTCACGCGCGCCACCGGCGACAACTCTGCCCAGCCTGATTCGTATTGAAACTGCACGGCTCCTTCGGGCGAGACTTCCTGCTCCTTGATGGCATAAAACGCAGCGTCGTGCCGTCCCCATGACAGCGTCTGCCCGGCAAATAGCTCAACTGCGGAGGTCGCATCGGGAAACGGATTTCCGCCTATCCAGGGTTTCCCTTCGTCCGTTACGACGTTGCCGCGATTGTCAAAGCGCGCCTTGCCGCGGTTCCTGAGCGTCGCTTCCATGTATTGCCATGGGCTCAGCCGCATAATGTCAGTGGTCGTCGCGGCAACTTTCAGGCGCCTGCCTAGCGTCGCGACCTGCAGATATTTTATGGGCTCAAGCAGGTCCTTGACGAGATCGACGTTCGCGGCGGTGATCTCGTCGCCAGTATTGATCCTTCCGTGCGTGTAGTTCTCGATCGACAGCAGCTCCTCCGGGTATGCGGCGCTTACGTCACCGTCCTTGGCGATGGCTTCCCACAGTGGAACAAGCACCCCTGCCGTCCCGACACCTGCGGCAAGCTTCTTTAGAAAGTGCCGTCGGCTGAAATCGCGGTCGTAGCGGCGGACGTGCATCAACGATTCACGCGTACGATCTGCCCTGCGTGGCCAACCATCAGAACCGGAGCCGACGAATCCGCTTGACTGATGGCACCATACCAGGAGCTCGTGGTCTCGTCGGTCCTGATGTGCCGCCAAGTTCGACCGTCGTCGTCACTTTCCAGCATGTCGTGCATGCCTGTCACGACCACATGTCCGTCCGCCGTCGAATGCACGCCTAGGAGATTCGCCTTGGTGGCGGGCTCGAGCACTTTCCATGTCGCGCCACGATCGGCGGTCTGAAGAATGGTTCCGCTTTGCCCAACCGCGTAGCCAATTCCGTCCGAGCGGATGTGCAACGCGAAGATTGACGCGTCTGCCTTGTGTGCCAGGTCCCAACGTTCGCCGCCGTTTGCCGAGCGCAAAATCAGACCAAACTCGCCGCAGATCGTGAGGACGCCGTCTTCCGTCACATTAGCGACATAAATATGCGGCTCGACGCCATCCTCTACATAGGTCTTCCACGCAGGTGCGACGGACCGCCACGACACGCCCGCATCTGTCGACCGCAGCACCGTGCCGAATGCGCCGACGGCAATCGCCTCGCCGTGCGTGTTTAACCCGACCGAAAAGAGCCTGTTGTTAGTTCCCGACCGTGACGTCACCCAGTCGCCTTCCGTCAAGCGCTTCGTCAGGATGAGCCCCGCCTGCCCTACGGCGATCGCCGAGGTAGCGTTCAGATCCACTCCCAGCAGCGCCAGAAGTGTCGGTGCGCGCGCCTCTTGCGTCCAGTTCGACCCCGCGTCGGAACTGACGAGTACCGATCCCGCCGAACCCACCGCAATTCCCTCGCGGCCGCTGAACGCTATCGCGAATAGCGCCTCGTGCGCCGTGCCCGACCGGATAAGTCCAACCGGACCTTGCGCGGCCACGGCCGCAAACACGGTTCCGGAAAACAGCACAGCCGCCACGGCAACCATCATTGCGCGCAGCGCAGCGCAGCGGGGCGCACTTGCAGTTAACCTGCCGCAAATACGCATCCTCATCTCTCCGCAACGCGCGCGCACATTGGATGGGCCACGCTCAAACCGTCTCAGCGAGCTCGCCCGCGGATGCCGTCACGACCGACAGGTCCACGCCCTCGCCGACCAACAAGACCTTGCGCCCGACGAACTTGGGCTTGACGAACCATACCAGCAGAGGCAGCACCACGAGTGCCAGCAACATGTTAATCACAAGCGTTAGTACCAGCAGTAATCCCATGTCGGCCATGAACTTCAGCGGCGACAGGAAGTACCACGGAAGAATCCCTATCAACATGATGGTAGAAGTGAAAAGGATTGCCCGCCCCGTGGTCGTTAGCGCCGCGGTCAGTGTACTGCCCCAATCGAATTCATGCGCTTGATGCTCCTCGCATATGCGCGACAGCAGATATATGCCGTAGTCAATGCCAACGCCCACGCCGATTGCAGCCACCATTAGTGAATTGACATCGAGGCCGATACCCATCAGATGCATGCATGCATTGAGAATAAAATTCGCCAGATTGACGGGCGTAAGGAGAATCAGGCCGGCGACGATCGAACGATATGCAAGGCTGCAGCCAATCAAGATCACAACATTAAGCAGCCCGATGACCACCCAGTGGTAGCGTTCCACAACATTATTCATCGCCTCCTGCAGCGCAATCGTACCGCTGCCGAGCCTGATGCGGAACGCATCGTGGTTTACACCAACCTGAGCGACCGCCTTGCGCACCTGGTCAAGCGCTGAGTTCACGGTATCCTGCTTATTATCCTTGTACCAGAGCGAAACGGTGCCGTTCTCCTGCTCGAAATCGACAACATTCGAGAATGCCTTAGCGCTGCTGCCCAGCATCACTGCCTGCGCTGCGGCATTGACCGCCGAATCGGTCGGATCAAGCGGCGTCCAGTTGGGATTGCCGCCCGCGAAGAGCCGGTTGCCCTCCATCAGATAGTCCCCGAAGGACAGGGTCGCGCGCGGCGGATTGGGCCCATGCTCGATGAGATTCTGCAGCTTCAGCATTGTCAGCACAGTGCCTGCCTGATGCGTGACCCTATTAGGGTCCTGCTGATTCTTGCCCTCAAAGATGATTTCCAGTGTATTGACACCCGGAAAGTGCCGATTGATTTGCCGCACACCGGTATTGAATTCGGAGTTCTCCCACAGAAGATTGCTGCCCTCCGTCGGATTGCCGATCTTGATCTGCAGCGCAGTGTACACGGCAAAGACAGCGACTATCGCCACGAATATGCCCGTGTAACGCGCCGGCCGTCCATGAGTCAGCCTCGCGAGCGCGATGAGCACGGTCTTGATGACCCGGTGCACACTGCGCTCGCCGCTCCCCCCGGCGAGTCGCGCCACATTCTTCGGCGCGGGCAGCACCGACAGCAGCAAGGAGATCAGAAACACGCCGGTCGGAATCAGCCAAATCGCCCAGAATCCGCAGAACAGCGCGAAGCGCTCCATCGCCGGAATTGGCGCCAGTGCGATCAGGAATATTCCGACGATGTCGGTGAAAATCCCCAAGATGGACGGCGCCATCATGACGCCCATCGTGATCTCCGCCGCCTTGACGCGGTCCTGGACGTGCGCATAGACCTCGAAGTAGCGCTCCGTGAACTGCACGCAGTGGGACAACGAGCGCGCGACCAGGAGCAGCGGAACGATCATGAGCAGTGGCTCGATAGGGGACCTGAGCCAACCGACAAAGCCAAATCCCCAGATAGCCGCTACGAGACTGGTGGCAACCGGAGTCACGACGCCAACAATATTCCGCATGTAGAGTGCGAGCGCGAATATTATTGCGCCCAGTGTCACGGCAAAAATGCCGAACATCTGCGACTCGTAGTGGTAAACCCAGCCTGTTAGAGCCGGCTGACCGGCCATGTAGACATCGTGATCCGCATCGCGGCTTTTGACGACCAGCCCTTGAACGAAGTCAAATGCCTTGCCGTAATCGAGCCGCTTTTCGATGAAGGTTGCATTGATCAGCGTCGCGGTGCCATCGTTGGAGACGAGAAATGTGCGGGCGTTTGGTGATTTGTCGACTCTATCGCGGAACGCCCGGATCTCGGCTTGGGTTTTGGGCGCGTGATCCTCCATCAGTGGCCGCACGTCGATGCCGAACGGGGTAGCTTCCGCGTAGCGCGCCTTTTCGGTAGCGATAGACAGGATCTGATCGTGGTCGACGCCAGGCGCTAGATCGATGTCGCGCGTAAGCTGCCAGACCTTGGCAAGGGATTCGGCGTTATAGATGTCGCCATTTTTGCGCCTGACCATTAGCGTAATGGTCAGAGGATTGCCGAAGTTCGGATGGTCCTTGTAGACCTGTACAAACGGATCGTCGCGCGGCAACAGATCCGAGAAGATTGTCTGCAGCTGCACCCGCGGCAAGCCAAGTGCAAACCCTATTGTGACGAGACCAAAGAAAATGGCCGCCGCCAAGCGGTGGCTCATCATCCATCGCGCGATGCGATATCGAAGGGAGATCATGCAACCCTCAGGCCCAACCGGTCAATCGCGACGCATCGGCAGTCGCGATTGACCCATGGCTACGCCGCGGCAACCTAGGCGGATCCGAGCCGCTGCATCGCCTGCACTGTCAGGTATCTGTCCACGGCGTCGCCACCCATATCGAACGTGGTCACATAGCCGCCCTGGACCTCATGAACATGACTGAGAATGCTCATGCGATTGGATTGAATGTCGTGGACCATGACGTACGTCCATGACCATGCCGGGTAGCCGGAGGTGTCCTTGAAAACGGCGCTGCCGTCAACAAACTGTCCGGAGCCTGTTTCAAACGACTTCCACACTTCGCCGCGTCGATCGAAGGTCACGCTCGCGACGTACATGTTGTTTCTGACGTCGATCCACACGCGTTTCTTGCTGACCGGCGCTCGAGGGTAACCGACGGGCTCCGCCTCGAGCACGATGACCTCGGGGATCAACTCCATGTAGGTGTCGATGAACGTCTTGCCCTTGCCGCCGCCGTGTCGGTTCTTTTCCCAGTTGGGACGGCTCCCCTGCCAGTTGCCGCTGATGGGCCCGAGGAACGGCTGCCGACCCACCGTCTTGAAATTTCCCCACGTGAGCATCGGGTCTCCCGAGGACCACGCATCCGAAAGGAAAAAGGTAATTCCAGGGACGAGCGGTTCGAAGCGCTGGTTCGTGGGAAACTGTCGCACCCTTCGAAAGGCGGGTAGGTATCCGTATAGATCCGGAAACTTGCGTTGATCGTAGTACCACTGCGAAAGATACGCGGTGCCCGCGGTGTCCTGCGGCCTGGTGAAGAATACTGACTGCAGCCGCAGCAGATCTTTTTTGTTTTCGAACACCTTGCCGTCGGTGCGCGCGGTCGTGTTCAGCTCGCACCATACAAAGTCGTACTGATAGCCCTCTTCGCCATTGGGCTGAATGTCCCAGTCGCGAATCGCATACAGTGAATAATCATGCCGGCCCCAGCTCAATGTAATGTTGCAGAGGGCCTCCTTCGCGTCCTTCGGCTCTGGAAACGGTGTGCCGCCGCGCCATGGCCCGCCGTCCTCGTACACAACATTTCCCGTATCATCAAACCGTGACTTGCCTTTGTTGCGCAGTGTCGCCTCGAGGAAATCATGGTTGAACATCTTGGTAATGTCGGTGGTGGGGGCGACAATGTTGATGTGCCTCCCCATTGTCTTTACCTGCTGGTAAGCAATTGGATCAAGGAGATCCTTGACAATGTCCACGTTGTCAGCTGTTAGCACGTCGCCGGGCTTTATCTTGCCCTTCGTGTACGCCTCAATTGAGGTCAGCTCTTCGGGATAAGCCTTCGAGACATCTGCGCCTCGGGCGATCAAAGGCCACAATGGCATCAGCACGCCAGCCGCGCAGGCGCCCTTCAGCGCTTTCTCCATGAGCACGCGCCGACCATAGTTGAAATCATACTTCTTGATACGCATCGGACCCCCCTCTTGGCAACCACGACCCCAACGACATATGAGTATCCGCGTATGTAGGAAGCGATCAATTAGGCATATACCGCCGACAGCGGCTCAGCTTCGCTACGAGCGGTGAGTACAATCACCTCTAGATCCGCGCATTGGGTTTAGAGCGATGCGGGAAAAGCCGCGTACGATACAGGGCTTTCCCTAACATCGTTTGCCGACAAGCGCGAGGCTACTCCGCACCCTGCTGACCCTCGCCTCGACGGATGGCCAGCATCATTTGCACGAGGTCGGGGTAGCTCCTAGCCTGCATCTTGCGCATGACCCGCGCACGATGTGCTTCGGCGGTCTTGTAGCTCACCAGCAGCCGCCTGGCAATCGCCTTGTTGTTGTCTCCGGCGACGAGCCGGTCGAGGACCTCGCGCTCTCGGGCAGTCAGTGTGGCTAGGCGCACGTTGATTACTTCCGCATCCTGCTGATCCTGATGTGCCCGTCTGCCCTGTGCCAGTGCCCGCCGGACGCATTCGAGAAAAACCTGGCTATTTGGCGGCTTTTGCAAAAAGTCGACCGCGCCGCCGCGCATGGCCCGCACGGCCAAGGGCACATCACCGTGCGCGGACAGGAAGATGATCGGCAGGACGAAACCGCGGTCGTTAAGGTGGTCCATGAGTTCCGGGCCACTCATTCCGGGCATCCGCACGTCCAACACGACGCAACCGTTAGAGCTTGGAGAGAGCGCCTTTAGCAGGCTTTCCGCTGAATCAAACGCCTCAACGCGCAGCTTGACCGACTCCAATAAGTACTTCAGAGACTGCCGCAACGATTCTTCATCGTCGACGATGTAAACCGTCTCCTCGTTTGACATACACGTTCCTAGCCGGAATTCGGTAGACAAGCGGTAAATGTTGCTCCCCCATGCGGATTGTTGCACACAGACAGCTTTCCGCCATGTGACTCGACAATCGATCGGCAGATCACCAAGCCGAGCCCCATGCCGTTTTGCTTTGTTGAGAAAAATGGTTTGAATATATTACCAACGTCGGCAGTTGCCACTCCCTTGCCACGGTCCGACACGGTGACTTCCACCCACTTGCGGCCCTTCAGCTTGGTGGCAATCGTTAAATATCGCAATTCTGCAGGCATGCCTGCCACGGCCTCCAATCCATTCTTAATCAGATTGACCATGAGCTGCCTGATCTCGAACGGATCGAGCGGCAGGGGACCAATTTCCTCGGAAAGGGTGATGTCGATGCCGGCGCCATGCTGACGTCTCTCGGCATCCATGAACCTCACCATGTCCCTAATGATGTCATTCAGGTCGCAGAGCACGGTGTTAGGCTCGTGCAGGCGCACGAACTGGCGGATGTGCTTGATGATATCGCCCGCTTGTTCCGTGTAGTGCAGCGCCTGGGAGATGGCCTCGTAGATCTCTTTCTGATCGACGTGTCCGTTCGCAAGTCGCAGCTGGCAGCCGGAGAGGAAATTGACGGCGGAGCTGAGCGGCTGGCCGAGTTCGTGCGCCATCGCAGCGGCCATCTCGCCCATCGTGTTCACTCGTGAAGCGCGCGCGAGTTCCATCCGCTGTGCGCGCTCCTGCTCCTCGAGGCGCTTGGTCTCAGTAATCTCGCGGTGCGCAACAACAGCACCATATGCCTTGACGGGCATTGGCGCACTGCTAACGCTGAACCAACGCACCTGACCCTCGCGGTTGCGCACGCCGAATTCGAATTCCGGGACGGTCTTGCCCTCGCGCAGGGCGCGAGCATCGGCAAACTCCTCGCGCTTCATCGGCGTGCCGTCCGGATGAATCTGAGTGATGCGCGCGGACCGCGAGCCACGCATGCTCGAAATAAGTTCGGGTTTCGGAATCATGCGTGCCATCGCCCGATTGACCTCAATCACGGCGCCGTTGCGATCCGTGACGAACATCCCCACTGGCGAGGTCTCGAAAAGCGTGCGATATTTCTTTTGGCTCTCACGCAAATTCTCGGCGATGCGCTTGCGCCGCGCTATTTCCAGACGCAGCGCCTCATTTGTGCGGCGTTCCTTTCGGGTACGCTCCTCCACCAGGCTTTCCAGCCGCAGATGCGTGCGCTGGAGCGCCTCCTCGGCATTCTTTCTGCGCGAGATGTCCTGCAGAATCCAGATCGCTCGGCGCGAACGCGTCCCCGGATTGAGCTTCTTCGCCGACACTGCGCACCAGAACAGTTCGCCGCTCTTGCGCCTAATCATGCGTTCATCCGCATATATACGGTGCTTGAGGAAGTGCTGCGACATCGCCGCATTGGCGCGCCGGTATTCGCGCTCGGTTGGAAAAATCTGCTGAAAACAAGCCTTATCAAGCTCGGCCGGCTCGTAACCCAGCATCTCCTCGAAGCGACGGTTGCAGCGCACAATTCGGCGGTCGATGCTGTAGCAGATACCGACGATGGCATTATCGAATATCACCTGGTAATCGCGCGCGTCCTGCAGCAGCTTCTCGTAGGTTCCCTCGTCGTTCACGATGATCGCCGGCGCCGGAACAGGCATGACGCGGTCCCGTGCTTCCGCCGGACGTGGCGTCAGCGCACCGTGAGCATGCCCATTAGGTTGCCGGTCGGCTGCAAGATTGTCCTGCCCGACTAGAGCGCGCAAAGACGCGCCGGGGCGCACACTGGACTGTCGGGTGTGCGCGAGCGCTGTGACTTCGGACCGGGTGTCATTGCTGAGAACGTAGGCCGTCCCGAGATAGCGGCCTGTACCCTCCATATGGATCGGAATGGGATCGGCGCAGGCGCTCAGGGATCGCGGCGTCAGCGGCAGCGCGTCGCCTTGATTGCGTTCACTGCGTAGCAGACGGCCACGATCATCGAGCAGGACCAGACTCTCCGCCCGGTATCGATCGCAGAGAGTTTCATAACGCTCCAGCAGGTAATTTCTTGCCGACCCCGCCTGATGCGCCAGTTCACCGCAGATTCCTTGGGCCATCGCCGCGGTTAGCGCGATTGCCTGCTCGTGATAATCCTTGCCGACGGTGGTGAAATCGATGACACCGATCGTCTCGCCACTGTCAGGATCAAATAGCGGTGTCGCGGCGCACGTCCACCTGTGCCAGCCTTCGCAGAAGTGCTCCGTCGAAAACACATGCACCGGCTGGCGCTTGGATAGGGCCGAGCCCATGCCGTTCGTCCCTGCCACGGTCTCAAGCCAGCAGGAGCCCTCAACAACGCCAGAGCGCGATGCCGCCAGATCGCGCACCTGGGAGCTTCCCGCGATGTAGAGGATGACGCCTTCGGCATTGGCGAGCACCACGATGCCAGGAACGTCGAATGACTGACCCGTCACCTTGTCGATAAACGGCCGTGCCGTGTCCAGGAGTTGACGGCTCGCGCGCAGATGCTTCTGAAACGCCTCTTCCGTGCACCTTACGCCGAAGCTGCGGGTCGGGTCGACCCCCATTCGGACGCAACGCTTCCACTCGCCGACCATGAGTCGGACATAGGGGTCCTCCAGCTTCTCATCCTTTAAATCACCGGAGTTGAAGCTTTCCCAGAGCGAATACGTTCGGCGCTGGTCCTTCCGATAACCAACATAAGGATTCTTCGTGGGCACGGCTGCTCCCCCTCTCCACGGCTCGTCCCTAGCACGCGCAAACCACGGGATATCAGGGAATCGGCCACGCCTCAAGGCACGCCCCCCGCCCCGCTCGCAGCCACCATATCACGTATTCAGGATCGCTTGTGCTGCTCCAGCTCATCGATCTTCGCCTGCAACTCCGCAATCCGGACATCCTTTGGATTGGGCATAAATACAGCCTCGATCTCGGTCGATTTCATCTTACGCCGCGGCACTCCGGCGAAGGGGCCTGCATAAATGGTGTCCCGCTCGTCGCCCCAGCACCCGAAAAGCGGCAGGTGGGCCGGCGGCTCCTTCGTAACCCATTGCTTGTAGAAGTCCTTGTAGGGCACGCCTCGCCGCTTGCGTGCGGCTCGCTCTGCCTCGCGGGCCGCTTTGGTGGCCTCGCGATCGAGCACCAGCGTCTTTAGGTTGTAGACAATATGGTACATACGGGAGGCGGTCTCGTGCGAGATCAAATCCTCTTCAACGTCCTTGATCACAAGGTCCGGGTCGCGTTCCAGGACATCCCCGTAGCCGCCACCGCATCCCTGCATGATCATGTACAGCTCGCCGCGATCGCATAGCTCAAACTGCAATCCCATGTGGTGAGTGCTGTACTTTGCGCCCGCGAACGGCTGCTTGTTCATGATGTCGACGATCGAGAACTCCCATTTCTCGGGACTGTCTTTCATGATCTCGAAGGTATCAATACCCTTAACCTTGCAGAGCGGATAAGTGGGCGAGGAGTAGCCGCCAAAGAGCCCGGGCGTACACGACACCTTGGAACCGATGCAGCACACCATGAAGCCCCACATGTTGCTCATGAGATTCGAAGCGATCATTTCGTAGCCCTGACCGCCGCGATATTTCCCAAACGCCTGATTATCCTTCATGATTTTTTTGGACACGATCTGAATGAAGGGGATCTCTTCCTCGTTGAGCTCCTGCTCACCGGTGTCTGCCATGGACGCGAAAATGGGGGCAACCCCGTGCTCGCCGTCGCGGTCGGCTCGCGCCCCGCCGCCCATGCCGTTCAGATCCGCGCACAGATTGCCAACCATCTCGTTGTGCTGCGTCAGGCCGCCCCAGATAAATGTGCGGATCATGTTGTGCCAGGGCGCGATAACCTTGGTGAACTTCGACGGACTGCCGTACAGAAATTTCGCCACGCATAGCTGCGCTGCCGTGAACGCCGGGAAAAACGTCATCATACTTTCGGAATTGGCCGTCAAATAGGATGAGTGCAGCGCTGACTTCGGATCGCATATCACGCGGATCGGCGCGAACACGGCTTGGTTGCGCGGCAGGTCCGGCCATACAAACATCAGAAACAACTGGCACAGCATCCCCTTCAATGAGGCGAGCACCGTGTTGTTGCAGCGGTTGGCGAATTCCGGACTCGAGCCACGGAAATCCAGAATGAGCTCGCCGCCCTTCTTTTCCATGGCGAGCTGGACCTTGATGAGACAATTCTCGCGCAAGGTGCCGTCTGCCATGATGATGGTGCGCACGATGCCTTCCGGCCATTCCTGCAGGCGGCGCTGCACCTCGGTTTTTGAGTCCTCAAGCCCGCGCCGCAGCGAGGAGATCACCGCTTCCACGCCAAACTCCGCAATCGCGGCCTGGACGCGCTGCTCAAGACGGCGGCAGACGAACAGCTTCACCTTCATGTCTTCGTATTGCAGCTTCGGTTCGCGCACGGAGTTCTGCAGGTAAGTGACAAGATCCTTCTTCAGCTCGTAATTCTCAACGACCTTGAAAGGGGACATCATCAGTCCTTGGTCGTAAACCTGCTCGGCAGCCGATGGCATTCCGCCCGGCTCGATTGCGCCATTCTCGCCTTCGTGCACAGTCGCACCGGCCCAGGCGACGAGCTTGCCCTCGTGGAAGATGGGGACGATGAGGCTCTGATCCGTGTTATGGATGTTGCCGTAGCGCGCATCGTTGTGGATGAAGCCGTCGCCTTCGCGGACGCCAACGGTCGGCTCGTCTATCCAATACTTCCTGA
>Ga0302324_100010767_pt1 | contig 18868 bp, 14 predicted proteins | sample Palsa_T0_1_FD_201949 | JGI IMG/M metagenome (GOLD analysis project Ga0302324, IMG submission 201949) | Peat permafrost microbial communities from Stordalen Mire near Abisko, Sweden - Palsa_T0_1 | ecosystem: Environmental > Terrestrial > Soil > Palsa > Peat permafrost | place: Sweden: Abisko...
CACCGGCCCCCTCCGCGACGAACCACAGCGGTACGGCGCTGAACAACGGCGGGAAGGCGATGCTCATACGTGTCGCGAGCACGATCGGCAGATCGCCGATCGGCGGTAGCGGCACGAGGTCCTCGCCGTCCTCCGCGTATGCGCGTTCGCTCGGGTGCGAATAGCGCACCATCCACGCGACGACGTGCGGCGGCATGGAACGTGCCAGCTCGCTGACGCGGAAGTAATAGCCGTTCGTGCGTGCCGGAAAGAGCACCGGGCGGCCGGCGACGAGATTCGTGGCCGTCATCCTCAGGTCGATCAGCTTCTCGGCGGGCGGTTCCTCGAGCCCGTTCGCGACGGCGCCGCCGGCGGGATTCCAGAGCATGCCGAACGTCAGCGGAATCTCCCCAACCGCGAGCCCCGCCAGTGCTTCGGTTTCGGCCGCGAGCCACGTAGACAAACTGCCGGAGTTGGATCTCGTGTCGTCGACCCCGGTGACCAGACCGTATCCGTTGCGGTGCAAGCGCGTGACGTCGAGCGCGAGCGCGACGGCGGCGCCGGCGAGGGCTCCCGCGCCGATCTCCGATGCCGCCAGAATGCGATGCAGCGCGCGCCAGGGAGCGTGCGCCGTCGTACTCGCGAGAACTGCATGAAGAAAGCCCGCGCCGCTGCCGATCAATGCCGGCACCGGATAGGCCGCGAGCAGCGCGGCGATGCGGCGTGGAGCAGCCGTTCCGGGTGTGCCCGCTGCGAAGAGCGCGTCGAAGAGCCGGCGCGTATTCGCGTTCGGCGTGAAGAGCCCGAAAAGCCGATCGTCCTTTGCGAGCCGCGACGGCAAGGCGTCGAGGCGCGCGAAGCCCGCTTCGGGATCGTTCGCATCGGTCAGGCGCCGGTATTGCGCCGCAGCCGCGAGCGCGGCGGCGACGGCGCCCGCCGATGTCCCGCCGATTGCGCGCACGTCGAACACGCGTGAGATCGCGTGGATTGCGGACGGAAACGCTACGCCGCTCGCGACGCCGCCTTTCAGTACGAGATCGCACGACCGGCGCATTGCGCTATCGTTCTCTACGCTACGGGGCGGTCATCCCGTTCCGACGCGAACGTCAGGGTGTGCGAAAGATCACTTCGGGCTGCGGAACGTGCACGCGCGGGGAGCCGCTTTCGTGCGACGGACTGCCGGTCACGATCTCCGGCGCACGCTGGCCGGCGTCGGCCGCTTGCCCGCGCACGATCTGCGTAACGCGCCCACTCCGAATCGTCACATACCCGGCGTCGCGATTGTCGACGACGATCAGGACGGCGTTGCCGTCACGGATCGACGTCCACCCTACGACTGAACCGTCGCGGTTGGTGAGCCGTCGCGCGACGACGTGCGGCGACGGGGGGACGTCGATCACGATGGCGGCGGGCGCTGCATCCGCAGGTAGCATCGCTGCGTCCATTCGACCGCGGCCGGTCGAGGCCTCGTCGGGAGTCCCCGCTAGGTGGCGGGTTCGGCCGCTCCGCGGTCGTCGAGCAGCGTGGTTAGGTGCTTGCGACGCCACACGGTGAAGTAATAGGCGGACTGCATGATGAGATTGCAGCAGAACGCGACCGGATACGCCGTCCAGACGCCGTCGAGACCGAACCGCGGCGCCAGACCGTACGCGACCGGCACCTCGACGCCCCAAATCGAAATCACCGACAGCAGGGTCGGCCACAGTACGGTCCCGCTTGACCGCATGAGCCCCGAAAGCACGGCCGACGTCCCGAAGATCGTATAGCTCCACAGCGTGATTGCCAGCAGGTCGTGCGCGGTGTGGAGCACGGCCGGATCGGTGATGAACCAGCTCAGCACGTCATTGTTGAACACGTAGACGATCGCGATCAGCGTTCCACCGATCGCCCAGTTGAGCCCCACCCCGGCGCGCGTGATCTTCCGCAGACGGTCGAACCGGCCCGCGCCGATCGACTGCGCGCCGAAGATCGACGCCGCGATGCCGATCGAGATAGCCGGGAATTGAACGTACGACGCGATCTGGTTGACCGCGCCGTACGCGGCCGTCGCACCCGACCCGAAGCGATTGACGAGCGCGATGACGGCGATCTCCGAGAGCGAGACCATCACCAGCTGCACGCCGGTCGGGATGCCGATCCTCAGCAGCGTGCGCACGAGCGGCCAGCGGAGCTGCATGTGGCGGATGATCGAGAGGTCGAGCGCAAGCGGGTTCTTCTCGCGCGCCAGCGCGACGAGCAGAAATGCGAGGCCGACCGCGCTCCCGACGACGTTGCCGAGGGCGGCGCTGATGACGCCGAGATGCGGCAGTCCCAGCCAGCCGAGGATCAGGGCCGGCGTGACGATCATTGCTGCGACCGTGCTGACGATCAGCGAGACGAACGGCGTGCGCGAGTCGCCCGTGCCGCGCACGAACGTGGAGTAGCCCAGATACGTGAACAGCAGAGGCAGCGATAGAAAGATGACCGTGGCATAGTGCGTTGCGGCATCGAAGATGTTGGCTGGAGTTGCGATCAGGTGCAGCAGCGCGCGGGCGAAAACCGCGCCCAGCACCCCAATCACCAAGCCGCCGCCGACCGAGAGGCAAAGCGTGGTCCCCGCGACGGCCTTGATGCGCTCCTCGTCGCGCGCGCCGTACGCTTGGCCGATCAGCACCGAGCTCGCGCTCGAGATCCCGATGAAGAACGAGATCATGAAGAACACGATCGGAAAGAACGAGGACGCCGCAGCGAGCGCATCCACGCCGATGAGGCGCCCGAGATAGATGCTGTTCAACGTCGACGAGGCCGACTGCAGAACGTTGCTCAGCATCAACGGGATGAGGAAGACGAACAAGGAGCGCCAGATCGGCTTGTTATCGTCGATGGTGGGGCCGCGGCGCTGCATCGCTGTGTCTATCCCCGCGCCGCGATGCATTGCCTGCCGTGCGTCCGGGGACCGTGGCGGCGTGCGCCGAAACCAGCGGCCGGCGGGCGATTAGCTCAGCGGTAGAGCGTCCCCTTTACACGGGGAGGGCCGGCGGTTCGAATCCGTCATCGCCCAGATGTATGCAGACCGGCGGAGGAGTTCGATGATCATCGATTTGCGGACCTATACCGTTGCGCCCGGCAAGGTCGCCGCATATCTCGACCTCTACGAGCGCGAAGGCTACCCGATCCACTGCCGGCATCAAGGCGAACCGCTCGGATATTATCTGTCCGAGATCGGCACGCTGAACCAAGTCGTCCATATTTGGAAGTACGAGAGCATGGCCGACCGCGAGCGCCGGCGGGCCGAACTCGAGCGCGACCCCGACTGGATCGCCTTTCGCAAGAAGAGCGCCGAAGGCGGCTACTTGGTGCATCAAGAGAACAGGATCCTGAAGCCGACGAAGTTTTCGCCGCTCTGACGAGCGAAGCGGTCGTCGAGCGCGGCAACGGCACGGGAGCCGTTCGCGTCGTCGATGCGTGCGCGGCCGCGATCCTCGTCGTCGCGCTGTGCGGCGAATTGGCCGTCGTCTTGGCAAACGTTGCCGGGCGCGCGCTGGCGACGACGGGCTTTCTCTGGACGGGTGAAGTGGCGCAGTTCGCGCTGTCGGTGCTCACCTTCGTCGGCGGCGTCGTCGCCTACCGGCGGCTGCAGCACTTGCCGGTCCGCGCGCTCACCAACCTGCTGCCGCCCCGCACGCAAGCCGTGCTCGTCGTACTCGCCGAATGGCTCGTGCTGCTGGCCGCGGCGGTCGTCGCGATCGCATCGGCGACGCTCGTGCGGTCAACGTGGAACGAGCAAACGCCGATCTTGCGCATCCCGGCCGCCACGATCGCGCTCCCGCTCAGCGCCGCCATGGCGCTGCTGGCGCTCTATGCCTTCGAACGTTTGCTGCGCGCCGACCGACGCACGCTGGTCGGCGTCGGCGCCGTGCTGGCCGCGCTGTTGCTGCTCGCGCTGCTGAGCAGCGCGTGGTGGCAGCCGCTGGTGACGCCCACTGTCGCGACGAGCGTCGTCCTGGGGGTGTTTCTGCTGACCGTCCTGGCGGGGCTGCCGGTCGGCTTCGCATTGATCTTGGGCGCGGCCGCGTATCTGTGGGTTTCGAACTCGTCGCCGATGGTCGCGCTGCCGCAGAACATGGTCAACGGCACAGGCAACTACGTCTTGCTTGCGGTTCCCTTCTTCGTACTCGCGGGGCTTATCATGGAACGCGGCGGCATCAGCCTGCGGTTGGTGCGTTTCGTCCAGGCACTGGTCGGACACGTGCGCGGCGGGCTGCTGCATGTCGTCGTCGTCAGCATGTACTTGGTCTCCGGGCTGTCGGGATCGAAGGCGGCCGACGTCGCAGCGGTTGGTTCGGTCATGCGCAACATGCTGGCGCGGGAAGGGTATCGCCCGGGCGAAGGTGCGGCCGTGCTCGCCGCCTCTGCGGCGATGGGAGAGACGGTCCCGCCCAGCATCGCGATGCTCGTGCTCGGTTCGATCACGAGCCTCTCGATCGCCGCGCTCTTCGTCGGCGGCATCATCCCGGCGGCGGTGATCGGCCTGTGCTTGATGCTGCTGATCTCGGTTCGTGCGCGGATCGCGAACGCGCCGCGCGCCGCTCGCGCGAGCCGTTCAACGCTCGGCCGCGCCGCGCTGGGCGCGGTGCTGCCGCTCTTGATGCCGCTGATCCTCTTTGGCGGGATCCTGTTCGGCATCGCGACGCCGACCGAGGTATCGTCGTTCGCGGTCCTCTACGGGATCGCGCTCGCGTTCTTCTATCGCGAGATGGACCTGCGCGGCCTCGGACGCACCGTCGTCGACAGCGCTGCGCTCAGCGGCATGGTGCTGTTCATTCTGGCGGCTGCCTCAGCGTTCTCGTGGGTGCTCACGACGGCTTCGCTGCCGCAGCATTTGGTGGAGCTTCTCCACGGCGTCAACGACAGTTCGCTCGTCTTCCTGGTGGGCTCGATCGCGCTCTTGATCGCGGCCGGCACGCTGCTCGAAGGCCTGCCCGCGCTCAACGTGCTCGCGCCGCTGCTGCTGCCGATCGCCGTGCAGCTCGGCATCAGCCCCCTCCACTACGGCATCGTGCTGGTGATCGCGATGGGAATCGGCGCCTTCATGCCGCCGGCCGGCGTCGGGTTCTACGTCTGCTGCGCCATCCAACGCACGGAGGTCGAGCCGGCCTCGCGAGCGATGATGCCGTACCTCGGGGTGCTGATCGCGGGGCTGCTCGTGGTCGCGTTCGTCCCCGCGCTCACGCTCGTGCTACCGCACGCGTTCGGGTTTCACTAACCGCTTACGCCTTCGTGCTCTTGACCATGGCGAGGAATTTCGCAACCGCGTCGGCGCCGGCGTAATCGGAGACGCGCTTGTACGCCGGAGCCATCTTGGCGCGGAACGGCCCGAGGTCCGGAGCCGTGACCTGCATGCCCGCGGCCTGCAGCTTTGCGATCTGGTCCTTTTCCTGATCACCGACGAGCTTGCGCATCAGTTCGCCGGCCGCGGCGGCCTCCTCGCGGAAGATCGCCTGTTGTGCCGGCGTCAGTTTGGGCCAGCTCGCCGCGCTAACGGTGAGAATCATGTTGTTGTAGACGTGGCGCGTCAAGGCGAGATGCTTCTGTACTTCGTTGTACTTGTTGAAGTAGATGACCGCGACGGGGTTCTCTTCACCGTCGACGACGTGCTGCGAGAGCGCCAGATAGAGTTCGGCAAACGAGATCGGCGTCACGACCGCACCCAGTGCTTCCATCGCTGCTTCGATCTGGATCTCGGGCGGGGTCCGGATCTTCAGTCCCTTCATGTCGTCGGGCGCGTTGATCGGCCGAACGTTGTTGGTGACGTTGCGGAAACCGTAATCCCAATTGTGGAGCGTGATGAAGCCCTGCTTCTCGGCTAGCGGCGCCAACCACGCGATCCCCGGGCCGTCCAGCACCTTGAACACCTGCGCGCGGCTCTCGAACACGAAAGGCAGTTCGACGGCCGCAAACGCCTTGTCGTATTTGTCGAGCTGGCCTTCCGTCGGCAGACCGATGTCGATCACGCCGGCCTTGATCTGCGCCGCCTGCTGCGCCGGATCGCCGAGCTGGTTATTGGGGTAGATCGTGATCGCGAGTGCGCCCTTGGTGCGGGCTTCCACCCGTTCGACAAACTGCTTCGCCGCGACATTGGCAGGGTGATCGACGGCGGCGAAATGCGCGAACTTCATCGTGAGGGGTGCCGCGCCGCGCGCGACGTTGGGGATCGACACGGCGGCCGAGGCCGCGGCAGCCGCACCGGTTTGGACGAACGCTCTCCGCTTCATAGTCCCTCCAGAAGCAATTTTTCGCGTACTGCGCGAGCGGCCCGGACCTGACCTCCGGCGCGTGCGGCGGAGAAGGAGAGCGGGGTGCAAAAGAGCGGCGCGTGGCGGATTTTCGACGGCTTTTCGATCTGTCGGGGAAGACGGTGCTGGTCCTCGGCGCGGCATCCGGCATCGGCAAGGGCTCGGCGCAGGTCCTGGCCGGGCTCGGCGCGCGCGTCATCTGTTCCGACATCGACGAGCCCGGGCTGCGCGCGACGGCAGCCGAGATCGGCGGCGACGCGATCCCGTGCGATGCCACGGACGGCGCGGCGGTGGCGGCGCTGGCCGCGGCGATCGTGTCGCGCTACCCGCGGCTCGACGCGGCGGTGACGACACCCGGGATCAACATCCGCAAGCGCATCGTCGATTTCGACGAAGCGGACTTCGACCGCATCGTCACGCTCAACCTCAAAGGCACGTTTCTGTTTCTGCAGACCTTTCTGAAGCTGCTGATCGCGCAGGGGAACGGCGGCAGCATCGTCGCCAGTTCGTCGGTGCGCGCGGTCACGCTCGAGGCGGGGCTGGGCGTCTACGCGGCGACGAAAGCGGGGATCGGTCAGCTCGTTTCCGGCGCCGCGGCGGAAGCGGGGGAATACGGGATCCGCGTCAACGCGATCGCGCCGAGCATCGTCGAGACCGCGCTGACGGTACCGCTCAAAGAGAAGCCGGAGCTGTGGGAAAAGTACGCGCAGCACACGGTCTTGGGACGCTGGAGCAGGCCCGAAGAGATCGGCGCCGTCGTCGCGTTCCTCGTCTCCGATGCGGCGAGTTACGTCAGCGGCTCGACGCTGTTCTGTGACGGCGGCTGGACCGCGATCGACGGTCCGCCGAGCGGCTTGATGCAAACGCGGCGCAACGCCCCCACGTCCTGACCGGCACGGCGGCAGCGGGGCTCAGGCGTGCGCGAGCGCGGGGGCGACGTCGAGCGTCGAGACGCGGCGCAGATCACGCGGCTCGCGCTCGTCGAAGGCGAGGCCGCGGTGCATCGTGCAGCGATTGTCCCAGATCACGAAGTCGCCGGGCCGCCACGTGTGCCGGTACACGAAAGCCGGCTGCGTCGCGAGCGCGATGAGCTCGCGCAGCAGGATGCGGCCGTCGGGAACCGGCCAGCCGACGATCCGTTCGGCGTGCGATGCGAGGTAGAGCGAGGTGCGTCCGGAGCCGGGACCGACGCGCACGAGCGGCTGCTCGGCGCCCAGAAACTGCGCGCGCTCTTCGTCGCTGAAGTCGGTGAAACCGATCGTCTGACGCGAATACAGGATGGAGTGAAACGCGCGCAAGCCGTTGAGCTGCGCTTTGAGGGTTTCAGGGAGCGCGTCGTAGGCGGCGCGCATGTCCGCGTACTCGGTTTCACCGCCGGTCGCCGCAACCGTCTTCGCCGAGAGCATCGAGTAGCGCGCCGCGGGCTGCTGAAATGACGAGTCGGTGTGCCACAGCCGGTTTCCCAGCCCATGCATGCGGCGACGGTCTTCACCCTGGAGCGGGCGGCCCTGCTCGTCGAGGTTCGAGATGTCGGTGATGCCGGCGCTGTTCAGCCGCCGCTTCGGTTCGATTACCGTACGCGCGACCTTCATCACGAGTTCACCGTCGAGACGCCGCGCGAACGCAACGTGTTCCTCGTCGTCGAACGGCTGGTCGCGAAAGACGAGCACGGCGTAGCGGTCGAGCAGCGCGACGATCTCGTCGAGCGTGGGACGGTCGTGGACGTCGCGCAGCACGACGCCGCTCACCTCGCCGGCGAACTCCGGTCGCTGAGGACGGACGTCCAGGGCCATGCCCTCGTGTTTCCGGCCGTTGCCGGGGGCGTCCTCGCGGCCGGGGTCTCTGCAGGCGCCGGCGCGAACCTCACGCCATGAGCGCCACCTCCGAAATCCCCGCTCCCGCCGCCCCGCCGGTTCTGGTCCATGCTGCCGACGGGGTCGCGGTCGTCACGCTGAATCGCCCCGAAAAGCGGAACGCGCTTTCGCTGGCGGTCATGCGCGACCTCATCGACGCCTTCGACGGCATCGGCAACGATCGCGCGATCAAGGCCGTGATCTTGCGCGGCCTCGGACCGGCGTTCAGCTCCGGCCACGACTTGCGCGAGATGCTCGACCGCAGCATCACCGAGTATCGCCGGACGTTCGACGTCTGCGTGACGCTGATGGAGAAGATACAATCGATCCCGCAGCCGGTCATCGCGGAGATCGCGGGCATCGCGACCGCAGCCGGCTGTCAGCTTGTCGCGACGTGCGATTTAGCAATCGCCTCGACGCGCGCGCAGTTCGCGACGCCGGGCGTGAAGATCGGGCTGTTCTGCACGACGCCGATGGTCGCGCTCACGCGCGCGATCGGACGCAAGCGCGCAATGGAGATGCTGCTGACCGGCGAACCGATCGACGCCGTCACTGCGGCCGACTGGGGCCTCATCAATCGTGCCGTCCCGCCCGAAGAGCTGGAGGCAACGACCGCGGCGCTGGCCGCGTCGATCGCCCGCAGCGCGGGCTTCGTCGTCGGACTCGGGAAGGCGGCGTTCTACGCGCAGATCGATCTCGATCAGGCCAAGGCCTACGCCTACGCGAAGGAAGTCATGTCGATGAACGCCCTGGCCGAGGACGCCCGCGAAGGGATCGGCGCATTCGTCGGCAAGCGGGCGCCCCAGTGGCGCACGTAGGGCGCTCGCGGTCGCGTTAAGCAACCTTAACGGGCACGCTTTTTGGGCCGCCAGGATTCAACCGGCGAGATTCCAATGGAGTGCCATCGCCGGTGTGGGCAGCGTCTCCGACGCGCGCAATCGTCGCCCACACCCGGTAGTAGGGCAACCTACTACGCGACGGCATCAAGGCCCGCTCCACAGCGGGTCTTGGTGTATCTGAGGGGACCGCGTGTTCCCGGCGAACAGGCGGCGGCGTGACCTATCGACGTCTGCTGCTGGTGTGCCTCGCCGTCGGGCTGCTGGCGTCCCTGTTCGTGGCCGCGCGCCGCGAGCTGCACGAGCACCGCGCGAACCGCGTCGAGATCGTGATGGACGACCAAGACTTCAGCGCGCTCGCGCAGTCGTACGCGTACGATCAGCGCGCGTTTCTGATCGCCTTGCGCCGCGCCGGTTTGACGTCGCTTGCGGTTGCGGAGGAACTCGGCAGCGCGGTGCCGGCCTCCACCAGCGCGGCCGTGTACACGGGGACGGCGTTGCTCGACCAAGCGCGACTGACCGGCCTGCGCGATCCGGTCTTCGCCGGCTTGGCGGCTGCGCATCAGCTGCGCGCCGACGACGTGTACCTCGTTGCGTACGACGACCCGACGGCGCGGCGTTACGCGCAGCAGCTGCCGCTGAAGTTTTCGGGCGGCGCCGTGCGGTTGATCCACGCCGGCCTACCGGCCGTGTACGCACTGCGCACGCAGCCCGACTATTTCGGAACGGTCGGGCTCGGTCTGCCGGAGGACCGCATCGCGCTCGCGCGGTCGCTCGCGCTGCATCTGGTGCCCCGGCTGCAGAATGACGAGCGTTTCAAAGCGCCGCAGATCGATGCGCTGCTCCGCGACGCCACCGCCGGCAACGACGCGCACACGGTGATCTTCTTCGGGCTGCGCAATCAGGTGCTCGGATATCCCGACGCGCTGGACGCGACGGCAGCCGCGATGCGCGCCGACCGGCTCGATTTCGGGACCGTCGAAACGTACGACGTCAAGCAGATCCAAGCCGGCACTGAGGGGCTTGCGGAGGAGCTGCCCGATCGCACCGTGCGCGTCCAAGCGATCGCCAAACCGGAACAGGACAAGCTGCGACCCGAGGAGATCGTGCAGCGGTACCTGCTCGGTGTGCGCGAGCGCAACATCCGCGTCGTATACCTGCGCCCGTTCGGGCATCAGTGGGACGGGCGTTCGATCGAAGCCAGCAACGTCGAGCTCGTCGGGCGCATCGCACAGGGGATCCGAGCGGCGGGGCTGCGCGTCGGCATCGCGACGCCGTTCGAACCGTTCGTCGTGCGCTGGTGGGAGATCGCGCTCGTCTCGCTCGCGCTGCCGGCGATCGTCTTGTTCGTGCTGCTCGACATTTTCGCGCTGGGCGATGCGCGCTGGCTGATTGGCTTTGCGGCCGTCGACCTGCTCTTCGTCGCCGCCGGCTACGCGCTCCACCACGACATGGCGGCACGTAAAGTGCTCGCGCTCGCCGGCGGGATCGTGTTTCCGGTGGCCGGCTTCGTCGCCGTCGCGCCGGCGTTCCGTGCCGGGCCGGCGGCCTCGACCAGAGATGCACTGCTCGGCGGTCTGCGCGTGCTCGCCGTCGCCCTCGCGTTGACGCTATGCGGCGCCCTCGTCGTCATCGGCCTGCTCTCGACGCCGCTCACGATGATGGAGATCGACCGCTTCACCGGCGTCAAGCTCGTCCTCGCTGCGCCGCCGCTGATCGCTCTGCTGCTCTACTTGTTCACCTCGCGCTGGGGAGCGCGCGTCACGCCGGCCGCGCTCGCCGCATTGCCGGTGACGGTGCTGCAGCTGACGGCCGGTGTCGTGCTGCTCGGAGCGGGATTTCTGATTCTCGCGCGCAGCGGCAACCAGAGCGACATCGCGCCGTCGGGACTCGAACTGGCGCTGCGCGCGCACTTGACGGCGCTGCTGCAAGTCCGGCCGCGCTTCAAAGAATTCGTGGTCGGTTTCCCGGCACTGATGCTCGTCCCGGCCCTGCTGCCGGCCGACCGGGCGCGCTGGGGTTGGCTGTTCGCACTGGCGATCGCGCTCGGGCTCGCCGACGTCGTCGACACGTTCTCACACCTGCACACGCCGCTCGCGATCTCGCTGCTGCGCGTCGTCAACGGCGCGGTGATCGGCATCGTCGTCGGCGCCGTCGCGATCGTCGCGTATCGCCGCTATCGGCGCGCGTGAAGTGACGGTGACGGTGCCGCCGCGATTCCTCTTAAGCGGATACTACGGCTTCGGGAATCTCGGTGACGAAGCGCTCTTGGAGATCATCGTCGACCGTTTGCGTGCGCGCTGGCCACGCTGCGCGATCGACGTCTTGAGCGGGAATCCGGCGCAGACCGCGCGTGACTACGGCGTGGAAGCGACGCCGCGCATGGACCTGGCGCGCGTGCGGCACGCCATCGAGCGCGCCGACGTCGTCCTTTCCGGCGGCGGCGGCCTGCTCCAGAACGCGACCAGCCTGCGCAGCCTGCTCTATTACGCCAACATCATCCGAGCCGGGATACGCGCCGGCAAGCAGACGATGATCTTCGCGCAATCGATCGGACCCTTGGACTTCTTCGGTCGCGCCGTGGTGCGCAACTTTTGCCGCGGCATCGCTGCCGCGACCGTGCGCGACGAACGCTCGCGCGCGCTCTTGCAGGCACTGCTTCCGGCGGTGCCGGTGCAGCGCACGGCCGATCCCGTGTTCCTGTTCGATCCGTCCGCGGCGCCCCTCGACTTAACGGCGGAGGGTCTCGGCGGTGAGGACGCGCCGCTGGTCGTCGTGGCGGTGCGAAAGTGGCACGGGGCCGAAGCGACGACCCGGGCGATCGTGGCCGTCGTCGACCGGCTCGCCGGCCGGCAAGGAGCCCAGGTCGCGTTCCTGCCGCTGGGCGGGGCCGGCGACGCCGAGGTCGCGACGGCGATCATCCGGCGCTGCGCGTCGACCCCCGTGCTGCTGCCCGACTACCCGCTCGCGCAAGCGGCGCAAGTGATCGCCCGCGCCTCGTTCGTGATCGGGATGCGCCTGCACGCGCTCGTGATCGCCGCCCGCGCCGGCGTACCGTTCATCGCGCTGCCGTACGATCCGAAGGTGAGCGCGCTCTGTGAGGATCTGCAGTATCCGATCGGGCCGCTGTTCGTCCCGGGGCGGCCGCTGCCGCCGGATGCTGAATTGATGTGCCGGCTCGATGACGCCTGGAGCCGGCGCGACGAGCTCGCCGCGCACCTGCGGCGCGTCGAGCCGCAGCTTGCGGCGCTCGCCGAACGCAACTTCGACATTGTGAGCGACATCGTGTTGCACGACGTCTCAGAGGGGGCAGGCACCGCAGGCTGACGCGCGAATCGTGCGCGTCACGGTGGGACGGCAAACGCTGTTTCTCGGCCGCGTCAGCGGCGTCCGCATCGGCGTCCACGTTTCGTGGCTCGCCCTGTTCGCGTTCGTCACGGCCGGACTCGCGCGCGGCTTCACGATGCTCCCGCCGCTGGAAGCCTACGCCTGCGGTGCACTGTGCGCCCTCGTGCTTTTTGCCAGTGTCGTCGCACACGAGCTCGCACACGCGGCAGCGGCCCAGCGCTTCGGCGTTCGCACGACGGCGATCACCCTGTTCCTGCTCGGCGGGATCGCAACGCTCGAGGAAGAGCCCGCGACGCCGCGCGCCGACGCCATCATCGCGGCCGCCGGACCGGCGCTGAGCGCCGTGATCGCTGTCGGCGGCTTGGCGGCGCTGCTGCTCGCCGGCCGCTTCGCGCCCGCCGCAGTGCGGGACGTCGCAACGATGCTGACCGCCTACGTCGCGCTCGCCAACGCGGTCCTCGCAGCGTTCAACCTCATGCCGGCCTACCCGATGGACGGCGGGCGCATTCTGCGGGCGGCGATGTGGCAGTGGACCGGCGACCGCGCTCGGGCCACCGCGACGGCATCGCGCATCGGCATGACCTGCGGTGTGCTGATCGTCGCCGCGTCGGTCCTCGTCTGCGCCGCAACGCACGAACTCGTCTACGCCTGGTACGTCCTGCTCGGTGCGTTCGTGCTGCGCGCGGGCTGGTCGAACGAACGGGCCTTCCGGCGCGCGCGGCGCGGCCACGGAGAACTTCCGGCCGCAGCGTAACGGGGGGAAGCGCGCACCGTCTCGCCCGAACTTCCCCCGTTCTCATGCCCGACGCTCCCGCCGCGCGCGACTACCGCTCCACGCTGAACCTGCCGACGACCGATTTCCCGATGCGGGCCGAACTGCCCAAACGGGAACCCGAGCGCGTGCGCTGGTGGGCGGAGCGGCGCACGTATCTTACGCGACTGGAGCGCAATCGCGCGGCGGGCGCGCCGCCGTTCATCCTGCACGACGGGCCGCCCTACGCCAACAACGATCTCCATATGGGGACCTTCCTCAACCGCTTCCTCAAGGATGCGCTGGTGAAGATCCATTTGCTGGACGGCAAGGTCGCCGACTTCGTCCCCGGCTGGGATATGCACGGTCTGCCGATCGAGCGCGAAACGCTGCTCCACCTGAAGCTCGACTTCCGCGTCGCCGATCCGATTGCGCTGCGCCGCGCGTGCCGCGAGCGCGCCCTATATTGGCTGGGCCGGCAGCGCGACCAGATGCTCCGCATCGGCGCCTCGTTCGGACATTTCGATGACCCCTACATGACCATCGCCCCGTCCTTCGAGGCGACGATCGTCGAAACGCTCGCCGACCTAGCGGAGCGCGACTACCTTTATAAGGGCCTCCGCTCGACGTTGTGGTGCGTCCACGACGAGACGGCGCTCGCCGAAGCGGAGATCGAGTACAAAGACCACACCTCGCCGTCGATTTTCGTGCGCTTCCCGGCCGACGACGCCCAGCGCGCCGCGCTGTTGGCACGGGCGGGCGCCGCCGACGACGGCACCCCGCTCTCGCTGGCGATCTGGACGACGACGCCCTGGACGCTGCCGGCCAACGTCGCCGTGGCGCTGAATCCGACGGTATCCTACGGCGTCTATCGGGTGGGAGGCGAAGACCTCATCGTCGCGCGCGCGCTGGCCGGTCCGGTGCTCGCGCGGCTCGATGCCGGCGAAGCCGAACTGCGCGCCGAGGTTCCGGGTTCGGCGTTCGCAGGGCTGGCGGTGCGCCATCCATTCGCCGAGCGCGACTCCGTCATCATCCTGGCGGACTATGTCGAACTCGACACCGGGACGGGCGCGGTTCACACGGCGCCCGGTCACGGCGAAGCGGACTTTGCCAGCGGCCAGGCCTACGGCTTGCCGGTGCTGAGCCCGGTCGATGCGTCGGGGCATTTCACGGCCGAGGCCGGTCCGTACGCGGGCGAATTCATCTTCGATGCCAACGAGCACATCGTCGCCGACTTGCGCGCGCGCGGTGCGCTGATCGCCGCCGAATCGTTCTCCCACAGCTATCCGCATTGCTGGCGCTGCAAGAACCCGGTCATCTTTCGCGCGACCGCGCAGTGGTTCATCGGGATGGAACGCAACGCGCTGCGCGAACGCGCCGAACGCGCGATCAGCGACGTCCGCTTTCTGCCCGAATGGGGCGCGGTGCGGATGTCGCAGATGGTCGAGAAGCACCCGGAATGGTGCGTCTCGCGGCAGCGCGTCTGGGGCACGCCCATCCCCGCCGTCACCTGCACGGCCTGCGGCGAAGCGCTCTTGGATCCTCAACTCGCGCGCAACTTCGGGCGCGCGATGCGCGCGCGACCCTTCGAGGCCGGCAACGCGTCGGACCTGTGGTGGACCGAACCCGTCGAGGCGTTCGCCCCGCCCGGTCTGGCGTGCCCGCGCTGCGCCGGCACGGCGTTCGAAAAGGAACGCAACATCGTCGACATCTGGTTCGAGTCCGGCGTCACCTGGCGCGCCGTTCTGGTCGAGCGCGGGCTGCCGTTCCCCGCCGACGTGTATTTGGAAGGCGGCGATCAGTACCGCGGCTGGTTCCGCTCCAACTTGATGACGTCGGTCGCCGTGCGCGACCGCGCGCCCTACCGGCAGATCATCTCGCACGGGTGGGTCGTCGATCAGGACGGCCACGCGATGCACAAGTCGGCCGGCAACTACATCACGGTGGATGACGCGGTCGCAAAGTACGGCGCCGATCTGCTCCGGCTGTGGGTCGCCTCGAGCGAGTTCACCGCTGAATCGCGGCTCGGCGCGCAGCTCCTCGACAACGTCGCCAACGTGTACCGTAACCTGCGCAACCGGCTGCGCTTTCTGCTCGGCGCGATGGACGGTTTGGAACCCGGCTCGATCGTCCCGCGCGCCGCGATGGAGCCGCTCGACCAGCTCGCGCTGGCGGCGCTCGACGCGTTCGCCGACGACGTCGGCGAACACTTACGTGCGTTCCGGCTGCACGATGCGTACGTCGCGCTGACGAAGTTCGATACCGACGACTTGTCGCGCTTCTATCTCGACGCGCTCAAGGACCGGCTCTATTCGAGCGCCCCTGACGCGCCGCGACGGCGCAGCGCGCAGTCGGCGCTGCTCGAGATCTTCCGCACGCTGTGCGTGCTGCTTGCGCCGGTGCTCTCGTTCACCGCCGAGGAAGCGTGGCAGCACCTCGATCCGGCGCTGCGCGGCGAGGCCGGATCCGTTTTCGAGCTGCGCTTGCCGCCGCTCGTACCGCTCGACGAGGCGGCCTTGGGGACCTGGACCCTCTTGAAGAGTTTACGCGCCGTCGTCGCGGCGCACGAAGGGCCGCGCGACTTTGCGCTGGACGCGTCGGTTTTCGTCGAGGAACCGTTCTTCGCGCGTTTCGCCGCGCTGGGGGACGGCGTGCGGGAGGCGCTGGTGGTCTCCGCCGTGCGCGAGCTCGTCGGCACACCGGGAGCATCGCAGGTCGTGGTCTCGCCCGCGGCCGGAGCGAAGTGTCAGCGCTGCTGGAAGTACCTGCCGCTGGGCACCGACCCCGAACACCCAACCCTCGACGCCGGCTGCGCGCTGATCGTGAGCGAACTGGAAGCTCTCGGTTAAGTTGCGGCGCGGGCCTCGCGCGCCAAAGTGAAGCAACGGTGAAGGTACGGTCAACCGACGATTAAGTCGCCGCTTCGCCGGAGCGGTTCGCCGCCGCTTGGACGAAGGGGCGGAGCGGAGGCAAAATGATCGACGCGATGCTGTTCGATGCAAGTCCCGTTGCGACGTTCGTGTGCGACGGAACCACGCTTGCAATTCTGGCAGCGAATGATCGCGCGAGCGCCGATTTCGCGCACTCGCGCTCCGAGCTGCTGACGCTCACGCTGCTCGACCTCACGCCGCCGGAAGATCGTTCGTCGCTGGCCGAAGCATTTGCGGGGCTCGGCGACACGCAGGCGCTGACGCTGCGCGAGCGCCGCAAACAAGCGCGCGACGGTTCGGTGCTGCACGTCGATCTGTCGATCTCGCTGCCGGTCATGTTCAACGAGCGGCGCGCGCGCGTCGTCATCGTCCATCCTGCGCCGCGGCGATTCTTGCGCGCGGTCCCCACCGATCCGAACGTCAACAACGCGGCCACGACGCTGCTCGAAGGCCGCGCGGCTCAGGACCAAGGCGGTTCGCTCGCGCTCGTCCACATCACCTGGGTCACGTCGGCGGCGCAGCGCGGACACGAATACCGCGAGCTGAGCGGTCGTGCCGTCGCCGAGATCCTCGAGCGCATCGCGCCGCCGAACGCCGTGATCGCGCGCTACGCCGACGATGTCTTCGCGGTGCACGTCGCGGTCGGGCGCGCACGCACGATGCGCACCTTCGCGCGCAACGTTCTCAACGCGTTCGAGCGTCCGATCCCCGTCGCCGGCGACGAGGTCGTGGCGATCCCGCGCATCGGGGTTGCGGTGCGGCAGCGCGGGCGTGACGACCGTTCGCCGCTGGTGCACGAAGCGCAGGCCGCGCTCGACTCGGCGCTGCACGGCGGCGAGGCGGTCGAGTTCTTCAGCGAGGAGCTTGCCGGACAGCACGAACGCCGCGCGATCGTCGACCGCAACTTGCGCCACGCGATTAGCCAACGCCGCCTGGCGGCGGTGTATCAGCCGATCGTCTCGCTGCGCACCGGCGAGATGGTCGGCGCCGAATCGCTGCTGCGCTGGGACTGCCCGGGAATCGGGCCGGTCCCGGCGCCCGAGTTCATCGCGATCGCAGAAGAAAGCGGTTTGATCGGCCGGCTCGGCGAGTGGATGCTGCGCGAGGCGTGCGCGCAGGCGCGGCGCTGGCATCTCGCCGGATACCCCGGCTTTCGCGTCTCGGTGAACGTCTCGGCGCGCCAAGTCGAACAGCGCCCGTTCGTCCGTTTCGTCGCCTCGTTGTGCGACCTGACGGGCCTGCCGCCGCACGATCTCGAGCTGGAGATCGGTGAGGGTGCGCTGATGCGCAGCACGAGCGCCGTCCACAACCTCGAGGCGCTGCGGCGCCTCGGCGTGCGCATCGCAGTCGACAATTTCGGCACCGGGCTCACGGCGCTCAGCGCGCTCGCGTCGCTCCCGCTCGACGTGCTCAAGATCGATCGCTTCGTCGTCGAACCCTTGGGCGGTGACGCGTTCAAAGCGCAAGTCGTGCGCAGCGTCGTCGCGCTGGCGCACCAGCGCGGTCTGCGCGTCGTCGCCGAAGGCGTCGAGACCGCCGAACAGGCCGAGACGCTGCGCGAGCTGGGCTGCGATGAAGGCCAAGGGTTTCTCTTTGGTGCGCCGGACCCGGCCGAAGAGATCACCGGCCGGCTTGAACGCGAACGTTTCCGTGCGCGCATCGCGCCGCAGCACGAAACCGAATAGCGCTCCTTAGCGCGCCGCCGGTGACGCGGCCAGCCGTTCGATCACGGCGTCGGTGAACGCGGAGGTGCTCGCCGCGGGCGGATCGCCCGGCTGGTGCAGATCTGCGGTGCGCGGACCATCTTCAAGCGCGCTCGCGACGGCGCGCTCGATGCGTTCCGCAGCGGTATCGTCGCCGAGCGAAAAGCGCGCCAGCAGTGCCGCCGAGAGGATCGCGGCCGCGGGGTTCGCGATCCCTTTCCCCGCGATGTCGGGCGCCGTACCGCTGATCGGTTCGTAGAGCCCGAAGCTGGGCCTCGAGGGCTCCGCACCGAGGCTCGCGCTCGCCGCGGTGCCGATGGTCCCCGCGATCATCGCCGCTTCGTCCGAGAGGATGTCGCCGAAGGTGTTCTCGGTGACGATCACGTCGAAGGCGCGCGGCTCGCGCACGAGCTGCATCGCGGCGTTGTCGGCCAGCATGTGTTCGAGCTCGACGTCGGGATAGTCGGCAGCGACCGCGGTGACGACGCGACGCCACAGCTGGGAGCTGATCAGAACGTTGGCCTTGTCGATCGAGACGACGTGCTTGCGGCGGCGCCGTGCGAGCGCGAACGCGAACCGCGCCACCCGCTCGATCTCGAAGTCGCGGTAGATCAGCGTGTCGCGCGCGGTCAGCACGCCGTCTTCGAGCTCGAGACTTTTCGGGCCGAAGTAGAGGCCGCCGGTCAGCTCGCGCACGATGACGAGATCCATCCCGTGAACGAGCTCGGGCCGCAGCGACGAAAAGGCGTCGAGTCCCGTAAACGCTCGCGCCGGCCGCACGTTCGCGTATAACCCGAACGCTTTGCGCAAACCGAGGATCGCCGCTTCGGGGCGCTCGGCCGGCGCGCGGTCGTCGAAGCCTGGTCCGCCGACGGCCCCGAACAGAACGGCATCGCTCGCACGCGCGAGCGCCAACGTCGCCGCCGGAAGCGGCGTCCCGCTGCGCGCGATCGCGTCCGCGCCGACCGGCGCTTCGACGAAGGTGCACGACGGCATCACCAGCTCCAGCACGCGGACCGCAGCGGCCGTGACCTCGGGCCCGATTCCGTCGCCGCCGAGGACGGCAACGCGGCTCACCGTGCCGCTTCCCAGGCGCGGACGGCGGGGATCTTCGCGTGCAGGTACGGCAAGAATCCGCCGCCGAGCACGAACTGCTTGCGCAGCGGGTCGAGTGCAAAACGAATGCGCTCGCC
>Ga0302324_100010768_pt1 | contig 18868 bp, 22 predicted proteins | sample Palsa_T0_1_FD_201949 | JGI IMG/M metagenome (GOLD analysis project Ga0302324, IMG submission 201949) | Peat permafrost microbial communities from Stordalen Mire near Abisko, Sweden - Palsa_T0_1 | ecosystem: Environmental > Terrestrial > Soil > Palsa > Peat permafrost | place: Sweden: Abisko...
AGCGCTGTACTGGCTGGCGCGCATGCTCGACGGCGGCTGTGATCCGCACTACCTGGCGCGGCGTATTACACGCATGGCCAGCGAAGATATTGGGCTAGCCGATCCGCGCGCGCTGCAGCTCGCGCTCGACGCATGGCAAGCCTATGAAAGACTGGGTAGCCCGGAGGGGGAGCTGGCGCTGGCGCAGGCGGTGGTGTACCTGGCGGTTGCGGCCAAGAGCAACGCCGTCTACAGCGCCTGGGGCGAGGCGCGCGCGGACGTGGAGCGCTTTGGCTCACTCGAGGTGCCGCTGCGATTGCGTAATGCGCCGACTGCTTTGATGAAGCAACTCGGCTACGGCAGCGGCTATCGCTATGCGCACGATGAGCCCGAGGCCTACGCGGCTGGCGAGCGCTATCTGCCCGACGACATGCCCGATCGCCGCTATTATCATCCGGCGCCACGCGGCCTCGAGCAACGCATCGCCGAAGCCCTTGAGCGTTTGCGCGCGCGCGCGCCCGAGCCGACGCCGCAGCCGCCAGCCCAGGAAGGCGGTGCAGGCGAGCAGGCAGAGCCATGATCGATCCGAAATTGCTGCGCGCGGATCCGGAGCAGGTCGCGCGCAATCTGGCGGGTCGGGGCTACCGGCTCGACGTGGAAGCTTTGCGAGGGCTCGAGGAGAAGCGCCGGTACTGGCAAATCGAGAGCGATCGGCTCCGCGCCGCGCGCAACAGCCACGCCAAGGTCGTGGGTCAGGCACGCAGTCGCGATGAGGATATCGCACCGCTCTTGCAGGCGGGCGAAGAGCTCGCGAGGCAGCTGGCCCTCGCCGATGCGCAGCTCAATACGGTGCAGTCCGCTCTCGAAACATGGCAGCTCGAGCTGCCCAATCTGTTGCACGAGTCCGTGCCGGCGGGCAGTGACGAGCACGGCAATGTCGAGATCGCACGCTGTGGGGAGCCGCGCAGCTTTGCATTTAAGCCGCTCGATCACGTTGCGCTCGCCGAGGCGCTCGGGCTGCTCGATCTGGAGGCAGCCGGCCGCATCGCCGGCGCGCGTTTCGCATTTCTGCGCGGTGCGCTCGCGCGTCTGCAGCGAGCGCTGGGGCAGTTCATGCTGGACCTGCACACACGCGAGCATGGCTACACCGAGATCTATCCACCCTACCTGATTGCAGCCCCTGCGCTCACGGGCACCGGTCAATTGCCCAAATTCGAGCAGGACCTGTTCGCGGTGGCGGGTCATCAGAAGCTTTATCTGCTACCAACCGCTGAGGTGCCGCTGACCAACCTCGTGCGCGAGCAGATTGTCGAGGCCAGTGCGCTGCCGCTCAGGTTCGTCGCGCAGACGCCGTGCTTTCGCTCCGAGGCCGGTGCCGCCGGCCGCGATACGCGCGGCCTGATCCGACAACATCAATTCGAAAAGGTCGAGCTGGTGCACATTGTGCGTCCGGACGAATCCTATGCCGCCCTGGAGCTGTTACGCTCGCATGCCGAAGAGGTGTTGCGGCGCCTGGGACTGCCTTATCGCACGATCGTGCTGTGCGCGGGCGATACCGGCTTTCAGAGCGCCAAGACCTATGACCTGGAGGTCTGGTTGCCCTCAGAGGGCCGCTATCGCGAGATCTCATCCTGCAGCAACTGCGAGGCCTTTCAGGCGCGGCGCATGCAGGCGCGATGGCGCAATCCCGAGAGCGGTAAGACCGAGCCCGTGCACACGCTCAATGGTTCCGGTGTCGCCGTGGGTCGCGCGCTGGTCGCAGTACTCGAGAACTACCAGAATGAGGACGGCAGCGTGAACGTGCCACCGGCGCTGATGCCGTACATGGAAGGTATATCAGTCATTAAGCGCTCATAGGCGCGCGCGCGGCCGTGGTGCGCAGCGATTGCGGAGGCGGGAGCGCGTTTATAATGTGGGCGCCGGAGAGGTGGCGGAGTGGTTGATCGCACCGGTCTTGAAAACCGGAGGCCCTTCACGGGGCTCGTGAGTTCGAATCTCACCCTCTCCGCCAATAAAAACAAGTACTTAATAGTTAGTAACCGGCTGTATGTGGCAGCTAAAACTAGCGCACTGTAGCAGCGCCTGTAGCAGTAAAACCAAAAACCAGCTAAAGTGTGTGCCGCTGTAGCACATATGTGCAAAACAGCCCGGCGCCGCCATGGCGCACGGGCCGGGCTGCCTAGCAAGGCGCCGTAGAAGTGGGAACCACGTGGCAACAATCACATATTTCGAGAATGGCAAAGCCTTGTCAAAGAAGAAGGACCGCAAGCGGTGGCGGCATGCGACTAGCGTGCGCGCGCAAATACGAATGGCGGAATTCAAATCAACCGCGAAGCACTTTCCTGTAATTACTACTCCTAAGGCGGCCTTCGCAGATGCGCAGACATGGGCCGACGCCATGGAAAAGGAATTGCAGGCGCAGGCTGTGCGCGGCGGCGCACGGCACGACGTTACGCAACTGACTATCGGTGAATTGATTCGACAGCATCTCGCCGATCCTGAGACCAATAAGCTGAAGTCGTACGGCGACGTAGAGCGGCTGCTCGCATGGTGGAAGAACAGTTATGCCGCTGACAAGGTGCTGGACTTCGGTGTCCTGACGCTGCGAAGCGCGCGAGACAAGAAGCTGCATACCGTGCATGGACCGGCCACGACAAATCGATACCTCTCCGCGATGCGAGCCTGCTGGAATTGGGGACGCGCGGCCGGCCTGGTGCCGTTAGAGCGGTCCTGGCCGTCGAGGCTAATGCTGACGGAGCCACGGGGGCGCACGCGGTTCCTATCTGACGATGAACTGACTGCGCTGCTAGAGGCCGCAGAGTCCGACGTCGTAGTGCGCGCGGCAATTATGTTGTCCTTGTCAAGCGGGCTGCGTCAGGGCGAGTTACTCCGGCTGAAATGGTCGGACCTCGACCTCTCGGACGATAAGGCGCGTGTTACCGTGCACGAGAGTAAGAATAACGAGAAGCGCGCGGTACACGTTACAGCGGAGGCCGTAGCCGCTCTGAAGCAACTGCGCAAATTGCCGGTGGTCTCCCCAGTGCATGTGTTCATCAATGCCAGTGGCAAGCCATTGAAGAAATCATTGCTTGAGGGACGGTGGTACAAAATCCGCACGGCCGCCAAGCTTGCCGATTTTCACTGGCATGATTTGAGACACACGTGCGCGTCGATCCTGCTGCAGAACGGCTCTACGCTGCCAATGGTCGGATCGGTGTTGGGTCACAAAAGCCCCGGCATGACCATGCGCTATAGCCATCTGGTCGCCGGCGCGCCCGTTACCGGGCATGACAAGTTGGACGAAAAACTGCGGGGGAAATAGCCCGACCGCGCCGTTGGGCGCGGCGCGGCCGGGAAATGTCGACCAGCTATTCCTACTACACCTGCTCGAATACCGAGATAGCGCCCTTGATGAACGCATCCCAATACTCAGGCTTATACATAACCGGATCACGCGCGTCTTTTCCCAACGTATAACGCCAGAACTCGTCGACCGCCTCGTCGTCTATATCGACCCCACCGATCAGTCGCAGAAACAGTCCCGGCGCTCCCTCTTCATCATCCTCATCAGTGTCGTAAACTTCATACTCTTCGTATCTCTCGGCCAGATTCTCTAGCTCGGCATACTCCGCCCTCCGCGTTGCCCATCTGACACCGTCAGTAAGACCCCGCTTGCCCAGATCAACGTCGTACTCCTTCTCAGACTCTCGTAGTCTTTCGAGCGCTCCTTCGAGCAACGCCGACTTGAGTTTCTGTTCTGTTGGCTTTTCAATCCTCATAAAACGCTCCTTGCATTGATTAAAACGCGAGGTGCATCGAATCAGATAGCTGCCAGGGCAGGCGGCTGTATTGCGGCGGGATATTCGGGGCTACTTCTTCAGTTGCTTAAGAACGCGGCGCACATGCCGCACGTTTTCGCCTCGCCCCTCGCGATCGAGCTTGCCTATCTTCTTGGCGATAACCGCTGCGCGCTTGCTCTTCGATACATTCGCCAGGCTCTGCTCAGATTCGCGTACTCGTTGCCGCATTGGGTCCCCAGCCGCAAATCGTTTGACAGCGGCGGCTTTAGGCAGTTCTGGTAGACCGCGCTTAATCTGGCAGTCGAGCCGAGACAGCAACCCGGCGTTGCGTTCTGCAACGACTTGCGACCGTGCGGGGTCGGTTTTCACCTTCGGCCGTCCCCGGCCCCGTTTCACTGGCTGTGTCGGAACGCGCGGCCCATCACCAATCGCCGGGATGACGCCCCCTCTGATAATTGCGCGAACCAATTCTGGCGGAAGAGGAATCGGCGTGCGCTGCGCGGTCTTGATCGCCGCGATTGTTGGATCATCGGCCGGAGGCTTGTCCGGCGATGTCTTTGCGTTGTCCCCATTCACATTAGTTGGCCTAAGCACGTGCGTAAGCGCTACGTAAACACAACGTGCGCCCCACCTTTAGTATTATACCCCTGCACGCCTGCACCTTTAATTGGTGCCGCCCACCGCGTTGCGCGCGCCGGGCCGCCTGCGCGCAAACCCCTTGTTTTCCAGCGTTAGGCAATTACTGCCCACAATACAGCCGCCTTTTTGGCCGGGCTTACCTTTTAGTTGCCGCCAGTTACACCAGCCCACAGGGGGCATACGTACATGGCAACCAAAAAGTGCGCCGCGCACCGGTCTACAGGCCCGTGTGAAACGTGGTCCGTCAACCGTTGGCCAGCCAGCGACTTTCCGCACGACCCAGGCGCCGCCAAGAATCTCATCCGTCAACATCGTGCCGACTTGGTGAAGGCCGGCGCGCTCGTGCGCGTTGGCCGCACTCTCGTAGTCCTCGGTGCTCCCTATCGCGAGTGGCTGGCGCAGCATGCCAGCCGCGTTTATGACTACGTGATTCCGCCGAATCGACCGGAGCACGAAGCCCGGCGCTTCGGTGGGCGTGCCTGCCGAGGTGCGCCGTGATGCCAACCAAAACCCCGATGGTGCCGGTCAAGCAAATCACAATTAGTGTGCCGCATTCGTGGACGTTCGCGTCATGGCCCAAGGACATCTATCCAAACGATGGTCAACGCGGCCGACACATATGCCGTGCACATCGCAATGAGTTGATCGCCGAAGGCGCGTTAACGCGGATCGGTCGAGAGCTCGCTGTCTTAGGCGCTGGTTACAGCCGCTGGCTTTCCAAGCAAGCAAACAAAGTATTGGACTTCGAGGTGCCTGCGAACCGCCCGGAACATGCAAGCAAGCGCGCTGGCCGGGCGCAGTTGCAATAGGCGCATCGTGAGTTTCACACAAGCAGCACGGCGGCGAGCAGAACGGAAAAGGCGTGCAGCGGTCGAGTTCAGGACCGTCACAAACCTCCCAGAGCGACCTGAGAGTCTGATGGCGGCGACATTTTTAGCGCCCCTGATCACCATCGACGCGCGAACGCGGGAAGTGTTGATGATCACGCCGCAAGCCGCGACACCGCGCAGGGCGAATCAATGAGTTTCAACCGCAAAGCCAAGCGCTCGCGCCTACTCGTCAAGATTACCGAGGCGGACATCGACAGCGAAACATCGGTCTACATCGCGCATGGCCGGTCGGCGCGCATTGTTAATAGTACGTTCGTGCGCGGGATCGTGACCGGGCGGTCTTGGCTCGTATTTCACGAGGGCAAGCGGCCGACTCGGAAATTTATTCGGCACGCCGAAGCGTTCGAGATGGAAGCGTTGCCAACGGTGGGAGCAATGCAGTGAGCTTTAATAGGTCCCACGAAGTCGCGGATTTTCTACGCATGACGGCGCCCGCCAGAGGATACGGAAATGTTGTGGCGATCAATCCTATGGGCAAGGAATGCTTTGGGAAAAGCTATACGGCCGATTCTATCGACCAAGCGGCGGCCTTCGTTGATCGTTATCAGCGGCAGAAGTACAACCTATATTGGGCGCCGAACCCCATCAATAATGACATCGATAAGAAGCCGCTGAAATCAGACATACGGGCCATGCGATGGGTCCATCTCGACATGGACGACCCATCGGAAGAGGCGCTGGCCGCGATTCGAAACTACAAGCATCCGCCCACGCTCATAGTCTTTTCCGGTGGCGGCTATAACGCGTATTGGCTGCTAGATAAGCCGAGAAAGGCGAATGGCAATATTGCCAAACTCGAAGCAGCCAACAGGCAGGTGATACTCGACCTGCACGCTGACCCCGGCACGCACAATCTCGACCGAATTCTGCGCTTGCCGGGCACGATCAACTATCCCACCGAAGCAAAGCTCGCTCGTGGCCGCACACCAGTTAAGGCGCGTCTCATCGAATACCATCCGGAGCGCCGATACACGCTCGATCAATTCGTTTCAAAGAACCAGCGCGAAATCGGCGCCCGTGCTGAGTCGAACCCAGTGCAGCGCGCTGCCGATCCGGTGCTTCTGCGATCGGCGCTCGCCCATATTCCGAATGACAAGATGAAGTACAACGAATGGATCAATGTGGGGCAAGCGGTCAAGGGCGCACTCGGCGAGGACGGCCTGCAAGATTTTCTCGATTGGTCGGAGAAATCAAAAAATAACAAGGGGGATCGCGACGGTGCGGCAAAGAAGTGGAAATCTTTCAAGCCAGATCGCATCGGCGCGGGCACGATATTTTATTTGGCGCAAGAGGCCGGCTGGGTGCGTCCGGCCGAGAGCAAAGCACCCCCGTCGAAAGACGTCTTCGACCTGTCCGAGCATTTCGAGCCCGTATCGAAGATGCTTAAGCGCGACATCGCGCCGGTCAGTTACCTTTTAGATGGGCTACTGGCGCGCGGCGCCACGTCGATACTGGGCGGCCCGCCGAAAGGACTCAAGAGCACGCTCGCGCTGTACTTCTCTTTGATTCTGGTGGGGGCCATCAAATCAGATTGGGAGAAGTTCAAGGCTGTAGACGATACGCCACGGCGGGTGGGGTACCTCGACCTTGAGCAGGCTGATCCTCTTTTCAAAGAGCGCCTAGAGCAATTTGACCCAGACAAAGTAAGAGGCCTCTACAGAATCAACAAATTTCCGGTGTTCGACGCTGATGGTGTAGCAACGCTAGAACGCATGATCGTCGATAAGAGGCTAGAACTTGTAGTCGTCGACACAGTTGCGCGCATCCGCGATCCCAATTCAAGGGGCAACGCCAGTGAGATTGACGCAGCCCTGCTAGACCCCATAACGAAGATGGCGCACAGCACTGGTTGCCATATTCAGCTCGTCGCGCAGAACGGCAAACGCAAGGACAAAGACAACCCACTTGAGATGCTGGCCGCGACGAACCAACTTGCTGCGGCTGTAGACGATGTCCTGATCTTGTTCAAACCAGAAAACGCGGAGCACGAGCTACGCCGCAATCTGTTCGTCACAGGCCGACACATACGCTCGCCTGGGACATACCTCATTGATCGCACCGACACCGACTTTCAGTTTCTGGGCGAAGCAGCAACAGCATTGCAAGGTCAGTTACAGAAGGATGTGTTGGCGGTGCTGCGCGGCATGCACGGAATGCAAGGACCGCTGTCGCCGAGTGACATCGGCGGGGTTCTTGGAAAGCAGCGCATCGCCGTGCAGAAAGTATTGGCGAAGCTTGTAGATCGACAACTCGTAGCGACCGCCGGCGGCAAATATTCATCACTTGAAAACGCGATAAAGCGGTTAAAACGATGAAAAGGCATTTATATAGTGCACAGCATAGTGCACACCATAGTGCACACCTACAGTGCACACCTAAGCACCCCCCAATAGTGCATGGGTGCCCACATATAAGGCGGGGTGTGCACTCAGATACGCCGATAGCCTTATTAATGCGCTCTCAGCGCAGTGCACACCCAGTGCACTGTGGTATGCACTCAGACCCATATAGTGCACACCTTCCTGAGTATGTATGGGGGGCGCATTGGGGTAGAGGTACCTTTGACCTCCAAATGCAAGGGGGTGTGCACTATGGTGTGCACTCAGAACTAGCGGCCGCGCGGCACGCATACGCGCAACGCTTTGCCAACCAGCCCAGGACCAATTTAGGCCATTTTGCACGCGCCAGTGCTACAGGCACTGCTACAGCGGGCTTGCAGCACCATTGCCGGCAGACGCGCACGCTGCAATTACAGGCATACGCTCTAGCCGCAGTACCGCCGATACGCCGGTTTATTAAACATGCTGGCGCCATTTTGCAGCGTAGAAGTCCCACATCCGCAGCTCGCCGGGCCCCTACCCCTACCTATCTTGCTTGTTTATTGGCTGGGCTGGGCATTTTGCCGTGCGGCGAGGCGGCGTTGTGAAGAAGCCGAAGAAATATCTGTCCGGCGCAGCGAAACGCAAATTAGCGAAACAGCGCCTGATGGCGAGCGCGCCGGCGCTCGATGGAAATCTGTTGCGGCGTATCCGCGTCGGCGAGCTGAATACCGTGGATCAGTGGCGCCGTGAGATTGGGAAAATTTACCGCGAGATGCGGTTTCAGAAAATACCCACGGAAGTGGGAACACGTTTGGTGTACGTCGCGGAAATCGGCGCGCGTCTCGCCAAGATGGCCCAAGAGCTTTGCGAGCTAGAGCAACTGCGCCAGCAGCTTGCAGCTCTGCAAGGCGGACCTACCGCGCTGATCACACGCGACCACGACGCAATAAATGGTGCCGTGGAAATTACCAATCCCGAATCGCAAGAGGAGTAACACATGTATCGAACTTACCGATTCCTATCCGCACCGGGCAGCGCCGCTGCGCCGGGTACCACTTATGACCTTGATCCGGCCACCGCGCAGCGCACGCCTGGAATTTTCCAAGTGTGTATGTCGGGCCCAACCAGCACGCGGCCAAAGCTTGGCGACCCAGACATGCCTAGCGGCGGCCAGGGGCAGGCCAATGTGCACTTCTTAGACACCACACTGGGCTACATCGTCGTTTCAGACGGCGCCGGCAATTGGCGCAATCCCTACTCAGGAGCAGCGGTATGAGCATTCTCACTGCATTCAGAAAGGCCGCAGCGCCCGAACCGACGCCAAATCGCTCAGCATTCATCGAAGCGCGGCGAGCGTACACAGCCAAGGCCCAGGAGCGGCTGGCGCTCATAGAGAAAATGGGCGAACTACAGCGACATACTCGGGCGGCTGACGCAGCCGCAGCAAAGGTCGCCGCCTTGCGTGCAGACGTTGACGCAGGTGTTGCGGCCACTCTGCTCGATGGCGCGCCTGCCCCGGATATGGAGGATCGCAAGCGTGCACTCGCTGCCGCCGAACAAGAATCCGCCGAATGGGTACCGATTGCGCGTGCTGCCGATGTTGCGCATAGGCGCTTCGCAGCCCAAGCCAGCGAGCTGACGAGACAGGAGCAGGAGCTATATGCGCCGATAAGGCAACTAGCGCATGCCATCTTTTACGACGATCTGCTGGTCGATCTGGTCTCAGAATTTCGTGAGGCTGAAGAAAAACTGCGCGCAGTGCATCGTCGAGTGTTCACGGTCGCACGTGCTGCAGACCATTTGGCCCAGCAATGTGGGGTTGGCTTATTCCGCGATAGCGGCAGGTATACGGAGCTTCATGTCTCGCGTCCGGCGCACGACGCGTATTGGCGCGGTTCGCGAGATCCGTGGACTGTCGTGCAAGAGGAGCGAGCGGACCATATGGCGCTCGACGCCGAAGCCGATCAGTTAATACATGACCTACTGACAGGGCCGGTCTGATGTCGCTGTCAACACCATCGCCTGCCGCTGTAGTGCGCGCCGCGCAGAACGTGATAGCGCAACATGCGCGCTCGCGGTCTGGCCCGATTGTCGTCTGGGCTCTGATAGACGAGCCAGCAGAGCGGTTCGCGGTTCGCGTCAGAAAAATGCAGCAGAACTGGATCGGTCCCTTGTTGGCCGCCGTGCCACATGGTTACGCGGTACCAGACGGCGCACGAGCGGTCGAGTTTCCGCCGAAATTATTTGCACTGCTGCATCCAGCCGTGCATTCACGCTACCGCTGCGCCAGCGGCGGTCGTGGCAGCGCAAAGAGCCATAGCTTCGCAAGAGCCGTGATTCTGAACGTGGTATCGCGACGGATGCGCGTGCTCTGCTGCCGGGAAATTATGCGCTCGCTTCGAGAGTCAGTGCATCACTTACTGGTCGATACCATCGACGCATTGGGCCTTACGCAATACTTCCAGATCACCGACCGAGAGATCACGTGCACCACTACAGGCTCGGAGGTCATTTTTGCGGGCCTTTGGGCGAACATCACTACGCTGAAAAGTCTGGAGAACATAGCTCTCGTATGGATTGAAGAAAGCGAAAGTGTTTCCGCACCATCACTGCAAGTGCTGGCGCCAACCATACGCGCGCCCGACTCGGAGTTATGGCTTAGCTGCAATCCGGATAGTTCCGATGCGCCCGTTATGCAGTTTGTTGATGGCAAACGGGACGACTGCCGTCATGTCCATGTGACGTATGCGGATAATCCGTTTTTTCCGACCGTGTTAGAAGCCGAGCGCGAGTATCTGCAGAGCGTTGATGACGACGCATATAGATGGGTTTGGTTGGGCCAGTGCAGAACAATCAGCGACGCGCAGATTTTCCGAGGCAAATTCACCACAGAGGAATTTACGCCAGCCGATGGTTGGGACGGTCCATATTTTGGGCTGGACCTCGGCTTCTCAGTCTCACCATCGGTGTTGACGAAATCGTGGGTGTTCGAGAACAAGCTTTACGTTGAGAAGGAAGCTTGGGGGTTGCATGTCGATATAGACCGGCTACCGGCGCTGCTCGATGAAATCCCGAATGCGCGCAAATACACAGTGCGGGTTGATTCGTCGAGACCGGAAACCGTCTCGTATTTAAAGGCGCACGGCTACTCGAATGTCGTCAGCGTTGAAAAATGGGCAGATTCGATCTTCGATGGCGTGGCCAGAATGCGGGCGTTCGAAAAGATTGTATTGCACCCGTCCTGCACGCATACGGCCGAAGAGATGCGCTTGTATTCGCACAAGGTTGATCGCCTCACCGGCGACGTGTTGCCGGACATCATTGATAAGCACAACGATTGCCTCGACTCGATCAGATACGGAATTGCGCAGTTAATCAAAGCCGGTGGGCCAACTGCTTTCCTGGGCTTCCTGAATAAGCAGCTCGACGCCAATAAACAGAAAGCCGCCGCAGCCGTTGCGTTGGCGCAGCGGCCTGGAGTTATTGCTAAGGATTTAACTAGCGAGGGGAACCATTAAATGAACTGCCGACGGTTGATACCTTACGTCGGCCGCGGATCAGACGGACAGTGCCGCGTGAGAAACGAACCCCGTCAAACCGTGGGATTGGGCCGAATCAGCCTTGGCCTTCTGACATCTAGAGGCCAGAACACTCCGCGACGGCCGCTCGGTCTGCTGTCCGAGAGCTCGCGCATGGAACTCCGTTTCGCCCATTAGGCGGAGAGCCGTGGCGGCGGGCACCTATTTTTCCACTTCAATATTTACATTTATGAGGTGATTTATGGACAAGGATTTTTGTGGCCGTGACACGGCGGCATTAGAAATTAAGAAGGCGTTGCGACGCGCCCCCAGCGGCACGATGTGCAAAACCACGCCGCCGATTAAATTGACTGCGAACAGAGCTGGAAAAGTCATGGCCAAGGCAGCCAGGACTGAATACGCCAGGTATACCAAGCGTTTGGCCAAGTCGATCGCGAATGGTCTAGCCAGGGCCGGTGCCTTTACCATTAGTAAGGCCGCGAGCGGCGTTGGCGCGGATGCGACCGCTGCAATTCTTGAGGCGCAGGCCGATGGGCCGCAGTTCATGACGCCGGATGCCGAGTATTTGCGAAAGCTCAGCGTGCCTCCGCAGTCGAGAAATGGCGCGAACTCTAATGAAATGGCAGACGTCGGTGCTGGCGCCTTCGCGCGGCAGCCGGTGCCGGACGCGCGGACAACGCAATTCGGCCCACCGAGTAGTGCGTCCATTTCGCCACGGCAGGCACTGCCAACGGATACGGACAGCGATCCGACCATTAAAGCGATAAAGGATATTTTTGCGGCGGGGGCGAAGCGTATGTTGTAACCGTGTGCCGGATCAGTGGTATGTCCATAGCGAGTGTCCGTCGGTGCTTACTCGACAGAGCTAGCGACGCTAGCCGCCAAGGCTGCTCGCTTCTTTTTTCGAATGGGCAAGAACCAACCCAGCAGTCCGGCCACCACAGCATAAAATGCCGGAACAAAGAAAATATAGGCGTCCGGCTTCTTATCCCCCAGAGTGCTCCCGATGACTATTAAGAACGCCACAAACGCCAACACGGCGCAGACAAGCGCCCGCTTGCGGAGATACCGTCGCTCTAAGGGCGTGTTCGGAATAGGTTTTGATCCCGCGTAGTTCCACGTGTGCTCGATGAAGACCAGGCGGACACGCACGGATCGGTAAAAGTAGGCGAACCATATCAGCGAAAAGAAGAGAGCAAACCCGTCGAGCGCGAGCGTTGCCGCATCCGCGAAATATATGGCGTCTATCGCGGTTGTGACCACGTAGACGATTACAACCGCCAGCAGTACATGCCGCAAAAACTGCACATTCGCAGCGGTCCGGCGCGCGAGCAAGTAGCTGGCGGTAACGACTTCGGCGACTTCTATAAGGACACTTGGCACGGTGCCGAGTAGGTACCAGACGTATAGATTTGCACTCGACCAATGGCTTGGTTGCAGTCGGCCTATCGTAAATGAGAAAACGATAATTGTGAGTAGGAAGCTTCCGTACAACTGCATGTAGAAGTACAGAAGCCAGCCACCAATTTTGGCTCGTCGTGATAAGTACGCAATAAGGAAGCCGATTAATAGGCCGCCACTGGCGGGGCTGCTCTGGGTAGCCGTCGAGCCGGAGTCTGCAGCGAGAACATGCTGAAAGCCGGAAAGCGCGCTTACTACTGCAAGGGCTAGAAAATGGCTCATTGCGAGCCCCCCATTTGGGATTGCCGCCGGAGCTGAGTAATCCGCACGAATCCTACAGAGTCGTGTTAGATGTGGGTTTTCTCGTTTCGCTCTTGTCTTGACCCTGATTCCCGGCGTTCTGGTTGACCGCGATGCCTTCGGCTAGGTTCATGGCGTCGGTGCGGCCGGTCAGTGAAAATCTAACTACCTTGAACAATTCGCTTTTCATTGGGACGGCAAAGCCGACTTCATGGGAGTCCTTAAGAAGACCCTCAAGATCCTTCCAGTTAATGAACACGTACCGATAGGCCCCTTGATCCGTCTTTCCATCGCACTTGATCTGCAACGGGACCGCGCCAGACGGTGTATTGCCGAGAATTGGGTAGGCAGCAGATCCTTCACATTCAAAGTCCAGTAAAATCGTCCAGAAGCATTTTCCCGTCTTGAACGCGCAATATTCACCCAATATCGAACCGCTATCATTGACAGTTGCCGCGTAGCTCCAGGTCTTTGCGGTGTTGACCCCTACCGTCCAGTCAACAAACTGTTGATCTGCGGCACTGACGCTGGTCACGAGTGCGGCCGCGATCCCAACTAAGAAGACTTTGAGAGCCATTCTCGACCCCAGGCTATTTCCGTTTTGGAGGGGGGATTGGGCTGCCTAACGGTTTAAAGATTACCGCCTCCCCCATTTAGCCGCTATGAATTCGAACACACTCAGTCGATTTCTATCACCTGACATTGGGCTCGCCGCCCTTGAGGCACGTCAGCCGCGAGCGGTACGTAATTTCATACTCATGGGCGATAAGACGAAGATCGCTGAGATTGAAGTCGCGATTCGCGGAGCTTCAGGTCGGCATTTCCAGATTCTGTGAATTAAAAGTAGTGACATGTCACTAATCAAAGACATCAAGTCGACAGGTAATATACGTATAAGCATATGAGTTAGCGTATATTTCTTCTTGACACCATAAGCCTGTATCTGTTGATCCGCATAAATAGGCATAGAGATCTTGAAACTTGAATGGAATTCTGTCATTGTCGTTGCCCTCGATCCGAGGAACCGCCATGGCAGAGAAGGACGCCGAAGTCGAGACGACGCAGCGCATCAAAATCCGCATCGGAGACGCGGAGTTTGAGGCCGAGGGTCCGGTCGCGTTGGTCAAAGAGCAATTCGAAGCGTTTATGGCAGTTGTGAAAGAACACGCCATTCCACGCGCAAAAAACATTGAGAGCTCCCCGGACACGGGCACGATTGGCGCCGTGGGCGGCCTGGCTGTGCTGGCGTCTGGCGTTGCCGGCGCACCCGCGACGCTGTCCGAGGCGACGCCAATTACGGACGAATTGCTGACGCGCGTATACCGGCGGGACGGCGACGGAATCAGCCTCCTGGGGTTGCCGCGGACAGACCAGCCGAGCGCGGATGCGCTTGTTGCGCTCCTCTATGGCTACCGGCGACTCTTGAACCGCACTGCGGTCAACGGCTACACGTTGATCCGTGCCGCGAAGCAGTCGGGGGTCGTGATCCCGCGCGTGGACACGAGCCTCGCCAAGCGGACCGACTTCGTCCTGGCCGCGGGGGCGAAGCGCGGACGCATGTACAGCTTGAACAACCCGGGCGTGGTCTACGCCGAGGAGCTGCTGCGCAAGATCGTAGGTTGATCGCCCCGGGCGGGCATGGCGGAATTGGTATACGCGGCGGTCGGTTTTGACCGCTGAGCCTCAACGGTGAACGCCCGGGGAGTGCTCGTGTAGGTTCGAATCCTTCTGCCCGCACCCATTCTATACCACGGCTGGTGGGCGGCGGTACGGGCGCACCGCCGCGAGGGTTGGACGCGATGTATTACCAGATCGTAGATACCACAGTCCGTATCGGCGGATCGATGCACCAATTCCCGGTGGACGCTAAGCCCCCGCAATGGGTCTGTGACGCCTATAAATGGAGTGAAGACCTTTACCTGGAAGCCGATCTGGAGGAAGCGCGAAAACATATCCTGCTACCTGCTGGTGAGTCGCTTGCGCAGAGGCTGCCTCCTGACCTGTGGACGACCTTATCGACGATGTGGCCAGGAAATCATCCCAACGGCGTACTGTGGCAACAGAAGCCCTGGGTAGTAATGGTTTGGCTCGGCATGTTGGGAGTTGTCCTACGCCCCGGTGTCGAGCCTTTCGTAGTGGCGCATGCGCGTGCCGAGGCACGGGTGATCAATTATCTTGAAACGGCGATCGAGTTCTCACGATTTATGGACATGGTGTCCGATGCGGAGTACCAGAAAAGCTTCAGATTGACCTTGGCTACCGATGCGCCGATGCGCATTAAGCACAGCAGGGATTTGTACGCGGCGTGGATTGGTGGACGAGTCGATGCGGTCATGGCTGTTCTGGAACGATCACCATTGGCTCAACTGCTGGAAGTGCAGGACGTCGTCTTTCACCAGCGCCACTTGCTTTGGCTGCCGAGGATCATCGACACGTTGCGCTGCGATAAGCGCACGCTGATTCTTGTTGGAGCCGGTCACTTAGGAGGTCCCACCGGAGTGCTGGCTTTGCTACGGGATGCCGGCGTTGAATACCAGCTACTGTTGTAGGCGCGACGGCGACAAGTTAGCTACTCCCACTTGACATAGCTCTCGTGAATGAACCCATAGACGAACGGCGTACCAACGTGAAAGATCTGGTAGTAGACCCCATCGCCGGTAAGGCCCGGTGAACTAAAAGTGGTCGAGAGCGTTGTAACGCCCGGCGGTGTCTGGGAGTGTTGGGCCGAGTTCTTGTCGGCTTTTTCGTAGACCGGAACGCCTTCCTGGGTCAGAGCAATCGTGTAATGCTTACCGGCAGCGTACTGAATCCGCTTCCGATTCGCCTGGAAACTCAACGCGACGTCAACCGTGGTCGAGAAAATGTACTCCGCCTTATTGATCAATACTTCATGATCGAGCTTGTCAAAGTCATTTTTGTAGGTCCAACCCCCGTCCTCGTTGCGAATCACTTCTGGAGTTAGGCGCCAAACGTTCCAGTACTCCTCGGGCTGCACGCCTCTTGTCACCAGTTCTGCGCTGATGCGGCTATGGTCCAGAACAATGTAGTCCGTCGGAACGTGAACGTTCTTCTCGATGTAACTCTCATGGCGCGCATAATCAGGCGCTTCTGAGTACCCTCCTAGTAGGCCAATACCAAGTGTCGGCGGCGCGCCGTGCCGAAACTTGAATACGTTGTAGTTGTGCTCAATTTCTATGTACAAGACCTTCCTGCAATTGATGGCGACCGCCGCATAGTCCTGTGTCTCAAGGGCGGTCTTTGCTTCGACTAATGCCGCCTTGACTTGCCCCTCGTCCAGCAGATCGAGAGTGCTGATCGCTGAAAACGACGTATTGAAGTTTGCCGATGTAACTACATCAAAAAATTCTCGAATGCTCACCGCTAAACGCTCACACTCATCACGGGCAGGCTGTATGCCTTGGTGTTTCGAGCCGATGCGAATGCTATTCAATCGGAGTAACTGCAATTTAAACGGAAGGTGGTTCGGTGCGATCTTTTCATCGATTGCAACGATGTATTTGTCAAAGGTGGTGTACGCGGCAATCCGCGCACCCAGATGCTCTGCGACTCCAATTAGAAACGCCTCGACAGCGTCCTGCATCAGGTTTACGGCTGCAAATAGGTGCATGTCGTTGGACGATTTCAGGTTCGCAGTCCCGAGCTCGTACAGGTATCGAGCAAGGCACACACGCCGCACTACTTCGATGTCCATCTGAAAACTTATCTCGCGTTTACTGTGTACCAGCAATTTTAGATCCCGACGGCAGTGGGCTGCCCTAACCGGCTGGGCACCCATTGGTGCGCGGCACAAGTAACCGCTACGGGCAGCAACTAGGCCGGCTGGCACTGTAGGGCTGCCCTACGGTAGCGGGGTAGCCGCCAGCGCGGTCCCAGCGCTGCGCCACGCGGTACGGGCGCGGGGTTTTGGGGCCACCGCTGGGGCGTATTGGCGCCAGCGCCGGGGCGGTAAGGCCGGGGCCCAGGCCACTGGGCTGGGCGCTATAGCAGTACCTGTAGCAGCGCCAGCGAGTAAACGATGGCCGGCCCTATTATTGCCGGCACCGCGCAACGTTATGGGTCGTACAATTAGCCCTATGGTTATGGGGTTTACTCACTACATGTGCGTGCGTGGCTGTAAGCCCTGTGTGCAACTTGCGGGGCTTGAAAACCGGAGGCCCTTCACGGGGCTCGTGAGTTCGAATCTCACCCTCTCCGCCAATGCGAAACGATTAGAAGGACAAACTTATGCCCCGAGCTCTCTGGCGTGGTGCTATCTCCTTTGGTCTCGTTTACGTGCCCGTCGAACTGCGCACCGGTACCCGGGAGAACACGCTACCCCTGCATATGCTCGACAGCCGCGATTTCGCGCCCGTCGGCTACCAACACATTAACAAACAGACCGGCAAAGAGGTGGACTGGAAACATATCGTAAAAGGATACGAATACAAGAAAGGCGACTTTGTGGCGCTGACCGATGCGGACTTCAAGCACGCCAATGTGAAAGCATCGGAGACCATCGAGATCGATACTTTTTGCGAGGCGAGCGACGTTCCGAGTATCTACTACGACAAGCCCTACTACCTCGCGCCGGCGAAAGGGGCCGGCAAGGTTTATTCCCTGTTACGGCAAGCGCTCGAGGCGACAGGCAAGGTGGGCGTTGCAACCTTCGTGATGCATCAACGCCAGCACCTGTGTCTCGTGGCGCCGCAAGCGAAGATCCTAGTTCTGCAAACGCTTCGATTTGAGGATGAAGTGCTCAAACCCACCGATATCGACGTGGAGGGGAAAGTGACGCCCACCGAACTGTCGATGGCGAAGACCTTGGTGGAGCAGATGACCGGCAAATTCGTTCCGGAGAAATTCAAAGATACTTACCATGCGGACTTAAAACGCCGCGTGCAGGAAAAGATCAAGAATAAGGAAACGCATTCGTTGGACGTTGAGATGCCCGAGCCGGAGCCAAGACCCACGGCCCAAGTGATCGATCTAATGGAAGCCTTGAAGGCCAGTCTCGCGAAGAAAAAAGGCGGCACAAATCAACGAGTCGCGGCCCAAAAGGCCGCGAAGACACACAAGCGCGCTTAAAGAGCGCTGACCTCAGAAGTCAGTGTGCCGGTGCGGCAACCGGGCCTTTGGGGCAGGGGAACGCATTTCGCAGGGAAGCGATAACAGTGGAATGCGCGCTGTAGCGTCGCTCAGCCGGGTTGTCGGTCAGATACTTTTTTGTGACGTCAACGACTTCTTGCATTGTGACGCCCGGAGGCAGACACACGTCTATGTCCTTTAGCCCATTCGCGATATCAGCAGCGGCAACGATGTAGCCCCAACAACTACCCTGATCGAACTGGGAGGTTGATGTGCAATCTGTGTACAGCTGATTAGCCGATTTGAAAGCTCTGGTACTTTTTATGAAAGGGTTTTGCGCATTTGCTACCAATGAGGTCGCAAGCAACAGAGCAACGATTGCAGTTTTCATGGCAGCGTCCTTATGGCACCTGGCCTAATATACAAAACAATCAATGAAAGGACGCTCACGGCTCTTTGCCCGCCTTCACCGCGTAGCCGGCCTCGCGCCACGCCTTCATGCCGCCATCCAGCGCTACGGCGCCCTGGAATCCCATCTGGCGCAGCGTCGCTGTCGCCAGAGTTGAGACACGGCCGAACTCACAATAAACAAGAATCCTTCTGGTCGGATCGCTCAGCTCATCGTTGACGCGCAACTCCAGCTGGCCGCGCGGCAGCAGTCGCGCCCCCGGGACATGACCGGCCTCGAAGGCGTCGCGCTCGCGCACATCGAGCACGATCAGATCGTCCTTACGGGAATCGAGGCACGTCTGTAATTCAACGAGCGACATAAATGGTACCGTCGCTGCGGCTTCAGAAAGCATCTGGGCGACCGTCTTGCCGCCGCTCATATTAGTGCGCAGCGCCTCGGTGACATGCGTGGGCATCGTGAGATTCAGGTTTTGCATCATCTCGATGAAGGCGCCACGGTCGCG
>Ga0302324_100010771_pt1 | contig 18866 bp, 11 predicted proteins | sample Palsa_T0_1_FD_201949 | JGI IMG/M metagenome (GOLD analysis project Ga0302324, IMG submission 201949) | Peat permafrost microbial communities from Stordalen Mire near Abisko, Sweden - Palsa_T0_1 | ecosystem: Environmental > Terrestrial > Soil > Palsa > Peat permafrost | place: Sweden: Abisko...
AGAGTTCGATCCCCGCGCCGATGTGCTGTGCCAACGCCTCTGCCGTGCTTCGTGTAGCATCCGCGATCAGGCGTTCCGCAAAGCCTTCAGGAATAATGTTCATGACCTTCTGGCCAACCAGTTCGTCGCGCCGGTATCCGAACTGGTTCTCGACCTGTGCATTCACCAGGACAATCTCTCCAGCCTGGCTCACTACCACCATTGCATCCGGGGCTGCTTCCAATAACGCCCTATACTTCGCCGCCGACTCCTTGCTCTCGCTGCGGTCGTGACTGAACTCAGAAAATCCCCGGAGATTCCCGGCTTGGTCGTACAAAGCCGTGAAGGTGAGACTTGCTAAGAATCGTGAGCCGTCTTTCCTCACGCGCATGCCTTGTTCTTCGTGCCGTCCATCGGCGGTGGTCAGCCGGAGTATTTCCTCCGGCCTACCCTGCTCGATATCTTCGGGAGGGAAAAAACAGGAAAAGTTCTGGCCAATAATCTCATCGGCTCGATACCCCTTTATTAGTTCGGCACCGGCATTCCAACTGAGAATCTGGCCTTGTGGGTCCATCATGAAGATGGCATAGTCCTTGATTCCATCGAGGAGCATCCGATATCTTTCTTCGCTCTCTCGAAGGGAATTCTCCACGAATTTGCGTCTGCCCTCCGCCTTTGCGAGATGCGCTTCCGCTACCTTGCGGGAACTGATATTGCGGATCGCCGCTGTCACGAGTATTCCTTCGGCGCTTTCCAGCGGACTCAGCATGATCTCGATGGGAAATTCAGTTCCATCTTTCCGCCGCCCGGAGAGTTCGATGCCCATGCCGATCTGCTGTGCCAACGCCTCCGCCGTGCTTCGCGTAGCATCCGCGATCAGGCGTTCCGCGAAGCCTTCAGGAATGATGTTCATGACCTTCTGGCCAACCAGTTCGTCGCGCCGGTAGCCAAACTGTTTCTCTGCCTGAACATTCACCAGGACGATTTCCCCAGCCTCATTCACCACCACCATTGCGTCTGGGGCTGCCTCCAATAAACCCCGATACTTCGCCTTCGACTCCCGCCTCTCGGTGAGATCATGGCTCGTCTTTGCACCCCCTTTTGAATTCGTCAATCGTGCTTCATTGTCCATTGGTCAAAATCGTTAGTCTGGAAGGCATTAATCCGCGTACATACTGGCAAGCTGTTGATTGACCTGATATCGAGCACAGTTCCGGGCCTTAAAGCGATTTTCGGAAACCAGGAGCTGCCCATGCCGCAAGTGAGTGCAATACCCTCCATTACTTGAATCGGCTCCAAGCAGGGAGATAGTAAGGGGCTACTGGCTCCCACGGCCACTATAGTAAGGGCGCATCTCCAAAATAGACAGATTTGGTGTCAGGCGGATCGGGGCAACGGCCAAACGATGTGTTGATGCACAAGTGACCCGGAGCCCCTTAGTATCAACCGATTGCCCCTGCCTAGAACCGAATCAGGACAGAATTAACCGTGATCGCGGGCAAGATTCCGGACCTATTACTTTAGTGCTCCAGCAAAGCCATCCCATTTCTTTGAGTCAGAACCGGCCCCGGGTTTACTGAGGTTCACATTAAACTCCGATCACCAACAACCAGGGCGCTAGTGGCACACTACTGCTCCCAGAGCAGACGGAGCGCCTTAGAACAGCTCTCCAGAAGGTGCTGAACCTGCTCGCCGAAGGCATTGGGTTGTTCACTCTCCACGTCAATTGTCCCCACGACAACCTCGCCCGCGGCATCCAATACCGGAACAATGACCTCGGAACGCGTACTGCCGAACGCAGTCAAATAACGCGGATCAGATTGAACGTTTCCAACTTTGATGACGCGCTTCTCCGCAACGGCTGAACCGGTAAGCCCCTTGCTGACCGGGAAAGTATGATGTTCAGGGCCCCCGGTCCACTCCAGACTACATTTCTTACGAGACCAGCTGCATGATCCACATCATATAAGCCGACCCAACGATAGTCGGCGAAACTACGGATCAGGGTGGCGGCTTGCTGGAGCGCCTTCTGGCGTTCGCAACTCGCGACCACCAAATCCCGGAGAGCCGCCAGAAACAATTCCTGATGAGCGCTCATTTCTCAAGACAGCAAAGGCGCGGTAGTCTTTCTTGTATGAGATTCAGCAGGGCGTATCGCAATGGGTAGGCAATGGCTTCTCTCGGCGCTGGTTATGCTGTGCTGGGCGTGCGTGGGTGCGCAATCCTCATCCGATGCGGGGTGGCCTAGTTATGGCAACGATGCCGGCGGAACACGCTACTCCCCGGCACGGCAAATCGATCGGACCAACGTGGCCCGACTGCAACTGGCATGGACTTATCGCACCGGCGCCTTAGAACAGAAGACAGAACTCATTCGGAAAGCGACCTTTGAGGCGACACCGATCCTGGTCGAGAACCGGTTGTTCCTCAGCACGCCTTACAATCACGTGATCGCCCTTGATGCGCAGGATGGGCGCAAGCTTTGGGAGTATGACCCCCAGGTTAATCTCTCCGTGAACTACTCCGAAGTTTCCTCCAGAGGGGTTTCCGCGTGGCACGACACGAAAGCAAAGCCCGGCCAGCCGTGCCGCCTGCGCATCTTCGAGGGCACCCTTGACGGGCGGCTGATTGCTCTCGACGGTGATACGGGTAAGCCTTGCCTGGACTTTGGCGTAAAGGGGGAAGTGAACCTGGCCACCGATGCGGCAACGGCAACGGAGTGGACCGGCGGCTACCAGGTTACTTCTGCTCCTGCAATCGCCGGCGGGCTGGTGATCACCGGCTCTTCGATTGCGGATAATTGGAAGGTGGAAACGGGTCGCGGCATCGTTCGCGCCTTCGACGCCCGGACGGGCCAGTTGCGCTGGACGTGGAATCCCACACCTTGGTCCGATAAGACTGAACCGCGAACCGGCGCCGGGAACGCGTGGTCGACGCTCTCCGTTGACGCGAAGGAGGACCTGGTTTTCATTCCGACGGGAAGCAGCGCGCCCGACTATTTTGGAGGCATCCGCAAAGGCGACGATAAGTGGGCGAATTCCGTCGTGGCTCTGCGTGCCTCCTCGGGCAAGTTCGTATGGGGCTTCCAGGTGGTTCACCACGACCTGTGGGATTACGATGTTGCCTCGCAGCCGACACTCTTCACCTGGAAAGACGGAACGCCGGCGATCGTGATCAATACAAAGATGGGACATGTGTTCGTGCTCAACCGGCTCACCGGGGTTCCTTTGTTGCCGGTCGAGGAGCGGCCGGTGCCGCAGTCTGACATCCCGGGCGAGCAGAGCTGGCCGACACAGCCGTTTCCCACCATCTCCCTGGTTCCGGAGCAAATCTCTGCCAGCGATTCCTGGTGCGTGGAAAAGATCAAGGCGTCGCGATGGGAGGGGGTATTCACACCGCCGAGTCTCCAGGGAACCATCGTCTTTCCCGGTAATGTGGGAGGAGTGAACTGGGGCAGCGCCGCCTACGATCCGGCTCTTCACATCATGGTAGCAAACACCAATCGCCTGGTGGCGTGGGTGAAACTGATTCCGCGCGACCAGTTTGCCGCTGAAAACAAGAAGCAGCAAGACAACCGGATTTTCGGGGAATTCGGGGAAGAGAAGGGAGCGCCGTATGGGCTGTATCGCACGTTCTTGTTCTCTCCCGATAAGTTGCCCTGCAATCCGCCTCCGTGGGGCACAACAGAAGCGGTTGATCTCTTTACCGGCAAAAAGGTTTGGGACGTTCCGGCCGGCACTCTGGTCGCGGGGAAGCAGACCGGGTCGATCACTCTTGGTGGGCCGATGATCACCGGCGGGGGACTGGTTTTCACCTCTGCCGCCATGGATCTGAACCTGCACGCTTTCGACATCGAGACCGGGCGGGAGCTTTGGAAGTATTCGCTTCCGGCCGGCGGTCAGGCGACGCCTATGACTTACATCTTGCACGGCAAACAATATGTGGTGCTCGCGGCTGGTGGGCATGGCAAACTGGGGACCAAACAGGGCGATTATGTGCTCGCGTTTGCTTTGCCGTAACGCATTCCAGGATGAAACGATTAGAAAATGAATTCCGGCTCATTAGACTGCTGCGTCCGCAGGCTAACAGTGCATCGATTAATTTTAGAATCGTTTCATTTTCTGCTTGATCGCCCTCCCCTGGACTGATTAGGCTTGGCCCTGGCGTGGAGAGCACTCCACTTCGCGCTCCAAAGCCTATGCCACGAATCCGAAACCTCCGCTGGTGGGTTGCAGGTCTGCTCGCATGCGCCAGTGCGCTCAGCTATCTCGACCGGCAGAGTTTTCCGGTTGCAGTCACCCAGATCCAAAAGCAGATCCCGCTCTCGAACCGGCAATACTCGATATTGCAGATGTTGTTCTTGTTGGCGTACTCCGCGATGTACGCGGGTGGAGGCAAGATAGCGGATTGGCTGGGCACCCGTTTGGGCTATGCCATGCTGATTCTTTGGTGGTCCGTTGCCACCATTCTGCACGGGGTTGTCAGCACCGTCTTTGGGCTGGGCATCGCGCGATTTCTACTTGGTTTTGGGGAAGGCGGTGGGTTTCCTTGTTCCGCAAAAGCTGTATCCGAGTGGTTTCCGCCGGAAGATCGTGCATTTGCCTTTGGGATCTTCAACACCGGCTCGAGTGTTGGCGCGGTGGTCGCGCCCCCGTTGATCGCCTTCATCATTCTGACGCTCGATTGGCGATGGGTGTTTTTCATTATCGGAACGCTCGGCGTGTTGTGGGCCTTGGCATGGTGGGTGTTCTACGATCTGCCGCAGAAACAGAAGCTCATTACTCCGGACGAACTAGCGCACATTGAAAGATCGCTCGCCCCGACAACAGAGAGCGTCTTGCAACCAAGCCGGATTTCATGGCTAAGCCTGTTCGGTTACCGGCAGATGTGGGCGCTGGTCGGGGCAAAATTTCTGACGGACGCCGCGTGGTTTTTCTTTATCTTCTGGCTGCCCAAATATCTCGGAGACGTGCGCCATCTCAATATAAAGCAGATCGGCTACTTCGCCTGGATACCTTATGCCGCGGCTGGGGCCGGGAGTTTTCTCGGTGGCTGGCTGAGCAGCTTTCTTGTCCGCCGCCGGTTCTCCATCAATGCGTCGCGCAAGATTTGCCTGGGCCTGAGTGCCGCACTGATGCCGCTTTCTTTGCTCATTACCAAGTCTCCCCTGGGATGGACACTGGTATTTTTCAGCTTTGTTTTTTTAGGCCACCAGTTCTGGTCGACCATCCTGCAAACCATGGCGGCGGATATCTTTCCCTCGGCGGTCGTCGGTTCGGTTGCCGGACTTATGGGAGCGTTGGGCTCGTTCGGAGCAATGCTTTTCGACTTGTTGGTTGGCTCCATTCTTACTTACACGCACAGCTATTCCAGTGTTTTTCTTCTGGCTGGGTTTTTTCATCCGCTTTCGTTTTTGATTATCGTGCTGACGATTCGGAGGATCGAGCCTATCTCGCGGCTGAAGGCCAGCACGCCGCTGTTTGAGTCTGCGTGAGGAATAAGCAAGAAAACTGCAGATATCTCCATTCCGCTTCGCTTACCTGTCATCCGGTGGCGAACATACATCCCACCCACATCTCGCAAAAAGCGCGAGATATGGGGCACCCATCATTTCTTAAGGTTGAGCGAATTTACAGCGAAACTATCGTGGATAAATTTACTTGGGCGCTTTGGGCGTTATAAAGCTGTAGGCGCTGTACTTGATTTCACTCCAGGCCCTTTCACCAACGGGATAGCCGGGAAATAAGGGCCGATTGACCGGCGTGAATTTGATTCTTACCCAGATTGCCTTCCTGCCCTGGGTTAACCCGCGCGGGACGAGGAATTCGTCGTCGCGGAACCTCCGATTGGAGGTCTCGACGTTGTGCTCCGTGGCTCCCAATTCTTGCTTTGGGTTCGAGTAAACACAAGTGTTCGAGCCGGCAAGATACCAGACGCCTGCGGGCTTCCAATTCGTCTTGGAGGCATCCGCGATATCCACCTCCGCACGTTGGTCGGCGAAGGAGTAATCCAGTTTGCGCCGCAGAAGCACGCCTAAGTTATCTGGTCGAATGCGGAGACGAAACTCCGAAGTGCCCTTGGTGGTTCGTCCGTGGTCTTCCTGCTCGGGATAGATCACTTTTCCGTTCAAGGTATCGACTCCCCATTCATAGCGCGAAGAGATGACGTAGGGCGCGGAGGCCTCAGGGGAGGAGTAGCGATGCGCGTGCTCTGCCTGCGCATCGCCGATCTGCAGTTGGTCAGTCTCGACTAATGAGGGCGACGGAAGCCCGTACCAATAAGCGATGGTCTCGTAGTGCTCAGTCGACTCGTTGGTGCCCCCATGCTCCAAGTGAATGACGGCGTTCTTGCCAAAAGGCATGAGATCGGCGAGCAGAAAGCGGTAGGCGGACTCGATCTTATCCTGCTCGTTGGCGGATACTGTCTGTTCGTTGGCATCACAGCCAGGGCCGCCTGGGATGGGCGCCGAACATGGAGTACGCGCGCCCACGGGGTGGCCGGCGAAGGCCAGGCTCATGTGCAAACCGCGGCCCCAATAGTCGCCTCCACCGCCCCACTCTTCCGTGCCGGTGCCCTGGGCCTGGGGCGTGAGGCTGTCGTCAAAGAAAAAACGCGGATCACCTTCCAGCGTTCGCAGCTGGCCGTCGTGGGAGAAAATGAACGACGTGCCGACGAAGCTTCCCGACCACTCTTTCGCACCTTCACTTTCTCTCGTGTCGAGCAGCACCATGTCCTCTCCCGGAGTAGGGTGAGGCATGTCGCGATAAGTAGCATGAAAGTAGGCGAGCTGATTTGCCGCTGTCTGCAAGGGTAAGGTACGCACAGCCCATTCGACTCCGTCGATGGCTTGCCCGGCACCGGCCAATTCTATGCGAGCGGATTTGAAGAAGGGCATGGGGAAATAACATGCCAGGTACACACGGTCGTTGGTGAAACGGATGCTTGCCGGGAAAGCCTTGACGAGATACTCCTGGTTGTCAGGGTTATAGAGTGTGCCCGCGCCATAAAAGAGCGCAATAGGAACGTCGATCGATGGTTGTTGCCTTCCGTCCCACGTCACGCGAAGACGTACATCCTTGAAGACAAGCGCTTGATCGCGGGGAATGGAGAAGGTGAGGGTACGGATCGTCTCTCTTCCTTTGAGCGCCACCGCGGTGACGGCGCCGGCGGCGGGAACGCTTATTTTTCCTTTTGCTTCTTTGGCGCCGGAGGGCGCAATGTCGGTACCGGCCTTGGAGATGAGATCGAGCACATCCTGATCGGGGACGACACTCTTGTTCCAGCTTTGGATGGGGTGGGAGAGCGGCGTTCCGGGCACGAATTGGTCGTAGATGTAATATCCTGTCCCGTAGCGGGTGCGGGTGTAGGCCATTTGAAAGCTGCGCTCAAAGGGGATCGGACTCCAAATCAAATCGGCGCCCTTGGTCGTGGCCCAGGTTTCGTTTAGCGGCGAAGGGAAGGGCGCTAGGGGAAGAAAGGTGGAGCCGGGATTGGGGTGCAATGGATCGGCAGTACTGGTCTCCTGCACGATGTAGTCTTTGCCGTCGACCACGTAATGCCAGGGACTTCCGTGCCAGTGGTTGTAACGGCTGAAGAGGAGAATTCCAGAGCCCTCAAGGTCGAGCGTAACGTTGAAGTCATCGGCTAGCTGGTAGAGAAAGTGCGAAGCATCGGCGCCTTCGTTTCCCCCTCGCCGGTCGTAGGTGCTGCGCATGTAGGCGCGCATGCCTATTTTTTGCTCATCCCACTGGTCCCATGAGCGGTAAGCATCGAGGCCAACGGGAATGGGGTGCGGCGCGTCTGCTGCGTGGCCAATCGCGACACAGAAACAGATCGAAAGAGAGAGCAGCAATCTGGTCGGCATCCGCCGGCCTCCCCTAAAAAACATATTTCAGCGAAATTTGCATGATGCGGGCGTTGTTCGCTGTGCTTAAGATCTGGCCGAATTGCGCGGATGAGAACGTGCTGGTCGGGTTTGAGAACTCAGCATGATTGAAGGCATTAAAGGCTTCGATACGCAGCTCGAAAAATTGCGGCCGGTCAAACACCTGGAATGGGAAATCGCGAAAGGCGGCCAGATCGGGTTCATAGCCTCCGGGGCCCAGCAGGGAATTGCGGCCGGCGTTGCCGTAGGTTCCGGGGAGGTTGGCACTGTATTCCGCGGTATTGAACCACTTCTTGAGAGTGCGGTTGACCTGGTTCGGATTTCCTGCCACATTCGGTCTATCTGCCCCCACCCCGGTGAGAGACGCATCGGACCCGGTGGACGGGCTAAACCAACTTCCCGAGTGACCGCTTACGATGGCAGATAGGCGCCAGTCTGAAAGCAGCTGGCGCTTCACGAAGTTGCCGGCGAAATGCGGAGAGCTGGCAACCAGGGAAATGTTATAGATCTGGCGAACATCCGAACCGCAATTGCCCCGCTCACCTGCCAGATTGTAGGGATTCTGGTAGCTGCCGGTGATCTCAGTGAAGGCATCGCCTTCGTTGATGCAATGAGACCAGGTGTAATTCAACAATAAGCTGAGGTTATGCTCCAATCGCCGATTTAATGAGACCAGCATGCCGTGATACGAAGAGGTCTCACCATCGTTGGTGGTGCTCAGGCTGGAAAAGCCCGCGCCGGTCGGGTTTAGCTGATTCAGGACTCTCCTGCTGTTCGTATTCGCGACCGTGGAGCATGCCGCGTTGCCGCATCTTCCGGGGATATATACCGCCGGGTCAGCCTGGTAGTTTGCCCATAAGTGGGTACCCTGGTTGCCTATGTAATCAAGTGAAAAAAGCCAGTTTGGACCAAACTGCTGCTGCAGACTTACGTTCCACTCCTGGAAGTAGGTTGGCTTGATGTGCAGCGGTAGATTCACATACTGCGCTGCCGAAGTGAAGGTTGCGGTGGATGTCGGCGGGATCGGTAAGGGAAACGGGTCTCCGCCCGGGTAGGTTTGGTAAGGATTGGCGAACCCGCCCGTGGGATTGGCCAGATCGATCAAGCTGGCCCAGGGAGGCTCAAAGGCGAAGCGGTCGAAGGTTTCGAGATCGCTTCTGCCATCATTCAAGATACCGTAGCCGACGTGCACGATCGTCTTCCCATTGGCGAATGGGTCCCAGACCAATCCCAGCCGGGGAGCAAAACGAGCCAGGCTATGATTCGTGCCGCCCTTGGGAAAGCCGCTATCTCCCGGGAAGGTGAGGCCGGGCGGTGCGTTCTGATAGATCTTGGTCTTGACGCCTGCGATAAAGGCAGACTGGTCAAAGTGCGAGGTGCGGTTTTGGGTGTCATATTGCGGAAGATAAGGCTCCCAGCGCAGCCCCGCATTCAGACTCAGACGAGGAGTCAACTTGATTCTGTCGCTGGCGTAGAACCCGAAGTAGTTCATGACGGGATCCCACTTGGTGATGTTTCCCTGCTGAAAGTCGCTCGGAAGGCCCAGTAACAAATCGCTCAGCGCATTGCCCGTGATGCTGCCGTTAAAGGTGACGGCAATGTTTTGTTGGCTGGCGGTGGTGTAGTTGAGGTATTTTCCTACCCAGTCTCCGCCGAAGGAAAACTGCTGCCGCCCTCTAAGCAGGTTGAAGTCATCAGCTACCTGCTTCGCGCCCGAATAGACAGTCGCGATCGAACAGGTTCCACACATGGCGCTGAAGTAGCTGGAGACCGTGATTTGGGGCGAGTTGCCGGCTGACGGAGCCACGTTAAGTCCGAGGCTGGCGGCTGAGGGAACCCCGGAAGCGGGACCGCGATTGATCCGTTCGTAGGTCCAGGTGAAGTGAAGGGCGTTCACGGCGTTGGGGGTAAAGGTAAAGGTATCGCCTGCCGTCAGGGCCTGAACGGTATCGATGACGCCCGCCTGGGTGGTCAGCAGCAAATCACCATTGAAGGCGCCTGGATTGTTATCTTTTGTGTAGTAATAGCGCCCGAAGATCGAGTCGCGTGCGGATTGGGTCCAGTCAATTCTTCCGAGGTATTGATTCTCGGTGGAGGGCGACGGGATGCTGTAGGTAACTTGTCCCGACGGAGGGGCGCCAACGGGAACATACTTCAGTACGCTCAAAGCCGCCGGGCTGAAGCTCGATAGCGGTATCTGGTTATTGGGGAACTGCTGCCCCGTAGCCGGGTTGATGATGGGCTTGGTAATTGCTGAGAAATTTCCCTGGAGTTCCGCAGCGGTGGGTGTAAATGAGATGGTTGACGGAGGCGCCGTCCTGAGGATGGTTTGTTGCCAACCGCCAAAGAAGAACAGCCGGTCGTGCTTGATGGGGCCACCGACGGTGCCGCCGAACTGGTTCCGCTTTTGTTGGTCAACCTTGGTGGCGAAGTAGTTTCTTGCGTTGACCGCGCCATTCCTCAGAAATTCGAACAGATCTCCGTGGTAGGCGTTGGTTCCGGATTTGGTGACAATGTTAACCACTCCTCCGGAGCGTTCTCCGTAGCTGGCGGGAATGGAACTCGTCTGCACGCTGAACTCCTGCAGCAGGTCGGGAAAGGGGATGGGGAGATTCACGGCGCTGAAAACGTCGTTGTGGTAGCCGCCGTCCATCAAATAATTGGTTCCGTTGGTCGCGCCGCCGGCGATGGAAATAGTCACGGATGAAGGATAGTTCTTGCTGCCGATAAATCCGCCGATGGTGGTTGCAGCCCCAGAAAGCAGGATGAGCTGCGTGGGCTGTCTTCCATTGAGCGGTAGATCGACGACGCTTTGAGAATTAATAACCTGGGCGACCGCTGCCGTCTCCGTCTCCGCCATGGTGGCCGACGACTTGACTTCAACCTGCTGCGACACAGAACCAACTTCCAGCTTGGCATTGACACTGGGGTTGGTGTTGACTTGCAAAACGATTCCCGTCTGTATGGACGTCTTGAAACCAGCCGCACTCACTTCGATGCGATAGGGTCCAATGGGCAGATTGCTGAGGAGGTAGGAGCCGTCGGAGCCGCTGGAGGTGGTGCGGGTTAGGCCGGTATCTGTTTGAATGGCCCGAATCTCCGCATTGGAGATGGTCGCCCCGGAGGCGTCTTGAACCGTTCCGGTAATCTGATCCACTTCCGTGGCCTGAGGATAACCGTGCAGGGGCAGCAGCAAAAGCAGAAAAGTTGACAGAAAAAACCGCCGCAGACGACGCATCACTTTCCTCCAGCCTCAAAAGGTTTCGAACAGTTACCGCGAAGATCGCAACAAGTTTGAACGCAGACGGCGCTTGTAACGGATTGTTAGCTGCCCAATCTACCTGACGGTTTTGGGAGTTGTCAACCACAACGAAACGTTTCAGAAAGCTAGCTCTGGAGCACTTTCCGGCGCGGCGAAGCGGCCATTTGGGTGGTGGAGTCGCGGAGTTTAAGTTCCTGCGGCAGAACTACCTGGCGCCGGGGGAATTCGTCGACGGAGTTTTCCAGGCGCTCAATGAGCAGCCGCATGGCTCTGCGGCCCAGTTCACGCGCCGGTTGCGCCACTGTTGTCAGTCGCGGATGGAAGTTCTCTGTCCAGGTAAAATCATCGAAGCCGACAATACTGATGTCTTTTGGGCATCGCACCCCGGATTCGGCCATGGCGCGCACGAGGCCGAGAAGCAGTTTGTTGTTGGTGCAAAAGACTGCGGTGGGCCTGGGGCGGAGAGCGAACATTTGTCGACCGACGTCGTAACCGGCGTCCGGCTGCATTCCTCCCGGCCAGCAGAATTCGTCGTGAACCGGCAGGCGGGCGTCGGCCATTGCCCGGCGGAAGCCCTCTACCCGGGAGGAATGTGTAGAAAGATTGGTGCGGCCGGCGAGAATGGCGATTCGCTCATGGCCAAGCCCTATCAGGTGACGGGTGGCTTCGTAGGCACCCTGAAAATTATCGGTGGCGACGGTGTCTCCTTGAAAGCCTGGAGGAATGCGGTCGAAGCAAACGATGGGAAAGCGGCGGCGCATCAGCCGGTCAAGCGAAATTGCAGGATCGGAACATGCGATCAGCACGCCGTCGACCCGGTGACTGAAGAGAGTGTTTAGTTGTTGTTGCTCCTGCGTGGGATCCTCGTTGGCATTGCACAAGATCACGGAGTAATTCGAGGCGCGTGCGATCTCTTCGGCACCGACGATCACTTCCGGATAAAAAGGATTGGTCACGTCCGGAACAATCATGCCCAGGACTTGAGTCCGGCCCGTTTTCAGGCTGCGGGCAATCTGATCGGGATGGAAGTCGAGCGCCTCCATCGCCTTACGGACCCGCTCCGCCCGCTTGGGACTCACCACCGCGGTTCCATTGGCTACCGCCGAAACCGTCGCGACGGAAACCTCTGCCAAACGCGCCACATCTCTCATGGTGGGCGCTTTTTTCTTCATCATCACCCTAATCTAAACGATTTGATTCCTGCTCGCACCCATATCGCGGCCGGTGGTTACTGCGCTTTCGGCACCCACTTCAATTTTGCTATCTGAATCCCCTTCAAGCTTGGAAGCAAGACTGCGATATAGGTGTTTCCGCCGGATTCGATGATCTCGGGAGCAGCAAAAGGCATGGTTTCGACCAAATAACGGTCGTCGTCCAGGCCAAAGTTGAGCGGATCTTTCGAGCGGTAAACCTTGAACTGCGCGTCCTGTCCCGTATGCGAATTGTGACCATAATACTGATTGCGCAACAGGTAATAGTAACCCGACGTCTTCTCGTAATAGACGAAGGGACATTCAGCTGAATATTTCGCGCTGCCTCCCGACCCTCCGTATGCCACCTTTTTGGGCTCGCTCCAATGCACGAGGTCCTTCGAGGTCCGGGCAAAATCAAACCCGTAGCCGTCGGGATATGCAGTGTAGTAGATGTTGTAAACGTTCTTGATCTTAATGACCATGGGGTCGCGTGTGTTGTTCCCGGTCCCTTCCCCAAACATTCCCGATTTGCCATCAGGCATTAACTGGCGGGCAAACGTTTTGCCGTCTTTGCTCTTTGCCATGGCGATGTGCTCCCACTCCCCATAGAACATGTAATAATCGGATCCCTCCTTGAGCACGAAAGGCGCCTGCAGTCCCCCTTCGGTCTCCCCGAAGTTTGGATCAGCCATCATGGCGATTCCCATGGGAGTCCAGTTGCTATCCGTTAGCTTGTCAGCTTGCCAACGATAGAAGAGCCGAGTTTTGCCTGGAGTCAAGGTGCTCCGAATGCAGGACCAGAGCTGCCATGTCCCGTCTGCCGCCTGCCAAATGCCAAAATCGACAGGCTGCTGCTTCGGCGAAGTATACTTCCCCAGGTCGGGATCTCCGGCGACCTGCCAGAAGTCGCCGTCAATCTGGGGCACGAGAATGTTGTCTGCTCCCAACGCGGTTGGAGCGAAACCACCAGCCACGAAAGAGAACAGGAACACTTGAATCAACCACCGGTGCATAATTACTCCCTCGTTGTGAAAATACCGACCCTTAGACACGTCCTGGAAATCTTGACCTGCGCTGGATGATCGACAATACTTCTATCGCCAGGCACGGGTAACTTGGATTGCCGCACCGAGGTGGTTCAACACCCGGCTGTTCCTCATCTACTTAGGCACCCATTTCAATTTTGCTATCTGAATTCCCTTCAAGCTCGGAAGCAGGACTGCAAGGTAGGTTTTCCCTTCGGATTCTATAATCTCCGGAGCTGCAAAAGGCATCGTCTCAACCAGATCGCGATCGTTGTCTTTGCCGAAATCCAGCGGATCCTTCGAGCGATAGACCTTGAACTGAGCATCCTTACCATAAATTTGGTTGCGTAAGAGATAGTAATAGCCTGACGTTTTCTCGTAATAGACAAACGGGCATTCGGCTGAAGAAGGCCCGTTTCCTGCATCACCGCCAAAAGCTACTTTTTCGGGGCTACTCCAGTGCATCAGATCCTTGGATGTACGGACGAAATCTACGCCGTGGTGGTCCGGGGTAGCAGTGTAATAGATGTTGTAAAGGTTCTTGATCTTGATAACCATGGGGTCGCGCGTTCCGGCCCCATCCCCAAACATTCCCGATTTGCCATCAGGCATTAGCTGGCGGGCGAAGGTTTTGCCGTCTTTGCTCATTGCCACGGCGATGTGCTGCCACTCCCCATAAAACATGTAATAATCGGATCCCTCCTTGAGCACGAAAGGCGCTTGCAGTCCGCCTTCCCTCTCGCCGAAATTTGGATCGGCCATCATGGCGATTCCCATGGGAGTCCAATTGCTATCCGTTAGCTTGTCAGCTTGCCAACGATAAAAGAGCCGGGTCCTGCCGGGAACCAAGGTACTCCTGATACAAGACCAGAGCTGCCATGTCCCGTCTGCCGCCTGCCAGATACCAAAATCAACCGGCTGCTGCTTGGGCGACGTATATTTACCCAGGTCCGGGTCTCCAGCGACTTGCCAAAAGTCACCGTCAATCTGGGGCACCAGCACTTGGTCGGTCCCGAACATATTTCGAGACAATCCGCCCAGTAGCATGAGAAAAAGTAGAGACTGGATTGGGAACTTGCTCACAACATCTCCTTTGCATCAGCGTGAACGTGACAACGTGACTGTAGTGGCCTGGTTAAAAGCTGAGTTTCCCGCCTAAACGAAAAAGCCGTTGGTCTGTGCCCGAACGGCCCAGATAACTCGCGTCGGTACTGGTAATGATCCCGAAACTCCCGGGAGTAGATACATTGGCGCCCGGAAGCCCCCAGTGGGGCGTGTTAGTAAGGTTGAAAACCTCCGCCCGGAACTGAAAGTGCAAACGCTCACGAATCGGAATGTCTCTGAAGATGCTGGCATCTAGATTCAATAGGTCTGGGCCACGGAGCGAGAAGGGGTTGGCCGTACCGAAGCGAACCTGCGTCACTGGAGCAAAGGAGGTGGTGGTAAACCAGGGATGACCGGTTCGATGGCCGCCCAGGTTGTGAGCTGGGGCAACCTGGTCGGCAAACTGTGTGCTGCCAGGCAGATTGAGAGAAGTTGCAGACGCCGTAACGGTGAACGGAAGTCCTGACATCCCGGTAAAGATGCCGTTCGTCTGCCAGCCTCCGACGATCTTCGAAGCGAAGCCCGTATTCACCCATTGTTTGCCAGCGCCGAACGGCAATTCCCATGTACCGGTCACGTGGATGATATGCGTACGATCGTAACTGAGTACTGCATGGTTCTTGCGGAAATAAGCGGTTGCCTCAACAAGTGGACTGCTCTCGACATCCGAGGTGTTACCGATCGCCTTCGACCACGCATAGCCCGCGCCGAGCGAGTAGCCCTTGGCGAAACGGCGATTGAATCTAACCTGAAGAGCGTTGTAGTTCATGGTCCCGACGGGCGCGTATTCCGGCGTCGTTGCTGTGCGCCCATACAGTGCATAGAGATTCTCTCCAGCGATCCCTGCCCCCGGAATTTGTCCGGCGTTGAGATCGGTCGACAGAATTTGATGGATATCCAGGGTGCGGACATAACTCGTTGCAAGCGACAGATTGTTTGCGATCTGTTTCTCGATCGTCAGGTTCCAGGATTCGATATACCCCCGATGAAAATTCTTCGGAATTGTGTGGACTACGGTGCTCGACGACGGCGTCAGAATTCCATTGCCCCAATTGGGAGGAACAATTGCGGGAATACCCAAGGCCCAGTTTTCGTAAGGTTGGTAGGTGTTTAATCCTTGATAGTTCTGTCCGATCATGTCGGGGTAATTGACTCGCAGTCCGCGCGGTCCGATATCGTACGGATCCCGGGCTAAACCATAGCCAGCCCGAAGTACCAAAGTGTTGGTCAGTTTGTAGGCAATGCCAACACGAGGCGAAAGGCCAAGCTTAGGCATCGTGATCCCGCAACTTCTTGGTACTATCCCATAACCGCAAATATTCTGTGTGTTGTTCGTCGGGTCGTAGTACTCGGGCCCACGGCCAGGGCGACCGGGTAGCGGAAGATATTCCCACCTTACGCCGTAGTTGAGGATCAAATGCGGGTTGAGATCCCATCGATCCTGGACATAAAGCCCGTAGAAGTTGCTGCGTAGCTGCGACTGCGCGGAAGTCTGGAGAGTTGTCCCCATCTCTTGCGGCAGGCCCAGCAGAAAGGCGGCAAATGCGTTGTCTTGATTTGCCGCGGGCCCACCTTTCAATTGGGTTACACCTTCGGTAAAAACAAATCCTCCCGCGGCGCCGCCGATCTGGCCCTCGATCTCTGGCTGAATGTGGTTCAGGTCGCGGCGCTGGAATTCGGCGCCGAACCTAACGTCGTGCGTACTTTTAGTCCAGTTGAAGTTTGCTACGTAGTCGTAGCCCGGATCGTGGCGTATCCATGGCATGTAGGGTTGGTCTACACCAATTCCGTTGTAGAGACTGCTAAACGAAATCAGCGGCCATCCTGAAGAGACTATATTGGGCCCGTTGGTTCCAGGGATCCCTAGAAAGTCCGTGCCGATATTCTTTCCGTAGTCCTGCGGCAATACATTCTCGTAAGAGCGGTTGTAGCCAAAGTATCCATCCACTAACAGATTGGGTCTGAAAACGTACGTGACCGCTATCGTGGAATTGATTGAGTTTCCATTCGCCGGCCCGGATTGCTGCCCTGAGATGGCGGAACCGCCAAGAGCTGTTCCGAAGACCGTGTTGTAATACGAACTCCAGTCCAGAAATCCGAAGTGGCCACTGAGGGTAAGCTGGCTCGTAGGATTGTAGTTCACCTTGGCATCCACCGTGTGGCGGTCGTACGGAGAGGTAGTCGATACGAAGTAGTTGTTGGTAAGACCGGGCTGATTCGGCTCTGGCCAGAGAGGGAGTATCTTTTGAGAAATCGAGCTGAACCGCGACATAGGGATTTTGTTCCCAGGAAAGGCGGTTCTACCCGAGCCATCGGCATTACCGGTGGCGGGGTCATATATAGGGGTTGGCGACTCAGTTGAGAAGTTACCGGCTTTGGCCGCGTCCGTAGGCACCGTCGCGTATACGGAGTAGCCTTGTCTGCTTATCACTCCGTCGTAACTCAGAAAGTAAAACAACTTGTCTTTGCGAATGGGACCGCCAATCGTGCCGCCGAACTGGTTATATATGAGCAGCGGCAGACGCTGACCGGCAGGAAACACGGCAGGATAGGCCTCGATAGCGTTATTTGAGTTGGTTTCGAACGCTTCACCGTGGATCTGGTTTGTGCCGGATTTGATTTGAACGTTGATGGAAGCGCCTCCGGCAAGGCCGGTACCTGCATCGGAGCTGTTGCTGACCACCGTGACAGACTGGATAGCATCCAGGCCGGGGACATAGGCGCTCTCATATTGTGCAAAGTTGTTGACTGCCGAGGCGCCGTCAATGCGAACGTTGTCGAGTTCGCGAGGGACGCCATTGGTCATGATGTAGAACGCGGCCGCCGGGTTCGAACCTCTCACGGCGCCGCCGCCCGTAACCTCGGTTCCTGGATTCATCGCAAGGTCGGCCTGATAGTTCCGGCCGATCGGGGTGGGAAGATCATCGAGAGATCTCTGACTGATTTCGTCGCGAACGTCGGACTGCTCAGTCTGTAGGACATTGGTAAGTGCCTGGACAGTGACCTCTTGAGACGAAGCTCCAACAGTAAGTTGTGCGTCTACGCGGGTGGTGGAGCCCAGGCTCACGTTTACATCGGTGGCATTAAAGGTCTCAAAGCCTGTCATGATTACGTGGACGGTGTATTGACCCGGGAGCAAGTTGGGCAGATTGTACTCTCCGGATTCACTGGAAGAAGTTTCCCGCGAAGTGTTTTCCGCGTTGTTGGTGACGATGACCTTAGCGCCCGGCAGCATGGCGCCATGGGGATCTGAAACATTCCCCGTGAGCGACCCATAGAGGTCTTGGGCAAAGAGAGCAGGGTGTAGCGCGATTAGAAGGAGCGTGACCTCGATCAGCCCTAACCAAACGGTATTGCGCGCGATTTTACGCATAATCGACCTCCCGGAACTGCAGGCGACGCACCGATGCAACGTGACGATCAATCTTCTTGGGGTGGTGAGGACAAGCTCCAAAGATTGATAGCAGGGAAATCTACAGGAGGGATCTGAGGACTGTCAACAACAACTAAACGTTTCAGAAAATTTAGCTCTGGAGCACTTTCCGGCGGGGAGAAGCGGCGGGCTGCGTACCGGAGTCGCGGACTTTGAGTTCCTGCTGGAGAACCACTTGGCGGCGGGGGAATTCATCTACGTTGTTTTCTACTCTCTCGATCAGAAGCTGCATGGCTTTGCGGCCGAGTTCGCGGGCCGGCTGGGCTACTGTCGTAAGTCGCGGGTGGAAGTTTTCGGTCCAGGTAAAATCGTCAAAGCCGACAATGCTGATGTCTTCTGGACAGCGGATCGCCGACTCGACCATGGCTCTCACCACGCCGAGAAGAAGCTTGTTGTTGGTGCAAAAAAACTGCGGTGGGCCTGCGGCGCAGAGCAAACAATTGCCGTCCGACATCGTAGCCAGCGTCCATTTGCATGCCACCCGGCCAGCAGAATTCATCGTGAACCGGTAAGTGGGCGTCGGCCATTGCGCGGCGAAAGCCCTCCAGCCGGGAGGAATGCGTAGATAGATTGCTGCGTCCGGCGAGAATGGCGATTCGCTCATGGCCCAGCGATATCAGGTGCCGCGTGGCTTCGTAGGCGCCCTGGAAGTTGTCTGTTGCGACAGTGTCTCCTTGAAAGCCTGGGGGGATGCGGTCGAAACAGACGATGGGAAAGCGGCGGCGCATCAGCCGGTCGAGCGAAATTGCCGGATCGGAACATGCAATCAAGACGCCGTCAACGCGGTGACTGAAAAGAGTGTTCAGTTGTTGTTGCTCTTGCTTGGGATCTTCGTTGGCGTTGCACAACATTACCGAGTAATTTGAGGCGCGCGCGATTTCTTCAGCGCCGACGATGACTTCCGGATAAAAGGGGTTGGTCACGTCAGGAACAATCATGTCCAAGACCTGGGTTCGGCCTGTTTTCAGGCTGTGGGCAATTTGAT